>Ga0316577_10000217_pt1 | contig 19681 bp, 21 predicted proteins | sample S5NA_FD_203073 | JGI IMG/M metagenome (GOLD analysis project Ga0316577, IMG submission 203073) | Rhizosphere microbial communities from salt marsh grasses in Alabama, United States - S5-7_050615r2r1 | ecosystem: Host-associated > Plants > Roots > Rhizosphere | place: USA: Alabama | collected... | reverse complement strand
CGTCGTCGGCGATGACGGCGCGATCGGGTCGCTCATCTCGACTCCTTCAGCGGCAGCGTGGCGCGGACGGTCTCCGGCATCGATCCGGTTGCCGGGGCGGAGAATCGGTGCCATCCTCGCCCGCTATCCTGAGCTAGCGTCCCGCAAGCCGTCAGCCCAGTGGGGAGGAAATGCCGTCATGATCGAGGACGTCGTCGTCAGGCGAGACTATCCCGTCCGTCTCGTCGTATTCGACGAACGAGCCTTGAGTCGATGGTGGGGCGTTCCGCTCGTCGGTCCGCTCGTGAGATTCGTGCTGCTGATCCCCCACCTGCTGTGGGTGATCCTCATTGCCGTCATGGGCCTGGCCTGGATGGTGGCGCTCGGCTGGATCCCAATCCTCCTGACGCGGCGCGTTCCCGCCTTCCAGGCGGAGATCTCCGAGGAGCTCATCCACCGCGGCGCTCGCATGGCCGGCTACATGTACATGCTCCCCTGCTACCCGCCTTTCCCGATAGGCGAGCCCGGCCCGGTTGACGTGCGATTCGATCTCGAGGGCCAGACAATCGACCGCTGGTGGGGCATCCCGGTCCTTGGGCTGCTGGGCAGGCAGCTGGTGGTCCTGCCCCATGCCATCGTCCTGGCCTTCTTCGGCCTTCTGCTGGGACTCGTCTGGCTGTTCATGTGGATCCCGATCTTGCTTCTGGGCCGGATCCCCTCTATGGCGGTCCGCGCCTTCGGCGGATACCTGGGCTACTGGGCGCGCGTTACCTCCTACGCCTTCATGCTGCCGATCCCCTACCCGCCCTACCCCTGGGAGTGACACGGAGGGCGGGCGGCCCCCAGGGTGCCGCCCGCTTGTCGGCGCTGGCCCGCGCATAGCATCGTTGGCGTTGCCCGCGTGGCGGAGAATCGCGGTGGCGCAGACGCGGCCGTCGCCCGCCGGAGGTCGGGCACGATGAAGGTCCTTTCCGAGGCTCGAATTCCCATCAAGAATTGGGCTCCCTCGCTTGACCAGGGCGCCCACGACCAGGCAGTCAACCTGGCCAACCTGCCGTTCGCCATCAGCCACGTGGCCCTGATGCCCGATGCCCACATGGGCTTCGGCATGCCCATCGGCGGCGTTCTGTTCGCCGACGAGGCGGTCGTGCCCTACGGCATCGGCGTCGACATCGGCTGCGGCGTGACCCTGGCCCGCACGGACCTGACCGTCGACCAGCTCAAGCGCGGCCGTCTGGACCGCGTTCTGGAGGCGATCGAGCATTCGGTGCCGACAGGCTTCCGCTCGCACGGTCACCCGATCGATCGGAAGGCGGCCCGAGCCGAGATAGGCATGGAGCGCCCGGACTCGATCGACAGGGCCTGGCACGAGCGAGCCATCGACCAGATGGGCACGTTGGGCTCCGGCAACCACTTCCTCGAGGTCCAGCGCGACGACGAGGGCCGCGTCTACGTGATGCTGCATTCCGGCTCGCGGAGCCTGGGCAAGGCGATCTGCGACGCCTACTACCGGAAGGCCGTGGCTCTGTGCGAGAGGCGGCACGAGCTGCCGCCCGACAAACAGCTGGCCTTCCTGCCGCTGGGCTCGCCCGAGTACGAGGCCTACTGGTCGGCCATGGAGTACGCGCTGCGGTACGCCGAGGTCAACCGAACGCGGATGATGGCCGCCGCCGAGGGTGCGTTCCGAGCGTGCACGCCCATCAGGAAGTGGCACCGCGTGGTGGACATCCACCACAACTACGCCGCCTGGGAGAAGCACGCGGGCCGCAACGGCATCGTCCACCGCAAGGGCGCGGTCCGCGCCCGGGCGGGCGAAACAGTGCTGATCCCGGGCTCCATGGGCACGGCCTCGTACGTCGCCGAAGGGCTGGGCAACCCCGAATCCTTCGAGACCTGCCAGCACGGCGCGGGCCGGGCCATGTCCCGTACGGCCGCCCGCAAGCAGAAGACGCCCGACGAGGTCTACAGGGAGATGAAGAAGCTGGGCGTGGAGCTGCACACCTCCTCGCCGCGCGACGTGGCCGAGGAGGCGGCATTCGCCTACAAAGACATCGAGGCGGTGATGGAGGCCTCGGCCGACCTGATCCGCCCCATCGCCCGCCTGACGCCGCTGGGCGTCGTCAAGGGCTAGCGGCAGCTCGGCGAGGCCGAGCCGCTTGCCACCTCCTCATGCCAGGGTAGGAGGGCGGTTCAACCGATGGCAGGACGACCCTCGGCCCGCGGCCACCTAGCATTGGCCGCCAGACGCAGCCCGCGGGGGCAACACGCCCGCACCCTGGAGGGAGACGATGGATCCGGCAATCAGGCTCGAGAGCCTGACCAAGCACTACGGCCGCCATCGCGGCGTCATCGACCTCGATTTGGAGGTTCAGCCCGGTGAGGTCTTCGGCTACCTGGGCCCCAACGGGGCCGGCAAGACGACGACCATCCGCATCCTGCTGGACGTGATCCGGCCCAGCGCCGGACGAGCCTTCGTGTTCGGGCTCGAGACGACGCGCGACCCGGTGGCCATCCACCGCCGCGTCGGCTACCTGCCCGGCGAGTTCAGCCTCTACGACCGCCTGACGGGCGGCGAGACGATCGCCTACTTCGCGAATCTGCGGGGCGGGGTGGAGCCCACGTACCAGCGGGCGCTCGTCGATCGCCTGGGCCTGGACCCCTCGCGTCGCTACCGCGAGTACAGCAAGGGCAACAAGCAGAAGGTGGCCCTGGTCATCGCCTTCCAGCATCGGCCCGACCTGCTCGTCCTGGACGAGCCGACCTCAGGCCTGGACCCGCTCGTCCAGCAGGAGTTCTTCGGTTTGGTCGATGCGGCCCGATCCGAGGGCCGCACGGTATTCCTCTCCAGCCACATCATCGGCGAGGTCGAACGCAGCTGCGGGCGGGCGGCGATCATCCGCGACGGTCGGCTGGCGCAGGTGGACCGCGTCGAAGCCCTGCTCGATCTCTCGGTCCACCAGGTCGAGCTGCGTTTCGGCGAGCCCGTGCCCGTCTCGTCCTTCGAGAAGATCCGGGGCGTCAGCGGCGTGGCCGTCGAGGATCGCGAGGGCCGCGTCCTCCGCATGTCGGTCAGAGGGGCCATCGGGCCAGTCGCCAAGGCGGCCGCCGCCTTCGACCTGATCGACTTCTCCAGTCGCGAACCAAGCCTGGAGGAAGTCTTTCTGGCCGAATACGCCAGGGGCGCCGACGATGCGCCCTAGGCTGTTTCGCCCCGGGTCCGGTGCCGGCTCAACCCGCCGGGCGGGCCGCGAGTCCGGCCGGCCGCTACGCGGGCCAGGGAGCATCTTCGTCAAGGGCCTGCGCGACAGCCGGCGGGCCATCCTCCTGGCAGGGCTGGGCCTCGGCCTGTCGGCCTTCTCGGTCGGCCTCTCGTCGGCCGCCAACACGCCCACGGCCGAGCTGCGGCTGCAGGCGGTCAGCTCGATGGCCAACACCCCGGCCATGTCCACCCTGTACGGCATACCGATCGGGGTCGAGCACCTGGGAGGGATGATCGCCTGGCGCGAGGATTCGTTCCTGATGATCCTGATGGGCCTGTGGTCGGTCGTCGCCCTATCGGGCGCGCTGGCCGGCGAGGCCCACGCCGGTAGCCTGGAGATGCTGGCCGGGACGCCTCTCTCTCGCCGCCGGATCGCCCTCGAGAAGGTGGCCGTCCACGTCATCGGGCTCTTCGCGGCAGCGACGATGGTCGGCGGGCTGGCCTGGCTGGCCGGGGTCTTCTACGCCCAGCTGCCCGGTGACGAGATCTCACCTGTGGCCGCCCTGATCCACTTCTGGGGCACGGCCCTGGTGGCACTGGTGGCTGGCTCCGTGGCCTTCGCCGTCTCGCCTTTCCTGAGCCGGGGCGCCGCGGCGGGGGCGGGCCTGGTGGCTCTGTTCGGAGCCTACATGGTCAGCTGTTACGCGGACCTGGTGCCGCTGTTCGGCGCGATCCGCAACCTCTCCTGGTTCACCTGGACGGCACGCAACCAGCCGCTGGCGGGAAGCTGGGACCTGGTGTCGCTGGTGCCGGTGGGGCTGCTGATCGTGGCGTTCCTGGGGATGGGCGTGGCCGGCTTCGAACGGCGGGACATGGGGTCCGCCATCCCGCTGCCTCGTCTCGGTCTGCCCGGGCGCCGCTTCCTGCTGGGCGGACCGGCGCGCCAGTCCTTCCTGGAAACGCGGGCCCAGGCCCTGGCCTGGGGCATCGGCCTGGGCATCGGCCTGTACCTGATCGCCGCCGGCAGCTCGAGCCTGACTGATACGGTGAGCAGCGATTCGGGCGCGCAGAAGTTCGTCAAGGACGTCTTTGGGGACACCGATTGGACCTCCCCGCGGGGGCTCCTCCAGCTGGCCTGGGCCTGGTTCGGATACCTGGTGATGGCCCTCGTCGGCACGGCGCTGGTGAGCGGGCTCGCCTCGGACGAGCGGGAGCGCAGGCTGGACCTGCTGCTCTCGACGCCGGTCTCGCGGAGCCGCTGGTTCGCTGCCAGCGGGCTTGGCCTGTACGCCTCGTTGGCCCTGCTGACGCTGGTGCTGGGCATCGCCACTTCGCTGGGCACGACGTCGGCCGGGATGGATGCCGCCGAGCCGTTCGCAGGAGTGTGGGTCGGCTTCCTGTATGGGGCCGCCCTGGTGGGCATCGCCCTGGCCGTCCTGGGACTGGGGCTGGTCGAGTACGCTCCGGCGCTGCCGGCGGCCCTGGGGATCGGCTTCTACTTCTGGGACGTGGTCGGCAGCATTTTCCGCCTTCCGCCCGAAGTGACCTCGCTGTCGCTCACCCACCACCTGGGGCGGCCGATGGCCGGCGCCTACGACTGGCCCGGGATGGCCCTCCTGCTGGCGCTGGCGCTGGGCGGGCTGGCCCTGGGTGCCTGGGGTCTTGGGCGGCGCGACCTTTCGCGCTAGGTCGCCGCCGGCGCCGACCGGGGCGCGTGGGGACGCGGGGCGCGCGACGAGGCTACCGCGCCGGCGAGGACAGACCACGCATGAGCGTCGTCACGATCCGTCGAAGCTGCTCCTCCTCGGCCCCAGGATCGACCGCCGGGCCGAAGTGGGTGGTGAGGTTCAGGACGACGCAAGCGCCCATGATCAGGGCCACGGCCGCAGTGGAGTCTACGTCACCCGAGATCCGTCCCAGGCGCTGCTCGGCGGCGACGTATTCGACAAGCCGGCGCTGCAGGTGGGCCGGGCTGTCGTCCCGACCGTGGATCCCCTCGGCCAGTCGATGGAGGAGGGCCGGTTCGGACACAAGCCCGGCGAACGTGGGCACGATCTCGCCCGTGAGCCTCATCAGCGAGGTCGCGAAGGCGGTCAGATTGTCCTCGATGGCCCCCTCCCCGGGGGTGGGAATGCCGGCCTCCACCTGGGCTGCCAGACTCGAGTAGCGGGCGAGCAGCGCGGCGAGGATCAGGTCGTTCTTGTCCTGGAAGTAGTTGTAGAGGACGCCGTCCGAGACCTCGGCCTCGCGGGCGATGTCGCGGGTCTTGATGGCCGAGAAGGGAACGTGGGCCATGAGGCGCTCCGCGGCGTCGATCAGGTGCGCGCGCAGCGCGGCGGCCGGGTCGTCCCCGACCCGGCCGTGCAACGCCTTTGCCCGTCTAGGAGACATCGCGCCTCACGATAGCCACTGCTCCGAGCGCCGTCAGGGCGACGGCGTAGCCGGTGAAGACGAGCCCTCCGAGCGACTGGGACAGCATGTTCATCTGCGGGGTGTTGTTGAGCGCGAAGCCGCTCGCGATCGGCAGCCACCTGGATAGGTCGCCCACGAGACTGTACATGGTCACCTCGACCAGGGCGGTCCAGGCCAGGGCGGTGGCGACCGAGGCGCCGATGTTGGGGATGAGGGCCCCTACTGCCACGCCGCAGACGCAGCACAGGGCGATGAAGGCGATGCCTCCGAGCAGCGTCTGCCACACGTCCGGGGCGCCCAGGTTCAGGGCCGAGCCGTCCATCGCGTAGGCGACGGCCGCCACGGCGATCGCGGTGGCCGCGCTCAGGATGCCCACGACCAGGCCGACGCCGGCGAAAGCGACCAGCTTCGCGGCGTACACGCGTTCCCGGCGAGGAGTGGCCAGGAAGGTGTCGATGATCGTCCCATCCCGGTACTCGCCCGCCACGGCGGTGATGCCCAGGACGAGGGCGAAGATGAAGCTGGGGCCCACGTGCGCCAGAAGGACTCGCTCGGCGCCGGGACTCTGGAGATCCTTGCCGCTGACGACGACTCCGGCCACGGCCGCGGCAACGACCGCCAGCTGGGCGGCCAGGAGGTAGATGTGGGCGCGGGTCGTTCGCAGCTTCAGGAGCTCGTTGGCGATAAGGGCATGCATCGTCGTCCTCCTCAACTGGTGGTGTTGGATTCGGCGGGCCTGCGCGAGCGGCTGAACCGCCCCCCGGAAGGAGCCGGCAGCTCAGCGTCGGCGCCGGTGAGTCGCAGAAAGGCGGCCTCGAGCGAGGCGGTCTCGGCGGTCAGCTCCGACAGCGCGACGCGCTCGTCGGCGGCCAGACGGCCGATCTGGTCCGTCGTGGCGCCACGTACCTCGAGACCGTCCGACCCTGTCGCGACGACCTGGAAGCCGCGCTTACTCAGGGCGTCGCGCAGGCGAGTTCTCTCGGCGGCACGTACCGAGACGGAGCCGCTGCCCAGCTCGGGCAGCGACCCGGCGAAGCGGAGCCGGCCGTGGTCGATGATCACGATCCGATCCACGGTCTGGGCCACCTCACTCAGGAGGTGGCTCGAGATCAGGATGGTCCGACCCTCCGCCGCGAGCGAGCGCAGCAGGGAACGGAGCCAGGCGATGCCTTCCGGGTCCAGCCCGTTGGCCGGCTCGTCGAGGATGAGCACCTCGGGATCGCCCAGCAGGGCGCAAGCGAGGCCCAACCGCTGGCGCATCCCATTCGAGTAGCCAGGGACGCGCCGGTCGGCGGCACCGTCCAAGCCGACAAGATCGAGGACCTCGTCGACACGCCCGTCCCCCACCCCGATCGCCCGCCCTGCGATGCGCAGCTGGTCGCGCCCGGTTCGGCCCGGCCTGGCGGCACCTGACTCCAGGACCGCTCCCACGACCCGCCCCGGCGAACGCAGTTGCACATATGGCCTGCCGCCCACCAGGGCCGTCCCGGACGTCGGCCGGGCCAGACCGACAACCGCGCGAAGCGTGGTCGTCTTGCCGGCGCCATTCGGCCCCAGGAAGCCGGTGATCTGCCCCGGCGGCGCGCTGAAAGTCAGGCCATCGACCGCCGTCACGCGCCCGAAACGCTTGGTCAGCTCGTTGACCGCGATGTCGGTCATTGGGATCTCCTTCTCGTGTGATATGAGCGGCTGTTCATGAACAGGCGCTCACTATACCACGAGCCCGAGCCGAGTCAAACGTCGAATCTCGAGCGCCCCGCCGCACAAGCGACGGGGCGCTCGACTGAAGGGGGTTAGGCGGCTGCGCGGCTGAAGGAACGTGCCCCGACGGCGATCATCAACCCGGCCAGGGCAGCCATCACGACTACTCCGATCAGCACTTCCCGGTCGTACAGGCCGGCGTTGAAGAGGGCTCGGGTGGCGGCCACGGCGTGGTAGAGCGGATTCGCGCTGGCCAGCGTCTGGAGCCAATCGGGAGCCAGCGACATCGGCAACATCACGCCCGAGAGCAGCAGCAGCGGGAGAGCGATGGCGTTGACCGTCGGCGCCAGCGCGTCCTCGCTGCCCAGGATGAGAGCCAGGGTGTACGACAGCGGCGACATCACCAGGCCTACCAGCGCCAACAGGGCGAAGGCGATCGCAACGCCGGTGCCGTTGATGGACAGCCCGAACGGGATCGACAGCACGACGAGAACCAGCGCCTGACAGAGCAAAAAGACCACGTCTCGGAGCGACCGGCCGAGGAGCATGGCCACGCGGCTCATGGGGGTGACACGCATCCGCTCCACGACTCCTTCGCGCAGCTCGTCGCATAGGCCGAAGCCGACGAAGACGGAGCTGAACAGAGCGGTCATGACCAGGATGCCCGGAACGAAGACGTTGAAGGCGCCGCCCGGCGGAAAGCCCGGCATGGAAGCCACGTTCTTGAGCAGCGGCCCGAAGAGGAGCAGGTAGAGGATCGGCTGAGCCAGGCCCATGAACACCCAGATCGGGTTGCGCAGGGTCAGGATCGTCGAACGCTCGAAGATGAGCCAGGTGTCGTTGGCCGTTCGCATCGCGTTCTCCTAGGCTGCCGACTCGCGCAAGGAGCGACCGGTCTTCTTGAGGAAGACGTCGTCCAGGCTCGGTCGGTGGAGGTTCATGGTCGAGGGCGCCAGGCCGTTTCGGTCGAGCAGGCGCAACACGCTCGGGACCGCCTCTTCGCCGCGATCGACGTACAGGCGGACCAGGCCGTCCTCCAGGCATGCCTCGCGCACGAACGGCTGAGCCTGGAGCAGCTTCACGACCTTGTCGCCGTGGCCGTTCACGCCGACGGTGACGACGTCGCCCGCGATCTGACGCTTGAGATCGCTGGGCGAGCCCTCGGCGACGATGCGGCCGTGGTCGATGATGGCCAGGCGGTCGCACAGGGCGTCCGCCTCCTCCAGGTAGTGGGTCGTGAGGAAGACCGTCGTTCCCGTCTTGCGCAGCTTCCGGATCTCGTCCCACATTCGGGCCCTGGCCTGGGGATCCAGGCCGGTGGTGGGCTCGTCGAGGAAGAGCAGCTCCGGGCGGTGCACCATGCCGATGCCGATGTTGAGGCGCCGCCGCATGCCGCCCGAGTAGGTGCCGCAGGTCCTGTCGCCCGCTTCGGTCAGGTCCAGCGCGGCCAGGATCTCCTCCGCCCGGCGGCCTGCCTCAGCCTTGCTCATGCCGAAGAGCCGGCCCTGGATGACGAGCTCCTCCCGCCCCGTGGACTCCCGATAGGAGCCGCCGGCCTGGGCCACGTAGCCGATGCGCCGACGAACCTCAACCGCCTGGCGAGCCACGTCGAAGCCGGCCACGCGAGCCGTTCCGGAAGTCGGAGCCAGGAGAGTCGAGAGGATGCGGAGCGTCGTCGTCTTGCCCGCCCCGTTGGGGCCCAGGAAGCCGAAGATCTCGCCGGCCTCGACCCGCAGGTCCACGCCCGCCACGGCCTCGACATCAGGCGATGGCCCCCGCCCTCTGCCCTTGTTCTTGCCCTTGAACATTCGCCGCAGGCCCGACGTTTCGATGATAGTCGCGTTGGCTTTCATGTGCCGTCCTTCTGTCTGGCCGGAGCCTCCTCCGACCTCGCTCGCACCACGATCGGGTCTCCTGCAGGGTGAGAGTCAAGCGCTTCCTTCGTGGCCGGCTGGCTGCTATGCTCCTGGGGATGTCGCTGCGCGCTATAATCTCTGCGCAGCGCAGAGATTAGCCAAAGCAGGTTACTCATGTCAAGCGCCAGTTCGAGAGAAGAGCTGATAGAGGCCGTTCTGCAGGCGTCCCGGAAGGGGCACGCGCAGGCGGCTCTGTTCAGCCAGGCCGTCGCGGACAGGCTGGGGCTGGCCGGCACCGACATCGAGTGCCTGGACGTCCTGGAGCAGGAGGGACGCCTGACCGTGGGCCGGCTGGCGGAGTTGACTGGCCTGACCACGGGCTCGGCGACGCGGATGGTGGATCGCCTCGAGCAGGCCGGCTACGTGCGCCGTCTCCCCGACCCTGCCGATCGGCGCCGGGTGCTGGTCGAGCCGGTGGCGGAGAGGATGGCCAGGGTGGGGGCCCTTCACGACGCTCTTCGGAAGGCCGGACGAGGGCTGATCGCGAGCTATGACGACGCTCAGCTGGCTGCCATCGCCAGCTACCTCGAAGGCAGCGTCGAAGTGACGCGGGCCGAGGCCGCCCGCCTGAGAGAGCCTTCCGGGGCCGACGAGATCGAAGGCGGGAGCTACGCCGCCCCGGTCGGCGGGACCTCGAGCGGCCGGCTGGTCTTCATCTCGGGTGCGCCCCGGATATCCGTTCGGGGCGACGCGTCGCTGGGTGAGCTGTACCGCGCCCAGTTCAGGGGCCCGATTCCGCGGGTTCGGGTTCGGGAGGGAATAGTGACGGTCAGCTACGTGAGGACCAGCTGGCTCAACTGGCGAGGCCAGCTGGCCGGCCAGGCGGTGGACGTCTCCGGCCACTGGCGCGACGACAGGGGCGAGATCGTGCTCAACGCGACGGTGCCGTGGGCCATCGAGCTGCGCGGAGGAGTCTCCAAGCTCAACGTGGACGCGCGAGCCCTGCGCCTCCAGTCCTTCGACCTGCACGGCGGGGCGAGCCACGTACAGATGGCGCTGCCTGCTCCTGAGGGATCCGTTCGCATAGCCCTGGCGGGGGGCATGAACAGGATCGAGCTGGAACGGCCCGCCGGAGTGGCCATGACGATCGACCTGAGCGGCGGGGTCCTCCAGGCCATCGTGGACGGCGCGGCACACCGCGCCACGGGCCACCTGGCGCTCCATACGCCCGGGGCGGGCACTGCCCGTGACCGCTACGAGGTCGAACTCAGCGGCGGCATCAGCAAGCTCGAGGTCAAGACCCGCTGATGTGCGGAATCGGCCGGAGAGCGGGCCGCGGCCCCGCTAGAATCAGCGCAGCGCTCCGGGCCGGGCGCGCCTAGTTAGCCAGCCCAGCACTTCGGGACAAGGATGACTCCTCGCAGCGATCGTACCGAAGCCAAGCCGCTCCACTGCTCGGTGTGCAAGCATCCCCTGTCCCTCCACCCGGCGCCCGGCCGTCGTCGCGCGGCCCTGATCGAGGACGGTCTGACGTTGTGCGGCGTCTGCGCGCCCGCGGGCAACCAGCAGCCGATCCGTTTCGAGCGCTAGGCGGCCGTCCGGTCCGAACCGCCGGATCGGGCTAGAACTCCTGGGGACACCACGGCAGCGTGGCTGTAGGGAAGAGAGCGTCCGCCGCCGCCAGACCGCCTGACCGCAGCTCCTCGATTCGCCCCGAGCGGGCCAGCACCGAGGGGCGCCAGCCGCCAAGGAAGATCGCTCCCAGGTCGTTCGCGTCCAGGGCGATCTCCGGTTCCTCGCTTGCGGGCAGCACTCGCCCCCGGCTGCCTTCGACCTCGAGCGTCCAGCGCCCGGCGTTCCAGGGGCAGTACTCGTCACGCAGGTCCATCGTCAGGCGACCGCTCGCCTGGCCCGTCGGGCCGTAGGTCCGCCCCTCGAGGGCCTTGCGGGCGTCTACCAGGCGGAGCCACAGGCCGTCGCCAAGGCTGGTACCCAGCCGCCGCGGCTCGGCCACGAGTGACAGCACCGGGTGGTCGGCCGGCAACCGCGAGGCCGTCAGCGTCCGAACCAGGTCGAGGTCGAAGAGGTAGCGCCAGATGGCGCGAGTGCCGGCGGGAGTCGAGCCCACAGCCTCCTCGACGGTGACCGAGCCGCTCGTCCCGCGAACGTCCCACGAGGCCTTGATCTTGTAGACAGCGTAGGCCTCGGCTCCCCGGTCCGTCTCGTACACGACCAGGCGTCGCGCCTCGCCGCCCTTGGCGTCCTTGTCGGCCTGGGGCAGCCGACCGACCCACCACTCGGCCGTCCGACCGAGGAAGCCGGCATTCTGCAGGCGAGCCGCTTCGTACACCGGCTCCACGATCTCGCGCCCCTCACCGGCCGGGATCAGGCGGTAGGCACCCTCCACGGGCCAGTCGCGGGTGTAGGCCGAGGCGCGAGTGTCCGCCTCGAGGTTCATGGAGACCGTGGCCATGCCATAGCCGAACCGCTGGTAGATCGTCCCCTCCGAGGCCCACAACATCGCCAGCGGCTCGCTGCGGGAGCGACAGTCGTCGATCATCAGTTGCATCATCCCGCGCAGGAGGCCCCGGCGGCGGTGAGAGGGCAGCACCGTCACCCAAGTCACGCCCCCAGCCGGCAGGTCGCCGCCCGGCACGCGGAGGGTCATGGTGAAGACGCCGCCGGTGCTGACGATTCGGTCGCCGTCCATGGCGCAGACGAAACGCTCAGGATCCGAGACGGCCTTGACGCGCTCTATCACGTCGTCCGGGACGTCCTCGCTGAAGCCGACCTCCGCGACGCGCAGCAGGTCGGTGAAGCGGTCCGGCGGACAGACGCGGATCTCGACGCTCACTCCTCGCCGGCCTCCGCGTAGACGAACCTGACCCCATCCGGCAGGTCCTCGCACAGGGTCCCTCGCGGCTCGCGAGCCGCCCGCAGGGCGATGGCGATGTCGCTCACGCAGCTCATGAAGTGGAAGGTGAGGGGCAGCCAGAAGACCTCGGCCCAGGGCGTCAGGCAGAGCAGAAGCCCCACGCCGGAGATCAAGGCCGCCGGGGCGAGGGTCACGCCCACGTACTGGAGCCTGGTGAAGAGATGGCCCGGCGCCGTGGCGTAGAAGGCGGAGCTGAGCGCGAGACCGCCGCCCTCGCTGAGGCCGAACCGCGGCCGCGCCCCGAAGCGAGTCATGGCCCAGGCGTGGACCAGCTCATGGGCGATGAACACCACCAGCGTCACCACGGCGATGGCCAGCATCACCTGCCACTTGATCTCGAAGCCGGAGGGGATCTGCCCGCGGCAGGCCACCAGGCCGAAAATCGCGGCCGCGGCCAGGCCCATCGGGAAGGAGACGATGTTCCAGATCGCGACCGTCTCCTGGGTGGGGAGCCAATCGACCGAGGTCGCCGATGCCTGGCCATCCCACCTCTTGCCCGCCGTCATCAGATCATCCTCCGCTGGAGCCGGTCCCGACCGCCCGCCGCGGCCGAACGCCCCAGCAGTCTACCCGACGTCTCGGGGCTCGAAGTCGAGCGCCGCCGAGTTGATGCAGTAGCGCAGGCCCGTCGGGCGGGGCCCATCCTCGAAGACATGCCCCATGTGGGCGCCGCATTTGCCGCACTGGACCTCGGTCCGAACCATTCCGTGGCTGGTGTCCGTGCGGGTCGCGATGCTGGCCCCGTCGGCCATGTCGTAGAAGCTCGGCCAGCCGCAGCCGCTGTCGAACTTCTCGCCCGAAGCGAACAGCGGGGCGCCGCAGGCCACGCAGCGATAGGTGCCCGCCTCGTGGTGGTCCCAGTAGGCGCCGGTGAAGGCCCGCTCGGTGGCCGCCTTCTGGGTCACGGCGTACTGCAGCGGCGTCAGGCGCCGCTTCAGCGCCTCGTCCTTCCTGTGCTCGTCGCCTCTTCTGACCATGTCTCTCCTGCGGCATTGCCAGCATGAGGCTGCCACCTGAGACCCTAGCACTAGCCCGCAAATACTGGTGATAAGGGGGTCTCGAGTCTCGTATGCTCAGGGCTGACGTGCGGCGACAGGCGCCGCATCGCTCCCACAACAGGGAGGACCGATGGACCCGAACGCCCAAACCCCCACTCCCCCGCCGCCGCCGCAGGGCTGGGCAGCCCCGCCGGCCGCCCCGCAGGGCCAGTCGCCGGTCATGAAGATCGTCGTGGCGATCGCCGGCCTGGTCCTCGTCGCGGGCGCCGTGATCGCCATCGGCGTGGTGGCGAAGGCCATGCAGGGCCCGGCCTCGATCGTCTTCACCACGACCGAGCCCAGCGCGGATTTCGCATGCGAAGTCGGCGATAAAGTCGACTCCGTATCGTCCGACACTGAGGTCTGGATTGTCATCAACTTCCGGGATCGGATGGACGACAGCCGGATCAACGTGACGATCACCAAGGACGGCGAGGACTTCGACACCTTCTACTACGACGACGCGGAAGGCTACGACTGCGTCAGCGGGATCGAGCCAATCTCGGGCCTGGATCCTGGGGTCTACAAGTTCACAGCCAAAGTCGGCGACAGGATCGAAGCCGAAGGCACACTGACCATCAAGTAGCGAGCGACGGCGTATGACGAATCGGGCCTCTCCGGAGCCGCCCAGGATCAGGGAGGCGACGGGCGCCGACGCAGAGACGTTGCTGGAACACCGCCTCGGCATGCTCGAGGCGGTGTTCCATTCTCGCGACCCGAGCCCCGCGGAAGCCTCCGCGGATATGCGCGAGGCCAACCGCACCTGGCTGGCGGCTCATCTCGGGGGCGACTTCCAGGCCTGGCTGGCCGAGATCGAGGGCCAGGTCGCGGGCTCGGCGGCGGTGCTGTGGTTCCCTCATCCGCCGGCCCCGGTGAACCCGATCGGTCTCGAGGCCTACGTCCTCAACGTCTTCACCGACGTCCGCTTTCGCCGGCGCGGAGTCGCCCGGGCATTGATGGCCCACCTCGTGGAAGTGGCCCGCTCGCGCGGCATCAAGCGCATCTGGCTGCGTGCCAGCGAGGAGGGGCGGCCGCTCTACCTGGACATGGGCTTCCGCGAGTCGAACTACCTGCAGCTGCTGGACGAGTAGCAGCGCCGGGCCAAGGGGCCGGATCAGTCCCGCGAGGCGCGCCAGCCCCGGAAGGTCGGCCAGCCCCAGGCCACCGCGGCGGCCGCGATCGCCAGCCCGACCCCGAAGTAGAGCGGATGCAGGATCGAGACGCCCTTGATGATCGCCAGCTCCGCCATGATCCAGATCATCTGCCCGACGCCGATGGCGAAGGCCAGGAAGGGCGCCACTCGCGCCCGGCGCAGCCCCAGCGCGGCCACGACCAGCGACCCCAGGCCGAACAACCCGCCGAGGATCAGGCCCGGAACGAAGTAGTCCGGGAACGGGCTTCCCTCAAGCATGGAGAGCGGCATCTGCATGATGCTGCCGTCCGGGGCGGCAACCAGGGCCGCTCCTCCGCCCAGCGCACCAAGAGCCAGGAACACCAGCAGCCCAACGGTCAGTCGTCCCCAGCGGTCCATCTGGGGCGCCGGAATCGCATCCCTGTCAATCGCCATTCGAGCCTCCAACGGCAGGTGAGTCGGGCGTCATCTTCGGGCCTCGGGCTCAAGGCCACAAGTGAGGTAGCCTGAGCCCGGCAAACGCTTCGAACGAGCCGGAGGGACCATGCGCCTGCGCGACTTCGCCCTCGAGCGCTTCTTTGCCAGCTGGGAGTTCGCCGCGGAGATGCTCCTCTGCGCCTCCGACGTCGAGGGTTGGGCCATGGCCGACCTGCTGGCCCTGGCGGACGAAGACGGCCGGCGGCGTTGGGATGAGCTCAGCCTGGGCTACACCGAATCGAGCGGTCTGCCGGCCCTGCGAGCCGAGATCGCCGGCCTGTACGACAGCGTCGAGCCCGACGACGTCCTGGTCTTCGCCGGCGCCGAGGAGTGCATCTTCGCCCTCCACAACGTCCTGCTCGGACCGGGCGACCACGCCATCGTGGTCCGGCCCGCCTACCAGTCGCTGGCCGAGGTGGCGGCCGCTGCCGGCGCCGAGGTCACGCGGGTGGAGCTGCACGAGTCGAGCGGCTGGCGCCTGGATCCCGAGGAGGTGCGGGCCGCCCTGCGGCCGAACACCCGGCTCATCTTGCTCAACGAGCCCCACAACCCCACCGGCGCCCTGTCCGACCGCAAGACCCTCGACCGCGTGGTGGAGCTGGCGGCCGAGTCGGGCGCGCTCCTGATCGTCGACGAGGTCTACCGGAACCTCGAGTTCGACCCGGCCGACCGCCTCCCTGCCGGCGCCGATGCCCTGCCGCGAGGCGTGAGCATCGGCGTCATGTCCAAGTCGTTCGCCCTGGCCGGCCTGCGCATCGGCTGGGTCGCGACTCGCGACCGCGAGCTGCTGGCCCGTTTGGCCGCCTTCAAGGACTACACCACGATCTGCAGCTCCGCCCCCAGCGAAGTCCTGGCCCTGATCGCCCTCCGGGCCCGCGACCGCGTCCTGGCCCGCAACCGAGACATCGTCCTGGCCAACCTGCCGCTGCTGGACGGCTTCTTCGAGCGCTGGGCGGGGGTCTTCGAGTGGGCTCGCCCGCGGGGCGGCAGCACAGCCTACCCGCGCCTCCTGGCCTCCGTGCCGGTGGAGGAGTTCGCCGACCGCCTCGTTCACGAGACCGGAGTGCTGATCCTGCCGGGCACGGTCTTCGGCGATACGGAGAACCACTTCCGAATCGGCTACGGGCGGACGAACCTGCCCCTGGCACTGGAGCGACTGGAGGTCTACGCCAATCGAGCCCTGCGCTAGCCGGCGCCCGGGGCAGGCTCAGCCGTCGTCCAGGGTCCACCTTGGGACGGGCGTCCCCGAGTAGGGCAGCATCAGGTTGCCGGTCAGCAGGTATGTCGCGTAGGCCGCCTCGTCCTGCGTCACGTCGCCGGGATGAGCCGAATTGCAGATCTGGTCCTTCATGCCGCCCGGATCGCCGTCGACCCAGTAGTCGTTCCAGCAGCGGACGAGCATGAGCCCGCCGTCGAAGGCATCCTTGCTCCAGCGGCCGGCGTAGAGCAGATACCAGACGCTGCCCGGGTTCATCGCCCGGTCGAGCCAGCCGTTGATGTCGTAGGCCAACAGCTGCTTGCCGTCCCAGCCCCAGCCACGGAAGTACTCGAGCCACTTGTGCTGCTTGCTCAACGCCTCGGGGATTGCCTCCTTGAGGCCGACGTCTTCCTTGTAGATCGCCTGGCGGGTGGCAACGATCCGGAACAGGTTGTAGTAGGCCTCCTCGGCCGAGTGCGTCTTCCTGGCCAGGTGGGCCACGAGGTAGTTGCCCATCGCGCCCACGAGCTTGGGATTGGCCAGGCCCGTTATGCCCAGGTAGGACCGGGCCTTGATGGCGACACGGTTGTCGGGCTCCTCGTCGGACCAGCAGGAGGCGGCGTAGACCAGGCTCCGGCCGAAGTCGAGGTGGACCGCCTGGGTCAGCCAGGCCCAGAAGCTGGGGGTGATCGCGACGAAGAGGTCGTTCACGCCGGCCGCTCCCTCCCGGTGGAGGGTCATCATGCCCAGAGTCCGAGGATTCTCGGGCGTGCCGCCGTCGAAGGTCAGCAGGTCGCCGAAGCCGGCGGCCTCCAGCTGCGTGCAGACGGTCCGGAACCTGGCCCGAGCCATTGGATCGCCCACCTTCCCGAGGTCGACCCCGGTCGCCATCCAGCCACTGCCGGAGCCGTGACTGTTGATCATCACCAGCCCCGGAACCCGCCGGATTCTGGCGCCCAGCGCTTCGATGATGGCCAGGGGTGTGGCCTCGTCGTCCATCAGCTGGGTCACGCTGTAGCCGTGGTCTTCCAGGATGTCCGCGTTTTCGTCCCAGTCGAAGCCCAGGGACGGCGGCTGATGGCCCGTCTCCAGCCCCCATGACTCGGGCGCCCACTGGGCCCAGATGCTGCCGTAGTAGCGGCCGCTCTCGAAAGGTGAGATGAAGAGGGCCGTCTTGTTTGCCGGATCGTCCTTGCCTGAGACGGCGGACTCGACGTTGATGTGGACCCGCGGCTCGTACATCAACGGGCCGGGCGTGAGCTCCGCGGGATCGAGAGGATCGGCGGCCCAGTTGAAGAGCGGGACGTCGATCGTCGGGCTGTCGGCGTAGTGGATGCGGACGCCGTTGGACGTCCTCGTGACGCCGGTGATGGTGGGCTCGTCCGAGCCGGCCTGCAGCGCCCGGCCGGCGCCCTCGGCCGAGCGCATCGCCGATCGGGCGGCCAGGAGGTTCAGCGGGCCGGTCGCGGCGACCTGATCGGTCTCCAGGTCGCCTCCGGCTGCCACCCGATCGAGGGCCACCTGGTAGGCCATATCCACCAGCTCGTCGGCCGTCATTGATGCATTGGCGGCATTGAAGGCGGCTGCCCCGGCGACGGTCAGGACCTCGCTGATCAGCGACATCCGGCCGCGCGTCCAGGTCGAGCTGCCGGCTTCGTCGGAAAAGACCTGGAACGGCATGCTGACCGTGTCGGCGCCGGGATCGAGATCGAACGTTGCGTCGACGGCGAAATCCTCGGCCTCGAACTCCAGGGTCACGGCCCCGCCCTGGCGGGTGTACGTCCCGTGGTGGGCCAGCTGATCCGTAGCGCTCTCGGCGTTGACCATGACGCTGCCGCCGGCCTCGAAGATCATCACCACCCTCGAGCCCTCGGCCGGCGCGGTGCCGGACGAATCCTCGACCAGGTAGTAGACGGCGTGCTCCAGGCCGGTTCTCGGCCCCAGGCTGGCCTGGCCGGCGGACGCCGCGGCGGACACCGACGCACTGGCCGCGCCGGAAGCCGGCGCGCTCGGGCCGGCCGACGACTGCGACGAGCCGCACGCGCCCGGGATGATCGCCAGCGCGGCCGCCAGCGGCAGCAGCCTTCGGAGCAGGGTGCTACTCATCTCCACCTCCCCGGCCCGGCCGCGTGCGCCGCGCCGTCCAAACCACCATATCGCCACACAGGCCGGCTCGCTACCATTGAGCGACTGCTGAACCCTCGGAGGGACGAGCGATGCCTTTCAAAGTGAGCGCTGGCGGCGGGTTCTTCGGTGCGCGAACCGGATCGTCGCCGAATCCATTCGACGCCATCAACGGGCCGCGGCTCGCCGGACCGCAGGGCAGTCACCCGCTCCACAGCGTGAGCCCGGAGGAGCTGCTGCGACCGGGCGACGGCGCGGTGACCGGCGAGTTCAAGCTGGATGGCAAGGCGCGCGTCGGCGACGGCCTTACCGGCAAGCTCAAGCTCACGGCCAGCAAGGAGATCAAGGGCCGCAAGGCCTACCTGCGCCTGGTCGGCCTGCGGCTGGACGAGGTTCAGCGCTCCCAGGAGCACCACGATTCGGAAGGCCGCGTGACGAGCAGGGAGGACTGGGTCGAGACCAGCGGCAAGCTGTTCGTCAAGGATTCCTTCCTGGACCCCGCCATCCCGACCCAGCTCGCTCCGGGACAGGTGTTTGAAGCCCCCTTCGCCATCCCCATGCCCCGCCTCGGCCCGCCCACGGCCCACCTCGGCGAATCGATCATCGCTTGGGGCCTGGAGGTCCGCTGGGACATCGCCATGGGCTCGGACCATTTTGCCGCCATCTACCTGCCGCTGGCCCAGCATCCGGACCTGCTCAGGGCCGGCGTGGGCAAGCAGGGTGGGCAAAGCCTGATGGCCAGCGTCCCCGTGAAGGGCGGCCAGATCGACATCACCTCACCACTGCCGGCGCCATCCGGCACTGCCATAGAGGTCACGGCGGCCTGGCCGTCCGCCCCGGATGGCCGCGGCGCGCGGATCGAGCTGCATCGCCACACCAACGCCCCCAACGGAGTGAGAGGCATCATCGCCTCGGCCTCGATGGAGGTAGCAGCGCTCCACAGCGGCAGCGCCAGGGCGAGCCTGGCGGTGCCCGAGGGCTCGGCGCCCTGCTTCGACGGCGCCGGCCTGGAGGTCGGCTACGTGATCCGCGTGCTCGTGGACCGCAAGTTCCGTGGCGACGCCGCCATCGAGCGGCCGGTAGCGATCGTCTAGATCGCCGACAGAACCGCCCCGAGACCGACCAGGCCTACGCCGGCGGCGCTCACCCAGACGGGCGTGCGAGCGCCGGTTCGGAGGCGAATCGAGACGGTGGCGTAGAGCGACGGCAGAGTCGCCGCCACCCCGATCAGCGCCAGAGCCCAGCGTGACCAGGCGGCCCCATCCCGGAACGGGATGGCCAGCAGGATCGCCAGGGCGAGGCCGCTTGCCACCAGCCCTCCGCCGGCGACGCGGAGCAGGCCGAGCAGCAGTGCCCGCAGGCGAGGATCGAGCTCCTGCCAGGGCATGGCGACGGCTTCACGGTGGTACGGCATGAAGCTGGACCGCACCAGGTAGACGGCACCGAAGCCAGCGGAGGTCAGGGCCACGATCCCGTAGCAGACCAGCGCGGCGGTATCCGCAGCGTCCATGGCTCTACGCTAGCCGCGGTCGCCGGCGCACCCGGTCCGGGCGGCAAACGATCAACCCTGCGTTGGATTCGCCCCACGTGCCGTTGGGCACCATCCAGGCATACGTCTCGTGGCCCAGGTC
>Ga0316577_10000216_pt1 | contig 19694 bp, 17 predicted proteins | sample S5NA_FD_203073 | JGI IMG/M metagenome (GOLD analysis project Ga0316577, IMG submission 203073) | Rhizosphere microbial communities from salt marsh grasses in Alabama, United States - S5-7_050615r2r1 | ecosystem: Host-associated > Plants > Roots > Rhizosphere | place: USA: Alabama | collected... | reverse complement strand
GCCTCTCTCGGTTAGGTTTTCGGCCATCTCGAGACCGATAAAGCCACCGCCCACCACAACGGCGCATTGGGGATTGCGCTCATCCACAATCTTTTTGATTCGGTCTGAGTCGGGTATATTTCGAAGATTAAAAATATTCTCCAATTCAATACCCTCCAGAGGCGGCTTAATAGGTTCTGCCCCGGGAGATAAAATAAGCTTGTCATAAGCTTCCCGGTATTTTTTTCCCGTAGCGGTATTTTTTATCTCGACAGTTTTTTCTTTGGGATTAATACCAATTACTTCGGAAAAGATACGCACATCAATATTGTATGTTTTTTTAAATTCTTCCGGGGTGGCCAAAAGGAGGTGAGCGCGCCTTTTGATGACATTTCCGATATAATAGGGAAGTCCGCAGTTGGCAAAGGAGATATATTCACCCCGTTCAAAAACGACAATTTCAGCATCTTCGCTCACCCTTCTCGCTCTGGCCGCAGCTGTAGCGCCTCCGGCAACTCCACCAACAATAACCAATTTAATACCCATAGTATATTCCCAGTGTTTCTAGAATCTATTTCAAAAATGTCTTTTGGCCCAACCCGCCAAAGGCGGATAAGTCTGGGTGTTGGGTCCTCGTTTCAACTCCTCGGAATACTTGAGTGTGACTGCGGGTTGAATCTCGGATCCGCGTTCTTGTCCCGCCAGTTTTCGGCGAGAGACCTTGAACCAAAATCCTATTTTTGAGAAGGCTTCTAGGTTAATCGGTTCCCATCATAGGTATTACATGTACGTTAACCTCTTTAACTCGCGGTATGGTTTCTGCAATTTGTTTGATTTTGTCTGTTGCTTTTTCCTGCTGACTAAATGGAATCTCTATATTAACGAAGACAGAGCCATTTTTTGCTGTAACCTCTGATTTTGGAAAATCGTCAACCAGGGCAGCTTTAAGCTCGGCAGCCAATGTCAAATCATCGAGGATTTTTTGAGATTCGGGCGTTGTCTGGAAGCAAGACATTCTTGCGGCATATAATATGAGACCCACTGCATCGTCCACTTTTTTTGTTTTGATATGAACGACCAAATCGTAAAGGCTGGAATCCCGGGTGTCACGACCGTATAATTGCAATCCCCATTTACGACGCTCATCATCATCTTTTTTCAGAATGTATCTTGCTTCTTCAGCAGAAATATTTTCCCGATCCATTTCTTCTTTGACTCGGTATTCCAGGTCGGCAATGACACGAACCTTGAGAACATGAGGAATTTCTTGAAGGAAAAAATGACCTGCCAGCCCATGATAGACAACATTGTCTTTCTGCACGTTTTTTAACAAGGCAGAATGAAGATAAGCAACATACTTTTCTTTCCCATAAGTGAATCGATCGAAGACAGAAGGGGCATCATGAATAGCTCGAATCAGCTTTATTTCCGGGATATGAAACTTTTCAGAAGCTTCAAGGAGAATTTCTCGTGATATACATTGATAACCCAATTCTTCAGCAACTTTTTCGGCGACTTCCTTCCCTCGACTATAACATCCTCTCGATATGGTGATAATAGACATCTTGACTCCTTTCCGTTATATATAAAAAATAGTGACTGAAACACATATTCTTTAAAACGAATGTGGAATATCTTTTTTTGTTGATTGTTTATCAATTCAATTGAACAATGTCCATTATAATTTTTCGACCTTACAAAAACGAAAAAATTACCAGTTGTTTATTAAAGTCTAGCGAATATTTCCAAGCAAAGAGCAAGAACTACAGGATATTCTTCAATCTATTTCTTGATATATTTTTTGACCTTAATCTGATTTTAACATTATTTATTAATCATTCCTTGTGATAATATTTCCTAAAAATTTCAAATTTGGGAAACTGTAATCAGTTGACAGCACCACTATTATCAGGTATTTGAAATGCAACGAGTGATGGCTGGTTAAAAGGCAGCGTAATCTTGAGATAGGTACAAAACCCTCCGACATTTGCAACATTAGGGTGTAAATTTACTATGTCTCAGACAGACCAAGAAAACCTTAATGAACACCCGAAAGAAACAACAGTTCATAATCAAATCAAAATGACATCAATTGTTTTGCTATTTTCAACCATAGCCGTAACAGGCCTGGTTATTTTCATTATCTTTTGGTTGTTTGTAGTTCATACAGTATAATATCATTTCCCCTAAAATATCAGCCGGGGAAGAGGATAAGGGAATAGGCCTTGCAAGGGGTTGTAAAATTAATATTTTTAATAATTTGTTTTAGATCGAAAATGTATTGAACAACGGTAGAAGCTTAAGTAATATTATTAATTTTAGATTACGAATTATGCACTTTTAGCCTTCAAAAAGTGAAAGGAGAAAAAACATGAACAAAACAGATTTAATCAATGAGGTTGCCAAGGTCGTAAAGACTAAAAAAGATGCCCAGGCTGCCCTGGACGCTGTTCTTTCAAGCATTGCCGAAGCTCTGAAAAAAGGAGACACCGTATCATTGGTTGGGTTCGGCACATTTAAGGTGACAGAGAGGAAGGCTCGTAAAGGCAGGAATCCTCAGACAGGACAAGAGATCTATATTGCAGCGAGTAAGGTGCCAAAGTTTGTTGCAGGAAAGGCGTTGAAGGATGCTGTAAAATAATTGTTTGCATATAAAATGTAAAGGCAGAGTCAAAACAACTCTGCCTTTACCTAAAGTTTTAAAAATCGGCTTTATGGTTGATGATTTTTTTATTTCAATAAAATATCATGGCTTTGTGTACCTTCTTTTATACCCTCTCCTTCTGTTTCCATACAAAAGTTTTTAAATACAGCAAATAGCACTTTTATCGATTTGTGTCGTTATCATGCGAAATTGCTATAATGTTGATAGACAGTCAAAATATACGAAAAAAAAGATTAGAAACAGGATTTTTTTATGGAACATAATGATGACAGATTTAACATATACGAGGTCAACTCTCTTTTGTTTCAAATAATTTCTTACATGTCAGAAACCGAAAGACGAAAACTTCAGTCCGCATTAATGGCTAATGTAAAAAACGGAAAAGACCTATCGTCATTGATTACCAGTATGTCTGAACTCAAAAGGTGTGAACTTTTGAAAAGGCTGACAAATTGGTATATCACCAAGTATTCTGGGTTAAGAAAATACCCCAAACATGCCGAGTTGAGAGGGTATCCTCGAAAACCTATTAAAATCCCAGTTGAACTCTCAAAAAATGGTTTTACTTTTATGTGTTTGACTCAAAATATCAGCAATTCCGGTGTTTTTATTCAAACGGATTTTAGCTTTCATATTGATCAACAAATTACTATGGTTTTATCGCCCCCCAAAAGTAAAAAAGACTTCGCTGTCGGTGGTAGAATTACAAGAGTTGATTCAAAAGGAATTGGTGTGAAATTTGATGAGCTTGTACCTGACTTTTCACACACCTTTTTATAAATGCCGGTATATCAACTGATTTGACCTACAATATAGGTTGTTTTATCGTTTCAAGTTCAAAGGGGCCCGAGGTAAGCTGTTTTGCAAGATGACGGATATGCCGATGGTCAGTTCCGCAGCACCCCCCCAGAATCTTCATACCGAGGTCCTCGTGCAAGCAGGCTACGGATTGGGCGAAAGCATCAGGTTCTTCTTCCAACAGTTCGGTACTGTTATCCAATTCCTCAGGATTTAGTGCGGCTGTATTTGCCAGCAGGCCAACAATCCGCGTCCTTACAAATGAAGAGGAATTGATTTCATTTAAAATGGCGGATCTGAAGATAGATACATGAGTGCAATTGACCAGATAAGCCATTGGTTTTGGGATGACTGCGTTATCGATACCGGAGATAGCGTCTATAAGGGGTGTACCGTCAAGAAGCGTGCCTTCAGGTCGAACTACGAAACTGATGATATACGGCTTACCGGTAACAGCCAGAGCTGAGGCCAACCCGGTCGCCTCACTAAAGGCCGGAAGAGTAGCTGCAAGGAAAAAATCAACGCCGGCTTCCGCCAGCTTCATGGACTGCCAAGCATGGAACTCATACGCAGCATCGGGCTCAAGAGCTTCCTCCGGATTATAAGCATCTCCCTGGCAGCTCAGCAAACCGCAGATGACAACCTTTTGTGCATACAAGCTGTAGCTGGTTCGCAATGCATCAAGAAACCGGAAGTTGTCGCCGTTTACATCCCTTCTTTCATAGCCTGCAGCTGCAACCCGTTTCTGATTTGCCCGCCAGGTAGGGGTTGAAAGGAGGAGCGGCAAATCATACTGAAAGCCGATGTCCAGGTACTGCCGATAGATGGTTTCGAGAGCGGTACGTTTTGCTTTGTCATAAATAAAAGCTGAATTAACAATAAAGGGATCGAGTTCAAAATCGGTATTACGGCGTAGCCGCTCGATGACGGCGCCCTCTCCAAGGATGATTGGGAACTTCTTAAAAAATTCCAGAAAGGATGTCTGATTCACTTTTTCTCCGCTTTTATACGCCATTTTCGTTGAAACTAGCTTCTATCAAGGACGTTTTGCAACCATGGCTGTGACGATGGCAGAGAATACCTCTATACGTTGCTGGTTGGTTAGTGATGCAAAAGTTCGAACAATTCCGCGATCAGGTTTAGATCTAGACTCACGCTTTTCGAGGCATGTAAAACAACACGAGAGCGTATCATTCGGTCGAACAGGATGGAGCATATGAAGTTCATCAAAACCCAGTGCTGCCATTGATGCGGTGCGTCTATCGCCATGCGTGCCAAACCACGAAAGAATAGAAAAAATATGAGCCGAACAGGCAACGAGTCCTCCAAAAACGGACGACACCGCCGCTACTTCGTCAATATGAAAAGACCGTGGGTCCCAGTGCCGGGCGAATTTGATAATTTCTTCTTTTTTAACTTGGTATGTTAAGGATGTATTCCTTTTTTGTCCTACTTCGATATCTTCATAATACATAATTTCCATCAGGAAGGTACTCCATTTACTATCTATATTTTTCCGTTTATAAATTAACGGGTTGTTTTCTAAACATAAATCTTGGCGAATGGAAAGAAATACAATTCGAACCGGTTAGGCCTAATAGGCGAGTTTTGGGATCGCCTGGAACGAGTCTTAGATTTATAAAAAATGTTTCAGAGCCAGCGAAAAATGATTTGGGCAACAGCCCGTTAAAGGGAAATATCCTTAATCACCTTTCCCATCGGTTGTCACCGACATTTTTTAAATCAATATACTGAACCGTTCCCCGCTCACTGATAAAAGACGTCAGAAGCCAGCTGACCAAACTGATCAACAGTGATCCAAAAACAGCCGACCAGAATCCGTAAACCTTAAAACCGGATATGATACCCGAAACCATCATCAGCATCACCGCGTTGATTACAAAGGTAAAAAGCCCCAGGCTAAGGATATTCACCGGCAGTGTCAATATTAACAGTATGGGACGGAAAAAAGCATTCAGTATTCCCAAAATAGCGGCAGCAAAAAATGCGGATAAAAAACCGCTGACCTGTATTCCATCAATCAAATATGACGTCGTAATAATTGAAAATGTGAGGATCAGCCACCTTAAAAAAATTCCCTTCATTCTAATTTCCCGTAAATTGAGTTAATTTTATTCAAAATAGACATTAATTTCTTACCAAATATCGAATTTGATTGTTTAAATATTATTTGAAGTACCATTGAATTTCAATATAAGATAGGATTTTAACCGCTCAATTTTTTGGCCAGTTCCGCCACTCTTTGGCCCAGTTTCATGCCGTTTTCCAAACTACCGCTGTCCGGTGCGCCCACACAGGCGGTACCGAAATGCCCGGTGGCGGACATGGGATCTCCCACAATTACCATCCCGTAAATCAACATGACTTGAATAATGGACATCATGGTGGTTTCCTTACCGCCCGATGGGTCTGCTGAGGTTGCAAAGGCGGCACCGATCTTACCTTCCATTTTTCTCCTAACACTCACAAATTCATCAAAAATCTTTTTAAGCTGGGCTGCCATGACCCCGAAATAGACGGGAGATCCGGCGATGATACCTGCCGATGCTACAAAATCCTCTTTGGTGACGTCATCGGTGTGTTTCAATACGCCATCAACACCGTCGACACTGTCAACCCCTTTTGAAATAGCTTCAGCCAGTTTTTTGGTGTTGCCGCCGTTTGAAAAATAAAGAACCAGAATTTGCATATAAAGCCTCCTTAACACGTTAAATGAAACCCGGCACAAACATTTTTACCCTGTTTGAAAAGCCGGTTGAACGTTATGATTGCTTTTGATGTCTTTTCTTCAATTAAATTAATATCTTTTTGTTTAAGAAATTCACACAAGGATGGGGTCGATTTCATCATGCCGGGCTTACCCCTGCCGAGCACCAGGATATCCGGCCTGGCATCAATAATGTCCTGGATATCATCAATGCTCACCTTGTGACCTTTTTTGCGCCACCAGCTAGGAATCACTTTTCCCTGAATGATTTTAATATCATTCGTATAGGTGATTCCATTGACCACAATATTCCCAAAGGAAAAATTTTCAATCATTATATACCTTCCAATAAGGCTTTTCATTTTCCCATTTATCGAGGATCGCTTTAGGAGGTGGAACCACGATAGCCTTGCATTCGGCTGTGAGGGTTCCGTCAGGGAGGTGTATTTCTCCGGCAACCTGAGCCCGGCTAGCGGTCTGTTTGATCACCCAGCCGATAACCGTCAGCGGTGTATCGGTCGGCGTCGGACGACGAAATGTCACTTCCAGCTTCAACGCAACCATTAACGCATCTTCGCCGGAGGTCAACATCACCGAACGCCCGGCTGTTTCATCCAGTATAGCCGACACTATACCTCCATGAACGACTCCGGGATAGCCGTTGAAATGATTCGGAACTATTACAGTCGACCGTATCTGTTGGGTCTGGTGATCTTCATACCATTTCATTTTCAATGAAAATTCATTCTCAAGTCCGCACAAAAAACAACCGCGAGAATTTTTCTGTTTCTGCATTTTTTCCCCTATGATCACTTTTTTATTTTCATGATATTCACATGTCTGTCAAAGGTCAAGCCGGTGTTTTGACAAACCGTATCATCAAATGGACGTAAAAACGATTTCTTGAAGTCAGGATTTTAAAAAACAGGAGTATATACATATCTAAAAAGCATAATTAATGGAGAGATAAGAGGTAAGACCTGAGATTCACTCTTTTGCCCTCTAAGCCAATTTTTCTTCGTATGTTTTTCCGGTGAGTCTCAACGGTCCTCGGAGATACGTTCATCAGTTCTGCTATTTCTTTGCTGGAACTGCCATATTTGATTAGATTTGCGATTCGGATTTCTGTGGGTGTAAGTTTTAAATATTTCAGAGACATTTTTCGAGTAAATGGAGATATAATTTCATTTAGATTCGATTCTATAATACCAAAAAGAAGTTTTTGTTGATCATCCAATTTAGTTTTATTGATTTTTTTAAAAAATGGTGCAATCAATTCTTTTACGTTGCTCATCACATTATCTTGTAATTCTTCTTTGTCCTCGTCCCTTTTTTTCAACAAAACCTTCAAAGCGATATTGGTTTCTTCTAGGCTTTTAGTTTTGATTTCCAATTCATTTGTTCTTGCTTTCACCCGCTTTTCAAGTTCGTCATGAGCTATTTTTAATGCTTCCTTAGCCTTGACACCTTCGGTTATTTCTCTCACGTAACCACCGATGCCTAATTTTCCATTGCCCAATTTTACAGAAAATTTTCGTGTTTCATAGACCCTGTCTTTATGCCTCTCTTCACTTACGAAGGGACCTCTTGACTTCAGTGCATTAAGATCAGAGTGCCTGCAGGCTTTCGCCATATGCTTCGGCAGAAGTTCAAAATCTGTTTTACCGATAATCTCATATTCCTTTTTGCCCAGGTATTTACTGTAGGCGTTGTTCACAATTACATGTCGGAAATGTTCATCTTTTAAAAAAACAAGATCCAGGGTTGAATTGATAAAAGTTCGATAGCTCTCTTCACTTTGGGTTAGTTTTTGGTTTGTATTTACAAGTTCGGCTGTTCTTTCTTTTACTAATTTTTCTAGTTCATCATGGGCCTTTTTAAGTGCCACTTCGGTCTGCTTTTGCTTTGTAACGTCGCGAGCAATTCCGCAAAGTCCGATTATTTTTCCCGAATCATCTCTTAACGGCACCTTAATGACGTGAAATGTTTTAGGTACACCGGATACCGGTTTGGTGTCTTCTTCATCAATGATTTCACCATTGAGAACACAAGAATCTATTTCCCTGATATGGGCTCCGGCTTCATCTCCAAAAAGTTCTTCATCAGATTTTCCCAATAGCTGAGACGCCGGAAGTCCAAAAAGGCGCTCCATAGCAGGATTAACCAAGGTGTATTTCAGTTGATGGTTTTTGATAAAAATGGAATCTTCGGCTGATTCGATAACGGCATGAAACAACGCCTGGCTTTTTGAAATTTTTTGCTCCAGTTCTTCATAGGTTGGTTTCTTGGACATTACGGTATCCTCCAACTAAAAAAAGAAAAGACTCACACCATGAATAATCTAACTATCAAAAATGAGCCTTTATAAGTTGCATAGAACCTACCCATTAAATTTATACATCCATTCCAAAAAAATTAATCAGGATGGTGTTTAACCAACGGCGCAGAGGCGCATACGAGTAGTTTCGCCTGGCCACTTCATAATTATGAAGGACCATTTTCTCTTTTATTTCGGCCGAGTTCAAAACATCTCTTACCTGTTGGACATTTTTTTTGGTGAGAAAACCGTCCATGGCGATCAGATTAAATCCCTTTGGCTCAATGTCTCTGATAAATGTTGAATATCGGTTAATGAGCAAGGGTTTTTTGAAATAAACCGCTTCTAGAAATGCATTGCCGAATCCTTCATAAAGACTGGGGTAGGTAATGAAATCAGCATGGGGATAAATATCCCACAATGACGGGTTCGAGTTGTGATTCGATTGAACGTTCAGCGGGTCTGATACCCGTGTTTTTACCAACCTTAAATCCACCCCTCGTTCGTTTGCGGTTTCCAGAAGCCATTCGGAATATTCATATCCCTCATCACCGGCTTCATGGGAGATAATTAGTTTGTATTCCGGATTTTTCAGACTTTCGACCAATTCAATGGCATGTTCGATGCCCTTGCGCTGGACAATTCGAGTGGGCTGAAGGATGATATGGTCTTGCGGTTGCAGATCCATAGAACTTCTAAAGGAGGCAGTTTGCTCAGCATCTATTTCCGGCGGGTTTTCAAAATCCAAGACATTGGGAATAATCGTAGAGGAAATTCCTGTTCGAAGTGCCAGCTCTTCTTGAGCTCCCGAGTTGATCACAACATGTTCGATATTATTTAGGTTGGGCGGAAACGACATCCTCAAGTAGTCTCCCACGGCATTCACGGAAAACCGGTCCCTTTCCCAATAGAAATCATGGTGATGGGCAATGGTGGGAATCTGGGTTTCGGCGATGACTTCGGTTAAAGCGATTCCCAGGGGAATATGCAACGGGATGGTGAGTATATTTTGGGCGATAATAAGGTCTATGTGAAATTGTGAAATAAATGTTTGAATCTGTTTTTTTAAAAGAACTTTTAATTCAAAAATAATATCAGTTACTATGGGGGTTCGCTTTTTGTGACCGAATATTCGATCATTGATCCACTGATTTTTTTCATGCTTGAAATGGGCCTCTGGTACCAGGAAACTCATTTTCGGATCTCTATCCAATTCACCGGCAAACCAGAAACAGCTGTGGCCGTTTTGTATTAATACTTTTGACCATTTGCTGGCTTCCATTGTCACACCGTCGGTTCCTGAAAAGCGTGTGGAAATAAAGCCGATATTTTTAGGCACGATTTTTCTTTTCCTTCTTAAATTGAGTTCAGGGTCATATACAAAATCTGAATTCCATTTTTATATATAAGATTCATACTGGGTTTTTCAACCTTTAAGACATTAAAAAAGCGTGTATCGGTAATTTGATGGGATAGCTACAAAACCTAAGTTGAGCGATTTTCAAGTTTGCCGCCCCAGAGAAATAGGCTTCGCATTTCACAGGGCAGGCAGATACAAGGAAGATGTTGTTTCGCTATAGTCGTCTATGCGGAATGGCATCTGACGCAGTAAATGCGGTGATACTCCCGAGGCGGATAAAAATTGGAAATCCCGACTTGTTGGGGCGTGGCTGAAAGCGAAGCGCAAAGGTTTCAAATTATTGAAATTCAAAAGGTCAGAATACCTTAAAAATATTCTTAAATTAATCATTTCAAAAATTTGAAACGCTCAGTTTAGGTAAAAATATGTTCAGATAGAAACGGAATGATCTTTCGGTTGAAAAAGAAATAATTCTGAAAGAGATAATAGTATTCAAAAGAGGACGTATTTCAAGGGTTTAATTTTAAAGAACAATTTCCATCCCTTCCTTTGCCACTATAATTTCCAGGTCGGACTGGTTGCCAAAATTTTCCTGGCAGTGCTTTTCAAGTTCAAACAGTTCCTGGTCTGTACGCAGAGGGTCATGGTGAAAAAGGACTATTTTCTTTACATTGGCTTTGAAGGCGGAATCGATTGCGTGCTCAAAAAATGAGTGTCCCCAGCCTATTTTTGATGACAAGTATTCTTCCTTAGTATACTGGCAATCGTGGATAAGAATATCCGCATCGCGATAAAAATCGAGTAATTTTTCATTCTCTTTGTTGGCGGCATCTTCTCCTTCATCACATGCGACGGGATCAAAATCTTCAGCGTTTGTGTCTGTTGAGAAAACGTTTCTAAAGGGTTCTGTATCATAAGCGGTACACAAAACTTTTTCGTTAAATTCAAACCGATAGCCGAGACAGAGCAATGGGTGGTTAAGATATTTTGTTTTTAACGTGATCCCGTCTCCTAAATCCATTTTACATTCACCGAGCTGAGAGTAATTGATATCTGCTGTAAGCTCGCCGTGCAGCACCGGAAAATATCTGTATCGTAGAAGATCGCTCATTATTTTTTCAAGGGAATCATCTTCAAACGTCATCGGACCGTATACCTTCAGTTTGGTACCCGGAATATATATAGGCCTGAAAAAAGGGAATCCGATGATATGATCCCAGTGGGTATGTGTAATAAATATTTCGGCATTTATGGGTCCGTCTTGGATATCATCCCATACCAAGCGATTTCCCAACGGATGGATACCGGTTCCAGCGTCGATGATGATAAGTCTGTTTTTTGGGCCGAAGCGAAGTTCCAGACAAGGGGTGTTGCCTCCAAATGCCACGGTTTTGGGTCCAGGGCAGGCAATAGAGCCGCGTACACCCCAAAAACGAAGTTTCATAATTCCTCCTTAACCGGCAACCTTAAGGAATATTTGGGCTTTTTCTATCTCTTTCTCGACTTCACCGTTAAATGCACTGATATTATCAAAAGAAAATTCAGCGTTATCTTCGAAATACTGCCTGACTTCAGGATAAATATTGTTTAAATAACGGTTCCCGGAAAAACCGATTTCTGAACTATTTGCAAAATGGTCCGACAGAATGACGGTGAAAAGAATATCGTTTTGCATACCTTGATATGTTTCCGGGGTGTGATGATAGGTTATGGTATCTGAAATTTCCTCTCCCAGTTTCCACTTTTCTGCGATCAGATTTCCGACATGCGCATGATCTATTCCCAGTATCTTTTTTTCAGAAACAAAGAGAGGCAAAGATTCATTCTCAGGTATTTTTAATATATTTAAGTATTCATTAGAAAATCTACTGTTCAGTGGGATTTTCCCAATGTCATGCAAAAGCCCGGCGATAAAATATCCCTCCCAAAAGTTTTTGTCTATGTTGCGTTTTTGGGCGATCAGTTTGGAGATAACGCCGACACCAAGAGAATGTTTCCAGAACATATCCATATCTAAGGCACGAAAATTTTTACGTTTCCCAAAGGCGCCCATTACGGATGAGCCGAGGACAAGATTTTTTACCGTATTCATGCCCAGCATAACAACGGCCCGTACCGGAGAGATAATTTCACGTGAAAAACCAAAATAGGCTGAATTAACAAGTCGCATAAGTTTACCCGTGAGCACCGGATCTAAACTGATGACCTTGGTCAGATCTGTTGGTGATGTGTTGACATCGCGGCAGATTTCCATGACCTTGTTGGCAGTTGCGGGAAATGGTGGCAATTGGCTAATATAGTGATTTAATATTATTGAGCGATGATGATTTTCCAAATGTTGACCTACACTTTTTAATTTTATTTTGTGCCTGGGTTTGCCAGAAGGCTCGTTTATGCTTAAGCCAATTAATTTATCGACATCCTGATTAAAAACTTGAATCATTTGTGTTCGATTAGATGTCGAAAAAGCGTACTTTAAAACTTCCCATATCACCAACCCCCAAATCTAGTCAACGTTGTGCAAAATGGATCATCAATGAATTTCTACATGAATAAAGTTTTGTATCTAAAGAGTGACTTTAAAAAAAAAATTATCTAAGCAATATGATTTTTAAGAATATATTAAATTATTAAGGCACAATATATAGTAACTCATCCCAATAAAATACAATATATTCTAATTCGATAGAATTATGTATAATTTATATATAATTTTACTTGACATTAATAAAATACAAGTTTATGATTTAATTAATAATTATATCAAAAATAAAGATAGATCAAAATTTTGTTCATGAGCCAAAATCGCTTAAAAAAAATTCGAGAATCTCTCATGATGAGTAAGGCCGAACTTTCCAGAAAGGCTGGCATATCTCCCATTACAATTACTCGGATTGAAAATGGGATGCCATGCAGGATGGAAACAAAACGAAAGATACTTTTAGCATTGGGATACAAAATTTCCGATAAAAACAAAGTATTTTTCGACTAATACCAAGGCAAGAGTATTTTCTCGACAAGATGTGATGAAGAAGCTTTAAATAATCAATCGAATAAACCATCAGACGGCAAAGGCAGAGTCTACGGGCTCTGCCTTTGTCGTTTGTTTCCAGCTCAGAAATGGTCTTTTCCCGATGAGCTGTGTTCTCCGCGAGTTTCCATCCTCAACGTACAATAAGTACGTCTCGGATGAAAACTCTTGTGCGGCCTTGCTCATCGAAAAAAATCTCATTCCTGAGCCGGAAACAGCAAAGTTCATAATTAATATTCAATTTGGCCGTGCGAATGTTGATAGAAGCCGTATCAAAAATAGGATTTTGGTTCAAATTCAAGGCGGGACCGAGTTTCAACCCGCAGACATACTAAAGTATTTCGAGGAGTTGGAATTAGGTTCCAACACAGAAACTTGTCCGCCTTTGGCGGGTTGGGACAAAAGGCTTTTTTGAGATGGCTTCTAAAGAACCGGTGAGGCAGCAGACTGAACCACTTGTTTTATAATAAAAAAATCAGGGACGTATCACAAGCTTTTGGCCCGGATAAATGGTGTCACTATTACCCAGCTTGTTAAGCTGACGCAGTTTTTTTACTGACAAACCGTACTTAGGTCCGATTTGGTACAATGTTTCACCTGGCTTAACAATGTGATATCGATTTAAGGTGGTTTTTTTGGATACTTTTGCGGCTTTTAAAGTTTTGGTTTTCTGAGCAGGTATTTTGGACATCTGTCTTTGAAGGCTGGCTAATTTTACCGCGATCTGATCCATCCTTGACGTTAAAGCTGCTTCAGACCGATCAAAGCGCTCCTTGAACTGTAGAAACGTTTGGTCTTGTTCTGAAACTTGGGTCGTCCGGTTTTCAACCGTTTGTTCAATGTTTTTTACACTTTTTTCCAATTCGACAATTCTATTTTCAAGAACGTTAATTTTATTTCTGGCAAACAGCAAAATTAAAAGAATTAAAAGAACTAAAAACCCGATACCAAATTTTGATAAAGGGATTTTTTCAGAGACTTTTGGGGTGTTAGTTCCTAATTTTGCTTTCATATTTTCTTTCCATAGCGAATATTGTTCATTATAATTACTCTCTTCCTCACCTATATTAAAAGAATCCTCTCTTCCCTTGTTATTATGTGTCATGGCAAGACCTTATTTAGATGGTGGGTTTTTATCTAAATGGCAATTTAGTCAATTTATCCATATCATAATTGTTATTCAATTGAAAGAACCGGTTTCACAAAAAAATAGCTCTAAAGAACATTATATTCAATGAAATCTCGATAGGGTATTCGTAACGGTCAATCTATTATGAGAAATTTGATTTTTTTGTTGTATACCACATTGTCTTATCCATAGAATTTTATTGACAAAGATTTTGATTCCTTATAGTTAAAAAACTTGGTTTTTTCCCCAAGACAAGGGGATTATTGTACCCTATATTATTACTTAAATTTTGCTTTTTTTTACAGGAGGATCGAACGATGGCCAACGATGTAATCGGATCGGTTCTGGTTTTAGGGGGCGGCATTGCCGGAATGCAATCAGCCCTAGATCTTGCCAACGCGGGATATTATGTATATCTCGTTGAAAAATCACCATCCATCGGGGGGGTGATGGCCCAGCTGGACAAAACGTTTCCCACCAATGACTGCGCCATGTGAATTATCTCACCGAAACTGGTCGAGGTCGGCCGGCACCTAAACATTGAAATAATCACATACGCTGATCTGGAGTCTGTTGAAGGATCTGCCGGGAACTTCAAGGTAAAGGTTAGAAAACATCCACGAAGTATTAACATGGACCTTTGCACAGGCTGTGGCAACTGTGTTGAAAACTGCCCGGTTACCAACATACCAATGCCCGCTAGTTAAGCTAATACATAATATAATCATGCCAATCCATCTTGTTTTGTAAGGAGGGTGAGCACATGAGTCAGGCAACTCAGGTTAACAGTGTTCAGTTGGAAAGCGTCCCAATAGAGATCGACTATATGGCCCTTGATGATATCATTGAAAATAAATTCAACAACGATAAAGAAAACCTGATAATGATACTTCAGGAGATTCAACGAAATTACAATTTTTTGCCCCACCCCACCCTCACCTATCTTTCCACCAAGCTCGATGTCCCGTATAGCCAGATTTATGGTGTTGCAACATTTTACAGCACTTTCAGTCTTGAACCCAGAGGCAGAAACATCGTATCGATCTGCCTAGGTACGGCCTGTCATGTTAGAGGGGGAGAAAGAGTTCGAAATAGAGTTGAGACATCTTTAGGCATTTCTGATGGAGAAACAACTGAGGACCAGCGATTTACTCTTGAAACGGTGCGTTGTATCGGTTGTTGTAGCCTTGGTCCGGTGATCAAGATCAATGAAGACATGCACGGTCACATTTCTTCTGACCAGGTGGGAAAAATTTTAGATCAGTATGAATAAATTTTAAGAGGCAGGAGCCATGAAAATCGAGTCAGAAAAAGATTTAGAACTAATCCGTCAAGATTACTCACACAAATTGTATTATCCGGAAGCCGTTAAGGTAAACATCGGAATGGCTTCTTGCGGCATCGCGGCAGGTGCCAAGGCATCATTTGATAAAGCCGTTCAAGTTTTCCCCAACGGAAACGGTATCCATATCAACCAAACCGGATGTATCGGTTTTTGTGAACTTGAACCGCTGGTTGAAATCCTCGGATCGGGTAAACCGCGGGTAATATATAAAAATATTACTGAGGATAAAATCATTGAAATTATAAAGGATTATAACAAAGATACTTTTCACAAAAAACGTATTCTGGGGCAGATGCGTGATCCTCGTTCATTTCTGGAAGATGATATTCAGAATCCTCTTTCAGATATAACACCAATTGATGGGATCCCTTTTTTGGAAGATATTCCCTTTTATCATAAGCAGGTTAAAATTGCCCTACGCAACTGCGGATATATTGATCCGGACAGCATCGAAGAATATATTGCCAAAGACGGATATTTTGCTTTTATTAAAGCACTTAATAAGATGGGACCCAAAGATATTATCGAGCAGATTAAAGCGTCGGGCCTCAGAGGCAGAGGTGGCGGCGGATTCCCTGCCGGCATTAAATGGGAAACATGCGCCAAGCATGACGGTGAAAGATATATCATTTGCAATGCCGATGAGGGTGATCCCGGTGCATACATGGACCGAAGCATTTTAGAAGGCGACCCTCACAGTGTTTTGGAAGGTATGTTGATTGCAGCGTTGGCCATTGGATCCAGTCAAGGCTTTATCTATGTTCGAAATGAATATCCCTTAGCAGTAAAGCGGTTGGTATCGGCGATTAAGTCGGCTGAAAAATATGGCTTGCTAGGTGAAAATATTGCTGGATCTGATTTTGACTTTAAAATCAAAATTTCAACTGGAGCCGGTGCTTTTGTTTGCGGTGAGTCAACTGCATTAATGGCGTCTTTGGAAGGTCAGGTGGGCAGGCCCAGGGCCAAGTATGTGCATACTGTGGAAAAAGGATTCAGACAAAGTCCTTCAAATTTAAATAATGTGGAGACATATGCAAATGTGCCGGCTATTATTTTAAAAGGCGCCGATAACTACGCTAAACTGGGAACGAAGTACAGCAAAGGAACAAAAGTCTTTAGTCTTGTCGGCAAGATTAAAAATACCGGCCTGGTGGAAGTTCCCATGGGAACTTCCTTAAAAGAGATTGTTTTTGATATCGGTGGCGGTGTCCCAAATAACAGACAATTTAAAGCGGTTCAGACCGGGGGACCGTCGGGGGGATGTATACCGGAACAATTTTTAAACCTAGATGTCGATTTTGATGAGCTGACTAAGGTTGGTTCCATCATGGGCTCAGGCGGCATGATTGTGATGGATCAAGATACGTGTATGGTGGATGTAGCTCGATATTTTTTGGATTTTCTAAAAGAAGAATCCTGTGGTCAATGCAACCCCTGTCGTGAAGGGATTACGGCCATGCTGGATATTCTGACCGATATTTGCAATGGAAACGGTAAAGAAGGCGACATCGAGCTTTTGGAAGAACTGGGCATGATGATTCAGAAGTTTTCTCTTTGTGGGCTGGGGACTTCTGCACCGAATCCTGTATTGACGACGATTCTTTATTTCCGCGATGAGTACGAAACCCATATTAAGGACAAGAAGTGCCCGGCCGGTGTTTGCAAAGAGCTGTTTCACTACGAAATTGATCCAGAAGCCTGCATGGCATGTCAGCCTCCCTGTAAAATGGCATGCCCTGTGGGGGTAGATGCACACGGTTACGTAAACCTAATAGAGGATGGAAAGTACAAAGAAGCCGTTGAGCTGATCCGAAAAGAGTTGCCGTTCCCCGGTATTCTGGGAAGGGTCTGCACCCATCCGTGCGAGGTTTCCTGTCACAGGGCGGATGTGGACGATGCCATCGCCATCTGTGAACTGAAGCGTTTCGTGGCAGACCAGGTGGACATTAACTCGTTGCCTGTACCCGAGATCGAGTACAAGGATGAAAAGGTGGCCATAATCGGCTCGGGTCCTGCCGGGCTCTCCTGCGCCTACTTCTTGGCCATGGAGGGATACCGCTCCACCGTCTTCGAGGCCCTGCCTGTAGCCGGCGGAATGTTGAGGGCCGGAATACCGTCATACCGTTTGCCCAGGGATGTTCTCGACGCCGAGATCGCTGCGGTAGAGCGCCTTGGTGTGGAGATAAAAGTCGATTCTCCCATCGATAGGACCTTTGGAATAGATAAGCTTCTCGAGCACGGCTACAAGTCCGTCTTCATCGGCGTTGGTGCGCACAAGGGCCTAAAGCTCAGAATTCCCGGCGAGGACAAGTATCCCACCGTTAAGGATTGCGTTCTCTTCCTAAGAGAAATTAACATGGGGCTGGAGAAGGAATTGGACGGCAGTGTGGTTACCATCGGAGGCGGGTACTCCGCCATAGACTGCGCCCGCACCGCGCTTAGGATGGGTGCCTCGGAATCCCACATTGTGTATCGCCGTACCCGGAACGAAATGCTGGCCGACGACCACGAGATAGCCCAGGCTATAGAAGAGGGGGTTCAAATTCACTTCCTTGTGGCCCCTCTATCAATCGAGGGAGAAGATGGAAAGCTCAAGGGGCTCAAATGCATCCGTACACGTCTGACGGAGCCCGACTCCACAGGTCGGAGAAAACCGGTTCCCGTTGAGGGATCCGAATTCTTCATAGAATGCGACCACATCGTTCCCGCCATCGGTCAGGAGCCGGACCTCTCTTTTATCGACGAGAGCAGCGGGGTACAGGTCTCCAAATGGAACCTTTTAGAGATAAACTCGGCCAACATGATGACGAACCGAGATGGGGTCTTCGCCGGCGGAGACGCAGTTACCGGTCCGGCAACAGTAGTTGAGGCCGTGGAGGCCGGCAAAACAGCGGCGCATTATATCACAGCCTACCTGAAAGGAGAGGAACTTCCTAGCAAGTGGGAGGACGATGGGGTCCGGATAGACGATTGGTCCAAAGTAGTTGAGACAGTGCCGTCCGCCAGGAGGGCAACTACACCCACGTCGGACCCCTTGAAACGAAGGTCGAACTTTCAGGAGGTCAACCTGGCCTTTAGCGAGGAAGAAGCCAGGAAGGAGGCCCAAAGGTGTCTGAATTGCGGCGCTTGCTACAGGAAGTGCCCGCAGGAAGCTATTATTGCCGAAGGTATGAATCCACGTCGCATAGAGCAGGAAAAATGTATTAAATGCGGTATCTGTTATTATGATGCCTGTAAACATGATGCTATCCTTATTAAGTAAGGAATCTTGGCTCATAGAACCGGTTTTGGTTTGTCTTTAGCAAGGCCGATTATATTTGGCCTGTACCAAAGAACTATGTTTTTCAAGACGGAATAAACTAAGGATACAAGAAGGTTATAATCCATGATTAATTTCAAGCTTAATGGTAAAAAAGTTCAGGGAGAGGAAGGGCAGTATATTCTTCAAGTTGCTGAAAAATACGGGGTTGAAATTCCGACGCTGTGTCATCATAAAGCGCTCGAACCCGCCGGAATGTGCCGTCTGTGTACCGTGGAACTTTTTGACGGCCGTCGCACACGTTTTGTAACCGCCTGTAACTACCCTATCTGGGAAGGCATGGAAGTCAAAACTGATACCAAGGCGGTACATGAAGGTCGAAAACTGAACGTGGAATTGTTGTTGGCACGCTGTCCGGATGTACCTATCATTAAGGATCTCGCTGCCCAATACAACCTTAAAGAATCCCGATTTAAAATTAAAGACGATACCTGCATCCTTTGCGGGTTGTGTACCCGTATCTGTGAAAGAATGGGTAACAATGCCATCAGCCTCACCGGTCGAGGGGTGGAAATGAAAGTGGACACCCCGTTTCATATTCAAACGGATGTATGTATGGCTTGCGGTGCGTGTGCTTTTGTCTGTCCTACGGGACATATTACCGTTGATAAAATTAGGGAAAATATAACACAGCATTCGGTTGTGAGGATACCTTCAGAATATGATGCAGGCCTCAAAGGCCGAAAACCGATCTATGTCCCATATGCTCAGGCGGTCCCCAATACACCGGCCATTGACCGGACTAAATGCGTACATTTTAAAACCGAAGGATGTAAGATATGCGCCGATTTTTGTCCTGTTGGCGCCATTGATCATTCACAAAAAGAGGAAATTATCGAGCTTGACGTGGGATCCATCGTTTTGGCGCCGGGGTTTGAGGCCTTCGATCCCAGCCGGTTTGATACTTATGCCTATGCCAAACTGCCCAATGTGGTGACTTCCCTGGAGTTTGAACGGATTCTTTCCGCCACCGGTCCTTTTTCCGGGCATTTGGTCAGGCCTTCAGACCATAAGGAACCGAAA
>Ga0316577_10000215_pt1 | contig 19739 bp, 18 predicted proteins | sample S5NA_FD_203073 | JGI IMG/M metagenome (GOLD analysis project Ga0316577, IMG submission 203073) | Rhizosphere microbial communities from salt marsh grasses in Alabama, United States - S5-7_050615r2r1 | ecosystem: Host-associated > Plants > Roots > Rhizosphere | place: USA: Alabama | collected... | reverse complement strand
ATGTAGACCTGACGACGGCCGACCCGCGCAACGCCGTTGAGCCCGCGCGGGACTCGCCGGAACAGGCTGCTGAGGGCCTTGGGGCTAGACGATCGCCACATGATCGAGAATCGCGGCAGCGACTGCCTGCTCGTCGAGTCGCCCGCCGTGCTCAGATGCGACCAAGCGGTGGGCGACACACACCGGCAGGACCGCCTGGATGTCCTCGGGAATCACGTAGTCGCGCTCCGCCAGCAGCGCCCAGGCCTTGGCCGCGCGCAGGATCGCGAGTCCGGCCCTGGGCGACAGACCATGGAGAAAACGCTCGCTGCCGCGGGTGAACTGCAGGATCGCATGCAGATACTCGATGATGGCGGGAGCGGCGTGGACCTCGGCCACCTGCTGCTGCAGACGTGTGAGCTCTTCGAGCGTCAGTGCCGGCTGCTGTCGTGCCAGCATGGTGCGTCGATCCTCGCCCGTGAGCAGCGCCTTCTCCTGCTCTGCGGTCGGGTAGCCGAGCCGGATCCGCATCAGGAAGCGATCCAGCTGTGACTCCGGCAGGGGAAAGGTGCCGACCTGAAAGAGCGGATTCTGGGTCGCGATGACGAAAAACGGCTCGGGCAGGGGGCGGGTCTCGCCTTCCACCGTGACCTGCCTCTCCTCCATCGCCTCGAGAAGCGCGCTTTGAGCCTTGGGCGTGGCGCGATTGATCTCATCGGCGAGCAGCAACTGCGAGAAGACCGGGCCGGGATGGAAGCGAAAGGACTCGGCCGCCCGGTCGTAGACCGACACCCCGATCACATCCGCGGGGAGGAGGTCGCTCGTGAACTGGATGCGCGCGTAATCGAGTCCGAGCAGCCGTGCAAGCAGATGCGCCAACGTGGTCTTGCCCACGCCTGGCAGGTCTTCGATCAGCAGATGACCGCGCGCCAGCAGGCAGGCCAGGGCGAGCCGCAGCTCCCGGTCCTTCCCGAGAATCACGGCCCGCGCGGACTCGAGCACCCGTTCGCCGAGCCTGGGCGACCCGTGCGGAAGACTTCGCTTCAGGCCCATCGCCGTGGCAATATCCGCGTTCGGTTCTGGCGTAAACTGAGCGGGTTCAGAGCCCTGGGTTCCTTCCATGATTGTTGGCGATCCATATGATGTGGTGGTGGTCGGCGGCGGGCACGCCGGTACCGAGGCTGCACTCGCCGCGGCGCGCTGCGGCGTCCGCACGCTCCTCCTGACCCAGAATATCGAAACGATCGGGCAGATGAGCTGCAACCCGGCCATCGGCGGCATCGGCAAAGGCCATCTGGTCAAGGAGATCGATGCCCTGGGGGGCGTGATGGCCCGGGTCGCGGATCGCGCCGGCATCCAATTCCGCATCCTCAATGCGAGTAAGGGACCGGCGGTGCGGGCAACCCGCGCGCAGGCGGACCGGGTCCTCTACAAGGCCGCCGTGCGCTCCGCCATCGAGAACCAGCCTGGACTGACCCTGTTTCAGCAGTCGGTGGCGGATCTCCTGATCGAGCACGGAAGAGTCGTCGGCGTCGAGACTCAGATGGGGTTGCGCTGCAGGGCGCATGCCGTCGTGCTCACGGTCGGAACCTTCCTGGGCGGTCGCATCCATGTCGGACTCTCCAACTATGAGGGCGGTCGGGCCGGCGATCCACCTTCGAATGCCTTGGCCCGGCGACTGCGCGAGCTGCCGTTCCGGGTCGAGCGGCTCAAGACCGGGACCCCGCCGCGTATTGACGGGCGGAGCATCGACTTCGGCCGCCTGACCGAGCAGCCGGGCGATCAGCCCACCCCGGTATTCTCGTATACGGGCAGCGTCCTCGACCACCCCCGACAGGTGAGCTGTTTCATCACCTACACCAATGCACGCACCCACGAGATCATTCAATCGGGCCTGTCGCGCTCACCGCTTTATTCGGGCGTGATCGCAGGGATCGGGCCACGCTATTGTCCTTCGATCGAGGACAAGGTCGTGCGCTTCTCTGACAAGGCGTCACACCAGATCTTCGTGGAACCCGAGGGGCTCGAGACGCATGAGGTCTATCCCAACGGCATCTCGACGAGTCTGCCGTTCGATGTGCAGCAGGCGCTGGTGCGCTCCATCGCCGGATTCGAGCAGGCCCATCTCACCCGCCCGGGCTATGCCATCGAGTACGACTTCTTTGACCCCCGTGATCTCGGGCCCTCCCTGGAGACCCGGCACATCGACGGCCTTTTCTTCGCCGGACAGATCAACGGGACGACGGGCTACGAGGAGGCGGCGGCGCAGGGACTCCTGGCCGGCGCGAACGCCGCACTTCAGGTCCAGGGGCGGGAGCCGTGGCTGCCGCGTCGCGACGAGGCCTATCTGGGCGTCCTGGTCGACGATCTCATCACCCGCGGCACCAACGAGCCCTACAGGATGTTTACCAGCCGCGCCGAGTATCGCCTCATGCTCCGCGAGGACAATGCCGACCTGCGTCTGACCGAGATGGGACGCAGGCTCGGCCTGGTCGGAGAGGCCCAGTGGGTCCGTTTCGACGCGAAGCGCGAGGCGATCGAGCGCGAACGCGAACGGCTGCGGGAGACCTGGGTCCGTCCCGTGACGACCGACCCGGCGCTCGCCGAACGGATCCTCGGTGAGCCGTTGCGGCGCGAGGCACGCGCGTCGGACCTGCTCGCCCGGCCCAACGTGGGCTACGCGGGCGTCGCAGCCCTCGCTGGACTGCCACCCGAGTCCTTGCCGGCGGCCGACGTCACGGAGCAGATCGAGATCCAGTCGCGCTACCAGGGCTACATCGATCGGCAACGCGACGAGATCGGGCGCCAGCGCGCGCAGGACGCCCGACAGCTGCCCGCCGACTTCGACTACGACCAGGTGCGCGGTCTTTCGGCCGAGGTACGCGAGAAGTTCAGTCGGGTGCGCCCCTCGACCCTGGGTCAGGCCGCCCGCATCCCCGGCGTCACACCGGCAGCCGTCTCCCTCCTCCTCATCCATCTCAAGCGCAACTGTGCCTGATGGCGACGAACCCGGAACGCTCGGCGGCATGCGGACCCGGCGCGGGTTTGTCCGACCGGTTGGCGCGAGGCGCAGCCGAGCTCGGGGTGGCCGTCGATGCAGCGGCACAGGAGCGCCTGCTGGGCTTGGTCGAGCTGCTGGCGCGCTGGAGCCGCGCCTACAACCTGACCGCCGTCCGCGATCCGTTCGAGATGATCCCAAGACACCTCCTCGACAGCCTGGCGGTGCAGCCATTCCTGTTTGGTGACAGCATCCTCGATCTCGGGACGGGTGCCGGGTTTCCCGGCCTGCCCTTGGCGATCCTCGAGCCGCAGCGCCGATTCTGGCTGCTGGACAGCTCGCGCAAGAAGCTCAGATTCGTCCGTCAAGCGGTGCTGGAGCTCGCCCTCGAAAACGTCGAGTTGGTCCATGCGCGAATACAGACGTACCGGCCCGGAAGAAACTTCAGTACCATAGTGAGCCGAGCAGTCGCGGTGGCCGACCTGTTGGGGGCCGGGACCCCGGATTTGTTGACACGTCCAGGCCGAATGCTCCTGATGCGGGGCCGCGAACCTGATGTTCTCACACTGACGCAGGGACCGTTTGATCTGTCCGTGCGCCTACACCGGCTGCGCATCCCCTCCCGCGACGTTGAGCGCCACCTAATCGAGCTCCGGAATGACTGAGTCGACCACGGTCAACATCATCGCGATCGCCAACCAGAAGGGTGGCGTCGGCAAGACCACGACGGCGGTCAATCTGGCCGCCTCGCTGGCCTCGCTGAAACGCCGCGTCCTGCTCGTGGACATGGATCCGCAAGGGAATGCCACCATGGGTTGCGGGGTCGACAAGCACGACCTGGCCAACTCGACCTGTGACCTCCTGCTCAGCGATATCGCGTTCGGCGATTGTCTGCATCGGGTCACCGACCCCCCGCCCGGCTTCGACCTGCTGCCCGCCAACAGTGATCTGACCGCCGCAGAGGTGGGCCTGATCAGCTCAGCCGACCGCGAGCGACGTTTGGCGAAGGTCCTGAGCGATGCCGTCGGCGGCTACGAGCTGGTGATCATCGACTGTCCCCCATCCCTCAACATGCTCACGGTGAACGCGCTGGTCGCCGCCCAAGGGGTCTTGATCCCGATCCAGTGCGAGTACTATGCGCTCGAGGGCCTGTCGGCCCTGATGGACACCATCGAGCGGATCCGCAGCAACCGCAACGATGCACTGCGGATCGAGGGTATCCTGCGCACCATGCATGATCCGAGGAACAATCTCGCCAACCAGGTCTCGACCCAGCTCGTGACGCACTTCAAGGAACAGGTCTATCGGACCATCATTCCCCGCAACGTGCGTTTGGCCGAGGCGCCGAGCCATGGCCTGCCCGCCCTGCTGTATGACCCGGCATCCAAGGGCGCGGTCGCCTACCTCGCGCTCGCGAGCGAGCTCCTGCGTCGTCGCGAGACGCGCCAGTCCGCCGCTTGAGCCGATTGCACATGGAAAGCCAGCACAAGTCACCGCCGAAGAAGAAGGGGCTCGGGCGGGGGCTCGACGCCCTCCTCGGCGCCGCCCGCGCCCCCTCGGTCGCTGTCGCGTCATCCGAGGAAGGGGCGCCGCCCGCCGCATCAGAAAGCGCTGAGGGGCGCATCACCCGACTGCCTTTGGACCGGATCCGCCCCGGCCGCTACCAGCCGCGCCACGACTTCGACCCCGAGGCGCTGCGCGAGCTGGCCGAGTCCATCCTCGCCCAGGGGGTGATCCAGCCGATCGTGGTGCGGGCGCTTGGCGATGACGAGTACGAGATCATCGCCGGGGAGCGTCGCTGGCGTGCCTGTCGACAGGCCGGACTCGTCGACATCCCGGTGTTGGTTCGGGACGTCGACGAGCAGGCGGCCCTGGCGATCGGCCTGATCGAGAACATCCAGCGCGCCGATCTCAACCCACTGGAAGAGGCCGGTGCGTTGGAGCGACTCCTGAAAGAGTTCAATCTGACCCACCAGCAGATCGCCGATGCACTGGGCAAGTCCCGCTCGATGGTGACCAATCTGCTGCGCCTCCTCGATCTGAATCCGGATGTCAGGACCTATGTCGAGGAAACCCGTTTGGAAATGGGGCACGCCCGGGCACTCCTGGGTCTGCGTGGCCCGGCCCAAAGCAGCGCCGCCGCGCAGGCGGTCAGGGCCGGACTCTCCGTGCGCGAGACAGAGCGGCTGGTGCGCCGTCTCCAGCAGGCCGGCGACGCCATCCTGTCGCCGGCGCGCAAGCCGGAGCTCGATCCCAACATTCGTCGTCTTCAGACCGACTTGACCGACAAGCTTGGCGCACGGGTGCAGATCCATCAGGGCCAGCGCGGTGCCGGTAAGCTGGTGATCGCCTACAACAGCCTGGACGAGCTCGACGGCATCCTTGCGCACATCAAGTAAGCCCCCCGCGCGCGTCAGCGGGACGATCGGGCGGTCGTCGAGCAGGCTCATGTCTTGAATCGTGCTGATTCCGAGACCGAGGAGCCGACATCGCGTTGACCCTATATGGGCAAGCCCTTATACTGCGCGCCGGTGAGCAGAGCGCTCCACCTAACCACGACGATCTGATGTATCAGACGGACGCGTTTCGGGCCAAGAGGCTTTTGCAGATCCAGCTCATCCTCGGCCTGGCCTTGGTGGCACTCGCCCTCCTGTTGCGCGCCTCGGTTGCCGTCTCGGTCCTCGTCGGGGCCGGCTCATGTCTGGTGGCAAATGCCTTGTTCGCGGCCCTGGTCTTTCGCGGTTATCGCGCCCAAGAGCCCGCGCGCTTGGTCATGCGCATCTACGGCGCCGAGGTCTTGAAGATCGGGTTGATCCTGGGCCTGTTCACCGTCGCCTTCGTGACGCTGGACGGCCTCAGCCTCCCTGCATTGCTTGGCGCCTACCTTGCGCTCCAGGTCGCTCCGACCCTGATTGCGGCCCAACTGCCCGAACGAACCCTGAAGTGAGAGACGACCGATGGCTTCTTCCGACACCGTTACCGCTCAGGAGTACATCCAGCACCATCTCACCAACCTGACCCTCGGTGTCCATCCTGAGAAAGGCCTCGGTTTCGCGCATACGACTGCAGAGGCCGCCGAGATGGGCTTCTGGGCGATCCATGTCGATACCCTCTTCTTTTCCCTCCTGTTGGGTGGTCTCTTCATATGGTTGTTCAAGCGAGTGGCTGACCGGGCCACGGCCGGTGTCCCCGGCGGTGCGCAGAACTTTGTCGAGTGGGTGATCGACTTCGTCGAAGACAATGTCCGCGGCTCCTTCAGCGGCAAGAATCCGATGGTGGCGCCGCTCGCGCTGACCATCTTCGTCTGGATCTTCCTGATGAACCTGATGGATCTGGTGCCGGTTGACCTGATCCCCCACCTGTTCGGGCAGTTCATGGGTCTGTTCGGTGCCGACCCCCACCACGTCTACCTGAAGATCGTTCCGACAACCGATCCCAATGCCACCTTCGGCATGGCCCTGACGGTGTTCATCCTGATCCTCTACTACAGTGTCAAGATGAAGGGTGCCGCGGGGTTTGCCGGTGAGTTGACGCTCCAGCCGTTCGGCAAATGGGGTATCCCGGCAAACCTCCTGCTCGAAGGCATCAATCTCTTCTCCAAGCCCGTCTCGCTCGCCCTCCGCTTATTCGGCAATCTCTACGCCGGTGAGATGATCTTCATCCTGATCGCAATCATGTACAGCGGCGGCATCATCATGGCTGCCGCGGGTGGGCTGTTGCAGATCGCCTGGGCCATTTTCCATATTCTGATCATCACACTGCAGGCATTCATCTTCATGGTGCTGACCATCGTGTATCTCGATATGGCCCATCATACGCATCATTGATCTGCCATCTCGCTCGACCTCGACACGACTCTGAAACCTCTACGGGAGACAATCATGGAACAAGCCGTTCAGTTCATCGCCGCTGGTCTAATGCTGGGACTCGGCGCGCTCGGTGCCGCGGTCGGTATCGGTGTGCTCGGTGGGCGCTTCCTCGAAGGCGCCGCCCGCCAGCCCGAGCTCATCCCGATGCTGCGAACCCAATTCTTTATCGTCATGGGGTTGACCGATGCCCTGCCCGTCATCTCGATCGCAATGGGTCTCTATTTGATGTTCGCTGCCTGACAAGGGTTCGACTCCGATCGGGCCAGTGTCGTTCGTCACGGGCGAAGACCGGCTCGAAGCATAGGCACGAGGCTTCGGTATGAATATCAATCTCACCCTATTCGCGCAGATGATCGCCTTCGCGGTGTTCGTCGGGTTCTGCATGAAGTACGTCTGGCCGCCGATCGTCAGCGCCCTGGCGGATCGCAAGGCAAAGATCGCCGAGGGTCTGGCCGCGGCGGAGCGCGGCCACCAGGAAAAGGCGCTTGGTGAGCAGCGCGCCCTCGCCGTGATCAAGGAGGCGAAGACGGCGGCCGCCGACATCGTCAGTCAGGCTCAGAAGCGGGCGACTGAGATCATCGAGGAGGCCAAGACGGACGCGCGAGGCGAGGGAGGCCGCATTGTCGCGGCGGCCCAGGCCGAGATCGAGCGCGAGACCAACCGTGCCCGCGAAGTGCTGCGCGAGCGCGTCGCCACGCTTGCCGTGGCTGCAGCGGAGAAGATCCTCCAGAAGGAGATCGACATTGCCGCACACAAGGGCATCGTCGATTCGTTCGCCAAGCAGCTCTAGGGAACGCCCATGGCCGGAGACATCACCACTATCGCACGGCCCTATGCCGAGGCCGCGTTCGAGCGCGCCAAAGAGGCCGGCCAGCTGGATGCCTGGTCGGAGGCGCTCGCCTTGCTGTCCGGCGTCGTAACCGATCCGCAGATGGCCGCCCAGATCGCGAACCCAAACGTGCCCCGCGAGCGCGTCCGCGACATCATCCTGGACGTCTGCGGCGAGGCGCTCCCGTCGGAGGCCGCCAATCTCCTGCGTCTGCTCGCCCAGAACGCCCGGCTCGCCGCCCTCCCGGAGATCGCGAGGTTGTTCGAAGCCAGTCGGATCGCTGACCAGGGCGTCCGCCACGTCTTGATCCGAAGCGCCTTCAAGGTGAGTGCGGCCGAGCAGAAAGCGGTTGCAGGCGCGCTCGCGAAGCGCTTCGGTGGGGAGGTCGAGGTCACCGTGGAGACAGACAGCTCCCTGATCGGGGGGATCGAGATCCGCTCCGGGGACCTGGTGATCGACGATTCGGTCCGCGGCAAGCTCAAGCAGCTGGCCCACGCATTGCAATTCTGAACGGGACACCGCCATGCAACTAAATCCTTCCGAGATCAGCGATCTCATCAAACAGAAGATCGAGCAGTTCGATCTTCGGACCGAGGCGCGGACCGAAGGCACCATCGTCAGCCTGACAGACGGAATCGTCCGCGTGCACGGCCTGTCCGACGCGAAATACTACGAGATGCTGGAGTTCCCGGGTGATACCTACGGGCTGGCCCTGAACCTCGAGCGTGACTCGGTCGGCGCGGTGGTGCTGGGCGACTACACCCATCTGTCCGAAGGTGACTGGGTCCGCTGCACGGGGCGCGTTCTCGAGGTGCCGGTCGGAGAAGGGCTGTTGGGACGCGTGGTGGATGCGCTCGGCAACCCCATAGACGGTAAGGGCCCCGTCGAAGCCGCGGGGACGTCCCCGATCGAGAAGGTCGCGCCCGGCGTCATCGCACGTCAATCGGTCGACCAGCCGGTGCAGACCGGCTTGAAGGCCATCGACGCGATGGTGCCGGTCGGTCGCGGTCAGCGCGAGCTGATCATCGGTGACCGCCAGACCGGTAAGACCGCGGTCGCCGTCGATGCCATCATCAACCAGAAGGGCACCGGCGTTAAGTGCATCTATGTGGCCGTCGGCCAGAAGAACTCGTCGATCGCATCCCTGGTGCGCAAGCTCGAAGAGCACGGCGCGATGGAGCACACCATCATCGTCGCCGCGGCGGCAGCCGAATCGGCCGCGATGCAGTTCATCGCGCCCTACGCCGGCTGCACCATGGGCGAGTACTTCCGCGACAAGGGCGAGGATGCCCTCATCGTCTACGACGACCTGACCAAGCAGGCCTGGGCCTATCGCCAGGTGTCACTGCTGCTGCGTCGCCCCCCTGGTCGCGAGGCCTATCCAGGCGACGTCTTCTACCTCCATTCTCGTCTGCTCGAGCGTGCTGCGCGCGTCAACGCCAACTATGTCGAGCAGGCGACCGGCGGTGCCGTGAAGGGCCAGACCGGCTCCTTGACCGCCCTCCCGATCATCGAGACGCAGGCCGGGGACGTGTCGGCCTTCGTCCCGACCAACGTGATCTCGATCACGGACGGCCAGATCTTCCTGGAGACCGACCTTTTCAACGCCGGCATACGGCCGGCTATCAACGCCGGTCTCTCCGTGTCGCGCGTCGGCGGGGCCGCGCAGACCAAGATCATCAAGAAGCTCGGCGGCGGTATCCGGCTGGCGCTCGCGCAATATCGCGAGCTCGCGGCCTTCTCGCAGTTCGCGTCGGACCTCGATGAGGCGACTCGCAAGCAGCTGCAGCGCGGTGAACGGGTCACGGAGCTGATGAAGCAGACCCAGTACTCGCCCATGCGTGTCGGCCAGATGGCGGTGTCGCTGTTCGCGGCCAACGAGGGTTATCTCGACGACGTCGAGGTCAAGAAGGTCGTCGACTTCGAGCAGGCCCTCCAGAGCTACATGAAATCCGCCCACGCCGAGCTGCTCGACAAGATCGACTCGACCGGCGACTACTCCGCCGAGATCGAGAGTGGGCTGCACGCCGCGATCAAGGACTTCAAGGCAAGCAGCACCTGGTAGAAACCGCGGGCGGGAGCCGCCGCCCCCCACGGGGCGTCCCCTCCCGGGCCGGGTTGTGCCAAGCATCAAACCTCCGCCGCCCGCGGGTCATCGACCGGCGGCGGCTGGCTGAAGGCGGGAGCTCAAGAATGGCAGGCGCCAAAGAAATTCGCACCAAGATCGCGAGCATCAAGAGCACGCAGAAAATCACAAGCGCCATGGAGATGGTCGCGGCTTCGAAGATGCGTAAGGCCCAGGATCGCATGGCGGCATCGCGGCCCTATTCGGAGAAGATGCTTCAAGTGATCAGCCACCTGGCGCGTGCGACCCCGGAATACCGCCATTCCTTCATGGCCGCCGAGCGCGAGCGCAAGCGTGTCGGCTATATCGTCGTCTCCTCCGATCGCGGTCTCTGCGGCGGCTTGAACAGCAATCTGTTTCGGCGCCTGGTGGGCGACATCAAGGAGCAACGGGCCGCCGGCGCCGAGGCCGCCTTCTGCACCATCGGCTCCAAGGCGCTCGGTTTCTTCAAGCGGTTCGGCGGCAACGTCCTCGCCCAGGTGTCCCATCTCGGCGACAAGCCGCACATCGAGGACCTGATCGGCCCGGTCAAGGTCATGCTCGATGCGTTCGAGGCGAAGGAGATCGACGCCATCTACGTCGCGGGCAACGAATTCGTCAACACCATGACCCAGCGCCCCGTGATCCGGCAGCTGGTGCCGATCGTGGGCGAAGAGCAGTCAGAGATGCCCTATCACTGGGACTACATCTACGAGCCGGATGCGCGCACCGTGCTGGATGCCCTCCTGACACGCTATATCGAGTCGCTCGTGTATCAGGCGGTGGTCGAGAACGGCGCCTGCGAGCAGGCCGCGCGCATGGTTGCGATGAAGTCCGCCTCGGACAATGCCGGCAACCTCATCGACGAATTGCAACTCGTGTACAACAAGGCCCGTCAGGCCGCGATCACCCAAGAGATCTCCGAGATCGTGAGCGGCGCCGCCGCCGTGTGATCGGCGAGGCGCGACCGGCGCGCCTCGACACAGACAGAATCGCTATCGGCCGCAAGGCATAAGAGGAAAAGACTATGAGCTCTGGTAACGTTGTGGAGATCATCGGGGCCGTCGTGGACGTTCAGTTCCCGCGCGGCGAGATGCCCAAGGTCTATGACGCGCTCAAGATCGACGCGACCGGCTTGACCCTCGAGGTGCAGCAGCAGCTCGGAGACGGGATCGTGCGCGCGATCGCCATGGGCTCCACCGACGGGCTGCAGCGCGGCGTCTCGGTCGCCGCCACAGGCACGCCGATCCAGGTCCCGGTCGGGCAGGCGACCCTCGGGCGTATCATGGACGTCCTCGGCAACCCGATCGACGAGCTGGGCGACGTCGGATCGGAGGAGCGTTGGTCGATCCACCGCGCTCCGCCGGCCTTCGAGGATCAGGCGACCTCCACCGAGATCCTCGAGACCGGCATCAAGGTCATCGACCTCATCATGCCGATCGCCAAGGGCGGCAAGGTCGGTCTCTTCGGCGGTGCCGGCGTCGGTAAGACCGTCACCCTGATGGAGCTCATCCGCAACATCGCGGCCGAGCATTCCGGCTTCTCGGTGTTCGCGGGCGTCGGCGAGCGCACCCGCGAGGGGAACGACTTCTACCACGAGATGAAGGAGTCGAATGTCCTCGACAAGGTCGCCCTGGTCTACGGCCAGATGAACGAGCCGCCGGGAAACCGCCTTCGCGTTGCCTTGACCGGCCTGACCATGGCCGAGTTTTTTCGTGAAGAGGGCCGCGACGTGCTCCTCTTCATCGACAACATCTACCGTTACACCCTGGCGGGCACCGAGGTCTCTGCGCTCCTCGGGCGCATGCCCTCCGCGGTGGGTTATCAGCCGACCCTCGCCTCCGAGATGGGCGCCCTGCAGGAGCGCATCACCTCGACTCGGACCGGCTCCATCACGTCCTTCCAGGCGGTGTACGTGCCTGCGGACGACCTGACCGACCCGTCCCCGGCAACCACCTTCGCGCACCTGGATGCGACGCTGGTGTTGTCGCGCCAGATTGCGGAGCTGGGCATCTATCCGGCCGTGGATCCGCTGGATTCCACCAGTCGTATCCTGGACCCGAACGTCGTCGGACAGGAGCACTACCAAACCGCGCGTGCCGTCCAGGGGACGTTGCAGCGCTACAAGGAGCTCAAGGACATCATCGCCATCCTCGGGATGGACGAGCTCTCCGACGAGGACAAGCTCACGGTCGCCCGTGCGCGCAAGATCCAACGCTTCCTCTCGCAGCCATTCTTCGTCGCCGAGGTGTTTACCGGGGCGCCCGGCAAGTTCGTGTCCGTCAAAGACACCATCAAGGACTTCAAGGCGATCGTCAACGGCGACTACGATCATCTGCCGGAGCAGGCTTTCTATATGGTCGGCGGGATCGAGGAAGCAGTGGCCAAGGCCGAGAAGATGGGGAGCTAGACCGCGTCCGGTATGAGACACGTCTTGCCGCGTCGGCCTGACCACACGCGCATTGATGGGCGTCGCGCAGGACGGGGTTTAGGGCGTGTGATTTCTAATTTGGGACGCGTCGACTCAGAGCCTTTGGGATCCCAGAGGCCGAAGCCGGTCAGAAATTGGTTTTTCAGTCAGGACGCGGTTTAACGGAGGTCCACCATGGCCATGACAATCCACGTCGATATCGTGAGCGCCGAAGGGGCAATCCACTCGGGCCTGGCGACCATGGTCTACGCGACCGCCGAGCTCGGCGAGGTTGGGATCGCACCCCGGCATACCGCGTTCATCAGCCGTCTCAAGCCGGGCGATGTCCGGGTCGAGAACGAGCAGGGGGATCAGGAGCACTTCTATGTGTCCGGCGGAATGCTCGAGGTCCAGCCGCATCTGGTGACGGTGTTGGCGGACACCGCCATTCGCGCCCGCGACCTGGACGAGGCAGCGGCGCTTGATGCCAAGCGCCGCGCCGAGGATGCCTTGGCGGGGCAGACGGCCGAGTTTGAGTACGCGAAGGCGCAAGCCGAGTTGGCCGAGGCGATCGCCCAGCTGCGAGCCATCGAGAAGCTCCGCAAGATGAAGGGCGGGTGACCTATCGCTGGGGCCGCCCCGACACGACACCCTCGCTCACCCCCCTGCGCTCCGGCCACGCGGCTCCGCCACCGGGTTGGACCCGGGCTTTCCCCGACGGCTTGGTTCACTCGTCCCGGTTGGGTTATCCTCAAGCAGCCACAGGCCGCACGCCCAGCGGTGTGCCGCATCCCCCCAGTCGGACCTAGCCCATGCCAGACGATATCATCAGCGCCGGGAAGCTCGTTGCCCTGACCTACCGCATCGACGATGGTCTCGGGAACGTCCTCGAGCAGACGGAGATCCCCGTAACCTACATCCACGGCGGCCAAACGGAGCTCATCGGCGGGATGGATGCGGCGATCAGCGGTCGGCGCGTCGGTGACGAGGTTGACCTGATCCTGGATCCCGACGAGGGTTTCGGCCCGCACGACCCGGCTTTGACATTCACGGACGATCTGGAGAACGTCCCGCCTGAATTTCACTTCGTCGGCGCCGAGGTCCAGATGGAGAACGAGCGCGGGGAAACCCGTCACTTCTACGTGACACGGATCGCAGACGGCAAGCTCACGGTCGACGGGAACCACCCGCTCGCCGGAAGGACGCTGCGGGTTCACGTTCGCGTCGAAGATGTCCGCGATCCCACGCATGCGGAGTTGAGTGCCGACCTGGGCGGGGGCTGCGCACTGCCCCGGGGTGGCCTGCATTGACCAGGGACAGATGAGGGAGAGGGACCAGGCGATGAGGTTGGGGGTTGTGGTCCTGGCCGCCGGACTCGGCAAGCGGATGCGATCCCGTCTGCCGAAGGTGCTCCATCCGCTGGGCGGTCAACCGTTGCTCTCGCATGTGCTGGAAAAGGCGAGACAGCTCGGTGCTGCGCGCATCGTCACCGTGTATGGCCATGGTGGACAGCAGGTCCGAGATGCATTGGCCGGCGCGGGATGCGTCTGGGTCGAGCAGGCCGAGCAGCTGGGCACCGGCCACGCGGTCATCCAGGCCATGCCGCAGCTCGCGGACGTCGACCGTGTCCTCGTGCTGTATGGCGATGTCCCGCTCATCTCGGTCGCCACCCTAGCTCGGCTCATCAGTGTGAGCGCGGACACCGGCCTTGGGGTGCTCACGGCCGATGTTCCCGCCCCCGCGGGCTACGGCCGAGTCCTCCGCGATGCGCACGGACGGGTCACCGGCATCGTCGAGGAGAAGGATGCCACGCCCGATCAGCGTGCCATCACCGAGGTCAACACCGGTATCCTCATCGCCGAACGGACCCGTCTTGTGGGCTGGCTCGCCCGCCTCGGCAACGACAATGTCCAGGGCGAGTACTACCTCACCGACGTAACCGGGCTGGCTGCTGCCGAGGGCGTGGCCGTGGCGACCACCCACCCCGCCCGGCTCACCGAGGTCGCCGGAGTCAACGACCGGGTTCAGCTCGCCGCCCTGGAGCGCGACTACCAGCGGCATGCCGCGGAAGAGCTGATGCGTGCGGGTGTCACGCTGGCGGATCCTGGGCGCTTCGATCTGCGCGGGACCCTGCACGCCGAGCAGGATGTCAGCATCGACGTCAACGTCGTGATCGAGGGGGAGGTGCGCCTCTCCGGCGGGGTCCGCATCGGCCCCAACTGCCTGCTCAAGGACTGCCGGATCGGCCCCGCGACCCAGGTCTTGGCCAACTCGGTCATCGAAGGCGCGCAGATCGGCGCCGATGCCCGCGTCGGCCCCTTCGCCCGCGTGCGGCCCGAGACCCGCTTGGCGGACCAGACCCACGTGGGCAACTTCGTCGAGATCAAGAAGACCAGTCTGGGGGTCGGCAGCAAGGCAAATCATCTGACCTATCTGGGCGACGCCGAGATCGGGGCCGGGGTAAACGTTGGGGCGGGGACCATCACCTGTAACTACGACGGCGTCAACAAGTCGGTCACCCGTATCGAGGACCGGGCCTTTATCGGGTCGAACAGCGCGCTGGTGGCGCCGGTGACCGTTGGTGCCGGTGCCACCATTGGCGCCGGGTCCGTGATCACACGTGACACCCCGGCGGAAGAGCTCACCCTCACCCGTGCGCCACAGGTGACCATCCCGGGCTGGCAGCGACCCAAGAAACGGCCGTCTTCCTGAAAGGATCGGCAGGCTCGGCTCGAGGAGCCGACTGAGCACAAGCGAGGGACAAGGGTATGTGCGGCATCGTCGGTGCGATTGCGCAACGTCCGGTTTCGGCGATCCTGCTGGAAGGGCTGCGCCGGCTCGAGTATCGCGGCTACGATTCCGCGGGCATGGCGGTCCTGGAGACACAAGGCCGAATCAACCGCGAGCGCACGCTGGGGAAAGTGGCCCGCCTGAGCGAGGCGATCGGCGAGCGGCCACTGCCGGGCACGCTCGGCATCGCCCACACCCGCTGGGCGACCCATGGCGAGCCCGCGACGCGCAATGCCCATCCGCACGTCTGTCGCGACCGCTGCCTGGTCGTGCACAACGGCATCATTGAGAACCACGAGGAGCTGCGCCGGGAGCAGGCTGCGGCGGGTCACCGTTTCACCTCGGAGACCGACACTGAGGTCGTCGTCCATGCAATCTACGACGACCTCGAGGCAGGGCATTCGCTCATCGATGCGGTGCGCCGTGCGGCGGTGCGACTGCGCGGCGCCTACGCCTTGGGCGTCATCGATGCCCAGGATCCAGACCACCTTGTGGCCGCCCGCAAGGGCAGCCCTTTGGTGATCGGGGTCGGCTTCGGTGAGCACTTCATCGCGTCCGATGTCTTCGCCCTGCTTCCCGTCACCCACCGCTTCATCTTCCTCGAGGAAGGCGATGTCGCCGAGCTGACGCGCGAAACGGTCCGGATCTGGGATCGCGACGGCAACCTCGTAACGCGCCCGGTGAAGACCTCCTCGGTCGCCGTCGATGCCGCCGAGCGCGGGGAATACCGGCATTTCATGCTCAAAGAGATCTTCGAGCAACCCCGGGCGATCGCCGACACGCTCGAGGGGCGTCTCGCCGGGTCTCGAGTCCTGCCGGAAAGCTTCGGCAACCAGGCGGCGGATATCTTTGCCCAGGTCAAGGCGGTCGCCCTGGTTGCGTGTGGCACGAGCTTCCACGCCGCGCTGGTCGCGCGCTACTGGATCGAGGCACTGACGGGCCTTCCTTGCACAGTGGAGGTCGCGAGCGAGTACCGCTACCGCAAGCAGGTTGTGCAACCGAACAGCCTGTTCGTGACCCTCTCCCAGTCGGGTGAGACCGCCGACACGCTCGCGGCCCTGCGCCTGGCCCGGACCTCCGGCTATGCGGCAACGCTCGCGATATGCAACGTGCCGGAGAGCTCGCTCGTGCGCGAGTCGGACCTCGTGCTCCTCACGCACGCCGGTCCGGAGATCGGCGTCGCCTCGACCAAGGCGTTCACCACTCAGCTGGTCGGGCTCCTGCTGTTGACCATTGCGCTGGGACGGTTCAACGGCATGGACGATGTCGCGGAGGCCCGTCTCGTGGGTCTGCTGCGGGCGCTCCCCAGTAAGGTCGAGGCGGTCCTGACCGTCGATGATCGGATTGCCGCCCTCGCCGAGTCGTTCGTCGACAAGCACAACACACTCTTCCTTGGGCGCGGCGAGCAGTATCCGATCGCGATGGAAGGTGCGCTCAAGCTGAAGGAAATCTCCTATATCCACGCCGAGGCCTATCCGGCGGGGGAGCTCAAACACGGGCCTCTGGCCTTGATCGACGAGCAGATGCCGGTGGTCGCCGTTGCGCCCAACAATGCCCTCCTGGAGAAGCTCAAGTCCAATCTCGAAGAGGTCCGTGCCCGCGGCGGCCAACTCTTCGTCTTCGCGGACTGGCACGTCCCCATGCTGGAAGAGGATGGCGTCACGGTCATTCGTCTGCCCGAGACCGACGACCTGATCGACCCTCTGATCTTCACTGTCCCGCTGCAGCTGCTCGCGTACCATGTCGCGGTCCTCAAGGGTACCGACGTCGACCAACCTCGCAACCTGGCCAAGTCCGTCACGGTGGAGTGAACCGCCGACGGCGCCACGCGATGCCGGTCAGCGTTGTGACTGATCATGACGCGGGATGGGCGACGAGAACAGACTGATCGCCTGTCCCGTCCGCCCCGCCGATCGCGACTAGCCGGCGTTCGAAGCTCCGGCGCCCGAAGCAGCGCCATCCGCGTCGGTGACTGGCACAGCGACGACGGTGGTCGTAATCACCAGTCCATCCTGCACCTTCTTCAGCTCGAGGTTGGCGTCATGGAGCTTGCCTCGGTCGACTAAGTGGGACGCCTTGTCGACATGGCGAGTCGTCTCGGCGAGTGGCATGTTGACCTGGCGTGTGATCAGCATCAGATCGGCGAGCTGCAGCGCCTTGGCGGCGGCCTGCTGGTCGCCCTGACGCAAATGCTCCTTGGCCTGCATGATGGCGGTCTCTCGTGCCGCGACCCGTGCGGCGTCAGTGTCCGCGCCCTGCGTCTTCTGTTCGGCGGTCGCTGGTGCGACGCTGGGAATGGGTCCACCCGATGCCTTTCCATCCTGTGTCGGCGCCGATGCGGGACTGTCCTGCGGCGCGGCGAAGCCTTCGACGACCTGGAGATCGGACATGATCGGGATCAGGTCCAGCACCTCGTGCGTGCGCCTGTGCTCAATCGGCGTCCTCCCCTGCTTCACGTCCATCGTGACGGTGATCGGCGGATCGTCCTTCCTGATCCGATCGAGCAAGGCCCGTATCTGCGCGAGAAACTTCTTGGCGCTTTCGACCCGGCCGTCGTTGATTGCGACGCGTGCGAGCCCCGCGTCATTGACCGCCGCCAAGCCATGCTCGGAGAGCTCGACGGACTGTTTCTCTGTGGGGCCCCCGGTCACGCTCTCGGTGATATCGATCTCGGTGGAATGCCGATGGGGATCGGCAGTCCCGTGATGTCGCGCGATGCCGACGAAGGCTAAAGCGACTAACGCCAAGGCGGTGATCTGATGAGTGCGTGTCATGTCAACTCTCCTGTCACGTGAAGGCGAAATGCCATTTCAATCCCGACCCTCTTCCGAAGGTCACAGTATCCGGTGCGGCACCTTAAGGAATGCTGGAGGGTGGGTTAAATCTGCGTAATCCCGGTACGTTTGAGCTCTGTCGAGAACCGCCGGATACCCGGAGGCTCTCCACGGAGTTGAGCAGATACTGGTCGCATCTGGGCTCTGCGGTCAGCGAGGTCCGTCGATCGTGCCCGAGAGCAAGGCGCGACGACGAGCAACAGCCGGCTCCGTTGCGAGGAGTCGCCACGCCACTATCGGGTGCGAGAGGCCTGCATCGCGGCGGAAGATCCATCTGCGGCGGTATACAATGCGGGAGCTAACGAGCCCCAGCCCTGAGGCGCTTCGCCTAACACCCTAACCCCGGTATGACTCAGACTGGCGCCGCATCCGCCGCTAGAGTGGGCTCCGAGCCCAATCCGAACCGCCGTGCCGTCTCACTTCTGGGCTGGCTGCGGCGCGCCATGCCAACCCTCCTGGTGGCCATCAGCGCGGTGGCTGCCTGGTCCGAGCTGCAAGGCTTCGATGTTCACGCCCTGCACGAGAGTGTGCGCCAACTTCCGCTCCCCCTGCTCCTGGCGCTCCAGGTACTCGCCTTGGGTGCGGTCTTTTCAATGGTCCTCTACGACTGGCGGCTGAGCCGATGGCTCAAGCTGAGTCTGGCGCCGGCTCGGACTGAAGCGCGGTTTGACGCTCGTCGCAATCTCAGTGATCGACTGGCTCCTCGCCGTGGCGGTCGCATGGTGCTGTCTCGTCGCCTCTGGCGCGCCAGTGCCCGCAGCCGTCTTTCTGAATGCATTCACCTTCGCGGCAACGCTGGGGATGGTCAGTCTGATCCCGGGCGGGATCGGGGTCTTCGATGCGTCCTTGCTGGTCATGCTGACGAGCACCGGAGCTCGGCCCGAGAGCGCGGCGGCGGGGCTGCTCGTCTTCCGCTTGGTCTATTATCTCGTCCCCTGGCTGATCGGGCTCTACCTGGGGTGTGGGCTACTGAGCCGCGCCGGGTCGCCGGTGCTGACCCGGCTCGGGCGCCACTGGCAGGACAATCCGCTGCTCGGGCTGCTGCGCCTGCCGCTACTCGCCCTCACGACCTTGGGCGTGCGTCTGCTTGGCTGGCTGATCTTCGCTACCGGTCTGGTCCTGCTGGTCTCCGCCGCGCTGCCTGCTGTTGAGGAGCGCGTCGAGCGTCTGCTCCAGATGCTGCCCCTCGGGGCGCTCGAGCTCTCCCATTTTCTCTCTGTGGGCGTGGGCGTCCTGCTGATCGCCCTGTCGCGGGGCATCGGCCAGCAGGTGCGCTCGGCCTACCAGGTCTCCATGCCGCTGCTCCTCGCCGGTGCGCTCCTCAGCATGCTCAAGGGTGCATCGGCAGGGCAGGTGGTATTCCTGCTCGCCGTTGCCGGGCTCCTTTGGCTGCGCAGAGATGCGTTCTACCGCCTCTCTTATCCGCTGCTCGGCCGACGCAGCCTGCTGTGGCTGCTCGCCCTGTTTGCCAGCGTGGCGGGTTACATCCTGCTCGGGACATGGCTGCACGGGGAGGGGCTCGCCGAGAGCGGTCTGTGGCGCCAATCCGAGCCCCACTTACACATTGCGCGTTACCTGCGCTCGATGCCGCTCGCGATATTGGCCTTGGCGGGCTGGCTGGCCTGGGGCATCTTTCGAATGCCGAAACCCCAGTTTCCACCCACGGACCCGGAGGCCCTTGCCACGGCGCGTGAGTGGCTGGAGACCAACGGCGGTGGGACCTTTGCCCATCTGCTGTTCATGGGTGACAAGCATCTGCTTTACGCCGCCGAGGGGCGCAGCCTGATCCAGTACAAGCGTATCCGCAGTCGGCTGGTGGCCCTGGGAGACCCTATAGGGGCTGAAGATGCCTACGGCCGCGCCTTACTCGACTTCCGCGATCTGGCCGACCGCCATGACCTCGACCCGATCTTCTACGAAATCGCC
>Ga0316577_10000214_pt1 | contig 19741 bp, 16 predicted proteins | sample S5NA_FD_203073 | JGI IMG/M metagenome (GOLD analysis project Ga0316577, IMG submission 203073) | Rhizosphere microbial communities from salt marsh grasses in Alabama, United States - S5-7_050615r2r1 | ecosystem: Host-associated > Plants > Roots > Rhizosphere | place: USA: Alabama | collected... | reverse complement strand
TGCGCATTACGCCCAGCTTGTTTGCTCAACGGGCGCAGCAAACTACGCTCTGGATCGGTGCTGGTGATTTCCTCAAAGGTCAAGCCTGTCATCCCCCGTCGACCGGGTGAAGTCGGCTTATACGTCTTTACCGGCATACTTTACACCCCTTCAAACAGGTCTAGCCGCTGGCCTTCCGCCAGGGTAACTACAGCCTTCCGCCATGGCGCCCGACGCACGAGCCTATGGCCACGCCCGTATCGCTTGGAGGCCTTGGCCGGCACATTGAGCACTCTGACCGACACAACTTCGGTCTCAAAGATCTCTTCGACCGCTCGCTTCACGTCGATCTTGTTCGCGTGCCGATCCACCTCGAACGTGTACTGCCCCAGGTCCGAAGCCTGATAGCGCGATTTTTCCGTATCAATTGGTCGGATAATAACTTTGTAGGGATTCATCGCCACCTACTCCAAAATACTCTCGATCACTGCCAACGCGCCTTGGGGCATCAACACGTGATCGTATCCCAACAGGTCACGGATATTGAGATAGCTGGCTCGCAGTGTCTTGACCCACGGCAGATTACGCGCCGACTTTTCCACCAACTCATTCCGCTCCGGCAACAGAATCAAGACGCGGCCAGAGGTCTCGCTAGCCTCCAACCCTAGGTTCGCCAGCACCTGCACAATCTCCTTGGTCTTGGGGGCCTCTATCGCCAGATCATCAACCACAACGATCTGATCCTCGGCCACCTTTGCCGACAGCGCAGAGCGCAATGCTGCGCGTCGCATCTTGCGCGGCATCTTTTTGGCGTATGTGCGAGGCAGAGGCCCATGAGCGATCCCACCACCAACGAACAGGTTGGCATTGCGGCTACCGTGGCGCGCCCGTCCCGTGCCCTTCTGCCGATAAAACTTGGCCTTGGTTCGATTGATCTCGCCACGGGACTTGGTCTTGTGCGTGCCCAACCGGGCATTTGCCATCTGGCGCACAAAAGCCTGGTGCATCAACGAGACGTTGATGGGGGCTTCAAAGATGGCAGGGCGCAACTCGACCTCGCCGACTTTTTTACCTTTGGTGTTGTACATTGGAACAACCATGATTTTCCTCACAGGCTACTCGCCACGTCGCCTCTGCAGCTCCTTCGACTTGCGAGCTTGTTTTATCATCACCAACCCACCCTTGGCCCCCGGCACACCGCCGCGCACCGCCAGCAGATTTCGCTCCGGGTCCACCAATTCCACACGCTGGCTCTGGGCCGAAATACGCTTGCCTCCCATACGGCCAGCCATCCGCAGCCCTTTCCACACGCGCCCGGGTGTAGCGCAAGCACCGATAGAACCTGGCGAGCGTTGTCGGTCTGACTGACCATGGGTCTTGGGACCGCCGCCAAAGCCGTGCCTCTTGACCACACCGGCGAATCCGCGGCCCTTCGAGGCACCGACCACGTCCACCCAGTCACCCACTTCAAAGACATCCACCAAGATGCGCTCCCCCTCCTCCACATCCACTTCCCGCACACGCAACTCTTGCAGGTGCCGTAGCGGAGGCAAATCGTTGCGCTCCAAGTGCCCCTTCTCACCGCCGCTCAAACGCTGAGGCTTTACTTCCTCAAAACCCAGTTGCACAGCGGTATACCCATCTCGCTCAGGTGTCTTGACGTGGGTAATGTAGCACGGCCCAGCCTCGATGACCGTCACCGGCACCGCCTCGCCGTCCTCATTGAATACTTGCGTCATCCCAACTTTTTTACCCAAAATAGCCTTCACGCCACAACCTCCCCAGGGGATTGTTGCCCCCGGGCAACATTTACTGTTTCCTATCGGCAGGCACAATTTTGGAGGAGAGAGTTGGAACCTTCTCTCCCTCCTCCTTTTTTCAAATTGTCTCCAGATCCTACAGCTTGATTTCGATGTCCACGCCGGCCGGCAGATTGAGTCGCATCAACGAGTCGATCGTTTTGTTATCCGGCTCAACCACGTCAATCAACCGCTTGTGAGTGCGAATCTCGAAATGCTCGTGCGAGTCTTTGTCAATGAAGGTTGAACGACGAACGGTAAAGCGCTCGATCTTGGTCGGCAGCGGCACCGGTCCCACCACAGTGGCCCCCGTGCGCTCCGCCGTCTCTACGATGCGCTTGGCCGATTCATCGAGCACGCGATGATCATATGCCTTGAGCCTGATGCGAATCTTCTGCTTGGCCATAGTTTATTCCTAGACTATTCTATAATCTTTGTGACGACGCCCGCACCAACGGTCAAGCCACCCTCACGGACGGCAAAGCGGGAGCCTTCCTCAATGGCGACTGGCTGGATCAGCTTGACTTCCAGGTTCACGCGGTCGCCAGGCATCACCATCTCTACACCCTCCGGCAGAACGATCTCGCCGGTCACATCCTGCGTCATGAGATAGAACTGAGGACGGTAGCCAGTGAAAAAGGCCTTGTGACGCCCACCCTCGTCCCTGGTCAGGACGTAGACTTCGCTCATAAAGTGCGTGTGAGGCGTGATGGAGCCGGGCTTCGCGACGACCTGGCCGCGCTCCACCTCGTCCCTGTCCACACCGCGCAACAACAAACCTGCATTGTCGCCTGCGACGACCTTGTCGAGCGTCTTGCGGAACATCTCCATCGAGGTCACAGTGGTCTTGCGGGTATCCTTCAGCCCCACGATCTCGACCTCGGTCATGGGCACCATCGCGCCACGCTCCACGCGACCGGTGACCACCGTGCCACGCCCCTTGATCGAGAACACATCCTCGACGGGCATCAGGAACGGCTTGTCCTCATCCCGCTCGGGGGTAGGAATATAATCGTCGATCACGCGCATCAGCTCCCAGATAGGCTGATACTCGGGCGCATCCGGGTCGGTGCTCTCGCTTGTCAACGCCTGCAGGGCGCTGCCGCGCACGATGGGCGTGTCGTCGCCGGGGAACTCGTAGCTATCCAGCAACTCGCGCAGCTCCAGCTCGACCAGCTCCAGCAACTCCTCATCCTCCATCAGGTCGACCTTGTTCAAAAAGACCACGATGGCAGGCACGTTAACCTGGCGAGCGAGAAGCACGTGCTCGCGCGTCTGAGGCATCGGGCCATCGGCCGCCGAAACAACCAGGATTGCTCCATCCATCTGCGCCGCACCGGTGATCATGTTCTTGATATAATCCCGGTGGCCAGGGCAGTCGATGTGAGCATAGTGCCGATTGTCGGTCTCATACTCCTGGTGCGAAATGGCCACGGTCAAGATTTTGGTCGCATCACGACGGAACATCTTTGCGTCCGCCTTAGCCACCTCGTCATACGACACAGCACTGGCATATCCCTTCAGGGACAACACCTTGGTGATAGCCGCGGTAAGCGTCGTCTTGCCGTGGTCAATGTGACCGATAGTACCCACATTGATATGAGGCTTTGTACGTTCAAATTTTTCCTTTGCCATTTTTCGCTCCTTTCGGATGATGTGACTATGTTACCAGCCTGCGCCATACAAGATGGCGTCCATCCGTTGTTGATCTACCTCTTCGTAATGATGAAATTCCATCGTAAAAGTGCCCCGTCCTTGCGTCAAACTACGCAGGTCGGTTGCGTACCCAAACATCTTTGCCAGGGGAACAAAAGCGCGCACCGCTTGCACACCATCTGCCCGAGATAACATCTCCCTGATCTCGGCCCCCCGAGCATTCAAATCCCCCATCACCTCGCCGGTGTAACCGTCTGGCACAACCACTTCCAGATCCATCACCGGCTCCAAAAAGACCGGGACCGCCTTCTCTACCGCCTGATTGAAGGCCATCGTACCTGCGACCTTGAAAGCCAACTCCGAGGATGTCTCCTCATCCATCTCCGCGTCAAGTAGCCGGGCCCGGATGTTCATCAGGCGATAGCCCGCCAACACACCGCTCTCCATCGCTTCACGGCATCCGCGCTCAACCGCCTCGGCGAATTCTCCAGGCAAGATCCGGCTCCGCGTGAGATCCTCAAAGAAGAACCCCTCATTCCCGGGCAGCGGCTCGACCTCCAGCCACACGTGGCCAAAATGCTCTCTACCCCCGGTCTGCCGGTCGAACACCCCCTCGCCTTTAGCCCGCTGCGTGATCGTCTCGCGGTAGCTGACCCGCGGGCGGCTCACCCGTCCACTTACGTTGAACTCGCGCAGCAAACGGTCGGTCAGAATCTCGAGGTGCAACTCCCCCATCCCAGAGATGAGCGTCTGGCCGGTGTTCTCGTCGACCCTTATAGTGAAAGTCGGATCCTCCTCAGCCAGCCGCTGCAGACCTTCAGCCAAACGATCCTGGTCGTCCGCCGTCTTGGGCTCGATAGCCACCGAGATGACGGGCTCTGGGAAAGAGATCGTCTCCAAGATGATCGGCCCACTGGGCACACACAGCGTGTCACCTGTGAAGGTTTCCTTCAGGCCCAGCGTTGCACCAATGTCTCCGGCGCTCAGCTCTTCAATCTCTTCACGGCGATCGGCAAACATCCGCAGCAACTTGCTGATGCGCTCCTTCCGACTCTTGGTGGCATTGCTCACCCTAGAGCCCACCTTCACCTTGCCGGAATAGACCCGGAAGTAGGCCAACCGGCCAACGTAGGGATCTGTCGCAATTTTAAAGACCAGTGCCGAAAACGATTCGTTCGGATCTGCCGAACGCGTTTCGGACTTTTGGGTGTAAGGGTTAATCCCTTCCACCGGCGGGACGTCTAGTGGCGATGGCAAGTAATCCACCACCGCATCGAGCAGGGGTTGAACTCCCTTGTTGCGTAACGCCGAGCCACACAGAACCGGATTGAGCTTCCCGCTCAACGTCGCCTGCCGAAGCGCCTGTCGCAATTGAGCAGCAGAAACTTCCTGGCCGTCCAAATAGAGCTCCATCAACCCATCGTCGGTCTCGACGATTTGCTCCACGGCCCGTTCGTGTGCTTCGAGCGCGATTCCTTCCAGCTCGGTGGGTATCTCCGCAAACTCGGGCTTTGCCCCCATCTCGTCCTGCCAGATGATGGCCCGCATCTCGAGCAGGTCAATCACGCCTCGAAAACTAGACTCGCTGCCGATAGGCCACTGAACGGCTACAGGATTTGCCAAAAGCCGCTCGCGGATCGTCTCGACCGCGTGGGCAAAGTCGGCGCCCAGCTTGTCCATTTTGTTAATGAAGGCGACCAACGGCACGCCAAACGCTCGCGCCTGTCGCCAAACCGTCTCTGACTGTGGTTCCACCCCGGCGACCGCGTCAAAGACGACGATGCCGCCATCGAGAACACGTAGGCTGCGCTGCACCTCAGCAGTGAAGTCGATGTGTCCGGGTGTATCCACGATGTTAATCTGGTGGCGACGCCCATCACGGTCCCAGAAGCAGGTCACCGCCGCAGCAGTGATCGTGATCCCTCGCTCCCGCTCCTGCGCCATCCAGTCCGTGACCGTCGTGCCCGCATCCACGTTACCCAAACGGTGGGTGCGCCCGGTGTAAAAGAGAACGCGCTCGGTCGTCGTTGTCTTGCCCGCGTCAATGTGGGCAATGATGCCAATGTTCCGTATGTAGCTCAGCGGGTTCTGTGTGACCATCGCCTGATTCCAGATTGGTCGATTTCAGATTTGCGGATTTACCAGGCTGACCATCAAACGCCGCAGCCAGCCAAACCTCCAAATCTTTAACCCGTCAATCCGAAATCTCTACCACCGGTAGTGGGCAAAGGCACGGTTGGCCTCAGCCATTCGATGTGTATCTTCTCGTTTTTTAACCGCCGACCCAGTTCCATTCGCCGCATCCATTAGCTCGGAAGCCAACTTCTCGGCCATAGACTTACCGGGGCGACTATGAGCCGCAGCCAACAGCCAGCGCACCGCCAAGCCAACCCGGCGATGCGGCGGCACCTCTACCGGAATCTGGTATGTCGAGCCTCCAACACGCCGGGGCTTGACCTCCAGGACTGGCGAGACGTTCTTCATCGCCTCCTCCAACACCTCCAGCGGCTGCCGCTTCATCTGCTCTCCTACGATGTCCATAGCATCGTACATAATACGCGTCGCAGTGCTCTTTTTCCCATCCCGCATGATCTTGTTAATGAAATGAGCCACCAGTGCACTGCTATAACGAACATCCGGAATGATTTTGCGCCTTGGCGGACGATATCGTCGTGGCATGATTTACCTGCCTTGTACTCCTGATTAGCTGCCCTTGGGGCGCTTGGTCCCGTACTTGGAGCGCTGCTTGTTACGCCCCTCCACGCCCATCGAATCGATCGCACCACGGATGATGTGGTAACGCACACCGGGCAAGTCGGGGACACGCCCTCCACGCACCAACACAACCGAGTGTTCCTGCAACGTATGTCCCTCACCAGGGATGTAAGCCGTCACCTCGATGCCGTTGGTCAACCGCACACGGGCAATCTTGCGCAGCGCCGAGTTAGGCTTCTTCGGCGTCATCGTGCGCACCTGCGTACATACACCCCGCTTCTGCGGTGCCCCATTAGAAGCCATCGAGCGTCGCTGCTTCAAGGCGTTGTATCGATATTGCAACGCCGGCGACTTGGACTTGCGCTGCTTGGGCTTTCTTCCCTTGCGTACCAACTGATTGATGGTAGGCACATCTACCTCCCGTTTAACATTCCTGGCTTGAACACCCTGCGTGCTAACCGTATAAATCTCAAGCCCCAGACTCAGTAAAGAAGGCCACCCACCCCTACCGATGGCCTCCTCAACGACAAACTACTTTTCGATTTTCAATGGATGGCAGGGACTATGGCTGCCACCGCTGACGAACGCGCATTCTACCATGAAATCGCCAGAAGTCAAACCCGCCCAAATCGCTTCTTCAGCGATAGTGAATCCACTTCATCGGTCAAAGCTCGACCGCGGTCAATCTCGAGTTAATGATCCTGCTTCCCCAGGCTTAACAGTCCCATTCCCAGTCGAGGCGGCTTTGTCTTTTCCTCATCTCTGCCAAAGTGCAAGACCTCATCCTCCTGGGTAATTGCCTCGACCGCCAGACCAAGGCTCTGCAGCTCCTTCACCAACACCTTGAAAGATGCCGGGACTCCTGGTTCCTGAACGGGCTCGCCCTTTACAATAGCCTCATAAGTCTTGACGCGCCCTTGCACGTCGTCCGACTTGATCGTAAGCATTTCCTGAAGCGCATGGGCAGCTCCGTAAGCCTCCAACGCCCATACCTCCATCTCACCGAAACGCTGCCCACCGAACTGAGCCTTACCACCCAACGGCTGCTGCGTCACCAGACTGTAGGGGCCTGTAGAACGCGCGTGCACCTTATCCTCGACCAGGTGAGCCAGCTTCATCATATAGATCACACCAACCGTCACCGGCTGATCAAACGGATCGCCGGTCTTGCCATCATAGAGGAGCATCTTGCCGAGAATAGGCACCGGCCTACCGGTTTCCAAGCCCACCCGCATGGACAGTTGTTCCACAGCTTCATCGTCCAGCTTGGCAGTGTCTCGCCCCAAGTCCTCCAACCATATGCGCAGGCAAGTTATCCGCGCGCACCGGTCCACCTCCACTCGCTCATCCAAAGTGCGTGGGTCATCGTCAAAAGAGAGCAAGTCATCAGGCTCGTATCCCCTCTCGCGCAGCCACTCGCGCAGCACGGCCCGCCGGGCATAGACGTACTCCATAGCCAGACGATCTGCATCGTAACCGTGCTCCGACAGCCAGGCTACGACGTAGAGCCGGCGTGCCTCATCATCATCCCACAATGTCTCCAGCGGATATTCCTGTGCCTTCAGCCAGGCCCAAGCCCGCTCGGTGATCTCATCCCAAGCACGATCGATGAGCCAGGCCCGCGCCAGCTCTGCCTCAACCTGAACCTCGTTCGCGCCATCAAAGACCGGCGTCACGGCGCGGAAACCGAGTTGACGGGCAGCCCATCCCAGGTGGGTCTCCAGAATCTGTCCGATGTTCATGCGGCCAGGCACACCCAAGGGATTCAAGATCAAATCAATCGGCGTGCCATCGGGCAGGAAAGGCATATCCTCAACAGGCATCACCTTGGAGATAACGCCCTTATTGCCATGGCGGCCCGCCATCTTGTCACCCTCGGTGATCTTGCGTAGCTGAGCCACACCGACACGCACCATCTTTTCCACACCCGCCTTGAGGTCGCGATGCTCCTCACGATCAAAGACCCGGATATCCACCACCTTGCCACGCTCTCCGTGAGGAAGGCGCAGGCTCGAGTCCTTTACCTCGCGAGCCTTCTCGCCAAAGATGGCTCGTAGCAGCTTTTCCTCGGGACTCAATTCCTTCTCACCCTTGGGCGTGATTTTGCCCACCAGAATGTCCAAAGGACCGACTTCCGCGCCAACGCGGACGACTCCCTCTTCGTCCAAGTCCTTCAACGCATCATCACCCACGTTGGGAATGTCTCGCGTTATTTCCTCAGGCCCAAGTTTGGTATCACGAGCCTCAACCTCGTGTTTCTCGATATGGACGGATGTAAACTTGTCATCACGCACCAACCGCTCGCTGATGAGAATCGCGTCCTCAAAGTTCCCACCCTCCCAGGACATGAAAGCGCACACCACATTCTGGCCCAGTGCCAACTCGCCGCTCTCGGTCGAGGAACTATCACCGAGCACCTGTCCGATCTGCACCTGCTGTCCCTTGTGAACAATGGGCCTTTGATCGACGCAAGTGCTCTGATTAGAGCGTTGATACTTGCGCAGGGGATACACGTGCAGCCCGTCGGCAGCGCGAACCACGACCTCGTCACCGGTGACGGAGACAACCTCTCCTTCACAATCCGCCAGCATCACTTGGCCTGAATCAAGGGCCGCCCGCCACTCCATACCGGTGGACACGAGTGGAGCCTCCGGCTGGATTAACGGTACCGTCTGGCGCTGCATGTTGGAACCCATCAGCGCGCGGTTCGCATCGTCGTGTTCCAAGAAGGGGATCAAGGACGCCGAAATGCCCACAATCTGGCACGGAGCAACGTCAACGTAATCGATCCGCTCCGGCGGCATAAACACAAACCGCTCGGCATGGCGGGCAGAGATACGCGGATGCACAAAGTGTCCCTTTTCATCCAGCGGCGCTGTAGCCTGCGCGATCGTGTACTGATCCTCTTTATCCGCAGATAGGTACATCGTCTCGTCGCTCACCACGGGCACCACGGGGATGTCCTCCACCAAATCCAAGGAAGCAATCTTCTTGGCCAGCTTTGAGGCAACCTCCGTGCCCGCCTCAGCCAAAACCTTGCCACTCCCCGGATCTATCACGTCCTCCCGTAGGATGTGGCCGGTTAGCGCCTCGGCGGTGGGTTCTACCATGCGGATGACCTTGCGATAGGGTGTCTCGATAAAACCTAACGAATTGACTCGCGCATGGGTAGCCAGGCGGCCAATCAAACCGATGTTGGGACCTTCAGGGGTCTCGATAGGGCAGATACGCCCATAGTGGCTGTAGTGCACGTCACGCACGTCGAACCCCGCCCTCTCACGCCGCAGACCGCCAGGCCCAAGCGCCGAAAGCGTGCGCTTGTGCGTCAGCTCTGTCAGCGGATTAGTCTGCTCCATGAACTGCGAGAGCTGGCTCGAGCCAAAGAACTCGCGGATGGCCGCGACCACCGGCCGAATGTTGATCAGGTTAACCGGCGTCAGCGAGTCGGATTCACGGATCGACATGCGCTCCACCACGACCCGCTCCATACGACGCAAGCCTATGCGCAGCTTGTTCTGAACCAGCTCGCCCACCGTCTTGACGCGCCGATTGCCCAGGTGGTCGATATCGTCAGCATCCTCGATGCCGTTGTTAATGCGGATCATGTGCTTGACCAGGGCCACCAAGTCGCACTTTGTGATCGTGCGATGCTCAAGATCGGCTTCTTGCTTGAGTCGCTGGTTGAGCTTGTAGCGCCCCACGCGTTGCAAGTCGTAACGCCGCGGGTCAAAGAGCTGCTGCTCCAAATACTCGCGCGCGTTCTCCAGCGTGGGAGGATCCCCGGGACGCATGCGGCGGTAGAATTCAACCAATGCCTCTTCAGCTAACGTGCGTCCATCTCTGGGATCCCACGTCGGTTCCTGCCTAATGGTCGTGGGAATGTACTGATGGCTAGGATTACTGTCGGCATCCTCGAACAACGCCAACAGCTCCTCGTCCGTTCCACCACCCAGGATATCATCCCCCGTCCAGTCATCGATCGCGGCCAAGGCTCGCAACAGAATGGTGACGGGCAGGGTGCGCTTGCGGTTAAACTTGACGTTGATATAGTCAGACTTGCGGGTCTCAAACTCCAGCCAGGCCCCTCGGTCAGGGATCAGCTTGGCCGCGCTGAGACGCCGCGCTGTGACCCGATCCTCCTCGACATCGAAGTAGACACCGGGAGAGCGAATCAACTGGCTGACGACGACCCGTTCGGTACCGTTGACGATAAAAGTACCATTCTCGGTCATCAGCGGAAAGTCGCCGAGAAAAATCTCTGATTCAACGATCTCACCCGTCTCTCGATTGTCGAGCACAACCTGGACGTACATTGGGGCCGCATATGTAATATCCCGTTCGAGACACTCTTCTTCCGAGTACTTGGGCTCACCGAAGCGATAACCGAGGTCAAACTGAGCCTCCCGCGCCTTTGAACCGGGAAAGTACAGTTTCAGGTTACCGTTAAAGCTCTCAATAGGCGAGATCTCGTCAAACAACTGGGCCAGCCCATCTTCCTGCAGCCAGCGAAAGGATTCGAGCTGAACCTCGATCAGTTGCGGCAGTCTCTCCGTATTGGTGATACGGGCATATGATTTATTTCCTAAATAGGCCACCAACCTATCCCTTTCTCCATACGGGCATTAACTTATGTAACCGAGGCAATTTAGCAAACGCGAATTATAACACGAAAAAACAGTTTGTCAAAATCACTACCATGTACACAAATATCGGCCAACAGGAGGTTTGTCACATCGCAGAGGTGCCATTAGCCACTAGCCCGTGCAGCAATCCTGGACTATGATAAGTGTAAGGTATAGAGTACCTCTCCCTTTCCTTGGACACAGGCCCCCTGAGTTTACAGGGGGCCTAAGCTTTGTCAGGCCAGATACACCTGGTGTGTCAGAGCAGCCAAATCTCGCCGCATTTGTATCAGCACCCGCAACTTCCGAAAGCCTGCGATTTTTAACGCCTCGACCAGCGAGTCGTCAGGATTTGGCAACAAGACCTCGATCATCTTCTTGGGCGCGCCTCGCAAGCTCGATATTGCCCTCCACACCAACACGTCTTCAAAACGACCACCATATTCAGGCGAGACCAAAAACTCTAAACGGTCGGGGCGCCCCCTGCGCTCACGTAGCACCCGTACAGCCGCACAGACCGCCCCCTTCTCTTCGATCACCCACCAAACCTCACGCCGTCCCTCAAGAAAATGATCGAGAGCCCGCTCCCAGCTCAGACGATAATCCACCAAACGCAGCTCTAGTAGAGGACGCTGGTACTCTGGAATGACCGCTCGCACCAAATCGATCAATGCCTCGCTATCGCCGTGCCTTCCGCGACGTAGAGAAGGGCATCGTGGGATTTCCCCATTCCACGACGATCCTGCCGGACGCAACAAGTGCAGTATTCGACTGACCTCGGCAAACTGCAGCCGTTCGTAGAGCCGACGGGCGACCTGATTATCAGCCTCCACTTCTAGTCCTACCCATTGCCCGCCGAGAGAAGCTATCTCATCCAACGCCGCCTCCATCAGCGCACCGGCGATGCCGCGCCCCTGCCAGTCGGGGTGAACCGCCACATTGCCGACGAGAAATCCCCCCCTCGCCGGCGTACGTCGTAGAGAGACGTTACCTACTACACGGCCTCTTTCGATCCAGACGAAACCAGGGGGCGAGTCCTCGACGCTCCATCCAGTTTGATACAGCCACCCAAAAACCACCCCAAAACGAGCAGCCCGGCGCATTTCAGCAAGGGCCGCTCGACCGGCAGGGTCCAAGTTGTCGCCAAAGGCGATGCCGATTAGCTCGGCAACCGCCTCCAGATCTCGATACGGGTCAAAGGGGCGTATCCCGGTCTGCACACGTCTCTTGCGTAGTATAGAAGCCATCACTGATAACTTGCCACCTTGCAGCTTTCCTAGCTTTAGGCCGCCAACCACGTAGACGGCGCACGAGCAATTCGCCAGCGCAGCGTTCGTTCATCCAATCGCAGATCGAAAGGCTGTCCACCCGCCATGACCATAAAGCACCGCTCATCCCCCTCTTTCCACCGGCGCCCCACCCCTTCCACAGACAACGTGCGACCGTGCCACGCGAAACGGCGCGGCGTGATCTCTCCTGTGATATCAAACTGTGCCTCGACGACGGTCTCTTCATTCACGACCTTCACAACTGTTCCTCCAAATACCGCCGCAATAAATCGAGCACAGCCTCGGCTGAGCGCGCCTTGTTTTCCCAGCGAGTAAGGTGATCACCCTCTTCGCTTTGCCACACATGGCGCTCCACCCACACACCTCCCTGCGCGGCAAGCGCGATATAGACCAAACCCACGGGCTTTTCTGGAGTGCCGCCATCCGGCCCGGCGACGCCGGTCACGGCCAACCCGATATTGGAACGGAGAACACCTCGCACTCCCTGAGCCATCTCGCGCGCCACCTGCTCGCTCACCGCGCCATACCGCTCCAGCGTATCGCGCCGCACGTGAAGGATACATCCTTTGATCTCGTTGGAATACGAAACCACCGCACCCTGATAATAGGCCGAGCTGCCGGGGGCATCCGTAATGCGGTGACTGACCAGCCCTCCCGTACACGACTCGGCTACCGCCAAGGTCAACCCACGTCGCTTCAACAACTGGCCGACGACGATCTCAAGCGCGCTCTTTCCTGATGATTTCATCAGTTCAGAAATATACTCCAGGTCAGGCGATTAGACAAGGCAAGAAATTTGAGCATTGCCCAAGTTTGTAATCCAGCTACGCTCCAACTCCTCCAGTGCTTGCACGCTGGCGCAGTCAAGACAGACACGATATAATAGTTGCCAGTTGCTACAAAAAGGATACGGTGAAGTATGAGACAAACCACAAACAAAGAAATTCTACCCACGACGCCCCCCCCCCCAACAACGCTGTCCCGACGAAAGTTTCTTCGTCTAGCAGGAGCTGCAACCGCTTGGGCCATCGCCAGCGCCTGTGCCCCTTTCCAACCCGCCACTCCTTCCCCAGTGGAAGAAGAAATACAACTGGTTTACTCGGACTGGCGGACTGAGTGGTTTCCTCCAATGGCACAGGAAATGCTGGAGCAATTCCACGCCGAACATCCCAACATCCACGTGTTCTACACCCCCGACCCAGAGAACTTTCAAGAGAAGATGCTGACCGACTTTCAAGCCGGTACCGCCCCTGACGTTTTTCAGGGCTGTTGTACCCACTTCCCTGCTTGGGCTCAGATGGGATACACGCTCGACCTGAGCCCTTACGTTGAAGCGGACTTGGACGAGGAAACTATCCAGGATTGGGACCCAGCCCAGTACAGAGCCCTCTTTGCAAGGGATGGACAGCAGTTCGGCCTGCCCAAATATCACGGTGCTATGGCCCTCTACTACAACAAAGATATCTTTGACGAGTACGGTGTGAACTATCCCAACGACACGTGGGATCACGACGACTATCTGGAAGCGCTGAAACGCCTCACCCACGACCGCGATGGCGATGGCAAAACCGATCTGTGGGGCAGCATACTGGATATCTCCTGGAGCAGCCTGCAAATCCACGCCAATGGCTGGGGCGGTTACTTTGTAGACCCCGACGACCCTAGCCGGTGCCTGATGTGCAAGCCCGAAGCGATGGGGGCTTTGGCGTGGATTCGAGCCCGCATGTGGGACGATAAGGTGATGGCCACCCCCCTTGACGTACAGAACTTGTGGCCGCGCTACGCCTTCACCGACGAGCGAGTCGCCATGGTGGAAGATGGTTCCTGGGCGCTGAAAGACATACTGGTGGAGGCCGGTTTTCGAATCGGGGTCGCCCTTTTCCCAGCCGGGCCCGTGCGTCGAGTAACACTGGCTACAACGGACGGCTTTGGCATCTACGCCGGGACTAGGCACCCCGACGCCGCCTGGGAGCTGGTCAAATTCCTTATCGGCAAAGACTATGGTCGGGCCATGGCCCGCGCCAACTTTCTCCAGCCAGCCCGGGCTTCCCTCGTTAATGACTGGGTAGGCTTCATTCGCGAGGAATTCCCGCAAAAGGCCAAGGACGTGGATATCGCCGCCTTTGCAGACGCTCACGTCAAGGGTTACTCGGTGACGGCCGAGATATTTGCCAATATGGAAGAAGCCAAACAGTTAGCCGATGCCGCTTGGAGCGAAATCTTTGTGATGGGCCAACCACTGAAGGAACAGATGGAGACAGCCTGTCAAAAGATTCAAGAGACCCAAGTGCAGTCGTAGGAGGTAGATCGTCGTGCCAAAACGCAGATGGGGCGGCCTGCGTGCCAAAATCATTGCCTGGTCTTTTGTGCCCACGGCCATCATATTGGCCGCCGTAGCGCTGTTCACCTTTATCTCCTACCAACGGGTGACGGAGGAGTTGGTGCTCCAACGCGACCAGGACGTTGCCCGCCTCTCGGCAGGACAACTGGCCACAGAGCTAACAGAATACCCCGACATACTTTCTGCGCTGGCACGGACCGCCGACGTTTACGGCGGCGATCCAACCATACAGCGCAACGCCCTCATGAATGCCCGTAACAGCCTGACCGTCTTTGACGGCGGTGTTGTGATCCTCGATACTTTTGGAACAGTCGTAGCAACCGAGCCGGAACAGCTAGGCGTCTTTGGGCAAGACTGGGCCGAACAGCCCTGCTATAGCACAGCGCTTCGATCCCAGACGCTCAGTTCATCAGAGTCGATCTTTTCAAACGTCATAGATGAAGGTCCGCAAGGTTCAGAGGTCGTGTGTGTCGCCGTGCCCATCACCGGCGAGCAAGACGAGTTCCAGGGCGTCATAGTAGGTATGTTCCGTCTGGGCGCGACGACTGTCAGCTCGTTCTATGGCGACATCGTAAGATTGCGCATCGGAGAAGCCGGCAGCGCTTACCTGGTGGATGGCGACGGGCGAGTGATCTATCACTCAGACACCGACCTCATCGGAGAAAGCTTTTACACCCGGCCAATAGTGCAACAGGTGCTGGCAGGACAAGCAGGCGCCACACGTACACAGAGTCCTGAGCAACAGGATATCGTCGCCAGCTTTGCCCCGGTACCCGGCACACCGTGGGGCCTCGTCATCGAGGAGAGCTGGACCTCATTGATCAGCGAAAGCCAAGGCTATCAGCGATTTCTGCTACTCCTGCTAGTATTGGGCGTGGCGGTGCCGATCCTCGTCGTCGCAGTGGGAGTCAGGCGCATCACACGGCCCATCGCGGAGCTCATCAGCGCTGCTCGGGAAGTGGCCCAAGGCCGCTTCGGCCAGACCATCACAGCACAGACCAGTGACGAGATCGAAGAACTGGCCAGACAGTTCAACATCATGTCGGCCCAACTTCAGGAATCGTATACGAACCTGGAACAAAAAGTGGCGGATCGGACACAGGAGCTATCGACCCTCAATGCCATCGTCGCCACCGTAAGCCAGTCCCTGGATCTGGACCAAGTCCTGAACCTCGCCCTCGATAAGACACTGCAGGCAACAGGTATCGAAGCCGGTGGAATCTACCTTTTGGATGAAGAGGCAGGCACGCTGAATCTCGCCGCCCAGCGTGGGTTCAGCCCGCAAGCCGTGCCCGAGATCGACCGGCTGCAAGTAGGCGAAGGGTTCTCAGGCCGCGTGCTCGAATCCGGCGAGCCGCTCGTGGTGCCCGACGTCTCCACCGATCCCCGTCTCACCAGAATAGTGGTGCGAAAAGAAGGGCTTCGCTCCCTGGCAGTCATCCCTCTGAATTCGAGAGGAAAAGTACTGGGCACCATATTCGCTATCACGCACAACTACCGCGAGTTCACAGACCAAGACGTCCAATTGTTGACCTCTATCGGACACCAGATCGGGGTGGCCGTCGAGAACGCACGTCTCTACGAAGACACCAGAAACCGCCTGGCGCAGGTTGCCGCTCTGCAAGAGACCACGACGGCCGTGGCCAGCACCCTGGAGCTGGACGAACTCCTCACCCTCATCACCCAACAAGCCACCACCCTCCTACAAGCCGATGCCGGCATCCTCAACCTGGTCGATTGGGATGAAAACGAAGACAAAGTGGTGGCCGCTGCCGGATTGGCCACCTTTATGATCGGCCGTCACGGCCCCTTGACAGACACCCTCTCCGGCTGGGTGGCCCTTCACAACCAGCCAACCATATCCAATCAAGTCCAGGACGACAGTCGAGCCGACAAGCACGCACTCGGGTGGTTTGTCGAAGAGGCCCAAAGAAAGGTCCAGAGCGCCGCAGCAGCTCCTCTATCTATCAAAGGCCAAGTCATGGGCACCTTGGTGATCATCGATAAACAAGGAGGAAACGTCGAGTTCGACCAGGCCGACCTGGACCTCTTGGTGGCCTTTGCAAACCAGGCAGCCACAGCCATAGATAACGCACGACTTTTTGAGTCCGAACAGCGGCGGGCAGAACAGTTCCGCGTCGTCACCGAGATGGGACACCGCATCACCTCAATCCTGGACGTCGACGAACTGCTACAGGAGATCGTCCGCTTGCTCAAAGAGACCTTTGGCTATTCCCTGATCACCATCGGCGTGATCGAAGGAGACGAGGTGATCTTTAAGGCTGGCACCAAGACTGGGTGGCCCGAACCCCAGTTCCTGCCCCCAAGCCTCAAGCTAGGCGCGCAGGGAATCACAGCCTGGGTCGCCGCTACAGGCGAGCCCGTCTTGGCACCCGACGTGAGACAGGAGCCTCGATACACCTTCTGGTCCGAGGCAGGAGAAACACGGTCGGAGTTGACTGTGCCCTTGAAGACAAAGGGTGGTACTATCGGCGTGCTGAACGTCGAGAGCGATCAGTTGAACGCCTTTGACGAAAGTGACATGGAGGTCCTCCAATCGCTGGCTAACCAGGCAGCTATTGCCATCGAGAATGCCCGTCTTTACGAACAGGCCCAGCAGGCAGCCATCGTCGAGGAACGCGGCCGGCTGGCGCGCGAGCTTCACGATTCGGTTACCCAGTCACTGTACAGCTTGACGCTATTGGCCGAAGCAGGCCAGCGGCTGGCGAAATCAGGAGATGTGGAGCGCGCGCGCGAATACCTAAACAGACTCGGTGAGATCGGCCAACAATCCCTCAAAGAGATGCGACTGCTGGTTTACGAGCTGCGGCCACTGGCGCTGCGAGAAGAGGGACTGGTTGGAGCTCTGAACCAACGCCTGGACGCCGTCGAGCGGCGGGCAGGCGTGGAGGCCCATCTGGTCATAGAGGGGAAACTCGAGCTGCCAGAGAATGTAGAAGAGGCGCTCTATCGTATCGCCCAGGAAGCGCTGAACAATGCCCTCAAGCACGCTGCCCCCACCTCGGTGGAGGTGAGCATTCGCGCTGACGGAAAGCACGTGGAACTGGAGGTCGCAGATGACGGCCAGGGCTTTGACCTCGATGCCGCGGGCACCGGGGGTGGCATGGGGCTAATCAGCATGCGAGAGCGAGCGGAGAGATTGGGCGGGACTTTGCAGGTGATTTCAGCGACCGGAGAGGGGACAAAAGTAAAAGTCTGTTTGTCTTGCCATGACGTGTAGGAAATGGAGGTATTTCAGTGAGCGACAACATTCGTATCTTGATCGCCGATGACCATACAGTGGTGCGGGAAGGACTCCGAGCGCTGATAGAAACTGAGCCAGGAATGGAGCTGGTGGGAGAGGCCACGGATGGCGAGGAGGCAGTAGAGAGAGCGCAGGCCCTACGGCCAGATGTGATCCTGATGGATCTGATGATGCCCCGCAAAGATGGCATCGAGGCCATCGGCGAGATCAAACAGGAAAATCCTGATGCCGGCATCCTGGTCCTTACCAGCTTTGCCGAGGACGAGAAGGTCTTTGCAGCTATAAAGGCCGGGGCATTGGGATATCTACTAAAAGATGCTTCGCCTCAGGAATTGCTCCGGTCAATCCGCGAGGTTCACCGAGGAGAACCATCGCTGCAACCGGCCATCGCTCACAAGGTCATGCGCGAGCTGCAACGTGAATCCAACCTCCCTCCCACGGAGGAACCGCTGACGGAACGGGAGGAAGAAGTACTCGTACTGGTCGCACAGGGTTTGGCAAACCAGGATATTGCCGATAAGCTATTCGTCAGCGAGCGGACGGTGCGCGCCCACGTGAGCAACATCCTGGGCAAGCTACACCTGGCAAACCGCACCCAGGCTGCGCTGTACGCACTCCGAGAGGGGTTAGCCAGTCTGGATACAGAGTGAGTCCTCCGCTACCTAGGTCATTTGTCGCGCGCAAGCTTGCACGCCTGACCTAACCAAGGCCGTCCAAAAGACGGCCTTTTTGTTTAGGCCAAAACTCGCCTTTTATCCGATGTGCGTGCGGACGAGGTATGGTAAGCTAGTGCCAAGAAACCAGAACAAATCAGGAGGCAAACGATGAAAAAGCGAGTGACACTCACGATGGCAATCCTGGCCCTGGCTTTCAGCACGCTGGCCTGTCAGTGTGGGTGGTTTGCACCGATCCAGTACAAGCACTCGCACGAAGTGCTCTTGGGCTCTGGAAACATAGAGACCCATAAAAAGTCCTACGCCGGATTCGACCGGGTCGAAGCCAGCCACGTGTTTCAGGTGGAAATCAACCAAGGTGAGGAGTTCAGCGTCATCGTCCGCACAGACGATGCGGTGAGCGAGTTCGTCCAGGTGACCAAGCAAGGGAACACCCTGAAGCTCGGCCTAAACCCGGACCGCACCTACACATTCAAAAATGTCACCCTAGAGGCCACGATCACCATGCCGGAGCTGACCGGGGTGTCTCTGAGTGGCGCAAGCCGCGCTCGAGTCACCGGGTTCAAATCCACCAGGAACCTGGATCTGGATATATCGGGGGCAAGCTCCGTGGAGGGCGATATCGAAGCAGGTGCCGTCACCTGCGAACTCTCCGGCTCTAGCACCGTAAACCTGGATGGCTCCACCGACGACTTGACTGTAAAAGCCAGTGGAGGCAGTATCGTCAAGCTGTCCGAGTTCCCTGCGGCTAATGCCGATATTGAAGCAAGCGGCGCCAGCACAGTGACCGTGAACGTCAACGGCACGATCAACGCAAACGTCAGCGGTGCCTCCCGCGTCTACTACGTCGGCAACCCTACACTTGGAACAGTGGATACATCCGGTGCTGCTTCCATCAGCCCAAAGTAATCAAAGATCGAAGGCTGGCAGTGCTACGAAGCACCGCCAGCCTAGGTCATTTGTCGCATGGGCAACTTGGACATTTGACCCAGATCGACTTTAGCCTCCCGCCCAATGCAAGCGGGATCGGAACATGGTATGCTTGTCTCGTATGACAAACAATTGATCGAGGAAAACAGGATACAAAAAAGAATGACCAAGAGCCAAACAAGGGCGCTGATCGTGACCCACCGAGAATCTCTACAAAATGGTCTGCAGGCTCTGGTGATGTCGATACCACAAGTTGACATCATCGACCAAGTAGATAATGGCGCTCAAGCACTACAGATCATACAAGAACATCGTCCAGATTTGGTGTTGCTGGATACCAATCTGCCGAACGACGAAGAATGGCAGATGCTAGAGCGCATAAAAACCTTGTGGCCTGAGATACGATGTGTCGTCTTGGCCGATGACGTTCGGCAACAGCGGGAAGCTGTGACGCTTGGAGCAGACCTCGTA
>Ga0316577_10000213_pt1 | contig 19787 bp, 13 predicted proteins | sample S5NA_FD_203073 | JGI IMG/M metagenome (GOLD analysis project Ga0316577, IMG submission 203073) | Rhizosphere microbial communities from salt marsh grasses in Alabama, United States - S5-7_050615r2r1 | ecosystem: Host-associated > Plants > Roots > Rhizosphere | place: USA: Alabama | collected... | reverse complement strand
TGGGAGGCGCGGCTGCGGCGATGGCCATCTCTGGCGGGCCGTATGGGGTGACGTGGTCCACGATCGGCGGCGGGGGCGGCAGCAGTGTGGGCGGCGGGTACCGGCTGGAAGGGACGGCCGCGCAGCCCGATCCCGGTGACATGGTCGGGAACGGGTACCGATTGGACGGCGGATTCTGGAGCGGCTGGTGGGTGGGGTACCTGGTGTATTTGCCCGTGGTGACAAAGTAGGGTGTGGGGGATTGGAGATTGGGGATTGAGAATTGTGCCGAATTGGATGAACTGGGGAGAGGGAAGAGGAAAAGATTCGCCAAAATCGTGGCGAATTGGGAATGGAGGGGCAGGAATTGCCGGCCTAGGGTGTCGATCGGCTTCTTGTCCTCCCTCCCCATTCATGGTATACTAGGTGCATTGGCAAGAAGCATTGTCGCGCTTCGCCCGCCATGACAGCGGCTGGCGACCAGAAGGCCAACCAGGCCAAGATCCCAAACAGGAGGGAATCGAGATGGCAGAAGAAGAGCGGGAAGAAGAGTTGGAAGAAGAGCCGGTGGAAGAGGAGAAAAAAGAAGAAAAGGGCGGAAAAAAGGGAAAGGGGAAGAAGAAAAAAGGGGACAAGGGGAAGGACAAAAAGAAGAAAAAAGGCGGAAAGAAGAAAGATAAGAAAAAGAAAGACAAAAAGAAGTAACTCTCCCTAGGGGCAGGATCTGGTGAGCAGGTTTGATCCTGCAGATTCTGCCTTTGCTTGCGGGGCGGGCGGACGGGGGACACCCGTCGCTCCCTACTATCCCAGGCATCATCCCCGCGGCCGGATCGGCCGCGGGGCGATGGTAGCTGCCAGCCGACCAGGCACAAATCCCCGTGCGGCTGCCATGGATCCGATCAAGACAGCTTGATAAGACTTGAGCTGGGTTGATGAGCCTGCCGTATCGAGTGCTGGCGTCAACCGTTGCCGCGCCCCTTTCCGCCCTCCCCTCGGCTATTCGTCGCCAAACACAGGTCTTGCCATCCTGGATGGATCCATGGCAAGAAGGAGGAAGCCAGTGATCGCACGACTGTGGCATGGGGCTGTGCCCGCCAAGAAGGCAAATGCCTACTACGAGTACCTCAAGGAGACAGGTTTGGCCGAGTACGGCGGAACGCCGGGGAACGAGGGGGTCTATGTGCTTCGGCAGGTTGAGGATCAGACCGCCCATTTCCTGCTGGTCTCCTTTTGGGAGTCGTTCGAGGCCATCCGAGCCTTTGCCGGCGACGACGTGGAACGGGCACGGTATTATCCAGAGGACGCGAATTACTTGCTGGAGATGGAGCCGAAGGTGCAGCACTACGAGGTGCTGGAGCCTGAGCGGTAGGAGTTGGGGAGTGGGGGTCCCCCCCTCACCCTGGCCATCTCCCCCAGGGGAGAGGGAATCAGCTCGCCTCTAGGCGCTGCCATTGAACCCATGTGCTATACGGGTGAGCGCGGGGATGGTGGCGGAGGCCGATCCCGAGGGCCAGGGGGGCTTTGTCTACACGCCCAACTGGACGGGGATGAGGCTGCTGGACGATCCCCGGGAGAAGGCGGTGCGGGATGGGGTGTATGGCTGTCTGGAGGGGGCAGACGCGGCCAGAGCTGCTACTACAGACAGCGGAGACGGCCAAGGCCGCTATTACAAACAGGCGAACCTGCAGTTGCGAACCTACAGCTCGGGGGGAAAACGGTTAGGGTCTCTAGACTTGGACGACTTGGACGGTGATCTCTGGTTGCTGGATGGTGACGCGAAGGTAGTGGTGGAAGGCCTGGGGGTGGCCCGAAGCATACAGTGGGGCGCCGGCCCCACCGGTGATATAGTAGGCCACGCCATCCCGCTCGCCCTGGGCGTAGGCGTGGATGTGTCCGGCAAAGACGGCGTCCACACGCTGCTCGACCATGAGAGCCATAAAGCCCTCGTTGCCATAGGCCATGATATGGTCCGTGCCGTCGGGGTCAAAAGGGGGATGGTGGAGAAAGACCAGTTTGACAGGCTGAACGGTGGCACTCAGGTCGTCCCGCAGCCAGCCCAACTCGGCGGCGCCGATGCCCCCATGGTGACTGTCAGCCAGGGTGAAATGGGCCGGGCCAGCGTCAAAGGAGTAGTGGGTGGCCGACGCGCCGCTGTAGGCCAGATAGCCATCCAGGAAGCCGCTGAGGGCGTCATGGTTGCCGGGCACCGGATAGAAGGGTAGGTCGAAGCCAGCCATGGTCTCCTGAAAGCCCTGCCACAAGGCCTCGGTGCCCTGGTTGACCAGGTCGCCGGTGTGAACCAGGAACTGGCTGCCGTCGTCGAGGACCGAGGCGAGTACCCGGCGATAAACGTCAGGGCCATCGCGGCTGTCGCCGGCGACGGCAAAGATCAGGGGCGGGGCGGCGCTGGAGGTGGTGGGCGTGATCGTGACGGTGGGCGTGGGGGTCAGCGTCGCGCTGATCTCGGGCGTAGGGGTAGGAAGCTCGGGCCCGATGATCTCCTCGGTAGCGGTGGAAGATGGTGGGGGTGGCGTGGGCGTGGCACTGGCGCCGAGCTCGGCAGGCTCGGTCGGGACCAGCGACGGGGTGGCAGTTGGGAACAGGGGCAGCGTCGAGGTGGGCAGGGGCAGGGGCGTGGGTTCCGGCGTGGCGGGCCCGGGCAGGGCGACGATGATCAGGCTGGTGACCATGCTGGCCGCCAGGACCGCGCTCATGATCCAAAAGGCGGTCTGGGTCCAGCTTCGTTTTCGGGTTCTACGACTTCGTTTGGCCAAGGAAATGAACCTCCTGGTGGTATGTGGATGGATTATACCACAGGTGGGTTGCGACGCAAAGCAGCAAACGGGGCTGATTCCAATGTTTCTTCCCTCTGGTTCGCTTGCCGTCTGCGATGGCTTGCGGTACAATGGAGCATAAGACGCACGGTACAGGAGAAGGGCATCTGTGAGAAGGAAATGCACTTTCGGCCAGCACAGGGGCAGATGTCGGCCCCAATAGAGGCCTTGTCAGGCACGAAACCATGACTACACGAGAGTGTCCATACCTGCGGGGCATTGATGATCCAAGCCTATACTACTCCACGCCGGATGGGGCCAACGGCTGTTACGCGGTCTCGTCAGATGGACCGGCTCAGATTCCACTCGACTTTCAGGCAAGCACCTGCCTGGCTGGTCAATTTGGCGAATGCTCACGCTACAGGACAGCAGAAAGGCTACAGACCCGCTGGCCTGCGCGCCGGTTGCTTGTGGCTGGCGGCGGCCTGGTTGCCCTGTTGGTGCTGGCCGTCTGCGCCTGCCTGACGGCACTGGTCCTGATTCTGGGCCCTTCACAGCTGGGATTCCTGGCCGGTGTGACCGATACACCGCAGCCGACGACCACGCCGTCGCCTACTTGGACGCCGACGACGAGCTCAACCCCGACCGAGCAGGCTACCAACACCGCGACAGCGACGCCGCAGCCATTCACGCCAACTGCTACGGTCTCCCCTGTGACCAGCCCTGGCGGTGAGTTTGTCTCACCACTGGTGACGCCGACGCTGCCGCCCACCGCCACCCAGCCATGGCCCATCGCCACCCAGCCGCGCCCCACTGCCACACGCCGCCCATTTCCCACGGCTACCCGACGGACCATCCCCACCTATACCCGCGCGCCGACATTGACTCCTTCGGTCACGACCACTCGGACGCCGACGGCCACGCCACTGGTGACCTGCCGGACCGGCGATACCATGACCTTCAGCCCTGCCAGCCCCACGATCGGTGAGACGTTTGTCATCGAGATCCGCTCGCTTAAGGGCTATACCGACATATCGCTCACCGGCGCGGGCGATCCACAGCTCAGCGACGTGGACCAGATCGGTTACTACTACATCTGGCAGTGGGAGGACTCGTTTGACACGGCGGGCACCTACACCTACAGTTTCAAGATCGGGAGCGGAGCCGCGACCTGCGTCACGAAATCGGTGACGGTGTCAGCGCCTACCAACACGCCGACGCCAACTCCTACTGTCACCCCGGAGTACAACGTCGGGCTCGCCCTCATCGGTGACGATTTCAGGGCTATCTTTACAGATACCCAGCCCGTGATCTTTGAGCTGAACCTGACTAACGGCGGCAATGTAGCCGACTCCTTCCAGGTCCGGCTGGAGGCCGGTCCGCCGCAGGGCTGGACAGCTCAGTACTGCATCGGCGACTCCTGCTCGGACCACACGGCACCTAGCACGCAAGTGACGCTACCTGAAAATGGATCACAAGCCCTATCTATCAAGCTCATTGCGGCTTCAGATGCCCAGGGAGGGTATGCGCTGTCTGTAACACTGTGGGCCGAGTCGCTCGGAGATCCAACGAAAAAGAAGAGCCAGTCGGTAACAGTAGTAGTCACCAAGTCAGGTTCCAGCCCCTGAAGCAAACTCAGCACACAACTTTGCAGTGACCCGGTTTCCTTTTTTTCATCTCCTCGCGGCAGTACTCTCTATTGATACCTCGGGGCTAACTCGAACAACAAGCCCGCGCATTACTTATACTTGTGGCTCACGGCCAGCGTGTCCGGCGAGAGTTGGTCCCTCTTGGGGCGCTTGTTTGCCACATTCTGTCGTGCGTAAAAGAGGTTTCCCCAACCAAGGGCTTTTTTTGAGCATAAGCAGGGTGCCGTCAGGGGCTCAAATCTTCTCTGGACACGGTATCATCCTGAAGGAGTCACAAGAGACCCATAGCTGTACCGTTTTGTGGAACGGTCGGGTTGTAGGGTGGAGTCACCTCATTGCCCCGCCCCGGCCGAGAGATCGGCCAAGTCCCTGCACTAGCTCTGCTGCCGTTGCTTGGCCCATTCGTCCAAGATTTCGCGGTGCCATGGCACCCGCTCCAGGAAGGATCGGCGAACGGCCTCGTTGGCGATATTCGCTGCTCGCTCCTGCAGAATGCGGTGAGCAGTCGCTAGGAGTTCATCTGCCCGCTTATCCTGATTGGCATGCAGCACCTCGTAACAGACCAGGTATATCCGCAGGGGTTCGTCGGTACCGTCAAGGCTGTTATTCCCATCCAGATAGGCCAGGATGGTGGCCACATGCTCCTGCGCCTGAGCCAGGTCGCCCTGGGCCAGAGCTAATTGGGCCAAACCAGCTCTCGATTCCATGGCGAGATGAAGTTGAAGCAGTTCCTCCCGCAGACTGATCGCTCGCTGGAAAGCAGCACAGGCCTCCGACCATCGACCAAGCGAGGCCAAGCAGTTGCCCAGGCCGGTCAACGCGTACCCTTCTCCTCTGTCATCGCCGATATCGCGGGCAATCTCCAGAGCCCGGTCAGAGGAGACGTACGCTCCCGCAATGTCGCCCTGATTCCTGAGCACACCCGCAAGGTCGTTGAGCGTGTAGACTTCACCCTGTCGATAGGCGATCTCGCGATAGATCGCCCAGGCCTGTTCAAGATGTGTCCGGGCGGCAGGGTAGTCACCCAAGTCACGGGCCACAACGCCCAGATTATTGAGAGCCAACCCCTCGCCGATCCGGTCACCGGTCTCAGCTCTGATACTCAGTGCCTCTTTGAAAAAGCCCAGAGCTGACTGTAGATCACCCTGATCGCCAGCGACAGCTCCGAGGTTGTTGAGCAGATTTGCCTCACTCTGTCGGCTGCCTGATTGGCGGGCAGCCGACAGAGCCTCTTCAAAACACCTCCTTGCCTCGAGCTGATCGCCTCGGTAAAAGGCCACAACCCCCTGCAGCCGCACAGTAGCTGTAATGAGTCGTGCCAGCCCCAGTGCCCGAGCCAGATCCAGCCCGCAGCTCAGATGCTCGATTGCGGCATCATAGTTGCCCTGTCGCATGAGCGCCTGTGCCCAGGCCAGGTGGCTGCGCGCTTCGCCCTCTATATCTGCAGCTTCCTGCGCCAGTGCAACGCCCTGCCGCGCGGCCTTGATAGCGGCCCCGTAATCGCTGGTCATCCTGGCATAGTCGGATTGCCGGAGAGAGATCTCAACCCGTTTTTGTGCATCGTTCAAGGCACTGGAAAGCTTCTGAAGAACGGCGAGATCACGCGCCTGAGATTCACGCTCACCCAGCAGATCGTAGACCCTCTCGCGAGTCAGCAGCAGGGCGTAGCGGTCTGCCACTCTGGACTCCGGGATCAGCTCCAGTGCACGTTCCAGGTGGCGCAACGCCTCGGCATTGGCGTACCTGGCGGCGGCTCGCTCCCCGGCCAGTCTAGCATACTGCGCCTCCTGGTCGCGGTCACCGGCAGAGCGGAAGTGGTGCACCAACTGGACCGCAACTTCCTCGGGGCTGCTCTCATACAGCTCTGCCAGCGCAGCTCCTACCTCATGGTGGACGAGCTCCCGTTCGCCCTCCCCGAGTGTGGCGTAGAGGTATTGCTGGTAAAGAGCGTGGGCGAAACGATACCGCGAGAGCCGGCGTGTGCCCGCAGACAGTCCCTTCTGCTCCCGCACCAGGCGATGACGGTTCTGCAAGTCCCGCGACAGGATTCGGTGCAGTCTGCGGTCGGGGATGTCCTGCACTCGGGCCACCACCTGGGCAGTGAACTCCTCCCCCTCCACGCTGGCCACAGAGAGGATCTCGCGCAGCTCGTCGTCGAGCCGCCCGATGCGGGCCTCGATCACACCCTCCACGCGGGCGGGCAGCGTGTCCCAATCCAGCGCAGATCCTTCGACCCACCAGCCGCCACTGTCCAGCAGCAGGTCACCCCGGTCCTGCATGGCCCGCAACAGCTCGACGGTGAACAACGGGTGACCGCCAGTATGCTCAAAGAGGGCTTGGCGGAAATCATCCTCCAGGCGATTCGGCTCAGTGTCCAGGAGGGCGTCCACAAAATCGCGCCCCTCTGGCTCTTTCACCTCCGCCAGATCGAGCCGAACGTCGCCAAAGGCCCGCTTGAATTCGGCCAGCACGGTCTCCAGTGGATGACGCTCCCCTGCTCGGCCCAGGGCGACCTCCTCGGGGCGGTAGGTCCCGGCGATCAGGACGCGGCTGCCTCTCAGCCGCCGGCCGAGGTGGAAGAACAGGCTGGCCGAAGCGGTGTCGACCCACTGCAGATCGTCCAAGATGAGGAGCAAGGGATGGGCCTCGGCCAGGGCGCGGAGCAGGTTGGTGACCTGCTGAAAGAGGTGGCTCTGTTCCAGATCGTTGGACAGCGCTGGTTGGCGCTCGACCCGCTCCATCAAGCGCTGGAGCCAGAGAGCCCCTGAGGGTGCGGCAGCCCTGGCTCGGGACAGCAAGGCCGGACCGGCCAGCAGGGCTGGGACCACGTGGGGCCCATGGTCGAGCAGCGCCTGCACAGCCAGGGGCAGGGCTGCCCAGAGGCGCCGGGCATGGTCGCGGCTGATGGTGCCCGCCGCCCAGTGGGCCTCCACCTCGCCGCTGAGCATGCCCAGCACCTCGCGGAAGGGCAGGTAGGGGTCACCCACGCCCGAGTAGGCGTTGCAGGTACCGCTGGTCACCAGCAGATTGGCGTGGGCTTCCATCGCCTGCCGGGCAAAGGCGTCCAGCAGGGCCGTCTTACCCCGTCCCGGGCCGCCTGTGACGAACACCACGCCGCCTTGACCCGCCAGGGCCGCGTCGAGCCTGTCCTCCAGCCAGGCCAGTTCCCGCTCGCGAGCGACAAAGACGGGTCTTTGGGCAAGGTCCGGGGCTCCCTCTTCGAGGAAGGCCGGCCTTGGGGGCTCGACTTCTGCTGCCTCAGCCGTGGCCGGGAGGGAGACCCGCGCCTGAGCCTTGTGCAGCGCTAGCAACTCCTCGGTCCTGGCCAACTGCAACTGCTGGAGGTCGAGCTGTGCGCGCTGCAGTCCCCGCACCTCGGCCAGCGTGTCCTGCATGTCACCCAGCACCCAACCGAACTCCTCTAACTCGCTTGCCAGGCCGGCCAGGCCGCGGGCCAGCGCCTCCCTGACCTCGCCGGTAGCGGCGGCCAACGTGGCGTCTACCCCCTGCACCGCCCGTAGCAGCACGCTGGCGTCCGAGCGCAAGGCCGCGTCGACGGCCCACCGTTGTTGCAGGTGACGTTGCAGTTGGCTCTGGATCTCCTCCGGCTCCCCCGCCCGCCGGTGTGCCGCAAACCAGCCCAGAAACTTGGCCAGGGCCGCTGCCCCCAGGTTCTCCAACACACCCACATTGCCCGTCAAGGCCGGGGAGCCGGGCGAAACATCGCCCAGCACTGCTGGCAGCAGCGTGGCGCTGACCAGGGATACGGCCATCTCAGGCGGAGCTTGCTGCGCTAGCTGGGTTCCCTGCTGGTCTACTGCCTGGCGGATCGACCGGCCCGACAAGGTGCGCGGGGGTGGAAACTGATGCCGCGGGAGGTGGGGATGGTCCAACTGGTAGAGCTGTTGCGGCGCGCGGACATCCTTGAGAAGGTGCTGGCCCAGATCGAGGAGCATGGCTTGTTCCGGCAGAGCCGACACCTGGGTGACCTCCTGGGTCAGCAGGATCTGGCCACCCCAGGCGGCGGACATGACGCGCGCGGTGCAGTTCACCGGAGGGCCAAAATAGTCGCCCTCTGGGGTGCCGGCCGAGGGGTAGAACTCGGCTTCGCCAGCGTGGAGGCCAGCACGGATGGGCAGCGCCCCAATCTCGCCCCAGGGTTCGGCGGTGAAGCGCACCTGGGCCTGCAGAGCGCAGGCGAGAGGCTGGCCCGTCTCAAAAACGGCGGTGATGCCGTCACCGGTGTGCTTGGTGATGCGGCCCCCGTGGCCCGCGACCAACTCGCGAAGGATCTGGTCGTGGCGAGCGATGACGGCTGTCATCACCCCGGTGTGCTCCTCCCAGAGCCGGGTGGAGCCCTCGATGTCGGTGAAGAGGAAGACAAGCATACGGACACCCCCTTCCCGGAACCTTCAAGATGAGAGGTCAGACTGCACTAAAGCTTTTCCTGAGCAGCGAAAGCGCGAGCGGAAACGGGCACTTCGATGATATACGCAGAGGTAAACGGACAGTCCAAACCGGTCTCGCACATCCGCTCCAGGCGAAAAGGTCTCGTTGACGGGCTCTGCAGGAACAGCTTGATTGTAGCATGCAATTGGCTGTGCGTCAACACTTTGACGATCGAGCCGACTGCTGATGGACATGCTGGTGAGCGCGGCATTCTCGGACAGCCGATCATCCGCTCGCAGATGAAAAGCCCTGTCGCCTGGCAGCAAGGAGAAACCCAACTTGAGGAAACCTCGGGGCCGTGGTATGATGCTAGGGACAGACGGAAGTAAGAGGGGGACTTTCTGGCAGGGCCCAGAGGATTGAGGGGCCAAGGAGGGTGCGCGGTGAACTGTCCCGAATGTGGCACGCCAAATAATGACGAGGATCTCTTCTGCAGCGAATGTGGTGCCATCCTGACCGAAACCCAGCGGGAGGCCCCGGCAGACGCTGGGCGGATTTCAGCAGCCTACGACCCAACACCCTCTGCGCCGATCATTTCCGACTCGCGGGCGAAGGTGGCCTTTATCCTGGGCATCATCTCGTTGGGCTCGGTGCTGATCACCTGCCTGCCGCTGTTTGGCCTGCTGGGCTGCTTCGGTCCGGTGGTGGGAATCTCGGCCATCGTGCTGGGGTCGATCGCCAAGCGCGACATCCGGGCCCGTGGGGGCCGCGAAGCTGATTGGAAGCAGGCCCACTGGGGCGTGATCCTGGGCATCGCGGGCATAGTGCTCTACGTGGTCCTTCTGGCGCTGGTCGTGGTGCTGGGGCTGGGCATGAGCTGGCTGGGCGAGTGGTAGGCGCGTCCTCGGGCAGGAGGTAAGCTCGCACGACCTGCGTGGTGCTAGGGGGTGGCCGGCTCCTGCTCGTGGATGGCACGGTGGCGCATGGTCTCGCGCAGTTCCTCGATATCGCGGGGCAGGAAGAGGGCCGTGGCGCCAAAGAGGAGGGCGCACAGTAGCCAGGTGCTGACGCAGATGGCCAGGATGGCCACATGGAGCGAGTAGCTCATGGCGATGAGCCCGGCCAGCCACGGCGCGACGGCCGAGCCAAAATTCTCGGCAAAGCTCACCAAAGCCTGGGCCGTGCCCCGCACCTCAGGCTCGGACACGTCGTGGATGGTGGCGGTCACGTTTGGCGCGGCAACCGACATGGTCAAGCCAGTCAGGGCCAACGGCAGCAGGAAGAGGGTCTGATTCTCCACCGGCACGATCAAGGCCAGGACGAGGAACAAGGAACCGGCCAGGACGCCCACCATAGCGGTCAGGGCCCGGCCCCGCGGCGAGCGCCGGAAAAAGTAATCGCCCACCGATCCCCCCAGAAGATAGCCGGCCGCCAGGGTGACGATGGCGACCATCATGCTCAGCATCGCCTCTTCGGGGGTGTAGTTGCGCTCGACCTCCAAGTAGCGGAAGAACCAGAAGGTCAGCACCTGCCAAGGAAACACGCCAAAGAATCCCTGACCGATCAGCAGCAGAAAGCTTCGCTTGCGGAGCAGGCCCACGGCCACCTGCTTGTCGATGCGGTAGGCTTCGATCTCTTTGAGGCCGTTCATCTCCGGCTCAGACTGGCCCCGCTGGGGCTCGCGCACGCCGAAAAAGATCAGAGCGGCTACGGCGATGCCGGCGCTGCCGGTGATAAAAAAGACGCTGCGCCAGCCCAGGGTCGTGCTCAACATGGTGGCCAGCACAGTGCCCAGCATAAAGCCCAAGGGCTGGGCGAGCTGAATCAGGCCGTAGATCTTGCCGCGCATGCGCGGCCCAAAGTAGTCGGAGAGCAGGCTGAACAGGCCGGGATAACTGGCATCATCGACGCCGGTGCTGGCCCGGGTGACCAGGAAGGTGGAATAGTTGGGGGCCAGGGCATTCAGCCAGGTGGTGCTGCCCCAGATGAAGGAGGCCAGGGCCAGCAGGCGGGAGCGTGAGAAGCGGTCGTAGAGGTAGCCCCAAACGGGGTAGAGGAGGGCTGCCACGAGGAGAGCCAGGCTGGAGACGGCGCCCATCTGGGCCTCGCTGATGCCAAAGGTGTCCATGATGGGTGTGGTGAGAGGGCTGATGACCAATTTGTCGGACTGGTGCAGCAGCACGAACAGGAAGAAGACCAGGACGACAAAGTAGCGATAGCGCGACTTTCGAGGCATAGAATGGGCCCTCCTCATCGAGTTTTCGACAGCTTTGCCAATGAACGGTCGCTGTGACGGCTTGTGCCCGGAGGACAGCGGCTGAAGCCGCAACTGCGCACGGAAAGTGCGTCCGTTGGAATGGAGCTAGGCCAGGGTCTCGAGCTCGGCGATCATGTCGGCAATGACGTCAAAGCCTCCCTGCCAGAAGGCGGCCGAGGCGACGTCGATCCCCGCCTCGTCCAGGATCTCGGCCGGGCTCTTGGAGCCGCCGTAGGCCAGGATCTTGAGATACCTGGGGATAAAGGACTCGCCCTCGGCCTGGTACTGGCGGTAGAGGGCTAGCACCAAGAGTTGGCCAAAGCTGTAGGCGTAGCAATAAAACGGCGTGCGATAGATGTGGGGGATGGACACCCACTCCCAGCGAAACTCGTCGCTGAGCTCGACGGCCTGGCCAAACTGTTCCTCGAGGTTGGCCATGTAGCGGCTCGAAAGAGCGTCGATGGTCTGCCCCTGCTCGATCAGGTCATGGGCCTCGCGCTCAAAGAGGACAAAGTAGGCCTGGCGCATGACGGTCGCATAGGCGTCGTCGACGGAGCGAGCCAGGATCTCGCGCCGCACGGCAGGATCGGACTCGTCGGCCAGCAAGCGGTCGAGGAGCAGCATCTCGGCAAAGACCGAGGCAGTCTCGGCCATGGGCAGCGAGGAGTGGAAGGTCAAGACCGTGTGGTCGCTGGCCATCAGGCCGTGCACGGCGTGGCCCAGTTCGTGGGCCAGGGTAGCTACATCGTTGGCCCGCCCGGCATAGTTGACCAACACCCAGGGCGTCAGGCCAGGCAGGGCACTGGCGCAAAAGGCGCCCGAAGTTTTGCGAGGGCGGATCTCGGAATCGAGATGGCCCCCGGCAAAGACCTGCCGGGCATGAGCGGCCAACTGGGGTGAAAAGTCGCCAAGGCTTTTGAGCACCAGGTTGGCGGCCTCGCCGAAGGGGTAGGTCTTGTCCGAAGTGCTGAGGGGCGCGTAGATGTCGTAGCGCCGCAGCTTGTCCAGGCCCAGCCAGTCGGCCTTGAGCTGGAAGTAGCGCTGGAAAAGGGGCGCGTTCTCCCGGCACACCTGCAGCAGGACATCGACTGCCGCGTCCGGGATGTCATTGCTCAGGTTGCGCACGGAGATGGGCGAGTCAAAGTGACGCAGGGTCAGGTTCTCACTGGCCCAGTCGCGCACCACGTGCTGGTAGATCTGGCCCAGGACGGTGCCCTGCTCGGCATAGACGCGATAAAGCTCCTGGTAGATGGCAGCCCGCACCTCGGGGCGCGGGTCGCGAGCATAGACCGTCAACTCGTCGCGGGTCAGCTCTTTGACCTCGCCGTCGATCTCGACCTTGAAGAGGAAGGCGTTGGTGAACATCTCGTAGACGTTTAGCAGGGCGGCGACGCCGTTGACGTCCTTGAGGTTGATAATCTTTTCCTCCGGCTCGGACAAGGTGTGGGGCTTGAAACGACGCAGCGACTCGAGGTAGTAAACATTGTCGCCACTGGCAGCCAGCAGCCGGGCGGCCGCGTCGTCGTCCAGGTCTTTCCACCACAGGTCGAAGAACAGAGTGCGGTTCTCGAGCTCGGTGAGCAGTTTGTGCATACGGCCCTGGAAGGCCAAGGCATCCTGGTTCTGGGTGTCTTCGGCGAGCCACAGGCCGCTGTAGTAACCCAGCCGGTTGGAAAGGGTGGCGATCTGTTCGGCCAGGGCCATGAATCGCCGGAAGTCGTCCGTGGAAAGGTCCGGTGAGAGCCGTTCCCGGCCGGCCTCCAACTGGGCGACGGCCGATTCCAGGTCCGCCAGGATCTGATCGAATTCAGGGCCCTGGCGCGCGGGGAGCAAGTCTCGGAGTGTCCAGCGGGTTTGTTCGAAAGAGTCAGTTGTCATGATTGACCTCGCTGTAGGATGTGGTGGTGCATTATACCAGGGGCGCGGGCAGGATGCAAAACCAGAGGGGTGATCATCCCAGGCTGGCGCGATCGGGTTGGCGGTATGTGCAGCGGGTCCGGTCAGAACATGGGCCAAACATGGGACGGCTGCTTGGGGAATAGGCTGTCCAGCAGGAGCCGCGCTTCGTCGCCGGAGGCCCAGCAGTCGGCAAAGGCGTACCTCAACTCCTCGAGGGAGCGGTAGCCAAAGAGCAGTTGAAGAAAGGACAGGCCGGGGAAGGCTGCGTCGCCGCCTTCTTCGGGGCTCGGCTGCCACGGATCGACGCCGGTCAGCGTTCCCGCTTCGAAGGAAAGGCGCAAACCGCTACGGTAGAAGCTGAGCGAAAGCTGGCCGGTGTGTCCGGCCAGCAGCGAACCTGCCAGCCGCTGCCCGAGGGCCGGGGCGATGTGTCGCAAAAAGGCGTTGAGATCGTGCACTCGCAGATACCAGGCATAGGGCGTGGCCGTATGCGGCAGCCCTGCCTGAAATGCGCGGTAGGCAGGGTGCTCGGCCCCCAGCCAGAAGACGAATCTCTGCAGCTCTTGCCGAGGATCCTGGGCGGCCCATGTCTGGCCGAGAGCCCAAAGGTAGCGCACCACCGAGGGCGTCACAGCAAGCCAGGAGATGCCGGGCTCGAGCTCATAAATCCACAGGCCTACCTGGTTGTGCCTGACCCGGGCAGAGTGGGCCACAAAGCCCACCGGGTTCCCGTCCAGGGCCTCGATCAGGCTGAATGCCGCCCGGTCCTCGCTCGCCTCACTCCTTCCGGCCAGCTCATAGTGCCACAGCCGCTCGTCGCGGACACAGCTCAGCAACGAACGACCAGCCCCCTGCCGGCAAAGGCGGGCGATGAGGGGCAGGTCCGCCTCGATGGCCGGACGCAGGCGGAAGGGTTCCGCCTCGCCGTCCTTGAGCTTGGGCACCTGGGGGGCATAACCGGCACGGCTGCCGCCCAGATTGAGGGCCATCTCGTAGCCAAACTGCCGGTAGAAGTAGGGGATGCCGGTGATGCCCTGGACCAGTTCGCCGCGCTGGGCGCTCCAGCGGTGGATGACGTCGAACTGGGCGCGGACCAGGCCCCGCCGGCGGTACTCGGGATGGGTGGCTACGAGCTCTGGCCGGCCGACGCCGAAGGGGATGCCGGCATAGGTCCAGGTCTGGGAAATGAGGCAGAGGGAGGAGACAATGGCTCCGCTGCTTCGGTCCTCGACGATGGTGAAATCCGCCGGGCCCATCGTGGGATGGTCACCCTCCATCAGGTCGCGCAGCCAGGCGGCCACGCCCGCCTCGGGCTCCTGAACCCCGGGATCGCGATGGAGATCGCCGTGAAAGGAGGCGAGCTGTTCGGTGTCGGAGGCGGTGGCCCGCCGCAGGATCAAGCCATCGCCCAGGTCCCTGATGAAAGTTTCCTCAACAGAATTTTCGCCAGTACCTAGTGCCACCTAGCTTCCCTCCTACAGGACCACCATCTGAGAGCGTTCGGGCCCAACCGACACAAAGCGAATGGGGGCGCCGGCCAGCTCTTCGATGCGGTGCAGGTAAGCTTGGGCCGCGGCGGGCAGATCCTGCCAGGTACGGCAATCGCTGGTGTCGCTCAGCCAGCCAGGCCAGGTCTCGTACACAGGCTCGACCCGGGCTTGGGTGGCAGTATCGGGCACGTAATCCAAAAGCCGATCGCCGAGGCGATAGGCAGTGCAGAGCCTGATCTCAGAGAAGTGATCCAGGACGTCGAGCTTAGTGACGGCCAGACCGGTGAAGCCGTTGAGCCAGGCCGCGTAGCCGATGGCCACACCGTCGAACCAGCCGCAGCGCCGGGGACGGCCGGTCGTGGCACCGTACTCGCGGCCGATCTCCTGGAGCATGACGCCGTGGTCATCGTGCAATTCGGTGGGCAGGGGCCCTCCCCCGACAGAGGTGGAATAGGCCTTGACAACGCCCAGGACCCGGTCGATGGCGCGGGGCGGGATGCCAGCGCCGACACAGGCCCCACCCGCGGTAGGCGACGAGGCGGTGGTGTAGGGGTAGATGCCCCAGTTAACATCACGCCCAATGCCCAGTTGGCCCTCCAACAGGAGCTGCTTGCCGTCCCGGACGGCGTCACGCACCCAGGGCAGGGCGTCGACGATGCGGTCGCCGTGGCGTGCCCGCCAGGTAGCGGCCTGCGCCATCAGTTCCTCCACGGTGAACTGCTGCAATCCATAGAAAGAGAGCTGCCGGTTCTTGAGAGGGAGCACTGTTTCCAGACGCTGGCGCAGCAGGTCAGGATGGTGCAGGTCGCCAGCACGAATGCCTTTGTAGGCATGCTTGTCAGCATAGACCGGGCCGATGCCGCGCCGGGTGGTGCCCATCTCCCCACCGCCCTCAGCCTCGCGGCGACGCCGGTCTTCCTCCGCACCGTCGAGCAGGCGATGGTAGGGCCAGATGAGGTGAGCCCGGGTATCGATCCAGGCGTTTCCGGTGTCGACGCCGGCTGCCTCGAGCTGGGCCTGCTCTTCGGCCAAGGTGTCGAGGTTGACCACGGTGCCCGGGCCGAGCAGGCAGTGAACATGGGGGTAAAAGATGCCACAGGGGGTAAGGTGTAGGGCGAAACGACCGTAGTCGTTGACAACGGTGTGGCCGGCATTGTCGCCTCCCTGGAAGCGGATGACCATGTCGACCTGCGCGGCCAGATAGTCGACGACACGGCCCTTGCCTTCATCGCCCCACTGGGCACCTACGACCACGGTTACGGTCATCCTACTCCTCCTTGTAGCCGCCAGGGATGCGGCGGCCGCTCACGAACCGGGTGAAATCATGCCCGATTCATGGAAAGAATCCGCCAAGGGCATGGGCGAACCACACCCCCATCCGCAACCAGCAGTGGTCACGGGGTGAATGAATCTGAAGGATTCGACCACGCCTGTATCGATCCCCGTGCGGGCGGATTCGGATGCAGGGCTCCCCACATACCCCTGTTTCGCCAGGTATGGCTCGACCGAGGGAGGTACTCTCAGACGAGGGGCCAGGGAACCACACGTCCGGGTCCAGGCTCGGGAAAGAACCCGGCCTCCATCAAGTGGCGCAACCTCTTGCGCAGGGCAGCGACCTCCCTTTCGCTCAAGAGATGGGACAGGGCCTGGACAAGCTGGGATTCTCCACCCAAGAGGTCGTCCAACGAGCATAGATCGACCAGGAGGCCGGCCGGCAAGGGCTCGCCGGCATAGTTCCAGATGACGGTCCGCAGCTTGGGCTCATGATGAAAGGTCAGGGCGTTATCGATGGCCCACAGTCTGCCCTGCTGATCCAGGAGACAATGTCCCGATTTTCGGTCGGCGTTGTTGGCTATGACATCAAAGGCAGCTAGCTTTTGCAGATCGCCGGCATAGGCCGGGTCCTCCTCGATGGTGAAAAAGTGAGCGTCCTGTTGGGCATCCACAAAGAACTGAATGGAACCGAGGCCATGGGGACCTCGCCTCAGGACTGTGGGCGGGATGAGGCCCCAGCCCAGGCTCTCGGAGAGGAGGTAGGCCGCGACCTCTCGCATGCCCAGGCTACCGTACTCGAAATCCCACAGGGGACGCTCGCCGCCTTGGGGCTTGTAGACCGCTAAAGTGGCCAACTCGTCGTCGCGAACCGTCACCAGCAGGGTGGCATTGGAGCTCCAGGGGATCAAACCCTCGACCTCGACCTCGCCATGGGTCAAGAGCTGCAGGACGCGCCCAGCTGTCAGCCCGGTGACCTGGGTCGCCGGTCCGCTCACGTCCGGTGGCCATTCTTGCGGGGGCAGAAGTGGCCCTCCGGCTCGATCGGCTCGCCGCACATGGCACAGATCGGCCGGCCGGCCGCCACAACCTCCTGACCACGGATACTGAAGGCTCGCATCTGAGCTGGTGTGGCCCAAAAGCGGGCGACGGAGGGTGGAGTGTCGTCGTCTTCGGCCATGAGCTCGTAGGCGATGATCACCAGCAATTCGCTATCCTGATCGTAGCCCAGGTTTACGCGGCCCGTTCGAAAGACAGGTTCCAGCGGGACCTCCAGGTCCATGTTGTCGTCGAGAGCGGGGTCTGGCTCAACGACGACGTCCTCATCACCACCGGCCAGGGAGAGTAAGATCTGGTCAACGGCCATGGCCAGAGCAGCCACATGCTCCTTTTCGCAGATCACGGTCACCAACTGGCGTCCCTTGCGAGCCTGCAGGTAGAATACCCGGCTCCCGGGTTCACCGATCGCATCGGTAGTGATGCGGTCAACGGGATTCAGGTCGAAAACTTCGTAAGGCATGGTCATCGCTCCTCGTCCACACCCTCCTTCTCAATCTCGAAAGAGGGCAAGGTGCCGGTATCGTTGAGGCAGATCAGGCGCGGGCCAAAGTGAGTGAAGGCAAAGGCCGTCACCGAGGCAGGGCTGATGGTGAGGCGCTGAAAGAGGTCCAGGCTCAGTCCCAGGTAATGAGCCACGGCCATTTTGATCGGATCCGAGTGGGACACGACGGCCACCGTCTGGCCGGCATGGTTATCGCGGATCGCATCCAGTTCGGCCACCAGCCGGGCCTGCACTTCGCGCAACGATTCGCCACCGGGGAACCTCGCTCCGCTGGGATAGACCTGGATCACGGGCCAAAGCTCCTCAGCCTGCAGTTCCTTGAGGGCCCGCCCGGTCCACTGGCCAAAGCGCGCCTCGCCAAGGTCCTCACGCACCTGGACGGGCAGGTCGTGGGCCAGGGCCACGGGCCGGGCAGTCTCGACGGTTCGCTCCAGCGGGCTGCTGTAGATGGCAGCCAACGGCACGTCTGCAAGTCTGTTCACCAGGGCAGCCACCTGGTTGCGGCCCTCGTCGTTCAAGTGAACACCCGGAGTCCAACCTGCCAGTCGCTCGCCAACCCAATCATTGGCAGCGTGACGGATCAAGAGTAAGTTCATCATCAAGGTCAGCCTATCCTCGCCGATCATTATACCACAAGACAGATGTGAGCCGTAACACACAAGGAGCCAGCGGAAACCCGCTGGCTCCCTCACTGCTTCTGCCGGGATGGCCCGTCCTGTTACTTGGCCCGCGAGTTGGCGGCAATCGCCCGCCGCTGCAGGCGGAGGCGTGCCTGACCATGGGCCCAGGCATCGTGCAGGCCGTGCAGCGCAATGTACCCATAGCCGCCAACGTAGAGCAGCAGAAAGGGCACGGCCAGGTAATTGCCCACGGTCAAGGCCACGACAATGGTCCCCAGCGCATAGGCCGCCAGAAGGAACTCCCCGAGCGTGATCCATTGGAAAGGTAGGGCATAGCGATTGCCAGCCCAACGATCGCCCCGGCGCTCGATGCGGAATTTGGGGGTCCGCTGGAAGGACCGATCCCGGGTCAACAGCCCTCGGCCAATGGCCAGCGTGTTCGACAGGGCCAGACCGGTGCCCAGCAGGGCCAGGACCGGCATCCAAAGCATGCGCCGTTTCCAGTCGGCGTAGAGATGGCGCTGCGACACGGCATAGGCGGCCATGGGCCCCAGGGCCACCAGCCAGAAGATGGTGAGGTTGAAGGCGAGCGGAATCTGGCCCAACAGCATGGGTAGGGTCAGAATCAGGAACACCAACGACATGGGATGAGCCAGCCATACGCTGAGGTGCAGCACGCCCTCGAGCCGGGCGGCCCAGGGCAGGCGCCCGGTCTTCGTCGGCTCTTGCTCCGCGGCGGATCCGGCAACAGTTCCAGGTGCTCCTCCGGCGCGCGCGTAGGGTTTGCCCCACAGCAGGGAACCGGCCAACTTGACCAGAACCTGGGCCGCGCCGGTGGCCCACCTCGCCTGCTGTCGCTTGAACGCTGCCATCTGGGGCGGCAGCTCGGCCGGCGCCTCCACCTGGGGCAAGTAGAGGGCCTGCCAACCCGCCAGTTGGGCCCGGAAGCTAAGATCTACATCCTCAGTCAGCGTGTCGTCCTGCCAGCCTCCCGCCGCTTCAATCGCCGCCCGCCGCCAGATGCCGGCCGTGCCGTTAAAGTTCATCCAGAGGCCATTGCGATTCCGGCCCAGGTGTTCTACGACAAAGTGTCCGTCGAGGGCGATGGTCTGGACACGGGTGAGGGCCGAATAGCCGGGATTGAGATAGCCCCAACGCGTTTGCACGAAGGCCAGGCGGGGTTGGGCCACCAGGTAGGGCACGGTCTGTTTGAGAAAGTCGCGGGGTGGCACAAAATCGGCATCAAAGATGGCCACGAATTCGCCGCGGGCGGTCTCCAGACCGTGCGCCAAGGCACCGGCTTTGAAGCCAATGCGGTCCTGCCGATGGACATACTCTATATGCACGCCCAGCCCGCGATGGTGGGCCACGCGTCGCCGCGCAAGGCGCGTGGTCTCGTCGGTAGAATCGTCGAGGATCTGGATATGCAAGCAGTCGCGGGGATAGTCAAGACGGGCCACCGCATCCACCAGCCGGTTGACCACGTTGAGTTCGTTATAGACCGGCAACTGCACGGTTACGACGGGCCAGGTCTCCGGCTCAGGAGGTTGCTCTGGCACCTGCCCCCGGCGGCGCCAGTACAGGGCTGCCAACAAGAGGGCATTCCCGCCGTAGAGGGCCACCGACAAGGCCGCAATCAGATACACGAAACTCAAAACAGTCACAAACGCCTCCAAATCAGACAAACGCCGTCCAGTATACCACCGCTTGGCATTCCTGGCAAAGGCACCGGGCAGCGCGGCAGATGGACCGCAAGTGGGGAGTCCGTCCGTATGGGAGGAGGCGTCCTCCTCCGCTTCTTGACACATTCGTGGCGTGGACCGCCGGACTGTGGTCTGGCGGGAGCGATTGAAGGTAGGGCCACAGCCATGGGCCCTGCTGCACACACTGTTTGACA
>Ga0316577_10000212_pt1 | contig 19806 bp, 20 predicted proteins | sample S5NA_FD_203073 | JGI IMG/M metagenome (GOLD analysis project Ga0316577, IMG submission 203073) | Rhizosphere microbial communities from salt marsh grasses in Alabama, United States - S5-7_050615r2r1 | ecosystem: Host-associated > Plants > Roots > Rhizosphere | place: USA: Alabama | collected... | reverse complement strand
CCTGGAAGCGCTGCGCCAGGAGCAGGCCAGCACGCCGGCACAAGACCGGCGCCGCTTATTCGACATAGACCACAAGTTCCACCAGGCTGTCGCCCGGGCCGCGCACAACAAGTATATGGCCGACTCGCTGGAACGGCTTTTTGGCCTGTCGCAGCGGCTGTGGTACTTGGCCCTGCCCAAGCTAGGGTTTCTGCCCGGCTCGGTCGAGCAACATCTGGACCTGGTGCAGGCCATTGAGAATGGCGACGGCGACGAGGCCGAGCGAATCATGCGCGCCCACGTCGGCGAGTTCTACGCCCAGGTGCGCGAGGTGCTGTAGTATCTGCCGGCCTCGTACACGTATGAGACAGAGGAGCACGAGCAGCAAGGATGGCAAGATGAACGAAAACCGATTGCTGTATTTGTCCCAGGCCGATGTTCAAGCCGTGGGTGTGACCATGGCCGAGGTGATCCAGGCGCTCGAGGTCGCCTTTCGCGAAAAGGGGGAGGGCCGCGTCGAGATGCCGCCCAAGCCGGGCATCCACCCCGGAGGCGGCGACAATTTCATCCACGCCATGCCGGCCTATATCCCGGCGCTACAGTCGGCGGGGGTCAAGTGGGTCAGCGGCTTCCCGGAAAATCACAAGAGGGGCTTGCCCTACATCACCGGCCTGCTGATCTATAACGACGTGGAGACCGGTGTGCCACTGGCGATAATGGACTGCATCTGGATCACGGCCGTGCGCACCGGCGCAGCGACGGCGGTCGCCGCCAAGTACCTGGCCCGTCCCGAGTCGTCGGTCGTGGGCGTGCTCGGATGCGGCGTGCAGGGCCGCACCAACCTCGAGGCGTTGAACGCGCTCTTTGCCTTGGAGCGGGTGATGGCCTACGACCTGGACGCCAAAGCCGCTCGCTGCTACGCCGAAGAGATGGGCGCCAGGTTCGGCTTCGAGGTCGTGGTCGTGGACACGCCACGCGAGGCGGTCAGCGGTTGCGATCTGATCGTCACCGCCGGACCGATCCTGAAGGTGCCGCATGCCACGATCCAGACCGGATGGATGGATGAGGGCACGTTTGCCTCGCTGGTCGATTTCGACTCGTACTGGCATCCCGCGGCGATGGCGGAGGCGGACAAGTTCTGTACCGATGACCGCGCCCAGTTGCGATATTACGAGAGCGCCGGCTATTTCCAGGAGATCCCGCCGGTCCACGCCGACCTGGGAGAATTGGTGACCGGCCGGCAGCCGGGCCGGGTGACATCGCAAGAACGGACGATGACCGCCAACCTGGGCCTGGCCCTGGATGATATGGCCGTGGCCCCGCTGCTCTACCAGAAAGCGATAGAGAGGAACCTAGGTACCTGGCTGCCCCTATAGCGACCGGGTCCACCCAACCATTCAGAACCCTGAGAGGAATGATCCCGTGAACGTAACCGTCACTTATGGCACCGACGAACGAACTATCACCGTAGAAGAAGGCTCCTTGCTGGGTGCAGCGATCATCAGCACAGGCCTGCCGCTGGAGCAACCGTGCGCCGGGCGGGGTACCTGCCACAAGTGCAAGGTCATCGCCGAAGGGGCGCTGAGCCCGTACGACGAGAAGGAACTGGAAGGCCTGACCCAGGCGGAGCGCGCCGCCAACTACCGGCTGGCCTGCCGCACCCACGTGCTGGGCGATGTGGAGGTCACGCTGGCGCCCATCGTGGTCTATTCCAACAAGATGTTCCGCGCCTGTGACGAGTACAAGCGCCAGGATGTGCCGCTGGGATTGGCCATCGACCTGGGCAGCACGACCGTGGCTGCGTTCCTCACCACCCTCGACGAAGGGCGCGTCTGCCTGGGCGCCGCAGCGCTAAACCAGCAGACCGCCTTTGGCGCCGACGTCATCTCGCGCATGGCTGCCGCGCTCAAAGGTCCCGAGACGGCCCAGCGCCTGTCGATGCTGGCCCTGTCGTCCATTGTCCAAGCCATAGATGCCCTCAAGCTGTCGCGCCGGGTCAAGGAGCGCATCGAAAAGGTGACCATCGTCGGCAACTGCACGATGCACCACCTGTTGATGAAGCTGCCGGTGGATACCCTGGCCGAGCTGCCCTTCGAGCCTCACAACACGGCATCCATCCGGGATGCCGATAGCCTATTCGGTGACGCATTTCCTGCCGGGGCAAAGGTGGCGCTGCCGCCGCTCATCGGCGGGTTCGTGGGCTCTGACGCGTTGGCTTGCCTGATCCACTATGGTTTTGACCGCGCCCCCGGCCCTATGGCAGCCATCGACCTGGGCACCAACGGCGAGGTGATGGTCACCGACGGGAAGCGGATCGTCGTCGCCTCGACCGCCGCCGGCCCCGCCTTCGAGGGGGTCAACATCTCCTGTGGAACCCGCGCCGTCGATGGAGCCATCGTCAAGGTCCAGATCGACGAAACCGAGGGCAGCATGGCGCTGACCACCATTGGCGATCACCCACCGGTGGGCCTCACCGGCTCGGGCCTGCTGGACCTGATCTGCGAGCTGCGACGGGTAGGCGTGATCGAGCGCAGCGGGCGCTTTGCCAAGGAACACCCGATCTTTGGCGACAGGCTGAGCCAGGATCACCAGGGGATACGGCGATTCCTGATCACCGACGAGGGCGTCGACCTGCGCGGCGCCGAGTCGCTGGAAGACGCGGAGCAAGTTTCGCTGTACCTGACGCAACACGATATCCGCGAGCTGCAAAAGGCCAAGGGCGCCATCCGCGCCGCCACGGAAATCCTGATGGCCCAGATCGGCCTGGAGCCCGGCGATCTGACGCGCATGATCCTCACCGGTTCCTTTGGCAGCCAGTTGAACGTCGAAGCCGTGGTCAACCTGGGCATGATCCCGCCGGTGGCCTTGGATGTAGTTGAGCCTTCGGCCAACGGCGCCGGATTTGGCGCGGCGCTGATGCTGGACGAGGAGGAGTTTGCCCGGGGCGAGCGGATTGCCGCAGCGGCGGAGCAGATCGACCTGGATCTGGATGCCGCATTCAACCGGCGCTATATCGAGGCGATGGACCTGCCCGGCGGTAGCCCGGCGTGACCGAGTTGGGCGCGCTGGAAAACAAGGCCCAGACACCTGCCCGATCGGACCTGACCGGCCCGCTGGCGGTGCTTTTCGCGGCAGCATGCTGGGGCATGTCAGGTGTCTTTGTCAAGTGGGTGGGGACCGAGGTCGAGATCTCGGCGCTGGCACTGGCCTTTTGGCGCGACCTGACGACGTTTCTGGTGCTGCTTGCCGGCGTGGGCCTGCTGCGCCCGGGTTGGCTGCGCATACGGCGCGGCGACCTGCGCTGGCTCGCTGCATTGGGGGGCAGTCTGGGCATCTTTCACGTTTTCTGGAACCTGGGGATTTTCCTCAACGGGGCTGCCGTAGCCACCGTACAGCAGGCAGCCATGCCAGCCATCGTCACCGCCATCGCCTGGGTACTCTGGCGCGAGCCGCTGACCTGGATCAAGGTCGCAGCAATCCTCTTGACCTTCCTGGGCACGGTTCTGGTCTCGGGATTGGACGTCGTGGGCCAGGCCGATCTGTCGTTGACCGGATTGCTGGTCGGATTGGCCATCCCCATCACCTATGCCGCCTGGAACCTGTTCGGCAAGAAGGTCCGCAATACCTACAATCCAGCTACGATACTCACCTATGCCTTTGGGTTTGGCGCGCTGGTGCTGCTGCCGCTTCAGTTCTTCACGCCGCAGCCCTGGCCTGTGCCCCCGGCGACGTTCTTGTGGTTTGCCGGCCTGATCGCCGTGGCGACCATTATCCCGTTTTCGGTCTATACCTTTGCGCTGGGACGGCTGCCGGCAAGCGTGGCGTCGATCCTGGTCATGAGCGAGATCGCCTTTGTGGCGGTCTATGCCTACATCCTGCTGGGCGAGCGGCTGACGGTCAGCCAGATACTGGGAGCGGTCTTGGTCGTGGGTGGCGTGCTGCTGCTGCTCTGGCAACGCTGGCGGGATCGCGCACAAGCAAAGTAGAGGAAAAGATCCGTACCCAGCAGACCGCAACGCATCGTCCGCTGGCTTGCCAAATCCGGTGGGAGAGGCTTGCAGCGTACGGATAGGGCACAGGGGAGGATAGGCAGATGGCGAAAAAGAAGAAACAGACTGCCAAGACGTTGCCCATGCGCATCCTGGAGGAGAAAGGCGTCGCCTACGAGGTGCGCGAGCAGGCGCGCAAGCAATTCACCGCCGAGGGGGTGGCCGAGGATCTGGGCGTTCCGGTGGCCTGGGTGATCAAGGCGATGATCGTCCAGCGCTCGGACCGCAGTTTCGCCCTGGTTGCGATCCCCGGTGACAGGCAGCTCAGCCTAAAGAGCGTCGGCGGCGTGCTGGGTGACAAGAACGTGCAGATGGCCAACCAACGCGACGTACAGCGGGTGACCGGCTACCAGGTAGGCGCCGTGTCGGTGTTGGGTTTCCGCCGCGACGACATCCCCAGCTACCTCGACCGGCAGGTATTGGAATTGGAACGGGCCATCATCAGCTCCGGGCGCCCCGATATGGGCCTGGAGCTGGCCCCTGGAGACCTTCTACAAGCCCTCGGCGCGCAGGTCGACGACTTTACCTATTGAAATCAGTCGGTTCGAAGCTACGGGGTGCGCCCATGTGCTCGACCGCCCGTCTCTCTCGCTCGGAAGCCCTGGACCAGCATCCAAACCGCCGTGACTGGTCAGCCGGCCATGGACGTGCTTGATCGGAGTCTGCACCTGTGCTATAATGCCTGTTGAGCCAGGAACTTCCGTTCCCTGATGTCACGGCCTGCGACGCTCTTGGCAGGGGCCGGAAGCGTACGGAGGACTTGCGTTGTTCGAATCTGATCTCTGCAATGGGTTTCTACTTGGATTCTTGACCGCCGGTGTGCTCGGCTTCATTTTCCAACGACTCCTGTTGCTGAGCAAGAAGGCGGGAATGGCCGGCAAAAAGACGGCCATCGTCCAGACCATCCAATCCCCCAAAGAAGTCTACATGAGCAGCATGAGAGCCCAGACGGAGATCGCCCTCTGGCTGATCCTGCTAATTGTTGTGGTCGTGGCTGTGGTCTGGATCTACTTTAGCTAGCGTTGTGCCGGCAGCAATAGCAGACACCGGCTGAAGGAGCCCCACGGCCGAAAGCGCTTGTGCGCACTGGGCCGCGGCGCAGGCAGCGACCGGATCGGGCACGCAGTCTGTCTAAAACAGGCGCGTGTTGAGGAGTTCGGAAATGGAATCCGCCAGTGTGCCGAGCTCACCCTTTCGCCCGGCTGCTTGCGTACGCGATCCGGGTTGGGCGGCGGAGCGCTTTTCGTCGCCTCGTTGCGAGGTGCTCTGGCCGGGCACAGGGTTCTCGATGGGCACGCCTGCCTGCTCCAGCAGGTGCTGCGCCCAGCGGGCCTGGCCGAGTCGCACGCTGACCATCAGGGTGCCACTGACGACCATGAGGCCCCAGCACTTGACGCCGCGCTTGCCGAGCATCCAACCGATCTCGCGCCCGCTGAGCGGACTGCTGCCATAGGGGATGAGGAAGGTGTGTGACGGTCCATTCATCAGATCGCCCAGGACACTTGCCAGCGGGGTGATCCAGTCGAAGCTGGCACCGATTTCCAGCAATCTCTCTAGCATGTTAGCCTCCTCTGCCTAGCGGTCAATCTGGTGATGCCCGAATAGAACATTTGTTCTGCAATTGCGCATTATACCACAGTTGCCGCGAGAGGTGCAAATCAGCGGGTCAGCGGTGCAATTGCTGGAGGCGCGAGTTGCGGCGGGGTGGCGCGTGACCTGGGCAGATGGTGCTTTGCGAGCCTATACCGGCGGGCCAGATCGGGTTGCAGGCCAGCCTGAACTGGCGTACAATGTAGTGTGTTGCGTTCGTTGCGATTGGACTGTGCATCCGTATGCAGATTGCGGGTGCAAGAGAGAGGGAGGGAGGGAGGAAAGATGAAGAGAGCGATTGCCTGGTTCATCCTGATGACGTTGGCTGTCACGACCGTCGCTTGCGACGTGGGTTCGGTCAGGTTCGGTCAAGTCAAGACCGGGCCGACGGTCACAGACCAGATCGACGTGCCGGTGCCCGATGGGGCGACAATCAGCGAGGTGGAGATTTCGATGGGGGCCGGCAACCTGTCCATCGACACTGGTGACATCGGCGGTCTGGTTCGCGGCACGGTGGCCTATAACGTAGAAGAGCTCAGGCCGAGTGTGCAGACGAGTGGAAGCCGCGTGGTGATCGAGCAGGGGGACCTCGAGGGCACGCGCATCCCCCTCGGCAATTGGTCGGACGTGGAGAACCACTGGGACCTGATGCTGGGAAGTGCCCCCATGGAGCTAACAGTGAATGCCGGCGCGGCGGAGGCGAAACTGGCCAACCTGGCAGGCCTGAGTGCCAGCGCCATAGCATTCAGAGGCGGGGCGGGTGACTTCTCGCTTGGCTTTGGCGGCGAGCTGCAGCAGGACATGCGCGTCGAGATTGATGCCGGAGCAGCCAAGGTCACCATCATTGTACCAGAAGGCACGGCGGCTGAACTAACCTTTGAGGGCGCGCTCACCAACATCGACGCTGGCGGTGCGTGGCAGAAGAGTGGCAGCAAGTATCTGCTTGCCGGAGACGGTCCGAGGATCACGTTCCACGTTCAAATGGGCCTGGGCGAACTCGACCTGCGGAATGATTAGCGCCATTCGGGCGCACCCGCTGGCAGGAAGGTAGCGCAGGCAAGACAGAAGAGAAGACAAGCTCCGATCCTGGGCCCGGCCCATGGCGGCAGGAGCGATGCACGGAGATCGGGAGCTAGTTGAGTAGAAGGCCGGTTTCTGGCGGCGCGAGGTCAGGGAGCGTGGGGCGCAAGATGCGGGACTAGTAGGACTGGGGCTGGATCCTTTCTTGCATGACCTTGACCTGTAAATCGCAGCGCCACTCCCACCATGAGCCCGGGCTGCGCCTGCTCGGCACCTGCACTGCGCAGCCCGTCAGCCTCTGATATTCTTGAGCTAGCTGTTCGTCCGTCAGAGCGTATACAGACGTGTGATTCGCAGTCCGCATGGAGAACTCGTTACGTTCGCTCATTGCGCACCTCCTTACCAGGGGGGTTTGGTCTTACCATTATATGGGGAAACCCAGCGGCCGTCAATGGCCTCTCAGTACTAATCTCTCTGGTTCTCCGTGGGGTTGTGGCAACGCCCGGCAATGCCCACCCGTGCCACATGGAGCGGCAGGTCGATGATGTCTGACCCTTTCGTCCTCCAAGCAGAGATAGAGAGAGCTGGCCTGACATCTGAACAGGCCAGCCCTCGATCGAGAACATGCACTTGGCTGCAAAGCAGCGGACTGAAACTTAACCCTCTACGCTGGGACGATGGTCTCTTTGCTGGCCTCATCACCTCCTTGTGGCAACCAGCCTATTTGTGACACAACGCGCACTGCTCGTTGATGTAGTAGCCGTGATTGCTCGGCGCAGGTATGATCTCGGAAGCAGGATCGTGGCAGGTCAAACAGGTTTCCCTGCCTTCGACATCGTGCGAGATGGGTGGCGTCAGGTCAACGATGAAGGAGATTGACTGCGTCCAACCCTCTGGCGTGTGACAGATGCTGCACTCACCGACGAGATGATTTTCTGGCCGTTCGTGGCAGTTGCTGCACAGGTATTCTGGAGTCATCTCGCCATCGACGTGGCAACCCTCACAGGATGCGCTCGCGTGATAGCCCACTAGCTCCACAGGGTGGTCGGGCAGGCGTGCATCCTCGAAGCTGGCCGGCGTGTGGCATCCCTGGCAATCCTCGCCATAGTGGGTGTCGTTCGGTGGTTCATGGCAGTCGGCGCACTGCGTGCTGACCTCTTGCTCAAAGTCTGCATCCGGGTGGCAACCGGCACAGGCTGCCTGAGCGTGCCCGCCCACCAGTTCTACCGGATGAGTAGCCATTTCCACCGCCTGCCATGCTTCAGTCGATTGGTGGCACGTGCTGCACTCGAAGGCCGGAGCCGGTTCGTGGGCACCCACATGGCAGATGTCGCACTCGCTGAGCTCACTATCGAGGTTGCGCTGCTGGTGACAATCCAGGCAGACGCCCATGGGGCAGAAGCTCTCGCCGCTCACGGGGTCGAAGCCGTGACCCACAGCCCCGTGGCAGTCGCTGCACGCTACATCGGCCATTTCGCCGTGTATGACTTCATTGTGGGGCGTGCGCAAGCGGTCTTGAGGAAACTCTTCCGGAACGTCCGGGTGGCAGGCCACGCAGATCTTGGCATCCCCCACGGTCGGGTCGATGACCGTGCCGGCGTGTGCTGCTGCCACGTCTTGCGTGTAGGTATCGCCATAATGGCAAGCCACGCAGCGAATGTTGGCGTGGACCGCCTCTGGCGGCAAGGGCTCGATGACATAGAGATCGGCCTCGCTGGGGTCCATGCCGGCATCGATGAGTGCCTGTAGATCGCGGTGACAATCCTGGCACTGTCCCTCGCGGGCTGAAGAGGCGACCTCTGTTGTCGCCGTCGCCTGGGGCTTGACGGCCTTGGCCTGAGTGGCCGGCTGGAGCAACAACACCAGGGTGATGGTCAGCAGTGCCAGCGCCCCGCCACCAAAGACGACGGCCCAACGGGAGAATCGGGGCAGGGCCAGGCTTCGCTTGTCGCCTTCCTCAGGCAAGATGGGCAGAAAGCGCACAGCCAGAACAAAGAGCAAAACGCCCGCGGCGATGGCGGCTACTGAGATGAGAACCTCCATCCAGTGGGGCACGTAAACGGCCCCGGCCGGCGCTGCATAGGCGAAAATCGCGACGTTGGTTCGGTTCAGTGCCACGCCAACCAGCACGCATGCCGAGCCCGCGATCAGGCCTGTGCTGCTGTTCCGCATCTTTTTGAATGCAAAGAGGATGATCGGCACGACCGCGCCGACGAGGATCTCGGCCAGGAACAGGACGCTGAGCCACCCGGATGAGAAGAGCAGCCCCATCTCGCCATTGGCGATGAGGTCTCCGAACTTGAGCACCAGGTAGACAAGCAGCAGTGCGGCCACCACGCGGGCCAGGTTGCTCAAGAGCCCCAGGTCCAGCCGGCGATGGAAAGCCCGGAAGGTCAGGGCGACCACAAAGATGACCATCGCCAGCCCGGCAAAGACCGCCGAGGCGAAGAAGAGCAATGGCAGCGATGGAGTCCACCACAGGGCGTGCAGTCTATAGGGTATGAGCAGGAACAGCGCGCCCAGAGAGGATTGGTGCAGGGAGGAAAGCACAATCCCAAACCCCGCGATCATGATGGTGGCCATCCTGATGAGCCGCAGCGGTTTCTGCCAGTTGAGTCGTTCCAGGATGGCAGGAGCGACTTCCAGAACCATGACACCCATGTAGATGGTCAGGCAGATGCTGACCTGGAACATGAACGAGTTGATGTTCCAGTACCAGGGGAGCAGGATATTGTAGAACTGGTGCCAGCGGCCGAGATCCATCAGCAGGATCAGGATGACCATGATCTCGCCCAGGAATCCAGCTACGACTACAGGGCGGGCGATGCCGTGATATTCTTTTTTCCCATAGATGTGGGTGATGGCCAAGATCATGAACGCGCCGGCCGAAAAGGGAACAAAGAAGATATCGTATACGATCCACAAGCCCCAGGGATAGCCATCGCTGAGGCCGGTGGTTGTTCCCAGGCCGTTGATCATGCGGACGATGCCAACTCCCGCTCCAGCAGCCACCAGCACGACCGTGAACACAAAGATCAACGATAGAGAGCTCTTCTTCACGATGGCCATGATTCTCTCTCGCTTTCTTTGATTGGGATCTCGCGCACTTGGAGCTTTGGCTGTCGCCCGTTGAACCAGTAGTACAGGCCACCTAGAAGCAGGGTGACACTGGCTGCCACACCCACCGTTCCATAGGTTGCTACCGCCTCGCTCAGGCTAGTGACCGGCTCTGTCCCCAGCAAAGGAAAGCCCAGCGTCTCAAACGCCACCGGGGAGAGATACATCCAGGATGTGCCGCCCAGCTCCTCTTCACCGTAAAGGTGGTGGAAGTAGCGGTCCGGGTCTGCCTGGATGCGCGCCTCTGCTTGGGCGATGAGGGTGCCACGATCGCCGAACGTCAGCGCCCCTGTAGGACAGGCAGCCGCACAAGCTGGCTCCAGGCCGTCCGCCTGGCGATCCGCACAGAACGTGCACTTTTGGATGCGGGGCAGTGGTTCCGCCCACTCGAACTTGGGGATGCCAAAGGGACAGGCTACCATGCAGTAGCGGCAGCCTATGCAGCGCGTACAGTCGTATACGACCGCACCGCTGTCCAGTTTCTGCAGAGCACCCACCGGGCAGGCGGAGACGCAGGCAGGATTCACACAATGCATGCACTGCCGCTTGACAAACACCTGGTATTGCTGCCCATCCTCCTCAATTGATTGGAGTTCGGGCAGGGTCCAGGTGTCGGCCGAGAGACAGTCATCGACCTGAGCACACCCGGCTTCATCAAGGGGGTTTGCCGGCAAGTGATTCCATTCCTTGCACGCCTGCTGGCACCAACCGCAGCCGATGCATTTTGTCAGATCAACCAACATACCTTTCTGTTGGCTTGAGGAAGATCCCGCGAGTGGGTCAGCCCTTGCGACGGAGGGCATAAGCAGCCCACCCGCGGTCATTCCACAGACATAGAGAAACTTCCTTCTATTGATGTCCACGTTGTTACTCCGTTGGCGCGTACCTTTAAGCCCGCCGCGGTACGCGTTCAGCTCTTGATGGTTGTCGGGCTTTGGGTTGTCGTGTTGCCAGGAAGTCTCTTGAGCGAGAGCTTTTCGCCCACCCAGCGGACGGCCACGATGATGCCCACCACAGCCATCCAGAAGAGCACGCCTGGTCCGACCATGATCGCCGTGCCAAGCAACGCGTTCAACAGGGTTCCGAATCCTTCAGTTACCGGTTCCATGATTCCTCCCTCCTTATCTTGGACTGCCGGATGTGCAGCAGCCAACTCCAATCATTTTACCGCCTCAGCGCACTGCGGAATCGATCCACGACGTCGGTTGACAACAACAGAGCCGGGATAGACAGCACCAATACAGTTCCGACTACCAGAGTAACCACTGCCTGCATGTCCATGGAATTCGCTCCTTTCCTTTGAGATTTGGTCACGCTACGATTCAACGATATTGGCTGAGATCATCGTGATCGACTCTTTCCCGTACGATGAGGATCAACCCAGCGAGGAGTGTACCCCACACCAGGGAAAGCACAAGCAAGTCCATCAGGCCACTGTAGATCCAATCACTCGGTATCATTGGTATACCCTCCCAAACCGGCCGCTGGTCCGCTTCTCAAGCTTGACTACTCGCTTGACTGAATTCCGAAATCCACAGCCTCTGATTGCAGTATAGCATCTGCATTGGCCCATGTCATCGGCCAAGACCTCACAGTCGATACAGCGGAAAGGCGGGATCGGACACAGCCAGCTACCTGTGATAAACTTCACAAGGCTAGGCCAAAATGCCTACTGGTTGCCGGTTGAGCAGTAGGCGTTTTGGTCACGGCTATTCTGCCATTCGGGCAGCAACCGCGACAGCTCGTTTAGGGCTGATTCTGAGATTGACAGCCCTCCTCAAACGAGCTATAATCGTCTACACACCGCTTGAGACTCCTGACTCGCTTATCACAGAAATCCCGTCTCAGTCCGCCGGTCAACGGATGACAGGGGGAGTGGGGAAAACTGGAGAGGTGGGGCCAATGCACAAGATCACGGTCCTTATGGCTGACGATCACGACTTGGTGCGTGAGGGCACCCGAGAGCTCTTGGAGCGCGAAGAAGATTTCTTGGTCGTGGCGGAGGCTGGCGATGGACAAGAAGCCGTGCGCCTTGCCGCAAAACATCACCCCGACGTTGCTCTGATGGACATTGACATGCCCAGGCTCAACGGCATTGAGGCCACCAAAGAGATCAAGTCTATTTCTCCGAGCACTGCCGTACTCATTCTGACAGCCTACGATGACGACCAATATGTATTCGCGCTGATTGAAGCCGGGGCCGCAGGCTACCTGCTCAAGAATGTGCGAGGCCGCGACCTGATCAATGCTGTCCGAGCCGTACACGCCGGCGAATCTGTTCTGCACCCGGTGATCGCCCGCAAGGTACTCGATCACCTTACCCCAGGGGGCAAGCATCGCGATGAGGAAATCAGATCAGCACAACTCTCCGACCGCGAGATCGGTGTATTGCGGCTCGCGGCTAGAGGGATGACCAACCGGGATATTGCACGCGACCTCAATCTCAGCGAGCGCACCATCCAAGCCCACTTGAGTACGATATTCACCAAGATGCAAGTCGGCTCACGTACCGAGGCCGTGGTCCAAGCTCTGCGAGAGGGCTTGATCACGCTCGACGAGACGGCCTAGCGAGTGAGAAGATGAAAGAAGATCAAGGGCTCACCAAATCCGGCTACTTCTGGGTCGTGGTCGTGATGCTGATCATCTGTGGTTTCTTCCACTACTTTGTCACACAGGCACACTTGATGCAACAGGCTGCGTTCCCCATGACACGCCAGGCGGTGGTTCGCATCATCTTTCTGCTGCCGGTGGCGGCCGCTGCGTTCGGCTTTGGGCTGAAAATGGGCCTCGTGACGCTGGCTGTGTCTGTGTTGATCATGCTGCCACGCGCCCTCTTTATCTCTGCTCAACCGCTTGATGCCCTGTTTGAAATACTGGCTGTGGCAATTGTTGGCTGTCTGCTCGTGTGGATGATTGACGTTCAGGAGAGGGAAAAGAAACTGCGCCAGCGGGTAGTCGAGGAATTGGAGACCGTCAATGCCATTGCCCTGACCCTCACCCAGCCGCACGATCTGGATGCCATGCTCGAAAAAACGCTTGACAGAGTTTCGGAGGTCATCGGCATAGCCGAACCCGCGGGGGCCATTCTCCTGCTCGATCCGTGGGGGCGGACCTTGCATGTCCGGGCATATCGGGGGCAGTATCCGGAGTTCGTCGAGAGCGTCGACGAAGTTCCCCTCTACGAGTGCCTGTGCTGGCTAACGGCAGAATCGGGAGAAGTTCTGGTCGTGGAGGATGCGCTGAATCACCCTCGGCACGTTCGCTGTGTCGAACGAGATCCTCACACCCACGTATGCGTTCCTCTGAAATCAAAGGACCGTCTGCTAGGCGTCATGGAGTTTTATCTTCCCGAGAACCACCAGGTCGACGCCATCGATAGGAAGATGCTTGCGGCCATTGGCCGGCAGATTGGCGTGGCTGTCGAAAACGCCCGCCTCTGCGAGAATCTGCGGTTCTATGCCTGGCAAACCAGCCAAGCCCAAGAAGAAGAGCGCAGGCGCATCGCCCGCGAGCTTCACGACGACACCGCCCAACAACTCGTCGCCCTATCGCGCTACCTCGACACGCTGGCAGACTCTGAGGAGAATCTGTCAGAAGCCGGCGTAGAACGCCTCGAGCAGCTTCAGCGCCGAATCGAGGGCGCTTTGCAGGGAGTGCGCCGCTTCAGCCGCGACCTACGGCCGTCGGTGCTGGATGATCTGGGCCTGCTGCCAGCGCTCGAAGGACTCTTGTCTGACCTGGAAGGGAGCGGCATATCCCCCGAACTTCGGATCTCGGGCGACAGGCGGCGTCTCTCGCCTGACGTCGAACTGGCGCTATTTCGCATTGTGCAGGAAACCTTGAACAACGTGCGTAGACACGCTAACGCCTCTCACGTGATGATCAACGTGGAGTTCAGAAATGGTTGGGTGAAGGTGGACGTGCGCGACGACGGTCAGGGTTTTGAGCTCTTGGGCAGTCCAGGCGATTTCGCCTCTGCCGGCAAGTTCGGCCTGCTGGGCATCGAGGAGCGAGCTCAACTCCTACATGGTCAGTTCCGAGTGCACTCAGGGAAAGGTGAAGGGACAACCGTCACCGTGGATGTGCCCATTGAAGGGCGCCCCCCTCAAAAGATCTATCCTCGGGAGTAGCAGATCAGCTCTAGATCGCGCCTTTTTGACAGGTGACCGCTTCCGGGTGCCGCGTGCCTGAGGCCGGTTATTACGGCAGGCGCCACACGCTATCCAGGTGGACGTGATCGGTGCCCGCTATCATTCCCAACCCGTGCAAGCAGTCGGTGCCCGGACGCGGAATCCAGACGACGTGCGGGCCGACCTCGCCGCGATCCGGCCAGTAATACGAACCGGTTCCCATGGGAAACTCGGCGTTTCCATTCTCCTTGGTGAATATCACGTCGCCCCTGATCTCCCCGCAGGCCCGCTTTTCAGGTGGCAGCTCGGGGGCACCATCCCAGTGGACCACCACCTCCTGACCTACAAGGGGATTGCCGTAGCGATCCTCCACACGAATGAACAGGCTCGAATCAGGCCAGGCTTCACGGAGCACGATCACTTTGGCGACGCCTGTGCCGGGAACCAGGGTGACGGGACCAAAGACCGAGACTAGCCAATCCCAGCTTTGTAGCGTGCCGTACTTGTCATAGATCGCAAGCTCTGGTGGAGGAGAAGCGGTAGGAGTAGGAGAAGGAGTTGGGGTTGGAGAGGGGGTCGGAGTTGGAGTTGGCGTCGGAGTTGGAGTTGGGGTTGGGGTAGGCTCCGGGCGAAGCACGATCGGTAGAAAGGAGTGGGGAGTCAGATCCGGCAAATCAAGCAGGCTCCCAGAGACCGATTGCGGGAGGACAAGACCGGCGATAGGTCCTAGCAACCCCGCCAGGGCCATCATAACCAGCACGACGCGCCTCAGCGGGCGAACCTCTGTTCCCATCTCTCCTCCCTCTGGTCCAGTAGTGTGGACCATTCACCGGCCCCGGCAGGGCTCTATTATACATGCAAACAGCCGACGGCACCAGCGGGCAGCCTCTCCGTTTCCAGGCTGGCATCCTCCAAGCATAGAGAACCCTATCATCTCTGCAGTCCGATCTTCGGAATATATTTACGATATTCGGACAAAAACCTTGACATTTCTACGAATATCGGATATAATAGAGGCGATTTCCAGCCACAAGAAAGGAGCCGCTGCATGCGCCAGCTGGACGAAACCGACCGCACCATTGTATCCCACCTGCAGTACGACGGGCGAAAGCCTTTCACCGAGATTGCTGCCAGCCTGGGAGTTTCGGAGGGAGCGGTGCGCCGCCGCGTCAAGCGCATGACCGACGAGGGAATACTGCAAATCGTCGGCATCGTCGAGCCTCAGTTCCTCGAGTGGAACGCCGCCGGCATGATCGGTGTCTCGGTTCAGCCGGGCCAGGTGGAGGCCGTGGGTGAGCGAATCGCCCAGTTCCCCGAGGTAACCTATCTCTTCATGGCATCCGGTGGGTTCGACCTGTTCGTCGAGGTCTACTGCCGCGATCGCCAGCATTTCGTCACGTTCCTCAACAGAGAACTGCAACAGGTTCCGGGTGTCGAACGCACCGAGACCTTTATGATCCTCAAGATGTTCAAGCTGTCCTACCGCTGGGGTCAGGCGGAAACGCCCCAGCCTGCGCCCCTGACATGAGCTAGGCGGGAGAGGCCTTCACGTTCGAGGGGCCGCCGAGGTGCCGGTCGAATGGGCAATCCGATGCAAAGGGTGCAGAATCCATGAACTATCTACCCGAGTCTATGGCCGAACTGGTCCATGCAAGATCGGTAGAGATATTGGGCGAGGTAGGATTCTGCGTCCCAGAGCCGCAAGCTCTGGCTCGCCTGGAGGCTGCCGGCTTGCCCGTGGATCGCGACACGCAGATGGTACGGGTACCCCCCGAGCTCCTGGACGAAGCATTGTCGCTGGTGCCCCACGATGTCTGCCTGTACGATCGCACCGGGACAATGCAAGTCCCCTTTCGTTGCAGGCCCTATTTCATGGGCGCCGGCACCCCGGTCAATGTGTTGGACCTGCAGAGCGGCGCGCGCCGCGAGGCAACGCACCAAGATGTGCGCAACCTGGTGCGATTGCAGGATGCCCTGCCGAACGTCGACATCGTCCGTCCCACCGTGACCGCCACCGATCTGGGCGAATGCTCTGACCTGGTCGAGATCGCCGAGGGGCTGCGTGGGACCGGCAAGCCCGTCGTCCACCGCACGCTTGCCGCAGAGCGGGTGGACGCCGCCATGGAGCTGCTTGCGGCTGTAGCCGGAGGAGAGGATGCATTCCGGGCTCATCCCAGCTTTGCCACGCTCTACTGTCCCATCAGTCCGGGCTACTTTACCCCAGAGAACGTGCGCTGCATGTTGCGCTGGGCCGAGCATGGCGTGCCCATCACCCTGCTCAGCATGGCCATGGGCGGCGCCTCGGCTCCCGCCACGTTGCTGGGTGAGCTCGTCGTGATCAATACCGATATCCTGGCCTGGATCGTGGCCCTCCAGATTCTCTATCCGGGCGTGCCCCTGCTATATGGCAGCGTTTCCGCGGTGCTCGACATGCGGACAGGGCTGCTGCCCCTGGGCGCGCCAGAGCGCGGGATGATCAACGCCGGGGCCGCCCTGATGGGCCGCTATTACGGCCTGCCGTCCATGTGCGGAGGACTCTCGTCGGACGCCAAGGAACTGGACGCCCAGGCCGGATTTGAGAAGGCAGTCACGGCTGTGCCCCTGTTGTTGGAAGACGCCGACATCATCTACGGCGTTGGCGCCACCGACGCCGGATCGTCCATCTCGTACGCCCAGATGATCCTGGATGACGAGATCATCGCCGGTCTGCGGCGCATGATGCAGGGCATCAGCAGCCATGATCTCGACGAGGAGGTGGCGCTGATCAAGGCCAAGACGCCACGCGGCGACTTTTTGGGGACCAGGCACACCCGCCGGACGTTTCGCGAGCATTGGCTGCCCGGCATTCTCAGCCGCGACACGTACGAAACCTGGCAAGCCAAAGGCGACACGATAGAGGACCTATGCCGGCGAAAGGCCCGAGACCTCCTGGCGCAGCACAAGCCTCCGCCGCTGCCAGCCGCCGTGGAGGCAGAGATGGAGCGCATCGTGCGGCGCTACCTGGGACCCGACTTTCATTTTGACGGATAGGGAAACGCCCATGCTTTCGGCGAGGGAGAGGCAGGTCTTGGGAAAGTGAGGGAAGCGAGTGCCCAGAATAGAACCCATTGAGCCCAAACTGCACATGGACGTGCTGACTCCTGAGCAGTTGGCATCCATTAGAGCCGCCACTCTGCAGATCCTGGAGGAGGTGGGGGTCCGCTTCCCATCCGAGCGGGCCCTGCGCATCTTTGCGGAGCACGGCGCCAAGGTCGATTGGCAGCGCCAGGTGGTCCGGTTACCAGCCGGCATGGTGGAAGAAGCGCTGAGTCACGCGCCCCGGTCCTATGTGCTGTCCGGGCGCTCGCCAGGGACCGATCTCGTCCTGGATGGGACGCAAAGCTACTTCGCCACCGACGGCTGCGGCACGCAGACCGCAGATTTCGAGACGGGAGAACAACGGGATTCGCGCAAGGACGACGTGGCCAAGATGGCGCATGTAGCCGACGGCTTGTCCTCCATTGCCTTTTACTGGCCCATGGTCAGCGCCCAGGAGTACGGGCGCCTTGCCCCGCTGCACGAGCTCGATGCCAGCTTTGGCAACACGGTAAAGCACGTGCAAACCGAGACCGTCATGGGCGAACAGCCTGCGCGGTACGCCGTGCGCATGGCCGAGGCCATCGCCGGCAGCCGGGAACACCTGCGGGCCAAGCCGCCGCTGTCGGCCCTGATCTGCACCATCGCGCCGCTGAGTCAAGATCAGGAAGGCATCGAGGCGGCTATGGTCTACGCCGAGGCCGGCCTCCCCGTCGGTTTTATGGCCATGCCGACTATGGGCTCAACCGCGCCGGCAGCGCCCGGTGGGGCACTGGTCATCGGCAACGCTGAAGCGGTCAGCGCGATGGTGCTGATGCAATTGGTTGCCCCCGGAGCGCCGGTCTTTCAGGCTCTGCTCGTCTCGGGGATGGACCCCCATACCGCCGACTATCTGGTCAGCCTGCCGCAAAAGTACCTGTGCAACGTCGCAGCGGTGCAGATGGCCCACGACTGGGGCGTGCCCTCACTGGCCGGCACCTTTGGGCTGGATGCCGCCGAGCCCGCCACCTGGCAACTTGGCCGCGACAGCGTCTACACCGCGTTGCTGTGCGCGCTGGCAGGGACCGACATCACCATTGGCCTGGGCATGTTGAAAGCATCCACCCTACTGGTGCCCGAGCAGATCATCTTTGACGACGAGATTTACCACACGCATCGCGTCCTGGCGGAGGGCCTGGACGTCGGCGGCGAAGGACTGGCGCTGGAGGTCATCGCCGAGGTGGGACCCGGCGGCCATTTTTTGGCGCAGAAGCACACGCGCCGCCACCTGCGTGAGGTCTGGATCCCGCAGTTGACCCAGCCGCGGCCTGCCGTCGACGGCACGCCTCCGCCCGATATCCGGCGGAGGGCAAGAGCCAGGCTGGACCGGATTCTGGCAGAACACAAGCCAGAGCCGTTGGACGACGCGGTGCGGGGTGAGCTACAGGCGATTTTGGATGCAGCGGAGCGGGAGCTTGGCAGGTAGGGAGCAGGCGCAGCGGGCTTGCCCCTGGGGAATACCCACATAGCGAAAGGTCACGGAGGAAAAGATCATGTCACAAGAGATGTACGACAAGCTGGCGCAGGCAGTCATCGACGGAGAGCCGGAGGATGCGGAGGAATTCGCTCGACAGGCACTGGACCGGGGCCTCGACCCGTTAGACTGCATCAACAGGGGTCTGAGCCCGGGCATCGACCGCGTCGGCGAGCTCTTTGCCAGCGGCGAATACTTTTTGCCCGATTTGATCATCGGCGGTGATGCCATGAAGGCGGCTCTGGGCGTCTTGGAGCCGGCGCTCACTGGCGGGCAGGAGCGGAAAGTATTGGGCCAGGTCGTACTTGGCACCGTAGAGGGGGACCTGCACGAGATTGGCAAGACGTTGGTGGGCACCATGCTCACCGCCAACGGGTTTCTGGTGACCGACATCGGTGTGGACAAGTCAGCGGCCGAGTTTGTAGCGGCGGTCAAGGAAACCGGGGCGACCCTGGTCGGGGCATCTGCACTCCTGACTACGACCATGTTGCACCAACAGGAGGTCATCGAGGCCTTGAAGGAGGCCGGACTCCGCGACCAGGTGAAGGTACTGGTCGGCGGCGCTCCCATCACCGAGAGCTGGGCGGAAAAGATCGGCGCCGATGGGTATGCCGATGATGCGATAAGCGCCGTGGCTGTTGCCAAGAGATTGGTCGGCGCTGCCTGACGATAGCAGCCCGGTAAAGATCCCGGGAAGGCCATTTCGGCTATAGAGAGGCCGATCACACGCAGAGAGGGCAACTGAATGTCTGGCTCGGGCAATATAGCACTCCGAAACGCACATATCCTCACCATGAATCCGCAATTGCCCCATGCCGAGTCGCTGGCTGTCCGCAAAGGGCGCATTGTGGCCATAGGGGCGTGGGAGCAGGTCGCCCCTCACACGGAGGGCATACCCATCCTCGATCTGACGGACAAGACCGCGCTGCCCGGCTTCATTGATAGCCACGCGCACTTTTTCTGGACGGCGCTGAGCCTGACCGCGTTGAATGTCAGCGGCGCAAACGATCACGACAGCCTTGAAGAGATCATCCGCCAGGACGCTGTTGGCAGGCCGCCAGGCGAGCTTGTCTTTGGCATGGGCTTTTCGGAGTATACACTGGAGACCGAGGAGCTCATCCCTGTTATCCGAGTCCTGGACGCCGCGGCTCCGGAGAATCCCGTGTTTCTGATGGGGGTTACAGGCCACATCTCTGCGGCCAACAGCCGCGCCTTGAGCCTCCTGGCCCTTCCGGCTAGCACCCCGGGCATCATGCGCGATGCGCGGGGCAAGCCCACCGGCCTGCTGGCAGACAAGGCCAATACCCTGGCGTGGGATAGATTCAACGTGGCT
>Ga0316577_10000211_pt1 | contig 19859 bp, 17 predicted proteins | sample S5NA_FD_203073 | JGI IMG/M metagenome (GOLD analysis project Ga0316577, IMG submission 203073) | Rhizosphere microbial communities from salt marsh grasses in Alabama, United States - S5-7_050615r2r1 | ecosystem: Host-associated > Plants > Roots > Rhizosphere | place: USA: Alabama | collected... | reverse complement strand
ATGATTGGGAATGCCCGGTTTGTGGCGCCTCCAAGGACGACTTTGAAAAAGAAGAATAGTTAATGAGACTTCACCATGGGAGGCCCGGCGGCAATACGATGCCCCTCTGTTAACCAGAAGGGGCATCGCTCCGTATCGGAACGACCCAACACGGCAACAGGACACCATGTACATTTAATGTTAATGGTATAACGATTATCTTTTATGGACGCCATTTAGTCGAGCAAATGAATTAAGGTTACATCAATGAACGCTGTAGAAATCGCCAAAGGTATTTACGATGTCGGTGTCACCGACTGGAACGTTCGGGATTTTCATGGATACTCCACCCCTCGGGGAACCAGTTACAACGCCTTTCTGATTGTTGACGAAAAGATCGCCCTGATCGATACGGTGCGGGCCGAGTTCGCCGATCAATTGTTCAGCAACATCGCTGCAGTGGTGGACCCCAAACAGATCGATGTGGTGATCAGCAATCATACCGAGATGGATCATTCCGGCACCATCCCCCGCCTGATGCACCGCATCGGCCAGGACAAACCTCTTTACTGCTCAACAATGGGCGCAAAAAACCTCGCGCGCCATTTTCCCCACAAGTACAACTATCAAGTCGTTAAAACCGGGGACGAACTCAACCTGGGCAAGCGGACCCTCACCTTCATGGAAACCCGCATGGTCCACTGGCCAGACAGCATGTTCACCTATCTGAAAGAGGATAAAATTCTCTTTTCCAGCGACGCTTTCGGCCAACACTACGCCGCCTTTGAAAAGTTCGACGACCAAGTGGACGACGAACTCTGGCACCAGGCCAAGAAATATTATGCCAATATCCTCATGCTCTATTCGCCGCTGATCGCCAAACTCATCGAAACAGTGCAGCAATCGGGTTTGACCATTGAGATGATCTGCCCGGATCACGGGATCTACTGGCGCAAGAACCCGTCCAGCATTATCGACGCTTATGCCAAATGGGCCCGTCAGGAATCCGAACCCAAGGCTGTGGTGGTTTACGACACCATGTGGCACAGTACGGAACTGATGGCCGAAGCCATAGCGGCCGGGATCAGTCAAATGGGGGTCGCTGCGAGGCCGTTTCACATCCGCAGTTCCCACCGCAGCGATATCATGACCGAAGTTCTCGATGCCCGGGCGGTGGTGGTGGGGTCACCCACCCTGAACAATCAACTGTTTCCCACTGTGGCCGATGTGCTCAGCTACATGAAGGGACTCAAGCCCATCGGTAAGATCGGCGGCGCCTTCGGCAGTTACGGCTGGAGCGGCGAAGCCGTCAAGCTGATCACCCGGGAGTTGCAGCAGATGAATTTCAAGATAATCGACCCAGGGGTCAGCCTCGCCTATGTGCCCAAGCCCGAGGGCCTGGACGCGTGCTTTCAGTACGGCCAACGTATCGGCCAGGCTGTCAGGGAGGATGCATGAAACGGCCGCTGGTGGATATCGGCACGTGTACCCTTTGCATGGGCTGTATGGAATTGTGCCCAGAGGTGTTCAGGCTCAACGACGCCGGTTTCATGGAAGTCATTGAACTGGAATCTTATCCACGAGAGACGGTGGATGAGGCTATCAAGTACTGCCCCGAAGATGCCATCACCTGGGAAGAGGTATAGTGCAATGGAAAAGTTTGCCCTGTTTGTGTTTAATAGTGACCCCATGTGCTTTGTGCATGTGCTGCTGACCGCCCTGGATATGCAGGAGAAGTCGATGGACGGACGCATCATCATCGAAGGCAGCGCCACCGGACTGATCGCCGAATTGGATCAGGCCGGCCATGCCCTGCATAAACTATGGCAAAAGGTCAAAGCGGCCGACTTGGTGGAAGGCGTCTGCCGGGCCTGTGCCACCAAGATGGGAACCTTGGAGGCTGCCCGCTCCCAGAAGCTTGCCCTCCTGGATGAGATGAACGGGCACCCCAGCATGGCCCGCTTTCACCGCCAGGGATTCGGCATTATCACTTTCTAGGGGGGGTAATGGCGTGCCAGCCCAAGCCTGCCAGATAGTCCTAACGTTGTCCGAATGGGTTCCATAACGAACCTGTATCCTCGCCCGCAAATGACACGCCCGCTGTATCCATCCCGCAAAAATTGGTTCAGTAGCACCAAACAGAAGCGAGAGGAGAAGCAATGGCGTATCGCCAAATAAAAAGAGAGATCCTCCAACGACTCTCCGGCGCTGACCCCGATCAGGGGATTGACGCCGTTTTAAGTCTCCCCCCCCGTCAGGCAGTGAGCCCCCTCATGGGGCTTTTCCATCATGCCAACGACACCATCCGCTGGCGCAGCATTGCCGCTCTGGGGGCCGTAGTGGCCCGGCTGGCCGACAACGAGATGGAGTCGGCGCGGGTGGTGATGCGGCGGTTGATCTGGAACCTGAACGATGAATCCGGCGGCATTGGTTGGGGTTGCCCTGAAGCTATGGCAGAGATCATGACCCACCAACGGTCCCTGGCTCGGGAGTTCGCCCCGATCCTGGTCTCCTATGCTGACCCACGCTGTAACTTTTTGGAGTATGAGGCCCTGCAACGCGGTCTGTTGTGGGGCCTGGGACGAATGGCGCGCGTGTATCCCGATCAGGTGGCCGGCGTTAAGCCGTTGCTGGCGTCCTTCCTGGGCTCTGGTGACACCGCTGTGCGCGGCATGGCCATCTGGGTGGCCGATGCCTTGCCCCAGACGGCCCTTAAACCCTTGCTTAGGGCCCAGCTGAATGATAATAATGAGATTTGGCTCTTTACTGACAACCGACTGATCCGCAAGAGCCTTCACCAGCTGGCCCTTAATGCCCTGTCAAAGATAGATCCTTGAAGGGATCGACGGTAGAACAACACCGGTGGGCCGACGCTCCTTGCCAACACCGGCTTCGATCCCCCCTGATGATACGAAATGGAGAAGACGATGAAACGGTCGACCATGGTTGTACTTCAGTTGATCTGGGTGATTCTTTTATTTGCCAGCACAGCGTTTTCGTCGGAAGCTGATGATCCTGCAGGAACTGCTGCACAACCGCTCTCGCTGGCTGAGGCGATTGCCCATGCCCTGGCCGCCAATCCACAAATCCAAGCGGCCCGTTTCCAGCACCAGGCGGCCGCCACCCAGTTCACCCAGACCCGATCCGGCCTGTTACCCCAGGTGAATGTTTCCGAGTCGTTCAACCGTACCACTAACCCCATGTGGGCCTTTGGCACAAAGCTCAATCAGGGGCAGATCGAACAGCAGGATTTCGATCCTGATCGGCTCAACGATCCTGATGCTGTCAACAACTACAAGACCGCCATCAATCTAGCCTGGCCACTTTACGACGGCGGCCGGACTTTGAGCGGCATGCGCCAGTCGCGTAAACAGGCCCAGGCCGCCCAGCTGATACTGGAGAGCACCCGGCAGCAGGTGATTGCGAATACTGCCAAGGCCTATATGGGACTCCTACTTGCGCGGGAAAACCTGGGGGTCGTGCACCAGGCCCTGGAGACGGCCACGGCCCACCTGGACCTGGTTCAGTCGCGGTTTCAGGGTGGCTTTGTGGTTAAGAGCGACCTTCTGCGAGCCCAGGTGCGCATTGCCGAACTGGAGCAGGAGCGGTTGCAAGCTGAAAGCCAGATCCACGTCGCCCAGGCCCGACTCAACGCAGCCATGGGCCGCGCCAGTGACGATCTCCTGGAATTGACCACCCCACTGACGACTGCCAACCCGCCCAGTGGCTCCGCCGATGATTGGATCGCCACGGCCCTGGCCACGCGTCCCGATTTGAAACAGCTCCACCTGCAAGAGCAAATGGCGGCCGATGAGGTGGACAAATCCCGGGCGGGCCACCTGCCCGACCTGTCGCTAATGGGCAGTTATGAGATCGATTCCGAAGACTTCAGCGATTCGGGGGACAGCTACACGGTGGGCGCCGTGTTGTCGGTCAACCTCTTCTCTGGACAACGGATTTCAGCCCGGATGGAAGAGACCCGGGCTGCCTTGCGGCAGATTAAAGCCACACGCCAGGCTATACTATTGGACGTCAGGGTGGAAGCCAAGGCGGCCTATCTGCAATCTCAGAGCGCATGGCAGCGCATCCATGTGGCCACTACGGCCAAAGCCCAAAGCGCAGAGGGTCTGCGAATTGTCCGCAACCGTTACCAAAACGGACTGCTCACCATCGTGGCCCTTTTGGATGCGGCCGTGGCCGACCAGGAGGCCCAGACACGCCATTTCAAAGCCTTGCACGACTATCAGGTGGCGCGCATTGATCTGGCCCTGGCCGCCGGCACCATCGACCGCGACTTCCAGTAGGGTGGGACACGCGGTGAAACGCCATACGGCATGATCCATCGCAGGAGGCACCCACCATCATGCTTGCCCGTACTTTACCCGAGGAGAAAGCCATGCAGCATCGAAAACAAATCATATTATCTCTTGGCCTGCTGGTCGCCCTAACCCTGTCCACGGGCTGCGGGGAGAAAATCCAACCCGGCACCAGCCACAACGGCGAGGCGCGGACCATCAAGGCCCCGGTAGCGGTGGCCCGGGTCACCCAGCAGCCTTTTCTCTACGAAGCCGTGGCCACAGTCACTGCCCAGACAGCCAGCACCATCTCCAGCAAACTCATGGGGACGGTCAAGGTGGTGCATGTCAATGAGGGCGATCGGGTCAAGACCGGTGATTTGCTCGTCACCCTGGATCAGCGTCAGGTATCGGCCCAACTGGACCAAACCCAGGCGGCTGTAAAGGAGGCTCGGCGAACCGAGGCATCGGCGGAATCGGCCCGCGAATCGGCCCGCGCCACGGCCCAACTGGCGACCTCCACCTATCAGCGCTACGTGCGGCTTCTGAAAGAACACTCGGTCAGCCAGCAGGAGTTCGAGGAGGTGGAGGCCCGCCACCGCGAGGCCCAGGCGGCCCTGAATCAAACCAAGGCCATGCTGGCCGCTGCCCAGTTCCGCGTTCAGCAGGCCGAGGCCGCGGTGGCCTCGGCCACTGTCTCCAAGAAGGACGCCCTGGTGAGGGCCCCCTACGACGGTAAAATTGTCGCCAAAATGGTGGACCAGGGCGATCTGGCCTCACCGGGAACTCCCTTTGTGACCATCGAAAAAGAGGGGCTCTTCTGTGCCGACCTGGTGCTGCCCGAACGCCACATTCAATCCGTGGATCTGGGTCTGCAGGTGGAGGTGGTGATTCCAGCCCTGCAGGATGTTCACCTGACGGGAACCATCGGCCGCATCGTGCCAGCCGCCGACGAGCGCAGCCGCTCCTTCATGATCAAGGTGCAACTGCCCGAGGATCCCCGCATCCGGTCGGGTATGTTCGCGCGGGTCCTTATTCCCGTGGGTAGCGCCGGCATGTTGCTGTTGCCCCAATTGGCCATAAAGGCCGAGGGCCAGCTCGACGGCGTTTTCATCATCGATGAAGAACAGTTCGCCCGGTTCCGCTTGGTGCGGCTGGGCAAACAGTTTGGCGACTCAGTGGAGATCCTCTCGGGCCTGACCTCCGGCGAGCGCTATGTGGTCGTCCCGCCCCTTGAATTGCGTAACGGCGATAAGGTGGAGGTGACCTCATGAACCCGAAAACCGGTGCGGCGGGCAAAATCGCCCAATTTTTCATCGACTCCAAGCTCACCCCGTTGGTGATCATCGCCTCGGTCCTGTTGGGCATCGCCGCCGTCATTGCCCTGCCCCGGGAAGAGGAACCCCAGATCATTGTACCGATGATCGACATCTTTGTGCAGATGCCCGGTGCCAGCGCCAAAGAGGTGGAAGAGCGCGTCACCAGCCCCATGGAGAAGCTGCTCTGGGAGATCCCCGGCGTGGAATATGTCTACTCCACCTCCAGCCCGGGCGTCTCCATGGCCGTGGTGCGCTTCTACGTGGGCCAGAACGAAGAAGAATCCATCGTCCGCCTGCAGTCCAAGTTGATGGCCAATTACGACCGTATCCCCTGGGCCGTATCACCGCCCCTGATCAAGCCGCGCTACATTGACGATGTGCCCATTCTGGCGCTGACCTTCTGGTCCGGGCAGGCCGATCACTACCTGCTGCGGCGAGTGGCCGCCGAAGTGGAAAACGTAATCAAGCGCGAAGATAACGTCTCCATCACGACCCTCATCGGCGGCCAGCGCCGACAGATCAGCGTGCTCTTTGACCCGGTGCGGCTTTCGGCCTTCGGGCTGGACCTGGATCAGGTGACCCGCATGATCACGGCCGCCAACAGCGAGTCCGATGCCGGCAGCTATCCCTCGGCCCAGGGGCAGGTGCTGGTGCACACCGGTGGCTTTCTAAACACCGTCGAGGAAGTGCGCCGGGTGGTGGTGGGGGTCAACGCTGGCCGCCCGGTCTATCTCCAGGATGTTGCCCAGGTAAGCGATGGTCCGGAAGAGCCCGACCAGTATGTCTTTTTCGGCCTAGGGCCGGCGGCCCAAGAGAAGGACATCCAGGCCAACCCGGAGCAGGCCGAGCACATCTATCCGGCGGTGACCCTGACCATTGCCAAACGCAAAGGCACCAACGCCATTGCCGTGGCGGACAAGGTCTTGGAACGGATCGAGCATATCCGCGGATCCATTCTGCCCGACAATATTAACATGACCATCACACGCCACTATGGGGAGACGGCCAAGGAGAAATCCGACGAGCTGCTGCTGCACATGATGATCGCCGTGGTATCGGTGACCATCCTGATCTGGCTGACCCTGGGACGGCGCGAGTCGCTGGTGGTGGCCCTGGCCATTCCGGTGACCCTGGCGCTGACCATGGCCACCTTCTACATATACGGCTACACCCTCAACCGGATCACCCTCTTTGCGCTGATCTTTTCTATCGGCATCCTGGTGGACGACGCCATCGTGGTGGTGGAGAATGTGGTCCGCCACTTTCATCTGCCGGAGAACAAAGCGCGTTCCCGCTTTGCCGTGGCCATCGCGGCGGTTGACGAAGTGGGCAATCCCACGATCCTGGCTACCCTGACAGTGATCGGCGCCATCCTGCCCATGGCCTTTGTGGGCGGACTCATGGGCCCCTACATGCGACCCATCCCGGTGGGCGCCTCGGCGGCCATGGTTTTCTCCCTCCTGGTGGCCTTTGTGGTGACGCCATGGGCCTCGGTACGCCTGCTGAAAGACCATTCCCAGGCAGGTCTCGATGTCCATTCCCAGCACGGTGAGGATTGGAGCACACGGCTCTACCGCCGGGTGATGAATCCGTTGATCCACAGCACCTTCTGGCGAATCGTCTTTCTCGCTGGAGTGGTGGGACTGCTCCTGCTGGCCTGTACCATGGTGGCCATCGGCTGGGTGCGGGTCAAAATGCTGCCCTTTGACAACAAGAGTGAATTTCAGGTGATCATCGACATGCCCGAAAGCGCCACGCTGGAAGAGACCGCCGCGCTGAGCATGGAGATGGGCGACTACCTGAAGCGCGTCAACGAGGTCACCGATTATGAGATTCATGTGGGTACCGCAGGTCCCTTCAACTTCAACGGTTTGGTGCGTCATTACTACCTGCGCAGGGGGCCCCACATGGCCGATATCCAGGTCAACCTGGTGGCGAAGGGCCGCCGCCGCCAGCAAAGCCATGCCATTGCCAAACGGGTGCGGCCGGCGTTAAAGGCCATCGCCAACCGGTTCGGAGCCCGCATTAAGGTGGCCGAAGTCCCCCCTGGGCCGCCGGTGCTGGCCACCCTGGTTGCGGAAGTATATGGCCCGGATTACGACCGCCAGCGCCAGCTGGCCTCCCAAATCAAATCGATTTTTGAGCAGACCGACGGCGTGGTGGATGTGGACTGGTATCAGGAGGAGGATCAGCCCCGCTACCATGTGCAGATCGATCGCGAAAGGGCCGCCCTGCACGGCATTACCGTTGAGCGCATTGCCCGCCTGCTGGAGATGGCTCTTTCAGGACGGCAGGTGGGACTGCTGCACCTGCCCCGTGAAAAGGAGGATGTTCCCATCCGGCTACGCCTTCCCCTGGCCGACCGTGCCGGCATCAACCGTCTGGAGGCTCTTAAAATGACCGCCGACGACGGTAGTCTGGTTCCCCTTTCGGCACTGCTCAAGGCCGAATCCACGCCGCCGGACCGCAGCATTTACCATAAAAACCTGATGCCGGTGGTTTACGTCATCGGGGATGTGGCCGGTGTTAAAGAGAGTCCGGTGTACGCCATCCTGGAGATGCGTAAAAAGATCGATGCCATTACCCTGCCCGAAGGCTACCGGATCCGGCAGTTGACGGCCAGCCTTCCCGAAAGCACACGCCAGCTATCCATGAAATGGGACGGTGAATGGCACATCACCTACGAGGTTTTCAGGGACCTGGGAATCGCCTTTGGGGTGGTGTTGGTGCTGATCTTCGTTCTGGTGGTGGGGTGGTTCCAATCCTTTTCGACCCCCCTGGTGATCATGGTGGCAATCCCCTTTTCGCTCATCGGTATTCTTCCGGCCCACTGGGCCATGGGGGCCTTTTTTACCGCCACCTCCATGATCGGCTTTATCGCTGGGGCCGGGATTGTGGTGCGCAACTCCATCATCCTGGTGGATTTCATCGAACTGCGAATCCGCGAGGGCATGCCTCTGGACCAGGCCGTGGTGGATGCCGGGGCGGTGCGCTTTCGGCCCATGATGCTCACCGCCGCCGCCGTGGTGGTGGGTGCCTCGGTGATTCTTTTCGATCCAATCTTTCAGGGTCTGGCCATCTCCCTGATGGCCGGCGAGGTGGCTTCGCTGCTCTTCTCACGCATGACGGTTCCCATCCTGTACTACCTGGATAAGCGCTGGGAGTTCTCCCACGGACATGGATTAAAAACCAAAAGCATTGCAGTCAAAGATTAACCGTATTAAAAGAGAATCAGTCAACCAAGGAGAACCGTTACCGAAATCCCGCTATCGGAACAGGAGGAGACACATGAATTACGTACGTCGTACGCTTAAACCGGCCAGTTACCTGATGATCGCAATGATGCTGATCCTGAGCACTCCCCACCAGGCGCTCTGGGCGGCCATGGTAGATACCGAAACGGTCCTGTCGGCGGAGAGAATCGCCCAAACCCGTCAGGCTTTGGCAGAACACCTGGCACGCCCGCAGGTCCGTGAGCAACTGCAGGAGATGGGCATCGACCCCAAGGAAGCACAGGCCCGCATCGACAACCTCAGTGATGCAGAAATCGCCCGGATCGCCGATCGCCTGGACGAACTGCCGGCCGGCGGCGATGCCCTGGGAATCGTTCTCGGGTTGATCGTTCTGGCCTTCGTGGTCCTGATAATCACCGATATTGTCGGTGTCACCGACATATTCACCTTTATAAAGAAGCACGATAGATCCAATATAAATAAAAGTGATACATCCGATATAAATGAGAGTGATACATCCGACATGGGGCGGCCCGACCTTTCCATCGATAAATAGAAGATTATTGTTCACAGCGGTGCAATTCCACTGTATCAGCCGGTGCTTTGACGAACGATCGTTGACCGCGACGCGCTCATCGGACCGGTGACGGCCACTGCAAGTCGAACCCCAGATCGGTCAGCAGGGCCACCCCCGTATCGAAGTAGTTGCCCACCGTGGCCGTGCTGTGGGAGTCGTCTCCCGGGACCACGCGAATGTCCAGATCACGCGCCTGGCGCAGGATAGTCAGGGCCGGATAGGGTTCTGCAGCGCCCTTGTGAAAAGCGCGTAAATTGCATTCCAGGATCAAGTCCAGGTCCCGGATCAACTCGAGATTACGGGTAATACGGGCATGGATCTCAGGATGGGCCAGACGCTCCAGGTACTCCTTGTCGAAGAGGCGGATCAAATCAAAATGGGCCACCACCGCCGGGGCCAGCGTCACAATCATCTCCTTTTGCTGGTCAAAATAGCGGCAGTAAAGGGCTTCGATGCCGCCGGCGTGGTCCACAGCGCGCTGAAACTCGGTCGGACTGTAATCGATGGGAATGTCGTCCACGTGGTGTACCGATCCCACCAGGTAGTCCAGCCCCAGGCGCCGCGATAGGCGGCCGATCCACGCAAAGGCGCCACGATAGGTTTCGGTCTCCATGGCCACGTAAAGCTGAATGCGGTCTTTGAATTGGCTCTGCAGGTGACGGCAGTGGGAGATGTAGCGCTCAAAGCGCTTCAGCAGGGTGGCGGCATCCAATCCGGCCTGGCGCTCTTCGGGGTATAGGAAGGTATTTTCGGGCGGCGGCATGTGCTCGGTAATGCCCACCCATTCAAAACCCTGAGCAATATAAGTTTGGATCATCGCCTCGAGCGGATCCGCGGCGTGCAGACAGTACTCCCTGCTGTGGCACCCGTGCACGGAGACGCGTCGGGGTCGGGTTGGATGCGGCATCAATATCCACTCCTGCGGGTGGGGCCGACCCTGAGAGATGGAACGCATGATTTTGTTTCAGCCCGAGGCGCGAGGCGTTTCCTCCCCGGGGCCGAACCCAGGTGTTGATCTTTTCTACGGCATAATACAAGCATACGTCTTCGCAGGGCGGTTTGGCAACGAAAAAGCAATCCAGATTTTTTGAACGGAGCACGGGGTCAATGACCGGCTCTATGAGGTGACATCGACCAGAAGCTGCTTTCGGAATTGTTCTATCAGTACAACAACGTTGAGGAGAATTTTATCCGCCAACTTTTTCTCCAGGGCAGAACCCAGTTGGGGCGGGTCTTTGTCGACGAAACGGTCCTACCCCGCAACAGTAGCTTGCATGTATTGGATTACCAGCGGGCCAGCCATATCATTCGCAGCGCATCGCACATCGGAATCGGCGTTTGCTACTGCCGACACAAGATGACCCACGTGGGGCGCGCCTGCCAAGCCCCCCAGAACATCTGCATGACCTTTCACATCGTCGCTGCAGCTTTGATCCGTAACGGTTTTGCACAACGGGTGGAGAAATTCGAAGCCTTGGACCTGCTTCGGCAGGCCCGCTCACATCACTTGGTACAGTTTGGTGAAAATGTCCGTGAGCAGGTCAACTTCATCTGCAACTGCTGCGGTTGCTGCTGTGAAGCTATGATCGTGACCCGCAACTTCGCCTTCCTGCCGCCGGTGCACCCCAGCCCATTCATGGCCCAGGCAGACGTGGGTTGCGGCAAGTGTGTACGCCGCTGCCCAGTGGCGGCCATTTCCATCCCTCCCGCAAAAAGCAGGCACGGCGCAGCTGTCGTGGATCGACAGCGTTGTCTGGGTTGCGGTGTATGCATAACGGCCTGCCCCACTGCCAACCTGACTTTGGTGGAGCGTCCCGAGCGGGTTTTAGCGCCCCTGAACACGGCCCACCGCAGTGTGCTGATGGCCATTGAAAGGGCACGTTGCAGGAGCTGATTTTTGACAATCAAGTGCTTTCCAGCCACCGCGCCCTGGCGGCTGTTTTAGGCGTCATCCTGACCCTCGCACCTGTCCAGCGGCTCCTGGCCAGCCGGCAGCTCCAATCACGTTATCTGGAAGCCCTGATACGCCGGCTGCCCTTGCTGAATATCCATGCCGAGCCTTGAGCCCCCCCGCACTAATGCCTTGACCTGATCGGCTGCGCCGGACCCGACAGCCTCTGCTAAACGGAATCCAGCAGGGTAGTCAAATCGGCGGCGGTCATCGTCATCGATACCGATGGGTGTATTACTACCTTGATCAGCGGGTGTAAAAGAGATGTCCGGTACGTCTCTCCACCCTGGCGAGCGGTTTTTTTAGACTTCACTACCCGGCTTCAGCGACACGGTTCCTTCAACCTGAAAAAATTTTACTGATATAGTGGTCCTCTGGCGAAGATCCCGATTTCGCCGAGGAGGAACGTTGCGCTTTTAGCATCTTGGCAAGAAAATCATCACAAGGGTTTCGTTGTCCCAGATATTCCCAAAAACACAACACCACCCCTGCAGACGAATGGGTGGTGGTGTTTCGGATTCGGTTAGGCGAAGTTGATCACGCTTTTGGGGCGGACGCTGTTCGCATTGCAACGACCGCCGAAAGAAGCTCATCAAATAGACGCGCTATAAACGCCGCGGCTGACATTCTTGATCCTGCCCTGTTTCTTCAGTTTGAAAAGGATATTGGAAACCTTCTTGCTGTCAAAGCCGGTCTTTTCCATCAGGGCAGCATTGTTTAGCCCCTGATCGGTTTTTTGAAGGACCTCCATGACAGCTTCCAGAGCCGTTTCCGATTTATCCTTCGCGGAGGCTGCCGCCTTGGCAGGTTTCTTTTCTTTCTTCTTGGCCGTGGCCTTTTTTACGGTTTTGGCGTTGGCCGCTTTTTTGACAACCTTGGGTTTGGTTGCGGCTTTTTTTGCTTTAGGTTTGGGGCTCTCCTTGGGGGTGGCCTTACCTTCCACCTCGACCACGGCAATTGCGTTTACCTTTTCGGCGATGGCGTTGATTCCCTCTGCCATCATTTTCAGCCCATCGGACAAGCCTTCCAACAGTTTTCTAATTTCCTTCATTTCCAACTCCTGTTAATGGTTAAAAGTTCGTCGAAGATAAGATTGTCTAAGTACAAAATCAAGCATAAAGATGACCGGCAGCTTATTTTTTTCTATTTAGTGTCTCTCGACACACACATGTTATATTCTGATCGCTTTACTCAGGCAGTTACTTTATACTTCAAGATAAAGTTTTTGGCAAGATAAAGAGAGGTAGTTCTTATTAACTACAGAGTATAAAGCACCACCAGACAGCGGGTAGGCTTTTTGGAAAGGCTCTTGAGCTTGTGGGGGACGTTGGAGTTGAAGTGGATCGACTCGCCGCTTTTAAGCAGATTGGCTTTGGTATCCAAGGTCAGCTCCAGATCTCCCTCCATGACGAAGATAAACTCCTCGCCTTCGTGTTTGTAGGCCACCGGTTTGTGATCGTGATAGGGCTCGATGGTCACCATAAAGGCCCTCAAGTGATCACTTGCCAGACCCTCGGTGAGGCTTTGGTAGGAGTAGTTTTGGGTTCTACGCACGTAGGCTGCCATGCGCTGATCGCGAATGGCGACCTGAGCCTCCGGACGCAGGAAAGTTCCCGGATCGATGGAGAGGGCGCCGGCCAGACGCAGCAGGAAGGCCACTGGCGGTGAAATCCGGTCTGCTTCCACCTTCTCGATGAACTCCGGGGACTGACCCGTGGCCTGGGCCAGGGTTTCGATGCTCCAATCGCGAGCCTTGCGCAGCTTGCGCACTTGGGCGCCGAGGCCGCCGGGGGCACCGGCCTGTTCGGTGGTGATACAGACATCGTCGGCCATACGGCGCATCAGGGCCTGCTGGCTGCCGGCAACCAGCTCCGGTAGCAATTGGTTGGCGTCGGCCACGATCCCAATATCGGAGATGTTGAAAATGGGAGCATGGGCATCACGGTTAATGGCCACGATGCATTCCGCTTCACCGATGCCGGCCGTGTACTGGATGGCGCCCGACGTTCCCACCGATATGAGCAGCCGCGGTGCCACGCGTTTGCCGGTTTGACCGATAAGGCGGCTCTCCTCAACCCAGTGCTGCATTACCGGAGGGCGCGTGGCGCCCACCTGTCCGCCTAGTACAGCGGCCAGCTCCCTGACCCGGGCAAAGTTATCGGCGCTGCCTAACCCCGCGCCGCCCACCACCACAACGGGGGCTGTCTCCAGTTGCCGCTGGGCCCGAGGCGCAGCCTGGGATGCTACCCATCGCAGACCGGATGCAACGGGGGAGACCTGCGGCTGATGACGTTGAACCGTACCGCGGCCCGCCGCCAAGGGCGATGCCGCGCAGCTGTGCAGCTGGAGAGTCGCAAAGCCGGTTCCCCAATCATCGACAAAACCGATCTCGGCCACAATGCTACCGCCCCAGGCTGGGCAGCGACCCACCACCCGCTGCTGGATATCCACGCGCAGATCAATGCAATCGGCGATCAATCCTCCCTGGCAGCGTGCAGCGGTTCGGGCGGCAACCTCCCGCCCCAGTTCCGTTAGGCTAAAAACGACCAGCTTGGGCCGCTGTTCGGCTACCGCCGCCGAAAGCGCGGCCGCCACCGTCTCGCCCAGGGTGGCGCCAGGGTGGCGATTGGAAAGGATCCACAGTCGGTTGGCGCCATGCTGGAAACACTGCTCCTGGGCGGCCTCCATGGACACACAGCCCCCATCCGGCGCGCCTGGTGCGGGTGGGAATGCCGCTGATTCCACGACCACCGCCCAAACCTGACCGCCTGTGCTGGCAGCCAGTCCCCGGGCCGCGGTGAGCGCCGCCAAAGTGGCCCCGAAGAACCGCTGGCTGCGCAGATCGACAAAAACCCAGATGTCGTTGCTGGTGTTTTTTGGCATGGCTTGCGTCAATTGTCCTACCCCATCGCAAAAGGGAGCTACCCGATGAAACCCTTCTGCTGCAGCTGTTGGATGAGGGCTTCCACCTGCTGATGCAGCTCCCCCTCGATGAAGGTACAATGCCGGTCGCGCTTGACCGGACGCATAGAGAGCACCCGGGTGGGTGAACCGGCCTCCCCCACCTGCTGGGCCGGTAACTTCAGCTTAGCAAGGTCCCAGACCGCCACGCTGGGCTGATCAAAGGCCAGGGCGAGTTGGGCCAGGGGAATATCGCGGGGCTTGAAAGCCTCGCCACGGATGGTCAGGGCCACCGGAAAAGCCGCTTCATAGGTGTCCCCCCACAGGTCCTGGGTGCGTTCAATGCGCACACCGCCGGCAGTGGGTGTAACCTTGTGCACACCGGTAACCAGGGGCAGGTCCAGCAAGGTCGCTGTCTGGGGACCCACCTGACCCGTGTCGCTGTCCGCTGTACGCATACCGAAAAGCACCAGATCATAGGGGGCCAAGGCGGCGATGGCGGCCGCCAGGGTGGTGGCGGTGGCCAGGGTATCGGCACCGGCCAGGGTGCTGTCGCAGGCCAGAATGGCGTCGTCGACGCCCATGGCAACGGCCTCGGCCAGCACCATGGCGCTCACCGGTGGCCCCATGGAGAGGGCTGTGATGCGGCCGCCCATCTGAGCCCTGAGTTGTAAGGCCGCCTCGATGGCCGAGCGGTCAAAGGGATTGAGCTGGCTGTTGTCGGCCGTTCGCACCACCCGTCCGCGGGGGGCTTGGGTAACGATGGCTTTGATGCAGACGATAATATGCAATCCCGTGTCAGACACCTGCTGCACTCTCCTGGTAAAGGTTGACGCCGCTGCGTCAGGGTGAATCGCTGAGCACCGAACGGGCGATCACCATGCGATGCACCTCCGAGGTGCCCTCATAGATACGTGTCACTCTCGCATCGCGGTAGTAGCGCTCCACGGGGTAGGCTTTGGAGTAGCCGTAGCCGCCGTGTATCTGAACGGCCCGGTCGGTGACCCGGCAGGCGGCCTCGGAGGCGAACAGCTTGGCCATGGCCGAGGCCTGCGAATAGGGCTGGCCGGCATCCTTGAGCGCCGCCGCCCGGTGAACCAGCAGGCGGGCCGCCGCCACGTCGGTGGCCATGTCGGCCAGCATCATCTGAATCGCCTGATGGTTTTCCAGGGTCACACCGAACTGGCGGCGCTGCTTGGCATAACGCAGCGCTTCTTCCAGAGCGGCCTGGGCGATGCCCACGGCCTGGGCGCCGATGCCCATGCGACCTGTGTCCAGGGCAGCGAGCCCGATCTGCAAGCCCTGGCCCTCCCGGCCCAGGAGATGGCTACGGGGGATCTTGCAGTCATAGAGCCGGATGGAGCTGACCGGGTTGGCGCGCATCCCGCAAAGATCCTCCAGGTCACCCGCCACAAAACCCGCTGCCCCCCGTTCGGCCACCAACACGCTGATGCCCCGGCGGCCGGCGGCCGGATCGGTGCGTGTGAAGATCAGGCAAACATCGGCCACCCCGCCATTGGTGACGAAAACCTTGTTGGCGTTGACCCGATAGCCATCACCATCACGCTCGGCGGTGGATTGAAGGGCACTGGGATCGGACCCCACGTCGGGTTCGGTGAGACAGAAGGCACCGATCTTCTCCCCCCGCGCCAGGGGTGCCGCAAAGCGCTCCTTCTGGTCATCGCTGCCGAAAACCAGCAGGGGACCAAGAGCCACCGAGTTATGCACGGTAACGCACAGGCCCATGGCGGCGCAGACTCGCGAGATCTCCTCGATGATGATGGCGTAGCTGAGGGCGTCCAATCCGGCCCCGCCCCAGCGGGCCGGGGCTTGGATACCAAAATAGCCCAGGAAGGCCATTTTCTCCACCACCTCCCAGGGAAAGCGCGCCTCGACATCGATGTCGGCAGCGATGGGCCGCAGTTCCTGCTCACAGAAGGCGCGCACGCTGCGCTGCACCGCCAGGTGTTTTTCGGTTAAAAGGATATCCATGGATTTCCGTTCGCAACAGACGCATCGAAATTTGAGCAATACCAGAGCAATCGGGCTAAAGAGTGCAGCTACCAGAAAATAAGCGGTGCGTCAACGTCTTGATAGTGGGCCTGATTGGGCCTTGTGGTTAACGGTCAATTTCATTATAACGGGACCATCGCTCATCAAAGACGCAAACCGATGTTCAAAAGCCGTGGCGGCGTCATTTCCCATCCGACCACGCTGCCGGGAGGTTAACATGGCAGAAGCCGAGGCCCTGGATATCCTTAAGCAGGCAATCCTTCTGGAAAAACGCGGCCGGGCCTTTTACACCAAGGTAGCCCAAGAAGCCCAAACCGAGTCGGTCAAAGAATTTTTCAGCCTCATGGCGGCCGAGGAGCAGGAACACATCCGGATTCTGGCCGATCAGTATCGATCCTATACCCAAAAGGGAGCTTTCAGCAGCAACCTTTTCACCTCCGAGACGGCCACCCAGTTCGCCAACCGGGTGCTTGGCAAAGCGCTCAAAAGTCAAATCGCCGCCGCTCAATTCGAAGCGGCCGCCATCTCGGCGGCCATGCTGATGGAGGAGCGCGCCATTGAGCTGTATGCCCAACGGGCCCGCGTGGCCCCCACCGAAACAGAGCAACAGCTCTACAACTGGCTGGCCGAGTGGGAACGCGGGCATCTCTCGTTTCTGGCCGACATCGACCGCGAAATCAAGGCCGATATCTGGAACGACAACAACTTCTGGCCCTTTTAAAACGGCTCCCCAAAGGTGACCCCCATTGAATGCCGATGGATCAGCTTCAGGTCTGACCAACCATCTGCCGGCGGCGGCCTACCCCATCCATCCCCGGGTGGCAGTGGGGGCCGTGGTGATCCATGATCGGCGTGTGCTGTTGGTCAAGCGGCGCCAGCCACCGGCCAAGGACACCTGGGCGATTCCAGGAGGCAGCGTCCTGCTGGGTGAAACCCTTCAGGCGGCCGCCCAGCGGGAGATCATGGAGGAGACCGGTCTGAAGATCAGGGCCGGCGAGCCGGTCTTGACCTTTGAGCTGATCGAGCGTGATCCGGACGGGCGCGTACGCTTTCACTATGTCATCGTCGATCTCATTGCCCAGTACCTGGGGGGTGACATTACAGCGGGCGATGACGTCAGCGATGCGCGCTTTGTTTCAGCCGCCGAGATGGCCCATATCCATGTCAACCCGCGCACCCGCCGCCTGCTGGAAAGCCACTTTGGATTTTAACCATGGAATCCAAAATCCACGCCAAATGGAACCAGCGTTACCAAAAGAAGGGCGGGGTTTCCAAACCAGCCGCCATCCTACGCCGCTTCGCGCACCTGGCCACCCCTGGACGCGCCCTGGACATCGCCGCTGGCAGCGGCGGCAACGCCATCTTTCTGTCCCGAAACGGCTTTGCGGTGGACGCCCTGGACATCTCCGATGTGGCCCTGGCGCGACTGGTGCGCCGACATCCGCAAATCCGGGCAGCCTGCGTTGACCTGACCTGCTTCGACATCCCGGCCGGGCATTACGATCTGATCTGCAATCTGCGCTATCTGGAGCGGCGCCTTTTTCCTTATATCATCGAGGCCCTGCGACCGGGCGGGATCCTGATCTTCGAAACCTACATGGAGGGCAAGGGAGAGGTCATCGACCCGCCGACCCAACGCGACTATCTCCTGCGGCCCGGTGAACTGCTGCGCAGCTTTTTCTGCCTGCATGTGCTTTACTACGAAGAACGCCCCAATCGGCCGCCCTACAAATCCAGCCACACCGCCAGCCTCGTGGCCCGCAAGCACTAAGGCTTAATTGGCCAGCGAAGGCTCGGTTAATTTGACCTTGTCGGCCGATTGGATTGCCTTCTGGAAGGCGGACTGAACCCGCTGGGGGAATTCAGCGGCCATGGGTCGGCCGGCTTCATCCCGGACCACCCACACGGCTTGATGCTCCCCAAAAGCGAGCTTGACTTGCCGGCCGTCGGTGTCGCATCGCAGGAAATCGAAATGAAACACGGCGCTGCATCGCCGCAAAACCTTCAACGCCATGCGGATCCGGATTCGGTCAAAGGGCATCGCTTCGCGCAAATGGTCAATCCGGCTGGAGAGACAGAGCAGTTCGCCGTCGTGACCGTTACCGTTGAAGTGGTCGGGAATCAGGTTGTAGAAACAACGGTCACGGGTGCGCCCCAGCCAGTTATGGTAGTAAGCGAAATAGACATTGCCCACCAAGTTGGCATGATCCAGGGATGTCTCGATGATCTGTTCATGCAGCACCGGTTCGATGGTGGGTGCCGAGACCGCCTGAAAGCGCACTTCATCGGCTTCCAGTTGATGGAGATGGGCCAACGGTTCGGTCAACGGTTCAGGGGTATTGGGGGCTTCATTACAGGGCAGCATGTTCCTTAAAAAGTTACGGTAGTAGGCCGGGTAGGGTTCCGGCTTGACGACCCCATGCTCCAGCACCCGCACCCAGGTGGTCTGCAACACGCACCAGGCCAGGCGTTGGCTGGCGCCGTCAGCCAGCATTTTGCGGAAATCCACGGTGAGCTCCATGGTGGAGTCGGCCGGACCGCCGTTGTCCGAGGCCCAGATGCGCATCTCGATGCGGTCGCCGGTATGGGCCTCGCCCAGTATTTTCAGACGACAGTAGTTCGTAACCCCCCCGAATTGGGCGGAGGCGAACTCCTTGGCCATCTTGCCCAGGACCGGCCAGGCGGATGATTCACGCACCTCCCCCAACCAGAACAGGTAGTTGGCGAAATAGACCGACCGGCTCAGCTGGGCGCTGGCGCGGAAGGTCACCGGGATGCGTTGCACAAAAACCATCTGCCCCTGGGGCCCACCATGGGGCAGCAGCGCGTATTCACCCTCGTTGAAGAGTCGGCTGTAATCCTCGTCCTCGCCGGGAGCCACCGGCGACGGCTGGACGGGCAGCGATGGCCGCTCGCGGCCCACCAGGGCCAGAAGACGCTCTGCTCCCCGGGTCAGGCGCAGCGGTATGGTGGCCACACCCGGCGAAGGCGGCGCCACGCTTTGCAGCAACACGGCATCGCCCTGGCGGCCGGCCACCGTCAACGTGCCGATGGGGCCCCCCAGGGCCTTGCCCAGGGCCTCCTTGGCACTCCAGATCCGGGTGCCGGCGCGATTGAGGCTGTCGCCGGCCCCCATCAGGGTGTCCAGCAGCGGCCCTGCGTCCACTCCCAGAAGGTCTTGCCACTCTTGCCGGCTGCGATCCGTAACGGGCTGCAGATCACATCCTTGAGGCGCCGGCCCGGCCGTACAGAGACAGACCCCTTCGTCATGGGTCAAAGAGAGCCCAAACGCACCCTCCAACACTCCCTTGATCACCGGCTTGCCCGAGGCGAGCCATTGGATCGCTACCCCTGCCGGGTCTGCCCCGTGCGCCGCCAACACCTTCTCTGCAGTGGCCTGCAACAACGGCAACTCGCGTTGGTGGCGCTCTTCGCGGCCGAGTTGGTGAAGCCCATTGAGATGTTGCAGACCGATCCCGGGCAGGTCAATCTCCAAATCCCGGCCGATGGCTTCGACCAGACGCTCCACCATCCGCTGGTCGCGTGCATCGGGCGCGATCAGATCGGCGGCGCTGGGATTTTCGGGACGCG
>Ga0316577_10000210_pt1 | contig 19877 bp, 16 predicted proteins | sample S5NA_FD_203073 | JGI IMG/M metagenome (GOLD analysis project Ga0316577, IMG submission 203073) | Rhizosphere microbial communities from salt marsh grasses in Alabama, United States - S5-7_050615r2r1 | ecosystem: Host-associated > Plants > Roots > Rhizosphere | place: USA: Alabama | collected... | reverse complement strand
CCATCTCTTCCAGGACCTCGAAGAGCGGGCCGGGGCCGAGGGTGATGATCAAGCCATCACTCGTGCCCTTGATAGCCACGCTCTCGCCCTTTTCCTCGCGTCCGTTTTCCGGTCTCTGCTCAACCAATGGTTTACTCCACTTCAGGGTGCTGCCACCTCGAGGGCCATGTTGTCGAAGTAGGACATGGCTCGCCGAAGGTCGCCGTTCGAGTAGAAATCTTCTTGACCATCCCAGGGGTCGTTGGCCCACATCCCATTCTGGTTGTACCCGGTCAGAACGACCGCATGCTGGTATGGGACAAGGGGCACAGTCTGATCCCCGATGACCTCAGTCGTGGGCGTGCTCACCTGGCAGTCATAGGTGATCCAGGCGATGACGGGATTACCGCGGGCCAATGCCGCCCGGATCCCTTCCAGCCCTCCTGCGATGGTCCTGACCTGCAGGCCGACGTTGTTCAGGATCTCTGCCACCGGGCCAGCGTATACGCCATAGTCTATGATGCTGCCTGGGGGCCCATCGACGTTGCCACGGAAGCCCAGGTAGGGATTGTCGTTCCGTGGCAGAGCAGCCAATACCTCGGCCTCGGTCAGCGCGACGCCGTGGTACTGGGCAGCCATCGATGCTGCGGATGATTCACAGCTAAGACTATGACCCTGTTTCTGCCGAGCGACAAGCAGCCGTATCTCTGCTGGTCGGGGGTCTGCTTCCGAGACAACGGCTGAGCCTCCGGAAGTTGCGTCGCCTGTCAACGCATCGAGTGCAGCCTGCATTCCATCTATCTGTTCCTGGACCTGCGCCAGGGCGAGATGTAGCTCCTCGTGGACCTCCTGATCATTAGACGTCTCCAGCGCTTTCTGGAGGGAGGCAAGCTGTTCTGCAGGGCTGTTTGCTTCCATTGCTGCCAAGCGCTCTTCCAGGGCCACGGTGGTACCCTGTAGTTGCCCGTGGTCGCGTCGCAGCTCAGACAGCTCGGCGCGAAGACTGCGAATCTGTTTGGATTGCTCCCAGGCCAGGCCGAGGAGGACGGCTGCGGCGACCAGCGCTGCTGCGAAAAGCAGGAGACCGGACCACACGATCCAGGGTGGCGAGCGCCGTCGGGTGGATGTGCCGCTCATGGCGCGCTCTGCTCCCGATCCTGGCTGAAGTAGTAGGTCAGGATCTCCCTGGCGACTGGCACAGCAGTCCCCGAGCCCTCACCGCCGCCAGAGACAAAGACCACCAGGGCGATTTCTGGATTCTCATAGGGTGCAAACGTGGCGAACCAGGCGTGCGTAGGCAGATTTCCCTCTCTATCGCGATCGGGCAATCCGTCCTTGTTGCGGTCGATGAAATACTCTGCGGTGCCGGTCTTGCCAGCAGCACGGACACCCGGCACATTCATGGCCCATGCCGTGGCTCCTGGCCCAGCGACCGCTGCCCGCATGCCTTGGCGTACAAGGTCGATATTCTTGGCCGAGACTGGGACCTGACGGATGACATCTGGAGCAAAGGCGCGGATGGTATTGCCGTCTTCGTCCTGGATGTCATAGACGATCTGGGGCCGATATAGCGTGCCCCCATTGGCGATGGTTGCAGCAGTATTCAGTACCTGAAGTGGGGTGGCGAGGACGAATCCCTGTCCAATGGACATGTTGTACGTGTCGCCGGTCACCCAGGACTCGCTGTAGTTGACGCGCTTCCACTTTGCATTGGGAATCAGGCCACTTGCCTCACCGGGCAGGTCAATGCCTGAGCGCGCGCCAAAGCCAAACAGCTCCGCATAGTAAGCCAGCCTCTCTGCGCCCAGCCCCTCAAACCGATCGCGATAGCCCCCGCCAGCCTGGTAGAAAAAGATGTCACACGACTGTCCCAGTGCAGAAACGATAGCCAGGGACCCGTGACGACCGTGATAGTCGTGGTGGATCCAGCAGTAGAACGGCTGGGCCAGACTAGGATCCTCGGGGAAGAACCGATTGGGCAGCCACAGGATGCCGCCACAGTATAGATGCGTTGACTCGGTGAGGACCTGCTCCTCCAAGGACCCGGAAGCAGTCACCATCTTGAACGTGGAACCGGGCGGATACTGTCCCGAGATGGCATGATTGACCAAAGGCCGGTCCGGGTCCTCCTGAAGAGCCTTAAGGGCCTCGGCAGAGATGCCGCCAGTGAACTCGTTGTTGTTATAGCTCGGCAGGGACACCATCGCCAGGATCTCGCCGGTCTGGGGATTCATGGCGATGGCAACAGCCTCTGACTTGCGAACTGTCGTGACCTGCTCCTGTAGGATGTCAGTAATGGCTTGCTGAAGGTCCAGATCGATTGTCAGGCGTAGATTGTAGCCGGGGACCGTCGCCTGTGGTTGGCCGACCGTACGGACCTCACGGCCGGCCACGTCGACTTCGACCAATTTCTGCCCGTCTCGCCCGCGCAGCTCTCGCTCAAATGTAGACTCAACCCCGGTCAGCCCGACCAGATGGCGGCTGGGATCGTAGCCGTCGGCCTCGTAGGCCTCCACTTGTTCCTCAGGGATGGGGCCGATGTAACCCAGAACATGCGATAGGAGTGAACCATATAGGTATTCCCGAACCGGCTCGGCCTGGACGAGAACGCCCGGCCAGTCGAGATGTTCTTCCTCCAGCACCATGGCCACTTCGCGCGGTACCTCCTCCTTCAGTACCGCAGGACGGTATGGCGCCTTCTCTGCCTTGGAAAGGATATCGAGGATGCCTGGTTCGCTGTCGGGCTCTGCCTCCGTGGCCGGTCGGATTTCTCCTCGCGCTTCACGCACGGGAGGAGGGCTGGTAATGGGCACTTCCAGAATGTCGCTGAGGCGGAAGAGCAGGTCGCGGCGCTGTGCCTCATCCTCGGGGAGATAGGCCGGGATGATGGACACTGTCAGTTGCGGCATGTTTCGCGCCAGCAAATAGCCCCGCCGGTCATAGATCACCCCGCGCGGGGCGGCGATCTGTTCCACGCGGAAACGATTGATGTCGGCGGCCTCGCGATAATACTCGCCCTGCATCATCTGCATGCGCCAGAGTTGTGCCACGAGGATGGCAAAGACCCCGCAGAGTAGGATGCGATAGATTACGAGCCGAATCTTGGCCGGCGATGATTCCGACTGGCTCAAAGCTAGAACTCCATCTCCTCTCGGATGAATCGGTTGTGCAGCAGGCGCATCGGGCCATAGACCAGGGGGGCCAGCGCTGTGTTCAGCGCTGCCGAAGGCAGTATGATCCGAAGCAGGCTCTCCAGCCATACCACCGGGTGGCCTGATATGCGGACGATCAGCAAGAACGTCAAATCATAGACCACTGTTGCCAGGAATATGGCCACCAGGGGCAAGACGAATTGCGCCCGGGAAACGTTTGCCTCCGCCAGTCCGGCCAGAAAACCAACAGCTATCAGGCCAAAGGTGGCTGCGCCAAAGGGCGCTCCGGAGAGCGCATCCGTGACCAGGCCGGCAATGAACCCCCAAAGCGCGCCTTCCCTGGAGCCTGCCACTAAGCCCCAGCCTCCAACAAATAGGACCGGCAGATCTGCAAACACGCCCCACAGGGCAAAATGCGGCACCAGGCTTGTCTGCAGAACCGCCACCACAAACAGCAGGGGTATGACCAGATAGATCGTCACAGTTTACCCTTCAGCCCCGTCCATGCTGCACGTCTCATCAGGGTTCGCCGCTCCCGCTATCTGTTTCTTCTGTACCCTCGATCGGCTCAAAGTCGGTGATAATCAGCACCACTTCCAGATGGTCAAAGTCCACGGTGGGCTGCACCGTTGCGGTCTGGTACAGCTCAAAATCCTTGCGTTCTACGCCGGTGACCTGGCCAATTAGCAGCTGCCGAGGAAAGTTCCCACCGAGGCCGGAGGTAAATACCGTGTCGCCGACGCTCACGACGTCGCCCTGGGGGATATTCCGCATGACCAGGCTCCCGTCTGGTTGACCCTCTACCAAGCCATTGGCGCGCGTGCTTTGCGTCAGGGCGTTCACCGAGCTTGTGGTATCGATGATCAGGAGCACCCGAGACCAGCCAGTCCCGACCTCTCGCACGCGCCCGACCAGGCCCCGATCGGTGGTCACAGGCATGTTAGGCGCAAGTCCCGCCTCGCGACCCACGTCCAGGATGACAAAGCGTTGAAGGTTGCTTGGGTCTTGACCGATCACCCGGCCAATGACCCGCGCTCCGCGCACCTCGTAGCCCGGGTTGTCCTGCTTGAAGTTGAGCAGATCCCGAAGAAGTGCGGCTTCGGCCTGGATCTCCCTCAGGCGTACATTATCCAGAAGCAGCCTGGCGTTCTCGGACTCCAGTTCCTCGTTCCGCTGCCGCAGGTCACGTAGGTCACGAGCGGTCTGTGCCAACTCACCCAGCTGGCTGGTGGCCCCACTGAGTAGCTCCTGGAGCGGGGTCGTCGCCCGAACCAGGAGGCCCTCCAGCGGTTGCAGTTGACCCGTGCTGTGCAATATCAGGCCGACGAAGGCGAGTGCCGCCAGCAAAATCGGGACAAGGTTCCGGAGACGCTCGCGGGTCATTGCTCTACCTTCATCAACTGGGCCGACTGTCGTCTAGTTGTGAATCCCCCTTCCTCGGCGAACAGCCGTAGTCTCACGGTTGCCTAAGAGTGGACTGTGCTGCCCCGCTGAAGACTGGACAGCACCTTGTGCAGGCGGTCCAGATCCTCGAGGACCTTGCCGGCACCGCGGGCTACGCATGTCAGTGGATCTTCGGCAACATACACCCGCATTTTGGTCTCTTCTGAAAGGCGCTCGTCCAGACCCTGCAGCAGAGCGCCGCCACCTGCCAGCGCGATCCCCTGCTCCATGAGATCGGCGACGAGCTCAGGCGGCGTGTCATCCAGCGCATCGCGCACCGTCTCGACAATGATGTTGACCGAATTGGCCAGTGCTTCACGGATTTCCACGCTGCTCACTTCGATAGACTCGGGCAGGCCTGTGATCAGATTGCGTCCCTTGAGCGTCAGCGTCTGCTCCTGTGGCAGGGGATAGGCAGAGCCGATGGTGATCTTGACCCGCTCAGCCATTCGTTCGCCAATGAGGAGGTTGTACTTCTGGCGTGCGTACTGGATAATGTCCTCGTCCATCTCGTCGCCGGCTACCCGCAGGCTGCGGCTGACGACAATACCGCCCAAGGCGATCACGGCCACCTCTGTGGTCCCTCCGCCAATGTCCACGACCATGCTGCCCAGGGACTCGGTAACCGGCAGGCTTGCCCCAATGGCCGCGGCCATGGGCTCCTCGATAAGGTAGGCGTCTCGGGCTCCGGCCGAGAGCGTGGCGTCATGGACAGCTCGCTTTTCGACTTCCGTGACACCAGAGGGAATGCCGACCACCACGCGCGGGCGGGGTACGGGCAAAATGGTCTGGTCGTGGACCTTCTTGATAAAGTAGTGCAACATTCGCTCGGTGACGTCAAAGTCACTGATGACGCCGTCGCGCAGGGGACGGATGGCTACGATTTCAGCCGGCGTCCGGCCAACCATCTCTTTGGCGTCCAAGCCAATGGCCAGCACTTTCTTGGACTTTTTCTCGATGGCTACTACCGACGGTTCATTGATGACGATGCCCTTGTTGCGGACATTGACGAGGGTATTGGCCGTACCAAGATCGATCCCGATGTCCTGGGAAAACATCCCAAGGATAAAGTTCAAAGGACTGAACACTGAGCATCCCTCTTCTGTGAGTTGTCGCCCAGCAGCCGCGACCTGGGCGAACTGCTGTGGGGTTCCTGGTGGCGACCAGTCTGGAGTGATAGCTCTCAAAATACGCCAAATCACGCCAGAACCGCCAAAGCAGCCTGGATATACCGGACCATTATACTCGAAAAGCCCCCAGACGGCAAGCGCATATAGGCTGGCGGTGATCTGTCATTCTATGTCTGGCGCCGAAAGCCGGCCAGGCATTTGCATGGCCCCAGGGAACATGGTATAATCGTTCCGCTTTCCGGTCCATTGGGGCCGGAAGGACTGCTTTTGGACCAGATTTGGAGGAAGGTTGTGAGTGACTTTCTGCCGTACGTTCAGATTGTTCAGATCATTATCTCGATCTCATTGATTGTGGTGATTTTGGTGCAAGCCAAGGGGCAGGGTGGCCTGGGCGGCATCTTTGGAGGCGAAGGTGGCGTCTACCGTACCCGCCGGGGTGTGGAAAAGACGCTCTTCAATGTCACCATTGGCCTGGCCGTCGCCTTTTTCGTGATCTCGATCGCCACCGTCCTGATTGCCTGACGAGCATCTTGGCTGAATGCCGGCTAAGGAGGGTGTTCTCTGGGCGTTCGCCCGCTGAGGGCACCCTTTGTGACGCATAAGAGGCAGGGCTTGACTCGGTATTTCGTGTGGCAGGCGGGACTGGCTGTTCTTGGCATTGCCCTCGTCTTCCTCGTGCTTTTCCAGTTCGTCTCTACAGTACCTGTTGAACCAACCCCAGAAGTACAGATCGTTAGGGGCGGTACGTACGTCGAGGGTGTGGTCGGCTATTCTGAAACCATCAACCCCATCCTGGCACCTCGTATGGCACCAGCCAACCCTGTTGACCAGGATCTGAGTTCGCTGGTCTTTGAGGGTCTGACGTCCCTGGATGCTAGTGGCCAGATCTCCCCTGCCCTGGCCCTGGACTGGGAGGTATCGGAGGATGGCTCCGTCTACGAGTTCCGCCTGCGGCAGGGCGTGACCTGGCACGACGGCGCGCCCTTTAGCGCGGACGATGTTGCCTTCACCGTACAGGCGATCCAGGATCCAGACTATGAGGGCGATCCCAACCTCAATGCCCTTTGGCGCAACGTGAGCGTGTTTGAGGTCGACAACTACACCGTGCGTTTCACCCTGGATGAGCCTTTTCCTTCCTTTCTCTATTACACGACGATTGGTCTGCTGCCAGCACATCTACTGGGCAACGTGCCCGCCGCAGGGCTGGCAAGGCACCCTTTCTCTACTGAGGCCCCGGTCGGAACGGGCATGTTTCAGGTCGAGAGCATCGCGCCCGATCGCGTCATCCTGTCGGCCAATCCTAGCTACTGGGGAACCAAACCCCAGCTGGACGGTATGGAGTTTTGGTTCTATGGCACATGGGATGCCCTGCTCACCGATTATGAGTTAGGTGAGGTCCATGGATTCCACCCCAGCAATCTTGAGGAGTTGCTTGGCTTGGTAGGCTTGCCCGATCTGCGACTGTATGCCGCGCCCACGGCCGGCTATGGCATCGCTTTCCTGAACCTGCAGCGGGATTCTGTGGCCTTCTTCCAAGAGCAGGAGGTGCGCCAAGCTCTGCTCTATGGCATTGACCGCCAGATGCTGATCGACGATATCCTCGGCGGACAGGGCCTGGTCGCTCACAGTCCTATTGTTCCCATGAGCTGGGCCTACGATCCAGCGATCCGGCAATATAGCTACGATCCGGAGCGAGCCATCGGACTGCTGGACTCGGTGGGCTGGATGGATTCCAATGGTGATCGGGTGCGGGACCGCGACGGAACAGATCTGGCCTTCACCCTGCTCGTCGGTGATGATCCGCTTGCGGTTCAATTGGCCGAAGCAATGTCACGCCAGTGGCAAGCCATTGGCATTGGAGTAGAACTGCGGCCAGTGTCTACAGACGTGGCGAACCGCTTTGTGCGGAGCCGCAACTTTGACGCTGCACTTGTCGAGGTGGACTTGACGGCGGATACGGATCCGTATCCGTTGTGGCATTCAACGCAGATTGAGTCGGGTCAGAACTTTGCCGGATTTCAGAACGAAGAGGCGGATTTGGTCATGGAGGCCATTCGTTCGACGACGGATGCCGAGCGGCAGCTCGAACTCTACCACGAGTTCCAGCGTATCTTTGCCGAGCAGGTGCCGTCGCTCTTGCTCTACTACCCGATCTACACCTACGCGGTCAGCAGCGAGGTGAACGGCGTGCAGTTGGCGCCGCTCCTGCACAATAGCGACCGCTTCCGGAATGTTGAGGACTGGTACATGTCGCTCGAGGTGATCAGTGCCGACGGCAGCAGTGCGCTTGACAAAAGCAGCCAGTAGTGGTAGAGTAGCATTTGCGGGCCGAAGTGGCGGAACAGGCAGACGCGCTGCGTTCAGGGCGCAGTGGGCTTTATGCCCATGTGGGTTCAACTCCCACCTTCGGCACTGGAACCCGGTCGAATCGGACCGGGTTTTTTGTACGATTCTGAGTGTTACATCCGGCGTTTGACTTTTTCCGCGACCTGAGGTACACTGGTTGTGGAGGCTCCCATGACCGACAAGAAGGCTCGCAGAGCCTGGTCGCTACGCCATCTCTTGCTGATAATGATGGGTGCTATGATCCTCTACCTTGGCGCTGGGTTCGCCCAGAAGGTAGGGCTTAGCCTTGAACGCCGTGGCGACCTGCGTCTTCTCGAAGAGCGAATTGCCAGGGCAGAGCAGCAAGAGGCGGCCTTGGCGATCGAACTGGAGTATACGCAGTCGGCTGCATCCGCGGAAGCGTGGGCCCGCGAAAATGGCTGGGCTCGTGAGGACGAAGTGGCGGTTGTCGTCGTGGCGCCTCCCTCGTCGGCCTCGCCAAGCAGACAGACAGGTATGAGAGCCAGCTTGGAGCCGGCGTCGCTACGTCAGCGGTGGTGGGATCTCTTTTTCGGCGATCCCTGATCGGGGCGCAGTCCGCCGCTGGGAGTTCATTCCCCCAGGACTTGTGACAGTGCAACCTGTGCGCCAGGATGCGGCGTAGCTTTGACTGCACAACGTGGCTATGGTATACTTGTCCCAGTTCTCGAAGGAAGGAAAGTAGGGTACAAATGGGCGTCACAGTTGGTACTATCTATGCCGGTCGCCAGAGAGTTCTCTCTGGCGCCTTTCGTGGTCGTGGTGTGCCCTAGCAAAACTTGACATAACTCGCCGTGGGCTCCTACGATCCGGGCCCACGGCTTTTTTGTTGCATAAGCATCATGATACCCCTCTGTCGGGGACAAGGCTGTGGGCCACCGTGGCCCGCAGCTTTGTGCTGTGGGGCCACCCAGATAGTGGACCAAGCTACAGCGGAGGTGGACTCGTGAGCGCAAAAGAGACGATGAATGGGACAGCCCTTTCAATCCAGCATGTGACCAAGATCTTTGCGAAACCAAATGCCACGGCCCTAGACTGGCTGCGCCGGCGAAGAAACGGCACCAAGGCAGACGGGCAGGCCAAGCCCGTGGTCGCCGTCGACGATGTAAGTCTGGATATCCGGCGCAAAGAGATCTTTGGCATCCTGGGCCCCAATGGCTCAGGCAAGAGCACCTTGATCCGTTTGACGGCAACCTTGCTGGTGCCCGATGAAGGCGAGATCCGGGTCTTTGGCTATGACGTCATCCGGGACGAGATGGCCGTCAAGCGGCTCATCAATCGCGTGTCGGTGGATGCGGCATTCTTCAAGAAACTCTCTGCGCTGGAGAACCTGATGTATGCTGCACGCCTGTACGGTCTACCGGGCAAGGAGGCGCGCCAGCAGGCCTTCCAGATCCTCCACCGGCTCGGACTGAAGGACTCGGAAATCCTGGGTCCTCTGGAGGATATGTCCCGGGGTATGCAACAGAAGGTCGCCATCGCTCGCGCCTTCCTGTCGCAGCCGACGTTGCTGCTGCTGGACGAGCCGACGACGGGGCTCGATCCGCGGTCTAAGCGTGAGGTGCAGGCTTTCGTCAGGGAGTTGAGAGAGAGCCACGATGCGACGATCTTGCTCACCACGCACGACATGTACGAAGCCGAGGCTTTGTGTGACCGGATCGCCATCCTCGATGAGGGTCGCATCGTGGCGCTGGACACGCCTATGGGACTCAAGAAGCTTGTGCCCCAGCAGAATGGTGGCTCGCCTACGCTTGAGGATATCTTTATGGCTCTCACAGGCAAGGAGCTCATCAAGGAGGAAGAGCGGGCGGCTGTCTGACCCCAAGGGGCGAAGCAGCCTGGATGTGGCCGTCCAGAATCTCGGGGCAGACAAGGACAAGAAAGGAACTCCGGCTCATTCGAACTGGAGTTCCGAATCTGTTCCGATGGTTATTCCTGCTCGGGCAGGCTGACTCGCTGCGAAGGCGGCTGAGGGGGGCGCGCCAGATAGCTCAACGCGTTGGCGACCCCATCGAGAGCCCGCTGGGCGCCTGTCCTGAGCAACTCGTTGCGAACCGGCTTGCCGGCATCGGACCACAGGTACCCGCCTAGGGCTCGCACGAGGGTGCTCACCCGAAACTCGGGATGGAGGCGACTCGCTACGTCAGCAACGTCCATGAGACGTGTGACATCCCAGTGTCCATTGTCCGAGGCGCGCAGCCCGGCGGCCAATTGGCTGCGGGTCTGCTCGCCTTGCGGCGAGAGCAAGAAAGCGATGAGCTTTTCCAGGATTTCACGGCCTGAGAGCGACTGGTCGCTGGTCAGCAGAGGAGCCAAGCCTTCCAGGCGTCCTGCCGCCGTCTGAGGATCTGCCAGGAGGTCTGCGATCAGTGCCTGTCGCAGGGTTGCCCCCTCCGGAGAGAGCAGCATATCCAGGGCCGGCTCGGCCAGGCCTTCCGTCTCCAGCCGGAAGCGGGTGTCGTGGGCGGCCAGCGCTGTGAGATCCTGCAGGCGCTGCCAGTCCAATCCCCCTTTGTCGGTCAGGAGCTCATCCATCAGCCGCTGGCGCAGACTTGGATTGGGAATGGTCAGCATCATACGCGTGGCGTAGGGCGCCGATACCGCCCAAATGTCAAATTCAGGATCCAGTTGGAGGCTGATGCCCTCGAGGGTCATAATCGCCCGGACGATGAGGGCAAAGTTCACGGGGATACGGAACTCGAACTCGTATAGCAGGGGTGCAAAGCTATTGGTGACGTCCTGGAAGGTATGGAGGCGGTCCGCCGAGCCAAAGAGGGACTGAAACAGCTCCAAAGCCAGCGGGACCAACTCGTCCCAGCGGGCATCGGACCGCAGGAAGCCGAGAGCGAGCATATTCTCCTTCAGGTTCTCCGGACGCTTGTTGATCACGTCGACAAAGATCTCGACGAGGCGCTGCTGGTGATCGGGGCTCATGATGCCCATCATGCCAAAATCCAGAAAGACCAGCGTCCCGTCAGAGGGGCAGACCAGCAGATTGCCAGGATGGGGATCGGCATGGAAGAGGCCATGCTCGAACAGGCTCTTTAGATTCGCCCGCACACCTTGCTGCAGCAAAAGGCCAATGTCGACGCCCGCATCCTCCAACGCTTCCTTGTCCGTAACCTTGATGCCTTGGATCAGCTCCGTCGTCAGCACGCGGCGGCTGCAGAACTCCCTATAGACGCTGGGTGCGCCCACCCCTTCCACGTCTTCAAAGTTCTGGCGAAATTGCTCTGTCAGCGCAGCTTCGTGGACATAGTCCAACTCTTCGAAGAGCTTGGATCCAAATTCGTCGACGATGTCGGTCCAGGGCAGGCCCCGTCCCAGGCGGGGATACTTCTCGAGCAGCCCGGTTAAGCGCCGGACGAGGGCCAGGTCGAGACTGATCACCTGCACCAGGTCAGGTCGCTGGATCTTGACCGCCACTTCGTCGCCCTCATGCGTGACTGCCCGGTATACCTGCCCCAGGCTGGCCGCGGCAAAGGGCTCCGGCTCAAACTCGGCGAACAGGGTTTCCGGCTTCCAGCCCAGCTCTTCCTCAAAGCAGGCAAACGCCACTTCGTTGGAAAAGGGCGGCAACCGGTCGTGGAGGCTGGCCAGAACCTGGATATAGGCCAAGGGCAAGAGATCCGGACGGGTTGCCAGCGATTGGCCTACCTTTACGAAGGCTGGTCCCAGGCGGATGAGCCGCTGGAGAAGCCAGCGCGCCCGCCTCTCCTGGCGATCGGCCAAGCTTTCGCCCTTGCGATAGGTCCAGGGCCATCGGTCCACCGTCCGATAGAAGATGCCGACCAAGGCCACGGCGGCGATCTGCAGAACACGCCACAACGTGCGCCAGAAGCCTGCTTCACGAAGCTGGGCCTCGATATAGTCTACGGTATATGGTCGTTCCAAATAGATTTCAGACACGGGCTCAAGTATAGCACAGTCCGGCCCGCCGGCAAAATGGCGGCTCCGGGATTGGCCTCCGGACGGCGAGCTGAATGGCTGACCACCCCCACGCTCCCATCGACCCTCGGTCGCCGAGTCTCGGGTATGAGACCGGCACAGGCGCAGCAGACGCCGGCTTTCTTCGAATTGCCCGTGCCGGATGGCCGCGCCCATCTCCTATACGCGCTTGGAGTGGGGTGGTTCCGGGATCCGCGCTCAGAGCATCTCCACGAAGGCCTGGAGCCTGGTGCGCAGCGCTTCTAGGCTCGGCGTCTGCTCCATCTCTAGCATCAGATACGGGAGGCCGGCCTGATCGAGGGCCGGCATGACCAAGGCATAGTCGAAGGCGTGGGGCTCGCAGAACTTCTCGACCACAAAGAGGACACCATCGCTTCTTGCCTCGCGGGCCTGTTCCAGCGGGTAGGTAGCCGGCTGGTGAGAAGGGTGATACTTGGTGGGACAGGGGGGCCGCTCGAGGTAGTAGTCGGCCAAGGCGGCAATGGGATCACCCTGGCTGCCGACGACTCCGTGGAAGTGACGAGAGCCTGTACAGAGATCGTCACCTGCCACCCGTGCACCCAGATCCTGGATCAAGTCGAGCAGACGTGGCTCGTCGAGAACCGCTCCTACCAAGAAGAGGCTGGGCTTCGGATCGTGCTGGCGCGCTGGCGGCGTGTCCTGCAATTCGACGAGAAGGTGAGCCAAGAGCGTATTGAATGTTTCGCGGGGCATCGCTTGGGCCGCGTCCAGGATGGCAAAGTAGTCCGGGACGCTCAGTCTCTGCCGCAACTCCTGCAAGCTTTGCACCAACCTCCGCGTCTCGTCAAAGAGCGCGATGCTGGCTCTCAACTGCTCTTCCTCCGGGGTGGTTCCGGCTGCGTCGCATAGGCGCTGCCACAGACGGGTCAGCTCAGCCATGAGGTAGGTTCGGGCACCCGGTGCAGCCAGGTGGGCCGGCTGCATCACAGTGTCCACAAACTGGGTGCCGGCAGCGTTCATCTTCCATAGGTCGGCCTGGGCCTGCATTGTGTCACACGTGTGGGCAAAGACCGCGCCGGCCAACGCATCGAGCTGGCCGGCCAGAAGCTGATCCAATGTGCTCCGGCACAGGGCGCAGGTGAAGGACTGGAGATGGGCGTCGACGTAGCGCAACGGCGATGAGTCACCCCGGATCCGCACCGGCGTGAACCCGGCGGCGTGGATGATCTCTTCGGGCACATAGCTGCAAAGGTAGCCCATGGGCCGGTGCCCAGGATAACGGCCGGCGAATTCGGCCAGGGGCGTCCGCGCTGCAGCGATCAGCTGGGAAAGCGACTGCCTGTCAGCCATTCGATCTCCAACCTCTGTCGTCTACCCTGCGGGGTGGGCGACTTCAAGGGAACGCCATACGGCGAAGGGAGCGAACCATCCCCACCCTTGGGCCTCGAGCCTGGGCGCAAATGGGCCCACGAGAAGTCCTCCCAGGCCAGCTCTACGCCTGAGATGTCCTTTCCTCGGACGAGGAGGGTGGGCCAAGCCATTTGGGCTTCATGCTACGAAAGGGACGGCGGCGGCTTTTGATCTCGGCGCGCCGCGCCAAGAATCTGGGCCCGGTGGCCGCAACCCAGTCGACCATGTGGTGGCGCAGACCCTCCGGCGTCCATCTCGTATCGGTACCGATCCCCGCTTCAAAGTCCAACTCCACCCCCCGTTCACCCAGCCGCAGCTTGGCCGCCCGGCCGCAGATCGGGCAGACGGCATGGTCGTTGCGCAGGACAAAGGCGTCACTGTGACAGGTCGGGCAGGTGTTGGGGGCTGAAGGTGGTGGAGCCAGCGCGCCGAGACCAAGTCGTCGGCCGGCCGCCTGGACCCGCTCCATCAGGGCGGTATCGAGCAGAACCTCACCCGGCCCGGGTGCGATGGCGGTCAAGCTCTCGATGGGCTGATACCCGAATGCGCCCACCAGTGCGTTGAGATAGGGCAGTGTCACCCCCCGCCAGCCCTCCAACCCGGCGGTCGCAATGGTGATCGCCGGGCGGGGATCTGGGAGGTCCTGGTCGAGCCGGCCCGTGACCATAAGCAGGCGATCCAGCACGAGCTTGACCGTTGCAGCCGGGCCAAGGAAATAGGTCGGGGCGGCGAGCACGACGCCGTCCGCCGCCTGGATGGTGTCGATCAGCCAGGGCATGTCATCGTCCAGCGGGCAGGGCTTGCCACCGATGACACACCTCAGGCAGCCGGTGCACGGCTCGATGTGGAGGGCGGTTAGACGCAAGAGCGCAACGCGCGCGCCCTCGCGCTGGGCCCCAGCGAGGGCCTGCCGCACGAGCAGCTCAGAGTTTCCCCAGTGCCGGGCTGATCCGACAATGCCCAGGATGGAGCCCATGTGCTCAGGCCCCCTGCTGCGCCTCCTCGTCCTCAGAGCCGTCCCCGGCTTGCTCTCCTTCCTCTATCTCTTCCTCTGGCTGTCGTTGGCCCGTTATGGACAGGGCTTCGGGCACCGAGGGAATATCGACCGCGACTTCGGTCGGTGGCTCTGGCGGCGGGGACTCGGGCACCGCCAATTCGGGGGCCTCGGGTCTTTCCGGCTCAGGTTCCTCGGTTGTTGGCGCTTCAACCTCCAGCGCTGGCTCGCCAAAGAGAGGCTCTGGTTCCTCGACCTCGACCTGACCCACGCCGGCAAGATCTTGCGCAATGGCTTCTTCAATGGTCAGTCCTGCGGCGTACATCTCGCCCAGGACAGGGCCGAGATTGGCCAGGTGCATCTCGCTTCGCGGGCGGAAGCGACTGGTCTCGTGCAGCTGTTGGAGCGCGGATTGATCGACATCGGCCGCGATTAGCGTTTCGGTGCGATTCGTTCCCGCTTGAACCAGGACCCCGTCCCCCTTGGGGCTCAGTGAGATCGGGGCCAGCACGGCGGACTGCCCAAAAAACTCCTCCTCTGTGCCCCGGCTGAGGTAGTTCGCTCCCAGCAAGAAGCTCACTGCGGCAAATACCTGGTTCTCTTCAGCACGCAGGGCAACGGCTGAGCGCACGACTCCGGCCTGGGCCACACCGGGACTGGCAGCCAGGCCAACGAGCAGCTCGGCATTCTGCACGGCCAGGAGGCGGCTCAGCTCTGGGTAGAGGGCATCTCGGCCGATCAGTAGCCCCAGGCGAGCGTGGCGCGTGTTGATGACCCTTAGGTCGGCACCGGGTGTGGCCAAGCCCTGCTCTGTGGGGGCCACGTTCAATTTGTCCTGGTAGCCCAGTACGGAGCCGTCGACATCAAAAACATACGCTCGATTGCGCAGCTCGCCCGTCTCCTCATCGTAGAGATAGATGCTGCCGCCGACGATGATGATGCCATACTCCCGGGCCAACTGGGCAAAAGTGTCCAGGTAGAGGTCGCGGAAGGCATCGCTCTTTTTCTGAATGAGGCGCTCCAGGCTGCCGCGGAAACCGCCGCCCAATGCCCCCGCAGTCGTTCCCGCCACCCGTCCCCAGGTTCTGGAGAGCAGGCCGGTGCCGGGCTGTTTGCTCTGGTCTTCTCGTTTTAGGAAGCCAAGCTTCAGGCTGGAGATCAAGGGCGGAGCCAGCATGACGCCGGCCAACTCGGGGAAAATGGCGATGCGCGCAGCTTTGGCCTGCGCCTGGCGCAAGAAGCGGCGGGCTTCGGATTCGAACTCCTCCCGAGAGGACTGGATGCTCAGCCGCTGCTGGACACAAGCAACTGTCAGGTTGTTCATTGGCTTCTCCTCCATATGCAAGGGTCTGACCTATCGCTCCTATTATAGCACACGTTGTTCTGGACACAAAGAAACCCCTTTCGGCCAACGAAACGGACGGTGCCGGCCCGTCGACGGCTGTCCACGATCCGCGTCGAACCGTCCTCTACTCCCTCCGGCCCTCTGGGCGACGCACCGCCTGCAAAGGCATTTTGGGCGCTAGGCATGTGGCGGAAGGGGTCTAGGCAGACTCTGCCAGAGATCGACAAGCTGGTCCAATGGGGCGATCAGCCACAGGATCGCCCTTATCTGGGGAGCCAAGCGCATGATTCAGCGCGCAAGCCTATACAGAAGGTGGTGGATCGATGCAAACGACAGGGGAGTCGTTGAAACCTCGCGCCACGATATCGCAGGCAATACAGCCGAACGAAACTCTATGTTCCTACCCGAACTAGTGTTGCGCGTTGCATCTGTGGCAATTTGTGGTATAATGTGGTTGCTATCAGCGCGCAGGCCAAGAGAACAAAGTGACTGAGCAAGAGAAGCTGGCAAGGGACTTGAATAGAGAGTTATTGGAGCTTGTCCACGCTCTCAATCAAGCGAGCGATTTCCAGTCTGCGCTGGAGGCGCTTGTGGAGAGGGCTCGTCGGCGCGTGCTCTGCGACGGGGCAGCTGTCATGTGGCTCGATGGCGACTATCTCGAAGTGGTCGCCGGCCGCGGGGCCACTGCACCCATGCGCGGCCTCACCCTGCCCGTGAGCCAGATGGGGGCTGCGCGAAGCGCGATGGATAGCGGCCGGCCGGTGGCGGTGTTTGACACGGCCCAGGATCCTGCCTGGGAACAGGTGCCGGGTGAGGAGAAGGTGCGGGCCTGGCTGGGCGTGCCGCTGATTGCCGAGGACTGGACCGTTGGCCTGCTGGAGTGGACCGGCTCCGAACCCGGGATGTTTGATGAAGAGGACCTGCAGGCAGCTGGGGAGATTGCGCGCAGTGTGGCGTCTGTGCTGCAGCGCGCCCAATTGCTGGACGATGCGCGCCGGCGTCTTCGCGAACGCGCTGATCCACGCTCGGGAGAAGCATCCCGCTCTGGCGACCTTGGGGCGGAGCTGCAACCCGTGGTGCGTGAAGCCCTGGACTATACCGCTGCCCGCCATGCCTTTGTCTTCTTACTGGCCGACGGGACCCGCCGGCTCTACTGTGCCGCAGCCTCCGGCGAACGCAGGGATCTGTTGTCGAGGGTCGTCCTGCGGGGCGACGGCACGCTGGGTGGGTCGAGCGCGGCTACATCCCGGTGGACCGATTGGTCTGGCACGGGACCTTCTGATCGCGAGACGATGGCCGGGCTGGGCATCGAGCGCACGCTCATCCTGCCGTTGAGGGTGGACGGCGAGCAGGTGGGCATGCTCGGCGTGGCCGAGCCCCGGCGGGGTAGATCCTTCAGCCGGGATTCGATGCGTTTAATGACGCACCTGGCGAGTCAAGCGTCTTTGATTGTCGAGCGTTCTCACCATAGCCGGCGGAGCGCTGCTCAATACGACTATGAGATGGTCTTCAAGTCCTCGCCGCTGGGGATTGCTGTACTCACGGTAACCGGTGACATCCAGATCTGCAATCCGGCGCTGGGTGCCCTATTGTCCAGATCCGATCGCAGCCTGCTGGGCGCGAACCTGTCCGAATTCATCTTGAGGGCCGACAGCCAGCGCGTAATGCGAGTACTGGAGGAGGTTGCCATAGGCGGCCAACGCCGGCAAGTGGATGCCCGGGTGCGATCGCTGCAGGGGGACCATCGCGAGGTCCGGCTTTCGTTGGCCCTGGCAGACGTTTCTGGGCAAGAGGGCGGCGAACTGGTGGCGATGATGGAGGATGTGACGCCGCTCAAGATCCTGGAGCAGGAGCGTGTGGAGCACCTGCGCCAACTCCGGGAGAAGCATGCACAGCTCCAGGAGTTGGACCAACTCAAGTCCCGATTCGTGTCGAACGTTTCTCATGAACTGCGCACGCCGTTGGCCGTGATCAAGCTCTATGCCACGCTTGCCCGCAAAGGCCGTCCGGAGAAGCGCAACCACTATATGCAGACCATCGAGCAGGAAACGCACCGCCTGGAGACCATGGTCGAGAACATCCTAGACCTAACCCGGATGGACCGCCAGGCCCTGCGGGTCAATCCTGAGCTCCTCAATGCAGAGGAGATTATCGCCCAAGTGCTGCAGGTCTACGAAGAAACGGCACAGAGCCGGTCCATCGAATTGAGGAACCGCGTGCAGGCTCCGCTACCAAAGCTCTGGGCCGACAAGAACCACCTCATACAGATGCTGACAAACCTGGTGGATAATGCCATCAAATACACGCCCCGAATGGGTCAAGTCTGGGTGGCGGCACGGGTAGGGGGCTCCGATTCCGACCGCATGCTGGAAATCGCCGTTGGTGACACTGGGATGGGCATCGCCGAAGAGGAGCAGGATAAGGTCTTTGAGCGATTTTTCAGGGGGAGTAACAACACCTCTACCTCGACCGGGACGGGCCTGGGCCTCGCCATCGTGCGCGAGCTCATGGCCCTGCACGGTGGGACCGTGAACCTCAAGAGCCAACCGGGTGAGGGCAGCGTCTTTGCCCTACATTTCCCCCTCTATGAGGAGGGCAAGCCATCGGATGGATACCGGGATGAATAATGCTGCGCATCAAGGAGATCACGGAATGCAAGAAGTCAAGTTGCTGATTGTCGATGACCATGCGATCTTCCGTGAAGGCCTGCGGGCTCTGTTGGATATGGAAGAGGACTTTTCCGTGGTTGGTGAGGCGAGCCGAGGTGACGAAGCATTGAGCATGGTTGCCGAGGACCCGCCCGATGTGATCCTCCTGGACCTGCATCTGCCCGATGGCAGCGGCGCAGAGTTCTGCGGCGAGTTGCTAAAGATCAGTCCCCAGGCCAAGGTCCTCATCCTCTCGGCGTACAACGATGACCAGGAGATCAGCGCTGCTCTGATCTCGGGGGCCCGGGGGTACGTGCTCAAGACAGTGGGAGGCGAGAGATTAGCCGACAACATCCGCTCCATCCAGCGGGGTGAGGTGCTCTTGGCTCCCGCCGTGGCCGATAAGGTCGTGCAGCAGCTGAGCCGGCTGCACGAGGAGAGCGGGCGGCAGGAAGAGGCGCTCGAAGTCCTGACGCCACGCGAGCGAGAGGTCTTTGCCCTCGCCAGCCGTGGCCTGAAGAACGCCGAGATCGCCGATGAGCTCTTCTTGAGTGAGAAGACCATCAAGACTCATCTACGGAATATCTACAACAAGCTGAACCTGGCCAGCAAAGCCGAATTGCGTCTATTCGCTGTGAAAATGGGTTTAACCGCGTAGACTCGCTCCTGGTAGGCCCCTGGGACTACGTCGTACACCATAGGCTCGACAAATCTACATCCTGACATCCTCCCTCGGGGGGATGTCTTCTTTTATGCTGATATGCTAGAATGGAGATGTGCAGACAGCATGCCTGGTTTCTGTTGGGCATTGGACATGACGGGTGGATCGATGGCAACTTTGGTGACCAAAGAGGGGCAGCGCATCCTCGTCGTTGGGCGAAGCGCGCCACTAATGGAGGGAGTCTCAGACCTGTTACAGGTGATGGGCTATCCGGTTGAAACGTCCTCCAGTTGGATGGAGACGGAGTACGCCATGCATGATAGGCCCCCCAGCCTGGTGATTGCCGACCTCTCCATCGCTCCCTCTGACGTCTACAAACTCGCGGAGCATATCCGTAGCGCGCCACATTGGACGGACGTGCCCATTTTGTTCATCAGTTTTTCTGGTGACAATCGTATCCGTGAACTGCAGCGGTACAACAAAAAGAGAAATGGAAATGGAAATGGACGGCTGCACTATTATGCTCACACCCTGCTCAGCATGGATGAACTCCTACAGGAAGTCGAGGCATGCCTACCTGGACCACACTGATCGGCTAGCGCACTGCCCGAGTGCCGTGTGCCGCCGCATGGGGATTCCGTGCGCCTATAATCTGTCCCAAGCTCCGTCGCACACCCAGGTAGACCGTGGTGGGCTCGAAGAAGATCACCAGCCGGTGGCCTACTGGCGCCGGTTATTGCCCGCCGACGAAGTCTGGTACGAGGTTACGTCAGACCGCCGACACCTGTAGTTGGCCGGGCCACAGCCCGCGCCCAAGCAATCCTAGCCAGAGGAGTCGTTTC
>Ga0316577_10000209_pt1 | contig 19896 bp, 18 predicted proteins | sample S5NA_FD_203073 | JGI IMG/M metagenome (GOLD analysis project Ga0316577, IMG submission 203073) | Rhizosphere microbial communities from salt marsh grasses in Alabama, United States - S5-7_050615r2r1 | ecosystem: Host-associated > Plants > Roots > Rhizosphere | place: USA: Alabama | collected... | reverse complement strand
CCGCACGCCGCCATAGATCTCGCGGCTCGTCGCCTGGTAAAAGCGCGCGTCGAGACCCAGCGTCCTGATCGCCTCCAGGATGCGCACCGGGGCCACGGCGGTGATCTCGGCGGTGACGATGGGCTGGCTCCAACTATCGGCGGGGACGGACTGGGCGGCGATGTTGTAAACCTCGGTCGGGCGGTGCTTGGCCAACACGCGCTCAATGACATGCGCGTCGATCAGGTCGCCATATTCGAGCGTTATCTTGCCGACGAGATGGTCGATGTTTGGGTAGCGGTAGTTGGTCGAGCGCCGCACCAGCCCAACGACGTGGTATCCTTTCTCCAGCAGAAACTCGGCCAGGTAGGAACCATCCTGGCCGGTGATGCCGGTGATGAACGCGGTTGGTTTGGTCATCTCAATTCTCCTTCTCGGTGTAATCTGCTGCAAGCTCCCTGGCAGTGATGCTACCTTGCTTTCTTGAACCATATCCAAGCAGAAAGCGATATCCAGGTCAATATACCTGCCGCCATGATACCGGCAAAGGCAAACGTGGCAAAGTATAGGATGTTTGGTTCCGGATGCCCCATGTTATCGGGAGGATAAAAGAACAACTCTATCAACAGTGAAGGTTCTATGTGTTCAGGGTGAGAATGGTATCTACATGGGTCAGGGATAAAAACGTCATAGGCATACCATGCCGCCAAGAGGGCAAGTGGTATGGTGCACGTACATAGGGCAGCGCATACAAGCCAGAGAGTACTCCGCTTGTGTTTCTGGAACATCGGACACTCGTTATCCCTTGGAGAAATACTTCGCGCGGTTGGAAACCGCGCCTACACATTCCTCAGATAAGTATCAGCGTTTATCTGCGTCCTATTTACACACTGGGGAAGAACGCGACGCGCGACAGCGTCTTCATCTGCCGGGCGAACTGGGCCTCCGGCCAGGCCAGACAGCGGGCTAGGTAGCGCCGCAGCTTTTCCCCCGCCGGGAGCCCGTGCTCCATCCAGCCCTTCAGCCGCCCTTCGTGTGCCAGGCGGATGCCGTGGCGGATCAGTGTGACCATCCAAAAGATGGGAAAGATGGCCAGATATAAATCCACTCTGCGCTTTAGGTGGCGGTCCGCCTGACCTCGCACCGCCAGGTAGGGCCTGAGGAAGGCTTTCCACGCCTTGGGAGAGATCAGGTCTTCTTGGTTGGGATGCGTCATCAGGTCAGCCAGGTCGCGGGCGGGATCGCGCAGGCCGCTATCCTCCCAGTCCACCAGGCCCAGCCGTCCATCGGGGCGCAGGATGACGTTGGCAAAGCGCGGGTCGGCCCGGCAGAAGCAGAGGGCCGGTTCCTGATCCGATAGCTCGCGCATCGCCGAGTGGCGGCTTTCCAGTACCGTGAAGCACAGATCGACAGCGCGCCTCCCGGCGGGGAACGCGCTTTCCACCCAGTCGGCGTAATCCTTCAGATCGGCGTGAAAGCTGGCCTCGATATCGTCGAACGGCCGGCTCTGCCCGCGCGACATCCACAGCCCATCAGTCGATATGGCGTTCATCTTTAGCCACACCTCGGCCAGTTGGGCCAGTTCTGTGGAGGTGGGGCGATGGCGATCCCACGGTTCGCCCTCCATAAATTCATAGATGACGATGGGCCTGTGCGCTGCCGAGCGCGGCTGGACGTGTGCGACCGGCTGGGGGGCGATATCCAATGGGGCCAGTAGTTCGAGCGCCTGGAACTCGCGGCGGGGCGCATCCTGCCATTCGTTGGGCTTGAGGAACTCTTTGGCGATCAAGTGGCGGTCGCCAGCCCACACGTCGTACAGACGGTTGGATTGGTGCTCTAGCGAGGAACGAGGAGAAACATCTATCCCATTCTCCGAAAGGCCCATTGCCCGGGCCAGGATGGTCGTCAGTGTGTCACTCATATCGCTCTTGCCTCCTTGTTTTTTTGTTGAGGGCCAAAGTATCGCCCGATCCTTTCGACCTCACCCATCACTCTGCGGATGCCTATCTCGCTCTTGAACCAATTATCTTTGCGAATGTCCCGTTCATCGTGAATGGGAGAGAGCATGAATCGGACATGCTCTGGAAAAGCGGCGCTGTACGCCATATGGGCGCGCCGGGCGTGAGAGGCCTTGCAGACGAGGATAGCTATCTGAACCTCCAAGGCATTCTTGACGATGGCCTGCCACGACAGCTCGGCGTTTTCGAACGTGTGCCGCGCCTCGTCCTCTTTCAGAAATGCCGTCTCGGGTACACCCAACGAGATGCCAACCTGTTTGAGGTACGCCCACTCGGTCAAGCCAGGCAAATGTGGATTGGTCCCACCCGATGGCAGTATGATCGGAGCGAGCCCGCGATGATACAGTTCCGCGGCGCGCTCCATCAGGTGTGGGCGATGGCTGTCGGGTATCAGGATGATGTCGGCACACGAGATCGGCATCTCGAGAAATATGAATTCGGTGATGGCAGCAATTGGTTCTTCCAGCATTTGGGGTCAAGTCCCAGCTATCAACGTGTATAAGCGCGGAATCTGGTCCGCGAGTACATCTTTATCGGTGGTTGCCTTGAAAAAGCCGGTCAAACCGCCATACTCGAAAGTTACCACCCAAGGCCGCGCCCACGCACCGCTGTGGATCTGCTCCATCGCCCACGTAAAGAACCCCCAGTCCGCTTCCGTCATCGGCAGATGGTCCATCACCTTACCGGCATAGTTTTGGATATCCTCCTCGGCGACGCCAGCCCGACGCGCCAGCTCGACCCATCCCTCGTCGATACGTTGGACACCCGTAATGTGGATCTCGCGGAGGCGACCGGTGGGCAAAGCGCCGACGTACTCGCGCGCGCCGATGCCCAGATACCGGGCTGCCAGCCGGGCGTGCGCCAGATCGAGCAAAAGGCCGCAGCCGGTCTCCTCGATCACGTGCGAGATGGCCTGTGGCAAGGCAGCGATCAGCAGCCCCCAGTCCCCAAAGAAGGGGATGTTCTCGAGGATCACTCGCTCCGCCCCAAAGCGCTCGACCACAGCGCACACATCCTTGATCGCACATTCGGTCAGCATTTCGACGTGCGCGGTCTCTGTCGAATCGATGGGAATAGATGGATGATCGTCGATGAACGGCATGAGATGGAGGTTGACCTGCCGCGCATCGGTCTGTACTATCAACGTCTCGATCTTTTCCCAGTCCGCCGGCCCGCCCGTGTCGGAGTCGAGCGCGTCGCCAACGCCCGCCCCAACCCGGAGCGGGAAGTGCACATAGATGGGATGCACCTCCTGGACAGCCGCGACTAGATCCGGCCAGGCGGGGCATTTTAGACGATCGACCTGGATTTCTCCCGCCTTGAGCAATTCTGCTGCAGCCTGGGAGTAATTGACGGCAAATTCCAAAAAGATCGTGACCTCCTCACAAGGATACGCCCAACTGGCGGAATCTCCCCTCCGCCAGCATCAGTGCTACCGGCACGTTCATCTCGATGCGCTTGACGACCTCGTCCGGGCTGGCCTCTCGGCAACGTTTCAGTTCGGCGGGGTCGATTCCCTGCCAGTGCGGGTGCTCCCAGGCCAGCCAATCCACCTTGCGCGTCGTCACCGGGATGCCGTTCTTCATCGCCAGCAACATCCACTCAGCCCAGACCTCGCAAGACGGACTGCGCGATTGGCTCAGTATGCTGCTTGCCGCATCGTAACTCAGGAGCAGGGCACACGGCATCAACTCGATGGATCTCCCGCTGAAAAGCTCGAATATCCTGGAGATCATCTGCTCGATCTCGCGGTAGTTTGCAGGGTGAGTGTCCCAAGAAGCTTGCGACCGCTCAAACACCAGGAACTCGGCCGTGCGATAGACCGTGAGGTCCTGAAGAAACTGCCATCGCCACTCGGTCTCCAGGGCGAACAGGATGCGGTCGAGAAAACCAAAAAAGATCGGCTGTCCCGCCTGTGCGCGCGCTAGGGCCAATCGCAGCGCTTCCCGTGACTGATCCCCAATGGTCGCCCCGGCTGGATTATCGAACACGCCACACCCCTGAGCCTCCAAGTAGCGGACAAAGCCGGCGTTACCTTTTCTCGTCGGTGATGCCACGCTGACACAGACCGCGTCAAAGGCCGATTGCAACGTCTGGAGATGTCGATGGAAGGCGTGATTGTATCTGCCTCCGGGGTCATAGTAAGGAAATGTGAGAATCATTGTAGTGAACGGTTCGCGCGACAAACTGTCGGCGTTAGCGGGCCTTTTCGGCGACGACGATGAGCTGATGATCCTCGCCCACGGCAAGCACCTCGAACCCGGCTGTGGTCAGCATATACCGGGCCTGCTGCGCCGTCCAGGAGGGGTTATCGTAAAACCGGTCTCCGCAGGCTTTGGCGACGACGAGCAGCGACTTGCACGCGGTTCGGCGTTCGAGATGCTGCAGGCGGTACCGGACGAGCTCGCCGAAGGAGCGCGATCCGTCGTTGGGCTTGGACCTGGGCAGCGATAGAAGCAGCGTCCCGCCGGGCTTGAGCACGCGATGGAACTCGCTCAAGGTAAAGGTGGGATTGGCGACCGCTTGTAGGACGCTGATGCTGATCAGGTGGTCGAAGCGGGCATCGGCAAATTCCAGCGGGGTGTTCAGGTCCGCTCGCTTGAAAGTCACGCGCTCGGACAAATCCTCCGTTGTCTTTTGCTTTGCCTTTGTCAACATACCTGTCGCAAAGTCGGTGCCTATCACTTGAAATCCCTCCTTTGCCAGGGCGATGGTGTAATTTCCCGTCCCGCAGCCCGCGTCGAGAACCCACTCACCGGACTTGTGCGCCTTTCCAGCAGCACGTCGACTGTTGAAGCGAATCTCGCCACGGCCCAGGTTGCTCATCCCACACGCGCCCCTGTAGGCTCCAGAACCCTCTATAGAAGTTCCACAACAGGCGTCGTGATTCCCGCATGTGCGGCATGTGTGATTTGGGGAGGGGCTGGCTCAACTGGGCAATCCGCGATCTACCTGCAGTCTGAAGGATACCAGAAAAGGAGGACTTGTGCTGGACGTAAAAGCGACGCTTACCCGACGGTAAGGCTACGGCAGAAAAGGATGGGCAAGAATTTTACCACGGAGACACGGAGAGCGCCGAGATTTTAGGTTTAACCTCATTTTCTCCGTGTCCTCTGTGCCTACGTGGTTTTAACCTCTTGATCCCGGCTTGGCAGGTTAGGGTTATTGAAGTAGCTCCAGGCTTCTGAGAACATCCTCGGTGATGCTGCGCGCCTGCTGGCCATCTGCCCCCGCGCCTTGAATGTTGGTGGCAAAGATGATCGTCGTGCCATCGCGGTTCAGAGTGCCGACGAACCACCCCAGCGGCTGCTCGCCCTCTGGCGTGCAGGAGCCCGTCTTACCTCGATAGACGTACGCATCCGTCTCCTCCTGGACGAGCACCTCCTTGACGATGTCCATCGAGCGCGCCGAGACCGGCAGGTCACCGGTGTCCAGGCGGTGCAAAAAGTCGATCTGCTCCTCGGCCGAGATCTTGAGCGAGCTTCCCAGCCAGAATTGGGTAAGGCCGCCGGAGATATCCTGGTTGCCATAGCCGAACCTATCGACGTATTCCTGCATCCGCTCGGTCCCTACCTCTGTCGCCACGGCCTGGAAATACCACACCACCGAGTTCTGCACCGCCGAGGCCATCATGTGATCGCGGTTCCAGCTTTCGACGGGATACTGCGTCCCATCCCACTTGATGACGTAATCCTGGTCGGGGATCACGCCCGTCTCCAGAGCGATGAGCGAGTGGGGAATCTTGTAGGTAGAGCAGGGGGAAAGTCGCTCGGCGCAGCGGCCGGGGTTGAAGCGGATGGTTTCGTCCGCGGCGACGTCCCACACCACGAAACAGCCCTCATAGTCCGCGAAGAGCGGAAATAGATCGGGCGCGGGCTTGAGGGCACAACAAGCGGTCAGAAGCACGCAAAAAACGAGCAAAAGACAGATGGCCTTACGCATCGCTTCCACCTCAAGGCATAGGGTTCGCGTTCTCAAAGTGGGTCAAAGGAGGCTTGCCGACGGCATAGACGTTGTAGCCGATCTCGAAAAGCCTCTTGTGATCCAGGATGTTGCGCCCGTCAAAGATAAAGGCCGGGTGGACCATCGTCTCATAGATGGCCGCATAGTCCAGCTCGGCGAACTGCGGCCACTCGGTGGCGACGGCGATGGCGTGCGCGTCCCGCGCCGCGGCATAAGGGTCCGGTTCGAAGGTCACCTGGGCGGCGACGTCGTGCAGGTCGGCGCGGGCGCTCTCCAGCGCGTAGGGGTCGGTGATGACGACGCGTGCGTGCTCCTCCAAAAGCTCCCGGCACACGGCCAAGGCGGGCGACTCGCGGGTGTCGCTGGTGTGGGCCTTGAAGGCCGCGCCAAAGAGGGCGATGCGCTTGTTGGCCACCGTGTTGAACATCGCCGCCACCATCTTGGACACAAAACCCGCCTGCTGATACGCGTTCATCCTGACGACCTGCTCCCAGTAGGAAGCCACCTCGTCGAGACCGTAGAACTCGCACAGGTACACCAGGTTCAGGATGTCCTTCTTAAAACAGGAACCGCCAAAGCCCACGCTGGCCTGTAGGAAACGGGGGCCGATGCGGCTATCGGTGCCGATGGCGTGGGCTACCTCCGTCACGTCGGCGCCGGTCTTTTCGCACAGATTGGCGATGGCGTTGATCGAGGAGACACGCTGAGCCAGGAAAGCATTGGCCGCAAGCTTGGAAAGCTCGCTCGACCACAGGTTGGTGGTGATGATGCGCTCGCGGGGGACCCAGTGGGCATAGATATCGACGATGGCCTGTATGGCCTTTTGGCCCGACGGCGTCTGCCGCCCGCCGACGAGCACGCGGTTGGGATTCTGCATATCCTCGACCGCCGTGCCCTCAGCCAGGAACTCGGGATTAGAGACCACGTCGAAGAAAAGCCCTTTCTCGTTCGAGTTGAGAATGCGCTCCATCGCCTCGGCGGTGCGCACGGGCAGGGTGCTCTTTTCGACGACGACCTTGGACGAGGACGAGCCCTCCACGATCTGGCGCGCCGTCTTTTCCCAGTACTGCAGATCAGCCGCCTTGCCCGCCCCCTGACCAAAGGTCTTGGTCGGCGTGTTGACGCTGACAAAGATGATCTCGGCCTCGGCGATGTGCCGCTCAATCTCGGTGGAGAAAAACAGGTTCTTGCCCCGCACGCTGAGTACGATCTCTTTCAGGCCAGGCTCATAGATCGGCAGATGATCCGATTGCCAGGCGGCGATCTTTTCAGCGTTAATATCGACGACCACGATGCGGTGTTCGGGACAGTGCTTGGCGATGACGGCCATCGTTGGCCCGCCGACAAAGCCTGCGCCGATGCACAGGATATTTGCCATCGTTCCTCCTTGGGTGCTTGGCGGGAGAATCTCGAAATTAGAGTCGATGTAAGCTGTGGTGGAGCCTCCCCGCAGACGTTAAATCTCTACACCCTCTTGGCGCGCCACCGTCAGGTTGGCTCGAAGCAGCGCCTCGTGGCTTTCGCCGACATCGAGCCACCAGCCGTCGACGATCTCGTATTCCATCGCGCCCCGCTGGATGTAGGCATTGTTGACGTCGGTGATCTCAAGCTCACCTCGCGCGGAGGGTTCCAGCGTTTCGATGACCTCGAACACGTCCGGCGGATACATGTAGATACCGATCACGGCCAGGTCGCTGGGCGGGTTCTGCGGTTTTTCGATGATGCGCTTGATCTTGTCGCCCTCAACTTCTGCGATACCGTACTCTCGGGGATTGTCGACGCGCTTTAAAAAGATTCGGCTACCCGTCTGCTGCTTCGAGAAAGCCTCGACACCCCTCTTGATTCCGTTCTGTAGGATGTTATCACCGAGAATCACGACGACGCGATCGTCGTCGACGAACTCGCGCGCCAACCCGAGCGCCTCCGCTATGCCGCCTTCTCTCTTTTGATACGCATAGTTGATGCGGGAAAGGCCAAACTCCTCTCCATTCCCAATCAGGCGCAGGAAATCTCCCGCGCTGGTGCCGCCGGTGACGATCATGATGTCCGTGATGCCCGCCTCGACGAGCATCTCAACAGGATAGTAGATCATCGGCCTGTTGTATACCGGCAGGAGGTGCTTGTTTGTTATACTCGTCAGCGGGCGCAGGCGGGTACCCAGTCCACCCGCAAGTACTACACCTTTTATTTTGCTCATCACGTTGTTCCCCTTTTCTTTAAATTGCTGCGACTGTGTTGAAAACGATCCATCTGTGCAAAAACGCAAGAGGTCTCTCCAGAGACATCTGCTTTCTGAAAAGACCTCCCGCAAGCGCTATTCCGATATAAAGCTCCCCGTCCATTCTGGCTGGTCAGGCGCGCTGCCATCCTCAAGCATCCCGCGCCACTTTTCGTCGGTCAGGCGATCGTTCATGGGCCAGGAGAACTCGTAGTAGGAAAAGACGCCGCCCTTGGCCACGTGCAGCCCACCCGCGCCATCGGGGATGACGACGTATATCTCGTAGATAGGGCCGATGGCCTCCTCCAGCACATAGCCGTTCGGATCGGTGGCTACGTCGGCCACGAGCGCCGCCGGCTCCGGCTCATCGAAGAAGGGACTGCCGCCCTCCCCCTCCTGGTCGGCGGCGGCCAGCGTGATCGCCTCCAGCTCCCCGCCGTAGAACTTGATACGATCGTAATCCTCGATGGTGAGCGCCTCTCCGGCCAGCTCCCGCTGCGAGACATCGAGCAAAAAGACGATCATGTCGTCCAGTCGCTGCAGGTTGGCTCGGGTCAAGTTTGCTTCTGCCGTATCGCTCAATAGCCCGCGACTCTCCAGCCCCTGGTACGTCATGCGCGTGAGCGCCAGCAGACGGGCATAGGCCTTCGGGTTGGGCTCGACCCAGCCGCGCGGCGGCTCGGGTGGTGCCCCTCCTCCCATCTCGGCCATCGACTGCTTGGCGTAGAGGATGGTGTCGTGCTTCAACTCGGTCCAGGAACCCAGCGCCGTGTGGATATCCTTGCGCGCCCAGGCCTGGGTCTGCATAAAGGCCGGGTATTGCGCGCCCTTGGGCTCCAGCAGCGGATCGAAGGCGTACAGCCACGCCCAATAGAGGTTCTGCGTCCAGGAATCCATCTCCAGCGCGTCCACTTCTCCGCGCAGCTTGGTCATCTGCTCCGGGTAGTTGACGTAGGCCGTCTCGCCCGCCTCGTCGAGGATGGTGTAGGCCTCCTCGGAGCCAAGGGCCGCCATGACGTCGAGCCCCATAGGCAACATGCGAGGGTCGTCTAGTGTACCGACCTCGCGCCAGGTCATCTCGTCAAAGATGTAGGCATCCAGCACAAAACGCTGCCCCATGAAGCGGAACCCCTGCGTCACCTGCTCCTTATCCTCCCAGATGTAGACCCACATCGAGTTGATCTGCGGTGGCGGGAGTTCGCGCGCCGCCTCGACGAACGCGGTAAACTTTGCCTCGTCTGTGATGGCCGACGGCGGGGCATCCGGGCCAAACACGCTATCCCACAGCGCGCCGTACTCGTGGAACCCCAGGTCGTCCGACTTGCCGACGATGAACACGGTGGGATCGTACACCCGCCCCCACACGTCGGCTGCGGAAGTGCCATCCACATCGGTGTTGCGCAGGATGTAGGTGATGAGCAGCGCCATGCGGGTCTCGTCCGGCTTTTGCAGCCGCATGTTGATGCGCCCGTACCACATCATCGTGCGAAAGTAGCGCTGAAGCTGCTCGCTGCGCGTGTAGTGACCACGCGGGTCGTTCTGGGTATAGTCCTCGCACATGCAGGGTTGATCGAGACACTCTGGCGGCGGGTCGGTGTCGCAGGGATCGCATGTACCGGGGCAGTTCATGCTAAAAATAGGGCTGGCTTCCAGGCCACTGTGCGCCGCGATCAGGGCCAGCTCTCCGGCCACCATGTCGGCCACATCCGGAGGCACGGGAGCGGGGGCATCCGGGCTGATGAGCGCGTCTGCCACGGCAAAGTAGGCGACCACCTGCCGGGCCGGGCCTTCCAACTCCGTGCCCTGCAGGTCGGTGTGCAGCTCGATCGCCTTTTCCAGGCATGCACGCGTCAGCATCTGGATGTCGGGCTCAAAGTATTGCCGCTCCAGGTCGCGCAGCATCTTGTCAAAGATCAGATGATAAACGTGGTAAACCGAATCGGTGGTGATAAAGACGGGCATCTCCTGGTAACGGGCATCCTCGTAGAGCAGATAGAACTCACGCCACTCGGCGGGCGTGACGACAAAGCCGTTCTGCGCCAACAGCGCGCGCGCCCCATCATCGAGGGCGATACCCGGGTGGACCCCCACCGTCGCCAGGTCGAGTGGCAAGGCATAGCCATCGTAAGCCGCCGGCAGGGCAACGGGAATCTCGGGATAGGCGGCGAAACCCGGGCCGCGCACGCCCACAGGCGGCGTGGGCGGGACTCCCAAAGTCGGAGGCAGCGTCGCAGGTAGCGCGGTCGGACCGAAAGGCGACACAGTCACGGAAGAAGGCGACGGCGTGGGTATGCCGCACGCCAGCGCGGCGGAGAGAAGCAACAACGCAATCAAGCCATGTTTTACCTTGTGCATTTTCGCACCTCCTTGCATCTCGCATCCAAAGGATTATCTATCCACATCCAATCAACGCACCGCTATACCGAGTGACCTATCGTCGCCTACGTCTGTCAGGCAAAGCTGACGAAAAGCCCCTTGGGGCGAACGCCACTCGAGTGAAAAGCCAAATTCGTCCCACTGCCAAACGTCCACGTGACTGGCGGTGCCGTCGCGGCCCGTGGCATAATCCCCCTCGAGCGTCACCACCTCGTCGATTTCGTCTCCATCGACATCGCCCACAGCCAGGGCCAGCAGCGGCGCGGGCAGCGCCGACCCGGCCCAAATCTCGCGCCCATCCTGGGGGTCGAGCAGGATCAGGTGGCAGCTATCGCCCGCCGCATCGTGAAAGCCGGTAATAGGGCTTGGAACGGAGACCCATTCCTGAATCGGCCAATCGCGCCAGGGCCTCCAGACCAGCAGCACCCACTCGGACTCGCCATCGCCCGTGACGTCGGCCAGGGCCGCAGCCGTGACGTGCCAATCGGCAGGCATGGCCGGCAAAGGGCGCTTCGTGGCAGGGGCAGAGGGTGCGGCAGTCTCGTGAGCGTGCGAGAGAGTGACGAAAGCACCATCGCGAAAAGCATAGATTTGCCACGAAGGAAAGGACGTGGCGCGGGGCAGCAACGCGAGGCTGGCGAGGACAACCATCGCCGGCCAGCCAATGCGGAGATCGCTAACCACTGTCCATCCCTCTATCGCGGATACCTGACACCATGTCTGAACTCTTACCGCATCGAGGATACCAGAAAAGAAAGCGGCTTGCTGGATGCAAACACTACGCTCCCCCGACGACGTGCCTACTGAGGCCCTAGAGTCGCAAGCCCTACGGCGTCTCGTATTGCCACGTGCCCGTGCGGACGTCCCAGCCGGAGACGCGGATGATCTTGCCATCCAGCGCGCGCAGGAAAGCAGTGGCGCCAATGGACTCGGCGATCTGCGTCTGAAATACCGTGTCGAATCCCTGCTCCCCCACTGTGGCCCAGCCCAGCTTATCTCGCACGCCTGCGTTCTCGCGCCACAGCTTGCCAAAGCCACGGACCGGCTGTAACAGACCCGCCGGCGGCACGAAGGCGGGATCGCTTTCAGGATCACCCTCCGTCCACGTATCGTCAAACATGGCGAATTGACCATCGTCGTAAAGCACAAAGATCACCCGCGCCAGTACCCCGACATCCTCCAGCCAGATCATGCGCCCGTGCTCGAACGGCTGCTCTGCCGCCCAGCTCGCACTAGCCTCACCAGCAGGGCAGCGCGCAATATCGGTAGTGAAAAAGTAATCGTGCTCGCACGCCCACGCGACGTTAACCGACTTGGATACCGTATGTCCTGCATCGTCCCGTGCCGTCAAGGTCATCGATGGGTTGCGGTAATAGGTAAAGGTAAGATCCTTGACCAGCGAGCCGTTAGGCGGTCCTTCCCACGCATCGGGAAAACGCTGCTTGGTGCCACTCCAGATAGTGACGCCGGTAGCGCCGGTCGTCTGCCAGACGAAGGTCAGCCGCTTGCCCGTCGGGATGTCCTCTATCGTGACGGTGAAGGACAGAATGGCCAGCCCTTCGGCCGGCGCCTCAGTGGGCGGCGGCGGTTCCGTCGGAAGTGGCGCCTCCGTCGGAAGCGGCACCTCGGTTGAAGAAGGCACCACGGCCTCCGTCGGGGGCGACTCGGGAGTATCGGAAGGCGTCGGTGGGATCGAAGTCGGCACAAACACCTGCACCTCCGTCGGCGGCGTGGGCGTGGACATGCACGCAAAAGAGACAGTCGCCAAAGCGACAGCCAAAAGGGCACACCAAGTAGATTTTTTCATCACAGTACCTCCGTTTATGAACAGGGGATGCCCCGGAGAATGAGGAACACCACACTCAGTATACTGCGGTTATTGGGGCGAGTCAATCAACAGACGATTGGGCAACAGGATATCGTACTTGAAACTATTCATGCACACCGTTTCCACGGTCGTGTAATTCTGGCCGATGGCAACGAGCACGGGGTCCGGGTAAAACCGGGCGCGAAAGATGACCACGCCGAACTCTTGCCGGTTGATGCGCTCGACGATATCCGTCGTATCGAGCGAGCCGTTGAGGTAAAGATTACGGAGTTGGGTGGGATTGGTCACCACCGGCTCGTCAGCCAGAAGGCTGAACATGGCCTCCTCGCTAAAGACAGGACCATCGGAAGAGAGAACGTAAGCGAGGATCTCTCCACCTGCCTTGTAATCCTCCTCGACAAGCAGATGGCCCAACTGCGTGTATCCCATGCTATCGTGGTATTGATACGTTCTGCAGTGAGCTTCCCCTTCAACCAGGACCAGCTTATCCGCCACGCCGAACGCACGGGCCAGCGGCCCAAAGATGGGGCCGTCGGTGGGCAAGTGGAGCATCAACGAGGCCTGCAGCAGATAGAGCAGGGGGATTATGACGGCCAGGAGCGGCGCTGCCCAAGGCTGCAGCTTGTGCAGCCGGCTTTGCAACAGGTGCCACGCCCGCTTGGGTGAGAACCGAGTCGCCCTGGCAACTGAACTCGCTGTATCACGCAGCGGCTGGGCGGCGGCGCGCCGTCCCAACAGCCTCTTCAAGCGGCCCAACGCCGCACCGGAGGCAAGGCTTGCGCTGGCGACGGTCGTATCGAGGAGGGATTGGGCCTGTTCGTCCAGAGCGCGCTGCCGGGACGCCGCCTTCTGCAAGCGACCCAGCGCCAAACCGGAGGTGATACAGGCCGCGGCGATGGCAGTGGTGAAATAGTTAAAGCCCGCGCCCCACTTGCCGCTCAAAAGACCCGTCCCCATCGCAAAAAAGAACCACAGCGAGTAGACCGAAAGCCGATCCCAGAACAGCTCATAGGCCAGATACGTGGCTGCCAGAAGGATGAGGATTGTGTGTAGGCGGAACCACTGTTTGAGAAAGAAAAGCGTCTGCAGATACTTGAACTCGTTGACGTTCGCCTGGATGGTGTTAACCCACCACTGGCCGTCGGTGGCAGCGTTCAGCAGCCAAAAGACCGCTCCAACCACAACGGCCAGCGCAACGCCGGAGACGATGGCCTTTTTGATGTCGCGCAGAAAGACGTAAGAAAGCGCGGCAACGACGGTGAACAAAGCCATCTGCTTAGTGTACCCGGCACAAAAGAGCATCACCAATCCCAAGATAAGATTGCGCGTGCCGTGCTTGGGGTGATCGAAACCGGCGATGAAGGCGACGGCCAGCGTCTCGAACATCACCATCGTCATGTGCATCCGGCACAGCGGCCCGGTCTGGTAAACGTGGCTGGAGGCGAAAAAGGCCAAGCCGGAGACGAGGGGAATGAACCAGCCCTTGACCCTGCGGCGCACGACAAAGAAAATCGTTCCGCCGATCACCAGCGTGGCGACGAATGAGACCACCCGTCCGGCGACGACGTACGGCCCAAAGATCGGCAAAAGCGGGATGATGAGCAAATGGAAGAGTGGCGGGTAGTTGGAGGCGTAAAACGGGTAGACGGCGTTGTCTTTGTAAGGCCACTCTCCCCGGCTGTACAGGATCGCGTCGTACAGTTCAAAGCCCTCCCCCTGATCGTAATCGAAGGGCCATTGAAAAAGATCGACGGCGTAGAGGACGAACACGAACAGGTAGCCGAGATAGGCCAGGACGGCGACTGCCGCCAAAAAGGCCCCGATTCCTTTGAGAATGCGCGAGAGGTTCGAGTTCATGGTGGTTGGTTAGTTGGTCGGTCAGGCAGGGCGATTGCCCCGCAGGATCAGGATGACGCCAGCCAGGATGCCCGCGCCGCCGATGCCGGCCCCTATCTGCTGCAGCGGCCCAAAGCCGCCCCACTCTCCCGCACCGACGACATCAACGCCGACGATGCCGGCCATCCCGATCAGGGTCAGTAGGATGACGATAATGCCCAGTTGGCGCTTGGTGATCATACGGGCCGCATTATAGCACAGCGGAATAGGGGGTGCAACCGGGCGCATTTCAGTCCTGGGGCAAAAATTGGTTCTTTTCAACCGATGTGCACAAGCACCCACAGTCTCAATCCGCGGGTACTGAGATGCGGTTTCTGCGTGATTTTCTCCTTTGCCAACCTATTAGCCCCCAACCTGAAAGGCACCCGGTGCAACCCTGAGATACAGGATGCGTATTGTGAAGTAGAAGATGCAAGAGGCAAGATGCTGGAGGCAAGATGGAAGAAACAAGTGAAGAGATGTCAGCAAATGGGAAAGCGACGAACGGCGAGATGGTCGAGGTACCCACGGCTGAGTGGACGACGGCGTCGCTGGCCCACGCGAGCATCCTGCTGACCGTGCTATTTGGAACGGCGGGCGGCATCGGACTGCCGATAGGGCTGGCTGTACCCTTGGTGATGTACCTGGGATACCGGAAACAGTCGCGATTCATCGCCTTTCACGCGCTGCAGGCCTTTGTTTATCAGCTAGCGGGCACGCTCATTTTGGCATTCCTGGGCGCTTTGGTAACCATGACCTGGACGGCAAGCGGTTCGCTCGCGGCGGTACTCATCGGGTTTGCGCTCATGCCATTTGCATTGTCGCTCACGTTGCTGCTGGCAGGCGCAGCCATCGCTTGGTTGGTGTATGGGGCGTACGCAGCATATCAAGTCTATCAAGGGCGCGATCTGCGCTATTGGCTGATCGGTGAATGTTTGGAACGGGAGGTGATACGGTGATACGCGGACGAGATCCCTTCGTGGCTCTAGTCTTGGAGGTCGTCGGCGGGTTCTTTGGCTTCTTGGGCTTTGGCTGGATCTATGCCGGCCGCCCGGCGATGGGTATCCTACTGCTAATCAGTTACTGGCTGCTTGACTGGGTCATCGGCCTGACGCTGTCCATCGTCACAATGGGTATGTGGTGCTTCGTTTGGCCGGCACAGAACCTGATCCTTAGCGCGATTTCGGGATACCTGGCCCATCGCTGGCTAGAGCAACAGGCATAGCACAGAGAATCCGAGGCCGCACAATCACTCCTTCGGCGGCCTCGGAACGCCAAAGGCCCTGCGGAAAATCTCGAGGTACTCGTTGCGCTCGCTTTCGCTCATTTCCGCCGACACGGCGCAACGAAAACCGACGTTGTTGAAGAACAGAAAATCTCCATCCAGCCGGGCGGTACAGCGCGCTCGATCCAGGTCGTTCTGCCACGAGCCGCCGCGCAAGACGCGCCAGCCACTTGCCTCCTGGCTCTCCCGCCCGTCGTCGGCGTCGTAGGGATACGGGCGAAACAGGGTGCTCGTCCACTCCCACACGTTACCCACCATATCCCCCACTCCATCCGGGCTGTCGCCCGCCACAGAATACTGCCCTACGGGAGTAGTACCTCCGACGCCGCTCTCCTTGGAGTTGCAACGGCCTTGCACGAACTCGTCCCCCCAGGGCCAGCGGCGCCCGTCGGTGGAGCGTGCAGCCCGCTCCCACTCGGCCTCCGTGGGCAGCCGTTTACCGGCCCAGGCGGCGTACGCCCTCGCGTCCTCCCAACTCACGAGCACAACCGGGTGTTTCTCCTTGCCCTCCGGAGGTGTACGCGTATCCGGATCCCAATTGTACCCGCGCGTGTCAACCCAATCGACCTCGTAGCAAGGCACCGGGTGATCGGTGGCATCCACGAAGCGTTTGTATTCCGCGTTGGTCACCGGGTAGCGGTCCATGTAGAAGGCGTCCAGGTGAAGCGTGTGAGGCGGACCTTCATTGCTCAAACTCTCTTCGGTCCCCATAGGAAACCCCCCGGATGGTATGTAAACCATTTCCTTCAAATCCTTCTTCCAAATAATCACCGTTTGTCTAGACATCTCAGTCTCCTATCCCGTTACCACTCTGCGTCGTAGGCCAGAACGCACCCCCCTAACCAGAGGTGATCGCCCAGATCTAGCAGACCACGCTCCCCAATTCCGACAGGCGTGCCGTTGAGCTTGGTACCATTGACACTACCCATGTCCTCCACATAGTGACGGCCGTTGTTGGCGCTGATCTTGACGTGGCGCCGGGCAACGACATCGGCGGCATCCTCCTCCGCTCCCAAGTCAATGCCGGGAATGAAGCCCACCACGGGGTCGCTTCGGCCGACGATCACTTCTCCCCAAGAAGGCAGAGAGAAGCGGTGACCTGTAAATGCAACCCACAAGTACACCCTTGGCCTAGAATCCGACGCCTCGCCCATTCCCCGGATGGACTTGTACAAGAACTCGTGGTTTCCCAAAGTGACCTGATCGCCTGGCTGGAGGGGCAATTTCTGGCCGATCTTTAGCCTCCTGCCGTTGACGAGAGTGCCATTGGTGCTCCCCATATCCTCAATCAAATGGAATCCTTCGTAGCCGATGATGCGAGCGTGCCGGCGCGAGATAACGTGGTCTTGCCTGTCGTCAAAGCTCAGATCCACATCGGGATTTGCCCGTGCCGTTGGATCGAAACGCCCGAGCAAGATTTGACCAATCGGTGCCAGAGCGATGCGATGGTGCCCACCTTGCAGGTCCAAGCAGTAGCGAGAGGGAAGCTTGGGTTTCTCCTCTGTTGGCATCTCACGGGTTGGTTGTTCGGTCCGTGCCTGGCTGGCTCGAGACCGCGCGCCGCGAGAAACCGTCCTCCTACTCTCCCTGGGAGGCTCACTGGGCTTGGGCACATCGACGGGGGGTTTGACAGGGGCAGGTTCGGCGACCTTCTCCTTAGGAGCAAGCAGGCAGTTCATTTGCAGCAGCTCCCACATCTGCTGCGTGTCGGAGCCTGCTTCAAAGGCGCGGTGCATCATCATCTTGACGCTGGGAGAGTTGGCGCTCTGTTCGATACATCTCGCGCGATCGCGACAATCACGGCAGTTAGGAATCAAAGGCCCTCTTTTCTACTTCAAGCAGGCCGGCAACGGGTGCATTTGTTCGCTTGGGCAAGGGTTTGTGCAAGCACAAACTTGGGTTTGCCTGGCAAAGTCGAGAGAAACGCCTCACTCAACACACTCGAGACCATCCAAATGCACCTAGCAGTTTGGGCCGCACGTTTGATTATACCACGGGACCCTGGATCGTGCGACGGCAGCGATTAAGGGCCCGTAGAAGAATACCTTCCCGCAATAACACTACAGAAAAGGCCTTGACCTCGCTATTCGGCGATTTTGGCAAGCCTTTACAAGCCCCACTCGACAAGAACGGCATTTGGTAATACCGCCCGAACTTGCGAGTAAAGTTACCCTTTGACAAACCCTAACGGGAATTCGAAGCATTGGATTGCGCAAACTGGGTACATTCTACACATGACCGTGCTGCACGAGCCGCGCTGTGAAAATTGCCTCGAAAACCCTTAACGGGCATCCGAAACGCCACAAACCGACACTTGGCGCACGCCTGTACCTATGTTATAATCCTGACACATCAACTTGGAGGATACCCCTTGCGGCGTAGAACCGGACTTTTTGCATGGCTCATCGTTATCGCCGCTGTCATCGCATTTCTCCTCGCCTGGCAGTACCTCGACTATCGCACAGCGAGCCGCACCCTGCCCGCCGGCATGACGATGGCCAACCTGCCCGTAGAAGGAGAGACACGCGAGCAGGCATTGAATCAACTCGAAGTCGCGTTTGCAACACCGGTCGAAGTGACCTACCAAGGCGAGCGAATGTTGCTATCTCCCGACGCTGTCGAGTTACGCTTTGATGCGGAAAAGACGACGGCCAACCTTGATGCCGCCCTGGCTGCAAGGATGGGGTTCGATGGCTTTGTCACTCACGTGTTGCGCCAACCTCCTGAACCAGAGGACGTTCCCGTGGCAGTCACCTACTCAGAGGAACGGCTCGACGGCTTCCTAGCCCGCATCGCGAGGCAGTACGACCGCCCACCCCAAGCGCCGGTTCCGCTCCCAGACAACTTGGTCTTCCGTGCCGGCCGGGCCGGTCAAGAGCTGGATGTCGAGGCATCCCGCGCCTTGCTCGCCGCCGCCCTCGTCTCGGCAGCCGACCGGCAGACCGAGCTGGTCGTCAAGTCCAGCGAGCCCCCCCCCTTGGAAATAACGGTGCTCGACCAGATGATCCGATCCCTGACAGACGACTATCCGAACATAATACCGGGGGTCTTTATCAAAGATCTACAAACTGGAGAAGAACTGGGGATCAACGAAGAGGTCGCATTCGCCGGGTTGAGCGTGCTCAAGATCGCCATCCTGGAAGAAACCTACCGCGCCCTGGATACTCCTCTCGATGTCGATGTCACCGGCTGGATAAGCGAGTCGCTGGGCATCACCAGCAGCAATTTCAAGGCCAACCTGCTGCTGCGCGATGTCATCGGCGAAGGCGATGGCTACGCGGGCGCCGAGAAGCTCACGGCCTCGATGAACTATCTGGGCTTGCCCAACACGTTCATGGTGGCCCCGTACGACGCGGATTGCCCTTACACCATCCCAACCCCGGCCAATTCCCGCACCGATATTACCACAAACCCCGACTATTGTATGCAGACCACGCCACAGGACATGGGACTGCTGCTGGAGATGATCTATCAGTGCAGCCAGGATGGTGGCGGAGCCCTGACGGTCGCCTATCCCGGTGCTTTTACCGCCGAAGAGTGCAGCGAAATGATCGACTGGATGACCAAGAACAGCTTTGACAATCTCATCGAAGCAGAGTTGCCAGAGGGAACGGTGGTGGCACAAAAACATGGCTTTGGGAATGAGGGACCTCACGCCGACGCAGGGATCGTTTTCAGCCCGGGCGGCGACTTTGTAATCGTCATCTACCTTGATAGCCCGCAGTATCTGGAATGGGCGGAGAGTTCCAGCTTGGCCGCCAGAATCGCCAAAGCGACCTACAACTACTTCAATCCAACGCAATAGCGCTTTTCCCGCTGGTGGGAGGAAAACAAGCCGTTCAACAGCAGTATGCCCCAGTACACAGAATTGCGCGTTTGCCCGTTTGGTCTATAATTTGTCTAGAATCTAGCCAAAAGGTAAAGCTCGCAGGCTCTAGAGTGAGTCCAATTATGCGAGCTTGGCATCCAACAGAGTCAGAATGGACAAGTTTGGAACCCAGCACTTGGAGCAAGCAGAGATTCGTTCAGAAGAGGGCGCCGAGCGCGAACCAAAGGCCCTAGTGGAAAGCGCTGCGCCGTCATCTGCGGGCGAATTAGGGACGCGGCACATCACCCCTCCAGCGGAGGCGATGCAACCGGAGAGCGCCCAGTCTCAGCCGCCCGATCGTTCCGAAGGGCGGCTGCCCGACGGTCACATGCTCCAAAACCGCTACCGCATCCTGGGGATATTGGGATTCGGCGGCATGAGCGCCGTCTACAAGGCCCAGGATATGCGCTTTCCCAAGGTAGTCCGGCTGTGTGTCGTCAAGGAGATGCTGAACACCGCCACTGATCCCCAGGTGCGGGCGATGAT
>Ga0316577_10000207_pt1 | contig 19902 bp, 13 predicted proteins | sample S5NA_FD_203073 | JGI IMG/M metagenome (GOLD analysis project Ga0316577, IMG submission 203073) | Rhizosphere microbial communities from salt marsh grasses in Alabama, United States - S5-7_050615r2r1 | ecosystem: Host-associated > Plants > Roots > Rhizosphere | place: USA: Alabama | collected... | reverse complement strand
GGGGATGCTCCAAAAAGGAAACGGTTAAATGAGATAACTCATTTAACCGTTAAGGAGGAGAACAGATGAAAATTATTAGGTTGAAGATAGAGAATGCAACTTACCTGCCAACCAAAGATCATTTTTTATATTTTTTATAATTTATATTTTTACAAATAGTTTAAGTATCTTATGATAACTGTTAGCCACCGGCGCATCTCGGGCGCATCCTGCCACACAGCGCCATAAGCCGCACCAGGTTCAAGGTTTTAAACCGGTTCCGGCGATGATTTTTAGATATTAAACGATGCCGAGTGGTTAACGAAATATACAGTCGGTTCAAAATTTTGAACCGACTTTTCGGCCATGAATGGAAAACAACCTAACATATTAATATAAAAAATATTATATAGAGTTTAGCCTTTTGAACCAGACTGGTTCGGAACCCCCTCCGACGGTTCATGGCCTGGGGGGAGGGGGTTGATGCAAGCGCTGTCCGGGGGGCCTTCGTCGGCCATCGCCGGAATCCCCGCCTCCCGGTACCCGATCCTGGGATGCCAGGTCTTCACCCTGAGATGATGGGGAAATGCTTGGGGCTTGTGGATCGATTTTCCCAACAGCAACCGCAAGCACTCCTGAATGCCTTCCGACATGGTGGGGTGGGGATACATGGATTTGAGCACGTCGTTGATCCCCTTGCCCTGATCCATCAACAGCGCGATGGACATGATGGTATTGGAGACCTGGGGCCCGACGGCTCGCATACCGAGGATCTTCTGCTGGGCGTCGTCACTGATGATGATCTTGACAAAGCCGGAGGTCGCCCGCATGGCAATCGCCCGCGTCAGCAGGGCATTGGAGTATGTTGCCGCCCGGTAAGGGATACGCCGTTTTTGGCAGGCCTTCTCACCCAATCCCACGGCCGCCACTGCCGGGTAGAAGAACATCACCGTGGGCATGTTGTGAACGGTCAGGGGCCAGCGCTTGACATGGAACATGTGCTTGATGGCATAACGGCTCTCCATGACGGCCATGTTGACCAGCGCCGGACGGTGGGTCACATCACCGGCGGCATAGATGTGCCCACCCACACAGCAGTTATCGTCGCAGGCCAGATAACCGTCGGCATCCGGCGCAATGCCGGCCTTTTCCAGATTCAGCGATTCCAGGCATGGCTCCCGGCCCACGGAAAGCATGAGGGTATCGATCTCGATCACCTGGGCGTGTCCGTCATCAAAGGTCAGGGTCGCCAGGAGGTGCTCGGGCTTCTCTTCCACCTTCCCGAGTTTGGCGGAATGGAAAATCTTGACACCGTTGTGGGCCAGATTCCTGCTGACAAAATCGCTGACATCATCGTCCTCAAAGGGGATCACCCGATCCTGGTGGTCCACCAGGTAGACATGGGTCTGGCGGAAGTTGGAGAAGATCGTGGCATACTCACAGCCGGTGACACCGGCCCCCACAATCATCATCCGCCTGGGAAACTGGGTCAGCTGCAAAACACCGTCGGAATTGATGATGCGGCGCTGATCCACGCGGATCCCGGCCAGGTCACGGGGTTTCGAGCCGGTGGTGATCAGGATGTAGTCGGCCTCGATGTCACGCTGCACGCCGGATTCCAGCGTCACGCCAATTCGATGGGGCGAAATAAACCGGCCGGTGCCTCGTAGTAGGGTGATGGAGCCGGATCCCTTCCAGCATTGGGGGGAAAAGGTCTCTATCTGCGACAGCATCTGGTACTGCTTGTCCTTGACCGCCTGAAGCACCGTCTCGCGCAGGGCCCCGTAGTCCACGGCCAGCTCCTGGCTGTGGTAGCCCCGGTCAGTTTTAGCAGCCACGGCAAAGTCCTTGGCCAGTTCCCACATGGTCTTGGAGGCCAGAGCGCCCCACTTAACGCCGGTTCCGCCGATTTCATCGCGCTCCACGATACAGACGTGCTTGCCCGCATCAATGGCTCGCATGGCGCCGGCGAACCCTCCCGGCCCGCAGCCGATAATGCACAGGTCGAAATGCGCCCGTTGCGATTGGCTCATGACACCCCCTGACAGGCCAATCCATCACACCGTTTCACCGAGATTGGCGGTCTCCAGGCTGGTGGGGTTGACAATTGTAAAATCGCGCTCATTTTTTAGCAGATCTTACTGATCCAAGCCCCTAAAACAACTATTAAACCTAAAGCAACCAATCCATGGCAGGAGTGTGTATGGAAACCAACAAAGAAACCTACCAATTCAAAACCGAAGTCCAGCAGATTCTGAACCTTATCATCAACTCGCTCTATTCCAACCGCGACATCTTTTTGCGCGAACTGATCTCCAACGCCTCGGACGCCATCGACAAGCTGCGCTTCAAGGTCCAAACTGAGGCCGATATCCTCGGTGACGATACCGAATTCAAAATCAAGCTCAGACCCGATGGTATCGCCCAGACCTTGGAGATATCGGACAACGGTATCGGCATGACCCATGATGAGGTGCTGGAGAATATCGGCACCATCGCCAAAAGCGGCACAGCCACCTTCCTGGAAGCCATCGAGCAGGCTCAGCGCCAGGACCTGCTGACCCCCGAGCTCATCGGCCAATTCGGGGTCGGCTTCTACAGCGCCTTCATCGTGGCCGAGCAGGTGACCCTCATCACCCGCGCGGCCGGCAGCGACACGGCCATTAAATGGGAATCCACCGGTGACGGCAACTACACCATCGAGCCCACCCAGAAGGAGGGCCGCGGCACCACGATTATCCTGAAATTAAAGAAAAAGAGCAAGGACGAAAAGGATTACACCGATGAGTGGGTCATCCGTAGCATCGTCAAGCAGCACTCGGATTTTGTGGCCTACCCCATCGTCATGGACGTGGAACGTGACGAACCCATCCCAGACAACGAGTTGATCAAAGACAAGGACGGCAAGCCCGTTGGAGAGACCCAGCGCAAGGTGATCCGCGAAGAGACCCTCAACTCCATGAAGGCCATCTGGACCCGGCCCAAAGACGAGGTCAGCGACGCCGATCACGAAGAGTTCTACAAACACCTGGCCCACGACTGGAATCCGCCACTGGAGCGGCTGCACATGAAATTCGAGGGCACCACCGATTACACCGCCCTGCTCTACATCCCCTCTAAGGCACCCTTTGACCTGTTCAACATCGAGCGCAAACACGGCATCCAGCTCTATTGCAAACGGGTCTTCATCATGGAGGATTGCAAAGCGCTGATCCCCGAATACCTGCGGTTTATCAAGGGGGTTGTGGACGCGGCCGACCTCAACCTGAATGTCAGCCGCGAAATTCTTCAGCAAGACCGCCTGGTGATGAACATCCGCAAGAATCTGATCAAAAAAGTTCTCGATCTGCTGGCCAACATGGAAAAAGAGAAGTATGAAACCTTCTACCAGGAGTTTGGCGCCGTGCTCAAGGAGGGCATCCACAGCGACCCGGACAAACGCGATAAGATCGCCGCGCTGGCACGTTTCAAGACCACCCGCTCGGAGGACACGTGGGTCTCGCTGGACGAGTATATCAAACGCATGCAGGCCGAGCAGAAGCATATCTATTACATCACCGGCGACAACCTGGCTACCCTACTCAACAGCCCTCACCTGGAAACCTTAAAACGCAAGGACTACGAAGTACTCCTGATGACCGATCCAGTGGATGAGTGGGTGGTGCAGTCGCTCACCGAGTACGACAGCAAACAGCTCAAGAGCGCCGAGAAGGGCGACCTGGAACTGGACCCCCTGGACGAGAAGAAAAGCGAGGCCTTCAACTCCCTGTTCAGCTTCATCAGGGGGCAACTGGAGTCCAAAGTCAAGGAGGTCAAGGCTTCCACACGTCTTACCGAATCGGCCTCCTGTCTCAGCGGCGACAGCTATGATATGAGCGCTTATATGGAGAAGATCCTCAAGGCCTCGGGGCAGAAGGTCCCCGAAGCCAAACGGGTTTTGGAGCTGAACATGGATCATCCGGTGGTGACCAAAATCAAGACCCTCTATGAAAACGACCGCGACAACCAACGCCTCAAGGATTACAGCCAGCTGCTCTTGGACATGGCCGTGATCGGCGAAGGGGGCAAACTGGATGATCCAGCCCGTTTTTCAAAACTGGTGGGCGAAATGATGGCCGACGCGCTCTAGTCCAGTTCGGTCAAAAGGCGCTGCGCACCCCTGACCAGCTGGCCGGTGAAGCGTTGCAGCTCCATTAGTGGGCAGAACCCATGCTATCCAGCGAAGCTTTGGCCATCACATTCGGATTTAGTTCGGCCCTCAGTTGGGGTGCCGGAGATTTCAGCGGTGGTTTTGCCACCAAACACAATGGCGTTTTAAGGGTCATCTTGTACTCCCAAATCATCGGGACCCTCCTCCTGGTGGGGCTGCTGATGGTGCTCGGCGAGCCCCTGCCCGAGACGGCCTATCTGGGATGGGGCGCTCTGGCGGGGGCTGGCGGGGCCATCGGCCTGGTGGCGCTTTACAAAGGGCTTGCCTTGGGGCGCATGGGTATCGTGGCCCCCTTGTCAGCGGTCTGCACCGCCCTGGCAGCCATGCTTTTAGGAATCTTTCTGGAGGGATTGCCCAAGTCCACCCAACTGCTCGGCTTCGGTGCAGCCATGATCGCCGTGTGGCTGCTATCTGCGGCAGGCGGTCCCCATCAGCGGGTCACACGCAGGGAGTTGACCCATTCGCTCTGGGCGGGCCTGGGCTTTGGTCTCTTTTTTGGCTGCATTGATCGCTTCAGTAGCGAGGCGATTCTCTGGCCCCTGGTGGCAGCCCGCTTAAACTCCATGGTCATCATCGCCTTGCTGCTTGCTGTTAAGGGTCAGTTGACCCTTGCCGGACACCATCGTCTGGGTTTCATCGCCCTGGCCGGCATTCTGGACACCGTTGGAAACGCCTTCTTTGCCTTGGCCTCCCAGCTCGGCCGCCTGGACGTGGCCGCCATGGTGGCCTCCTTGTATCCGGTCTCCACTGTTGTTTTGGCCCGCTGCTTCCTGAAAGAACGCATCAGCCGGCAACAGTGGGCGGGTCTGCTGACCGCCCTGTCGGCCCTGATCCTGATCGCCACTTAACTGGTGCCCATCCAGAAATGGGAATTTACCGCGATGAATATCAAACCCTTTGCCCTGGAACGCTATTTTGCCCACCACGAGTTTTCGGCCCGCCATCTGCTTTCCTGCTCCGATTGCGAACCCCTGAGCTTGACCGCCCTGTTGGAATCGGCCGATTCTGAATGCCTTCATATGTGGGAGAAGTTGAAGCTGGGCTATACGGAGTCTCAGGGGCTTCCCCTGCTGCGGGAGCAGATCGCCGCCATCTATCCCACTTTAAAAGCAGACCACATCATTGTGGCAGCGCCAGAGGAATGTATCTTTTTGCTGATGCATACCTTGTTGAACAAGGACGATCATGTGATCTGCACCTATCCGGGTTACCAGTCCCTCTACGCAGTCGCCCAGGCCATGGGCTGTCGTGTTTCCCTGTGGTGTCCCGATGAGGAGCGTGGCTGGCATTTCAATCCGGCCCGGCTCGCGGAAATGATGGATGGCGTCACTCGCCTGGTGGTTGTGAATTTTCCCCACAATCCTACCGGCAGCCTTGCTACCGCCGACGATCAGGCCGCCCTGGTGGCGCAGTGCCGTCAAGCAGGGGCTTATCTATTCTCCGATGAGATGTATCGCTTTCTGGAATTCGATGCCGCAAGACGGCTGCCAGCAGCCTGCGATCTTTATGAAAAGGCCGTATCCCTGGGGGGGCTCTCCAAGAGCTTTGGGCTCCCGGGTCTTAGAATCGGCTGGCTCGCTACCCGTGATGAACGGCTGTTGGAATCGCTGAGCCGTCTAAAGGATTACACCACCATCTGTAATGCCGCTCCCAGTGAGGTACTGGCCTTGATGGCCCTGCGCGGCCGCGAGGGGATCCTTGCCACACAGCAGCAACGATTGCAACGCAATATGGCTGTTTTGGAATCCTTTTTTAATACATATGCTGAGGACATCACGTGGCAGCGCCCCCCGGCCGGTTCCATCGGCTTCCCCCGGCTTCTCACAGATGAGAACGCCGATCGCTTTTGCGCAAAGCTTCTGCAAGAGACCGGTATCATGCTGGTTCCTTCAACGATATTTGATTACGGCAACCAACATGTTCGAATCGGATTCGGTCGCCAAGACCTGCCCCGGGTGATTGAGCGCTTTGCCGATTACATGGCATCTTGCCACCGCTGACTTGCGCCCCTGCCCACCGGCCGGGCGAAAAGGTTCAACCTGAAAACGCTTCCGCCGACCAAACAGTCAGGTCTGCCGGAGGTCGACCTCCAAATTGTAGCCATCCTTCTCATGCCGGGCCACCTTCTCCAACAAGGCCGCCGACACCTCTTCACAGCGCTGGCGAATCTCCGCGGCCATGTCGGCCGGCAATTGGTCGGCGCGCCGCCGGATATCGGCGAAGCTAGACCGGCTGATCCGCCAAAAGCGGGCCACGGGATCCCAGGTGCCCCTGGAATTCGCCAAGGCCCGCTGCAGCAGGGGTTTCAACTGGCGGCAGAGCTCCTGGTAGCGTTCCTCAAGACGGGTGCGGATCCTTTCAGCAGCAAGCGCCTGGCGGGTGATGGTATAAAAATGGTGGCCCTGGATGGCCAAACGCACGGCCTCACCGAAGAGATCGCGATTTTTAAGCAAATTGCGCCCTAAAAAACCCAGGTAGTGCAACCCATAAGGGGAAATGGTCTGGTAAAGCAGGGAGCGCGCCACGATAACCAGATGCTTCATCTGCAAACTGCGCTGAAAATGGTCGCGTTCCTGGATACGGTCGAGCAGCCGGCTGCAGCGGGCAAAATAGTTGTGCAAGCTGCCACCGTAAAGGGTTGCCAAGACACGCAGGTAGCCGGTCTTGAGGATCTCGCGCGGCAAGCGGGTGATAAAGTTGGTTTCGGCCTGATGGGTATTGTTACCGCCGCTCTCTTTGAGCAGGCGGCCCTGGGAGCGCAGGCGGGCCCAGAGGCGGGTTCCGGGAAGGGCGGTGAGCAGACCGATCATGGCCTTGGGGATGGCCGCCTGTTGGATAAAGGCGATCTGTCGGTCGAAAATGGAGGGGTCGTCGCTGTCGAAGCCGATGATAAAGCCGGCCGTGACCTCCATGCCGTGTCGCTGGATGATGGCCACCGCCTGGCTTAGATCGGTGGCCAGGTTTTGCAGTTTACCGGTCTCCTGGAGGCCCTCGGCCGAAGGGGTTTCGATACCCACGAAGACCTCGTTGAAGCCGGCCTGGCACATGGCCTCGAGCAGCTGACGGTCGTCGGCCAGGTCGATGCTCGCTTCGGTAAATAATTGAAAGACCCCATCGTGATCCGCCTGCCAGCGGATCAGGGCCGGTAGCAACTCCTCCTTGACCCGCTGCCGGTTGCCGATGAAGTTGTCATCCACCACAAACACCGACCCACGCCATCCCAGCCGGTATAGCTGCTCGATTTCGGCAATGAAGCGGCCGGCAGGCTTGACCCGCGAGTGATTGCCGAAGACCGTCCAGATGTCGCAGAATTCGCAACGAAAAGGACAGCCCCGCGAGTATTGAACCGCCATATTGGCGTAAGCATCCAACTGGAGCAGATCGAAACGCGGCATCACACTCCTGGCCAGATCCGGACGCCGGGAGCAGCGGTAGACCCGCTGTGCCGTGCCGTTCTCGAAATCCTTCCAAAAAACAGCGAAGATCTCTTCGGCTTCACCCAGGATGAAGTGGTCCACCCCCTCGATGCGGGGATGGTTGGAGGTGGCATAGGGCCCCCCCGCCACCACGGGCCGTCCTATTTCATTGCACAGGGCCACCACTTGATTGAAGCTCGCCCGCTGCACGATCATGGCCGATACGAACACCGCATCGGCCCATTTCACCAGGATGGGATCCAGGTCCGTTACATTCATATCCACCAAACGTAGGTTGCAGTTGGACGGAAACAAGGCTGCCAGGGTCAGGAGCCCCAGGGGCGGCATGGCGCTTTTTTTGCCAATGAACCCCATTGTATGGCTGAAGCTCCAATAGGTTGTTTGGGGGACTTGGGGATAGACCAGTAGCACATTTCGATAGCGTCTCATTTCCGCTCCATGGCCGAATAGCTGCTCCTCAGAAGTTGAGGATAGGATCAGTTCGCTTTAGCAATTCCCGTGGATCAGACAGCATCAATCTACGTCAAGCGGGTGGCGTTGAACAGGCTTGAATTTCGTTTTACAAAATTTTTACTTTACCTTAGCATGGGGTGCGGTTCTCGGCGCCTTGCCACCCGGGTGACCGGCTCACCGTTAGAAAAAAGCTGAAGGTTCATGGCTGGGATTGGTGGAACCGTTTACAACAGCGCCTAAGCTGAATTCGGAAAAGCTCAGGCCATGGAGGGCATCGCAATGGACAGACCCAACTGGTTTCTACACCCCATCGCCATCTTCGTGCTTTCCATCGTGGCCCTGGCCATGTCCCTGTTCCTTTACATCCATTGGTACGTGCAGGCCAGCGTGGGACTGCACACCATCATTAAACGCTTCAACCTGGAACCCGGACAGGTCCTTTCGGCCGACACCTGGGTAGTGATCATGGTGCTCACCATGCTCGTGGGAGTCATCCTGCTGGGCATTTTCAGCATCTTCGTCTACAACCTGAAGACCCTGCAGCTCTATCGTCTGCAGAACAACTTCATTAACAACTTCACCCATGAACTGAAGACGCCGGTCACCTCCCTGAAACTCTTTTTGCAGACTTTTTCCCGCCATGAGCTTTCACGCGGCGATCAACTCAAATATATCCAGTACATGATCGCCGATGTGGACCGGCTAATGGACAACATCGACCGGATTCTGAACTTGGCACGCATCGAGAGTAAACGCTTTGTGGGGGAATTTGTGACAAGCGATGTGGAGCAGACCGTACGCCGATTTTTCGACAACAACATACACCTCTTTCAGCAGGGGCGCATCGAGATTCAGGGCAGCAGGGCGGCTGTCTTCCAACGGCCCGTCAATCTGCCCCTGTTTGAAATGCTGCTAATCAATCTGGCCACCAACGCCTTTAAATATAACCACAGTCAGGAGCCCCTGGTGACCGTCATCTTCGAGTCCAACGGCCGAAAGGGGCGGATTCACTTTAAGGACAACGGCATCGGATTCGAAAAAAGAGAGATCAAAAAGATCTTCAGAAAATTCTATCAGATTGGACGATCCGACAACATGACCGCCAAGGGTAGTGGCCTGGGGCTCTACCTGGTTCAACAGATTGCCCGCATCCACAAGTGGAAGGTCTCTGCCAGCAGCGAGGGCAACGGTAAAGGCTCGATCTTCACCTTGAGCCTGCCCCCCGTAAAGCTGCAGGTGCCATGAGGGCGGCGGGCGACACGGACCCAAGGGTCCGGACGATTTGATCACCAGCGTCATTTGGATTGCAGGCCGGTCCAGCAGCGGCCTGTCAAGGGAGGTCTTATCGCATGGCAATCACAGAGAAGAAACGCATCCTGATCATCGAGGACGACGACCACATCGCCGAAGGACTCAAACTGAACTTGACCCTGCAGGGGTACGATGTGGTGTTGGCACCTGACGGTATCCAAGGGCTCGAGCAGTGGAAGCACGGACGACCCGATCTCATCGTCCTGGACATTATGCTCCCGGGCATCGATGGCCTGTCGGTGCTACGCAGCATCCGCCTGGAGGACGAACGCCTGCCCATCCTGGTGCTTTCGGCCAAATCGGCTTCCGACGATCGCATCCGCGGCCTCAGTTACGGCGTCGACGACTACTTGTGCAAACCTTTTAACCTGGAGGAGTTTCTGCTGCGCATCGAGCGCTTGCTCAAACGAGCAGGATGGAGCAAGCACGGCGGCATGGTTACGCATAGCGAATTGGCCCAATTCGATTTTGGCGGCAACCACATTGACTTTATCACTAAAAGTGCCCGATGCCGCCAGGGTCGCATTACCCTCACCGATCAGGAGACTAAGTTGCTCAAACTGTTTATCACCAATCGCGGCGTCCCCTTGTCGCGGGCTAAGTTGCTGGAGATCGGCTGGGGGTATACGCGTAAAATCAGCACCCGCACCGTGGACAATTTCATCGTCCGCCTGCGGCGCTACTTTGAAGAGGATCCTAAAAATCCCAATTACTTTAAGAGCCTTAGGTCGGTAGGCTATATTTTCGACGATTCATGAAGGTGCCTCACTGCGCGTTAAGGAGAGTTGGGCTAAGGCACTTTCTTGGAGGGCGATTGCGGGTCCCAGCGCTCATGCGTGGATCAATTTTATAAAATTGTCCACCAGCAGCGGATTAAAGGTGGTTCCCTTCTCCTCTCCGAGAATTTTGAGAATCAGCTCCTGGGGTTTGGGACCTTGATAGGGTCGCCGGCTGCGCATGGCGTCAAAGACATCGGCAATGGCGATGATTTGGCTGACGATGTTAGGCTTCCAGGAATTTCCCAGCGCCGGATAACCTGTACCATCATAACGGATATGGTGTTCGAGAGCCCCTAAAACAGCCAATTTGGGCATTCCCTCAAGGGTCATGATATAGCGGGCTCCCTTGATACTGTGGGTTTCGATAACCGCCCGCTCCTGTGGGGTCAACTTGCCGGGTTTGTTGATGATCTCGTCGGGGATGAACTGTTTGCCCACATCGTGCAGCACCGAGGCGATGCCGATGTCATAGAGCTGCCGGCCCTGAAATCCCACGGATTCGGCCAAGGCCATGGTGAGCAAACAGACATTGACCACATGGGTGAAGGTGTATTCATCGGCCGTTTTGATGTTGGCCAGCAAGCGCATGGGGCTAAGGCCCTTTGAAAAGCCACGGATGAACCCCATGATCATATCGTCCACGCCGCGAACGTCCACCTTACGGTAGCCCCGCATCTGCTGGTAAAGCAGTTTGAGCTCATCCAGGCGCAGATCCCGGACCGAAACAAGCTGCTGAAGTTCTTCGGCCATTTCATCGGAGATCTCCTCATGGGTCAGCACCCCGCCAACCGCCTCGCTGTCCGAGACCTTGACCTTGCCCAGTTTGATAAAAGTGCTGCTGCGCAGGGGGGCGTTCTCCGAAGCCAGATCACGCACAAGGGTCTGAAGGTGATCGGCGGACAAACCTTGTGAAAATGAGATGCGCTCCACACCTTTATCTTTTAAAATTTTCAGGAATTGGGAAATGTGCGGCGAGCGTGAGGCCAAAGCCGTCTGGTTGGCGACCAATTCGTCGCCGATGCAGAGCATGGTCAACTCTTGCCGGTGCTCTAAAACCTGACGCAAGTGCCCATGCAGCGCACTCAGCTGACGCCCCACCTGGGGGTGTGCTTCACTGTACAAACGGGTGTTGACCACGGCGGCGTTAAAACGGGCGATCAATTCGTTCACCGACTGGGGATCTGCCATTGTTGTCATCATCAGCTGCCTGCCCTGGGTGCGTCATAAGCTTCCTGATCCAATATTTATATGTTTCGCCGCATGGGATGCAAACCTTGAGGGATTGAAATGATGACAGTTCCAGCGGTGTCAGGCCGAAATCCGGCGTTCCCGGGCAGCCCGACGGCAGTGGCAAGCCGCGGGGGTCCCGTGCCTTATTCGACAAGGAGACTGCAAATCTGGCGGACAGCATCGTCCGAGGCATGCAGACCGATATTCACAAGAGGTTGTATTCGCTGGCGGGGATAGCCCTCCAGGGAGCGGTATACAGTCTGCTTGAGGTGCTTCATGCGACGGGGGAAGAGCGGCCAAACACTTCGCGCCAACTTGCTTAAGAGTGGCAAGGCGGCAGGATCGCCGATCTTTCCCAGGGCCTTGATAATTGTCTCGTTGCGCGTGAAGGTGGACTTGCGGAATATCGCCCGTCGGATACCTGCCACCAGATCGGGGACCACCTCCGTCACCCGGTACTCTCCTGCCAGGCCCACCGCGGTGGCGGCCACGGCTCTGTTTTTTAACCCCAGAAAGCGACGCAGGGCCACGATTCCCCAAGGGTCCCTGAAACTCAGCAGGGCCGCCAGGGCCGCCAGCCGCACATCATTATCAGCGTTCTCGATCAGGGGACGCAGGTGCACACCAGCCTCGACCATCTTGAGCTGACGCAGCACATCCGTCAACTTGGCCACAACAGACGTGCGTGGGTCGCGCAGAAAGCGGCGGATCTCCACGACGGTCTCCTTTTTCATATGACCCAGCGGACGCAGCAAGTGCATTTCGGCTCTGGGATAGGCCTTGGTGACACAAATCGCCACCAGGGCAGGCACCACCACCGGACCCAGGGCGATGATTAGCTTCTCGGCATCGGCCGAGCGTCCCTGCTGAAGATCGTAGGCTGATACTACTTGTTGTACAAAGTCCGGCTGCACGAAGTTTTCCGCCAGCTGTTGCGCCATGGCGCGAATCTCTTTGCGCGTTTTGTCTCGGCTGTGCCGGCGCAACAACTGAAGCAGTGCCAGAGGGAAGGAGAAATCACCGCCTTGGATCGATGATGCCACCGTCGCCCAGAGGCGCTCAGCGTCTTGTCGGTACTCTTCCGGGGAGGTGAGCCCTTCCAGAATCGCCATGAGCGCCTTGCCGATCTGACGATCCAGATGACGCTCGTCGGTGGATTGGCGCAGTTCATCCGTGGAGATAGGGGTCTTATCAGGGGATTGGAGAGGCTTTTGCGGGTGTCGCAGCTTCTCCAGGACTTGGTCGTATTCCTGGGTTACAAAGGATTCATACTGTTCACGCTGAAAAAGGGTCTGGAAACGCTTCAAGGCCTCCTGATCCTCGGAAGGCGGCGGTGTCTCTTCCTGGCCCGGCGCTGAAACAGGGGTTGCCCCATCGTCATGGGTAGCGGCGAGCTTCTGAATCAGATGAAGCAGCGAAGGGGAAATCTCCTCACCCTGGGTGTTGGCCTGCTTGAGCATACTGATCACCAACTGCGGGGAGAGCCCTTTGAGCAGGAACTCCGCCGAAGTCGATTCCAACGCCGAGCAATGCTTAAACGTCACTGCCAAAAACTGCTGGCGCATTTTGGGGTTCAGCTCGTTGAGGAGAGTGTTCAGATCGGCCAAAGTCTGTTGACTGACTTGAGGGGAGCGCTGGCGCCGGGAGATCTGGTGCAGGTGCGAGGCGACGATTTTGTCATAGCTCTGAACAGCGCGCTGGGGGTCGATCTGTTGCTGGTTGAGAAACTGCGCGATTCGGTGGGCATCCAGGTGCGGGGCGGTGCCCTGGTCGGCCCCCTGGCCTTCCTGGATCCCGCCCTCGTCCATCAACTGGGAGATAAAGTCTTGCCAGATCAGATCGCTGTCACCACCGGAGGTCTTTTCCCCGGATGGGCCGATCTCCTGCTCTTCGGTGACCACAAACTTGTTGTAATCGATCCTTTCCACCGCAATATGCGCAAAGCGTCGTCCGGAGGCCGTTCTGCCATCTGGATCTCCGTCCTCCTCATTTTCGTCAGCGTCGGCCAGCCAGCGGAAAAAACGGATCAGTTCCGAGTCGGACACACCGCGGTGCAGGGTCAATAGGGCCACGCTGCGGGCTTTTAAAGAGCTGGCAAACTCTTTGAATACCGCATTTCTGGGATCCAGGTATTCGCGACCGATCAGCAGGGTCTCCTGGGCCACGCCCACGGTCAAGCGATCGTTGAATTCAAAGAGCTGCTCCAGGGCCTGCCGGGCACGCACCACGCTACGTTTCACCTGATTGTGGATAGTGGGATAGATAAATATATTCTTGCGGGCGATGTTGAGTTCAATCAGCGCCTCGGTCACGCGGCGCATGTCCAGGGGCGTCGGCTGGGAACCATGACGGGCTGATCTGTTGTCGGTGGCGTCTGAGTTCGTCATATTAAATTAATTTTTATTGATTTTTTTCCTCAAGGTCAAGACAGAGCGGACTATATATATATTTGGTCAACACCACGTCCGGATCCGTAAAAGCGCCAAGGGGCGGCGAACTCGCCCGGAATCGCACCGGACTGGATATTTCCACTTTTTTTTTAACTTTAACTTCGCTATAGGGGGAGGTCGTCATCGGGATCATGACTTCCTGGCGGGTAATCGACCGACAATCGACGCGCCCCCTGCTAATGGTATTCAGATGCGCAAAACGAGTTGGATCATGACTAAAAAAGATTGGATCATGAAGGCCCTGCTGGTGGCGGTGGTGTTGTTTGTGCTGTCGATTCCATTGTTGTCGTATTCGCAATTTTAACCGCTTAAGATCCCGGCCTTTCGTTCGCCTGGGTGAAGCACCATTCGCCACAAGCTGGTGGGGTGAGTGATGATTTATTGAGATCTCCCGTCGCCATGGCCCCGCTGGGTACGGGTGGCTCAGGCGGTGGTTTCTTCCAAAGCTGCAACCCCCGGAACCATCAACCCCAACGTTAACTTGAGCCATTTGAAACGAGTCTAGCCGATGCCCGATTCCCTGCGCACACCCCATTTCTGGTTGACCGAATACAACACCCCCCACGATGCCTACATGCACGCCGTCCTGGAAGTGATTGCCTACCGGCAGACGCCGTTTCAGGAGATGATGGTGGTCAACTCGGGCACCTACGGCAAGGCCCTGATCCTCGACGGAAAATGGCAGTCCAGCCAGGCGGATGAATTTCTCTACCACGAACCCTTGGTTCACCCTGCCTGTGCGCTGATCGGCGGCCCCCGCACAGCCCTGGTGCTGGGCGGCGGCGAGGGCGCCACCATCCGGGAGGTCCTGCGCTGGCAGACCATCGAGCAGGTGGTCATGGTGGATATCGACGCCGCGGTGGTGGAGGTGTGCCGTAAGCACCTGCCTGAAATGCACCAGGGAGCCTTCGAGGATCCACGCACCGAATTGGTGATCGCCGATGCGTTCGATTACGTGACGGCGTATGAAAACCATTGGGATGTGATCATTTCCGATCTGCCCGACCCCCTGGAGGAGGGACCGGCCTTCAAGCTCTTCACCAGGGAATATTTTGAGCGATGCCGGCGGGCCCTGACCCGGCGCGGCTGTTTTGTCATGCAGGCTGGCGTGACGGCGCCACCTGAAATGGCCATCCATGTGCGACTGGTCAATACCGTCAAGGCCGTGTTCAGCCACAGCTGTCATTACATCTCTCAGGTACCCACCTGGGCCTCTCCCATGGGATTTGCCCTGGGCAGCCAGAGCGCCTTTCACCTGCCCGACCCCCCGGCGCTGGATGCCATGTTGGCCCAAAAGACCAGCGGCGGTCTGCGCATGCTCGACGGCGCCAGCCTGAATGCCCTGATGCACCCTCCCAAGTATCTGCGGGATGCCGTGGCGGCCGAAACGCAGGTCTACTCCCTGGCAGCGCCCCCCAAGGCGAAGTGAACCGCCGCAAAGCGCAACCGAGGTTGACACGCCTGTGGCTTTCCTCTACATCTTGGCTATCAAAATGACATAAGCCACATCACCGTGCCCCGCCAATGATGAAACAGAGGATTCTGATCACAGGCGCCAGCGGCTTTTTGGGCTACGCCCTGTGCCGTCAAGCTGCTCGGTGGTGGACCGTCTATGCCACCATCCACCGCCGGCCGGTGACAACAGCCCCTGTGGTGCCGTTGAGAGTCGATCTGCGCAATGAAGGCGGCGTCCGGCGGCTGTTTCAGGAAGTCCGGCCCCAAGCGGTTATTCACGCCGCCGCAGTCACACGCCTGGATCAGTGCCAGCGTGATCCTCAGGTAAGCTTTGCCATCAATGTCACGGCCGCCGCAACCATTGCCCGCAGGTGTGCCCACGCCGCAATCCCGATGGTTTTTACCTCCACCGATCTGGTCTTCGACGGCCGACATCCCCCCTATGCGGAAGCGGATCAACCTTCACCGCTGAGCCATTACGGCGAACAGAAGGCCATCGCCGAAGCGCGCATCCGCCACATCCATCCCGGTGCAATCATCTGCCGCCTGCCCCTGATGTTCGGTCTTTCCCATGGCGAGGGCGTTGATTTCACAAGCCAAATGATTCGCGGGATCCTCAGCGGCCAACCGGTGCGCCTCTTTGTGGACGAGTTCCGAACACCTGTGGACATCCACAGCGCCACCAAAGGCCTCCTGCAGACGCTAACATGGCCGGGTGGCATCTATCACATGGGGGGCCGGGATCGTGTGTCGCGTTTTGCGATGGGTGCCATCGTAGCCGAACGCTTGGCCGCGACGCAGGGTCTGCTACAACCGATACGGGCGGCGGAAACGGCTGATGCCGACATGCGCCCCAGAGACGTCTCCCTGGACAGCCGCACGGCCTTCCAACGCGGATATTCCCCCCGTCCGGTGAAACAGGGCCTTGCCGAGACCGCCGCCGAATTTAAGAGGGCGTTGGGGAGCATAGGCGCTAAGTAATTTCTTGGCAGGAGCGAAAATCATGCGCGTGCGCGTCATCGTCCTCGAAGAAGCGCTGTAATATAATAGGAGGAAACCATGAACCGACGACTGCTGGTGCTCATCTGCGTGGCCCTGATGGGATTTCAAGCGCCGCATTCAGCAGGTGCCCAGGACAAGCTCGGGGAGAAGGATCTGCCGAGAGCCCTCAAGGGATGGCGGCAATGGGTGCTTTACGGGCAGGAAACCCTGCAGTGCCCCGGGCTCTACAACGACGACACCCGGCATCACTGCCACTGGCCGTCCCACCTGATTCTCAACGCAACCGCCCAAGGGGCGCGTTTTGAACAGCACCTGCAAGTCTTTGCCAAGGGATGGGTGCCCCTGCCTGGAAGCAACGACCATTGGCCCGCCGAAGCGGCCGTGGACGGGCTGCCGGTGCCGGTGGTCCCCCGCCAAGGCACACCGCAGGTTCAAGTCTCTCCGGGGGAGCACCGCCTGACCGGTTGGCTGCCCTGGAAACAGCTTCCCGATATCCTTGAAATCGATCCGGCCGTGGGCCTTATCTCCCTCACCGTGGAAGGTCAACCGGTGCCCGAACCACGATTCGACCGCCAGGGACGGTTGTGGCTGCGGCCCGGCCAGGGCGGCGCTGAGCAGGGTGAACAGGTTCAGGTACGGATCGCACGGCGCATCGTCGACGACATCCCCATGCAGGTGATCCAGCTCGTCTCCCTTGCCGTGGCAGGCCGGCCACGCGAATTTCACCTGCCATCCCTGCTGCTGGCCGATGCCGTGCCCATGGCGCTTGAAAGCGCCCTTCCGGCCCGCATCGAGAGTGACGGCAGTCTGACGGTCCAAGTGCGTCCGGGGCGCTGGACCATTGACCTGACGACCCGCCTGCCGGGGCCCGTGGACCAGCTGGCCATGCCCGAAGCGGCCACCGACAACGAGATCTGGTGCTTCGAGGCTCGCAGTCATTTGCGCATGGTGACCGTCAGCGGCGCTCCCATGCTGGACCCGGCCCAGACCGACCTGCCTGAAACCTGGAAAAGGCTGCCAGCCTATCGAATGGTTCCCGGCAGCCGGCTTCATTTTAAGGAAATCCGCCGGGGGGACCCCCAACCGGCTCCCGACCGCCTGACCCTCCAACGCAGCTGGTGGCTCGATTTCGATGGTAAGGGATATACCATCCATGATGAAATCAACGGCAGCGTCACCCGCAACTGGCAGCTGATCATGAACCCGCCGGCCCTCCTCGGCCGGGTGGTGGTGGACGGTCAAGACCGCATGATCACCCATTATGGCGACCCGCAACGCCGGGGGATCGAGCTGCGCCAGGGACGCCTGGAGCTGTCGGCCGATTCACGCATTTCGGCCGCGGGTGGACGGCTGGCGACCGTGGGCTGGGACCACGACTTTAACAGCGTCAGCGGGGTGCTCCACCTGCCGCCGGGATGGCGTCTGCTGGCAGCTTCCGGCGCGGACGCCCTGGAGGGCACCTGGCCGGCCCAGTGGAGCTTGCTGGATCTCTTTGTGGCGTTGATCATCACCATCGCTGTTTATAAGCGCAAGGGCTTCCGCTGGGGCGCCGTGGCCCTGTTAACCATGTTGCTTATTTACCAGGAGTTTGGCGCCCCGCGTCTGGTCTGGCTGAACCTTCTGGCGGCCATGGCACTGCTGGATCACCTGCCGGCCGGCCGACTGCGCAAAGCGGTCCTGCTCTGGGGGGTGAGCGCCGGCCTCTTTCTGGCCGTAACCGCCCTGCCCTTCATGGTCCAGCAAATCCGAGTCGGAATCCATCCCCAGCTGGAGCTGGGAATCGGCGCCAGGGGCTGGACTTCCAATTTTGGCGGGGTGTTGGCGCCCGCCAAAATGGCCCGCCCGGCACCCGCCGAGTCGGATGCGGAAAGCTGGTCAGCGCTCACAAGTAAGGCCCGCTATGCCCAGGGCAAGGTTGCCAGCACCCAGGCGGTTGAGATGGCGTCGGAGCCCGACGCACTGATCCAAACCGGTCCGGGGCTGCCCAAGTGGCAATGGCGCTCACTGGCAGTGCGCTTCAACGGTCCCGTGGAGCGGCACCAAAAGATACATCTTTGGTTGATATCACCGGCGGTCAATTTGGTCCTGGCCGTATTACGGGTGGTCCTGCTGCTGACCCTGGTCTGGGGCATCGTCGACATCGGCCGGCTGCGTCAATGGGCCCACCGCCGACTGGTGACAGCGGGTGTGGCGGCTCTGTTGCTGATGTCTGTGCCGGGGGCGGCGCGGGCCGACACGGATGCCGCTGCTTTCGCCATTCCACCGGCCCAGATGTTGGACCAATTGCGAAAGCGCCTGCTGGCCCGGCCCGACTGCTATCCGGCCTGTGCCGACGTGCTGGTCATGGAGCTGACCGCCCGACCGGAGGAAATCCAACTGGCCCTTCGTATCCACGCGGCGGCATTGACGGCGGTTCCCCTGCCTGGGGCGGCCAATGCCTGGCTGCCTGATCAAGTCCGCTTGGATAAACAGCCGGCGGCCGGTTTGCGCCGTGACAGCGGTGGAACCTTGTGGTCGGTAATCCCCGAGGGGGTGCACGATCTGGTGATGACCGGCAGAACCGGCGACGCCGACCGGATCCAAATCCCCCTGCCCCTGTCCCCCCGCCATGTCCGAACCCACAGCCAGGGGTGGGTGGTGCGGGGCCTGGACGGCCCCACGCCAACGGCCAGCAGCATCGAACTGATCCGCCAGGTCAAACGCAACGCCGGACGGCCGGCACTCCTGCCCCAGGTATTGCCCCCCTATCTGCATGTACAGCGAACACTCCATCTGGGACTCACATGGCAGGTGCATACCCGCATTCAACGCCTCACACCAACGGGCAACCCGGTAGTGACGACACTGCCCTTGTTGGAGGGCGAATCGATCACCAGTGCCGGAATAGCGGTGAACCAACACCAAGCCACCATCAATATGGGCCCCCAAACCACCTTTGTGGAGATGGACAGCACCCTGACCATCCGGCCGCGCCTGACCCTTACCGCCCCCAAAGATGTCATCTGGAACGAAAGCTGGATTCTGGACGCCGGCCCCATGTGGCACTGCCAGATCACCGGCATCGCTCCGGTCCACCATCAGGATGAGCAGGGACACTGGCAGCCAACTTGGCAGCCGTGGCCGGGTGAAACGGTCACCATCGACATCACCCGGCCGCCGGCGGCTCAGGGACGCCTGTTGACCATTGAAGAGGCCACGCTGGCGTGGACACCGGGACAACGCATGGATCAAACCGATCTGAGCCTGTCGATCCGCAGCAGCCGCGGCGGCCCGCACCTGATCGAACTGCCCCAGGACGCCAGCTTGCAACTGGCCAGAATCGACGAGCGCAGCCTGCCAGTGCGTCAAGAGGGCCGCATGGTGAACCTACCCCTTCACCCAGGGGTCCAGCAGGTGGTGCTCCAATGGCAGCACCGGCACACGGGCGGCATATTGCTGAAAACACCGCCGGTGAGTATTGGTGACGAGGCTGTCAATGCCACTGTCTCCATTCACATGCCGTCCAACCGCTGGACACTTTTCAGCGGGGGACCAACCCTGGGACCGGCGGTGCGATTTTGGAGCTACGTGATCGTGGTGATCCTGCTGGCCCTGCT
>Ga0316577_10000206_pt1 | contig 19926 bp, 19 predicted proteins | sample S5NA_FD_203073 | JGI IMG/M metagenome (GOLD analysis project Ga0316577, IMG submission 203073) | Rhizosphere microbial communities from salt marsh grasses in Alabama, United States - S5-7_050615r2r1 | ecosystem: Host-associated > Plants > Roots > Rhizosphere | place: USA: Alabama | collected... | reverse complement strand
GATAAATACAAATCTGCCTTATTTTATTGACGTTTATTCAATGAACGCTTTGATCAATGAGATCGAAGAGTCGGACGACGACAGGGAAATTTCATGGAACAGTTTGGGAGGCTCTGTTTACGCGGGCCAACAATTTGCGGACTTTCTCAATAATAAAGAGGGCAGTTTGACCGCGAATGTTTCTGGTATTGCCGCGTCAATGGGTGCATCTTTATTACCCTTTTTCGATAAAGTAAAAGGAGCCGCGCAAAGTGACATTATGTTGCATTCAGCTTCGGGTGGACCAGGTGCAAAGATGAAACACACCAACGAATTTCTTTATGAAGCGCTAAAAAAGAAAGTAGACGAGGAGAAATTCGAGAAAATAACGGGCTATAAGTTAAAAACTGTTATGCTGGCAGAAGGCGACGAACGTGTAAATGTTTGGTTTACAGGTAAGGATGCTAAACAAATGGGCTTATTCGACGAAGTTTATGACCTGTTAAATCCAAAAAACAATATTGAACTGCCTAGTAACGAAATCGGTTACGAAATCCCAAAGGAAATTAAAGAAAAATACGGATATATAAAAGAAGAAAATATGAGCTTAGATTTAAGTAAATTGCAGAGCGAGCACAAAGAATTGTATGATTCTATCGTTAATTCTGTTAAAAAAGCTGAATTGGAAAGGGTGAAAGCTATTTTCAAGTATGCAAAATTTGACTTTGAGAAGGCAGAAAAGCTTATCAATTCAGGCGAAGAGCTTAGCGTTGAGCATGTTGAACACTTCATGGAAAAAAAATACAACGCGCAAAAGATGCAAACTTTAGAGGACGGAAGTGAAAAGGACTTTACACCTTCTAAAGAGACAAAAAACAAGTCTGAAAAGTCTGAGAAAGAGCAGGCTTTGGAAGAAATTAACAGCGAATTGGGTTTAGTTTTTGACGAAAAAAAATAAATAAGACATGGCAGGTATTACAGAAACCAAAACAACTGACACAGCTAATCATTTACGATATGATTACAACGTCGATGATATTTTTTTGGATTTTCCTACAAAACAGGTGACCAAAACTATAGTAAATGGTACAGCTTCTGAAAGGGTTATTGCAGCGGGTACCTTAGTAGGTATTACCACAGCGGATCAAACTATTGTTGACGCTGTTAAATCAGACGGATCAGACGGTACAGAAGTACCTTACGGAATAGTATTGTACGATTATACAATTGCTGCCGGGGCGTCCGAAGAGGTTGAGGCTCTTATAGGTATCAACGGATCTATTTTTGAGGACAAAGTGGTATTGGAGGGTTCTTCTGAGACGTTGGATACTGTTATCACGACTTCAGGATCTATAGTTGAAGGCCAAAGTATTAAAAATGCTTTGATGAATTCGAATGCAAACATTAAGCTTATACCAGCTGCAACTAATGTAAGCGACTATAAAGACGCACAAGTTTAACGAAAAAAATATATAGATATGCCAGTTACATCATTTAGCATAGCGGAAGTAATGCCGCAATTATTATCAGGACTGATCACTTACGTACCTGAAGTTTATCAGGAATCTTTTGGCCTGTCAGCAATGGCAGAAGAGGCGCGTCCTCAAATTGAACCTAAGATCCGGGTAATGGGGAAAATTTACAAAAGGTACGTAGCAAGTGACATACCTGAAGGATCTGAGGCTCCTTTAATTAAGGATACCAGATTTACAGATGAAATATTCACGGCCCCGGAATACGGAAAGGGTTTTTTCATCACAGCTGAGGACTTGGTGAAGAACAATAACTATCTTGTTGGCTTTGCTGGCATGACTATTGAGCGTGCGCGAGTCGCTACTCTTTTGGAGCGTATAAGGAATGCGTCGAATGAGTGTATCAGTATGATCAAAAGGGCTGCAGATAATCAAGTCATGCAGATCCTTAAGACCGGTACGATTGTTTTTGACAATTACACCACTATCGATTTTGGCAGGGATACTGATAACAGTGTAGTGATTTCAACTGCAAACCTTAAATGGACTATTGCTAATGCTTCTACAATGGTACCTTTGACTAATATTGATACCTGGACAGATCAGGTAGCTACCAGGGGTAATGCCGGAGGTGAAGAGTTCTTTTGTATTATGGGTTTGGGCGCTTACAGGGCGTTTACTAATTCTGATCAATATAAAGCTGATTCAGATATTCGCAGAAACTATCAACTTGAAAGGTTAAGTTCTATTAGTGCAGGAATTAACAGAAATATACCTGCGGGAGCTGTTTACCGTGAGTCTATTGTACGTAACCCGGTTGGACCTGTTCATATTTTCACGTATGATGAAACTTACGACGTTGACGCGACTACGCAAGCAAAATGGATTTTGGATAATATGGTTTATATCGTTTCCAGCGGTAACGTTTTGAGACGCCAGCCAGTGACGATCCAAACTATGAATGACTTGATTGCCAGGTCTCCTTTAATGGCCAGTGCGTTAAGGGCTACTCCTTCAATGCGTGGCTGGCTTGTAGAACCTGACTGGAACCGCACCACTTCACGTGCGCTTGTAATGTCTATATTCAGGAAATTTTTAACACAACCTTTAACCGTGAACAAAACTTTTGCGGCCACGGTTGCAGATGCTTAACATTATGACAAAAAAGGAAAAGATTAACGAAAAAGTTGACGAAAAAGTTGACGAAAAAGTTGACGAAAAAGTTGACGAAAAAGTTGACGAAAAAGTTGACGAAAAAGTTGACGAAAAAGTTGACGAAAAACAGGCAAAGGAAGTGACTTACATAATGAACGTAGGGCACTTACCCTGGGGTTTTAGCAAGAGAAACCACTTTTTTGCAGATAAAAAGCCTTTGATCTCTAAAAAAGTCATGGGGAAATATGCCTCTGATCTTGAGATTTGGCTAAAAAAGGGCTGGATTAAAGAAGGTTCATATAAGTAATGGACACGGCGATACAGGATGATTTCGTGGAATTTGTTGAAAATGAAACACTTTTTAACTGCGAAGTCAATTTGTATAATACGCAAGGGGGTACTTTGCAATATTCGGGGCAAGGCGTTTACGATAAAAAGCCCCAACTTGTAGAAACGGAGACAGGTGAAGTAACTTACCAAGGACATAAGAGCTTAATTACAATACCTAACTATATGTCGCCTTTGTATAGTTCGATAAAGGGGTATTTTGTTCAAATAACTGATAATACAGGTTTAAAAAGTTATAATATTGTAAATTCTCACTTTAGCAGCAATGTAAATTTGATTTATTGTGAACTTAAAGAAATTTAATAAATGAAGAAAGTATTATTTTTAATAGCGGTTTTAATAAGCTTCAGCTTTATAGCTTCTGCTCAAAAATTTGTTTATGGAAACCTACACGTAAGTGGTAATTGTGTCGTAAAGGGGTCTATTTCAGCACCTTCTATACTAAATGATAGTATAGGTGTGGGGTCTCAGTACATTAAATATGCAAGCGGTGACTCCCTGGCAGATTTTAGCTGGGTAAGAACTTACGCGGACGCACATATAAACGGAAAAGTGACTACAGGTCTGGATACATTGAACAGTGATGCGGGTCCTGGAGCAGCGCAAGATGGTCATGTTTTGAGTTGGGATAATTCCAATAGTCAGTATTTGTTAAGTAACCCACTTACGATAGGATATTATACAGGTTCTTTGACTGATGGTACACCTACTGAAGCTGAAATCGTAGCCGTTGTAGGCACAGCAGCGTCAAATGGGGCTGGTTTTAAAGCGGTCATAAAAGATTCTGACGGCACGGGATTAATTTACACCGTTTACACGGACGGTACAAGTTATTATTGGGTATCGGGGACTCTGGCATTATGAGCAGGAAGATCAATGAAATATTCATGTACGGTTTAGGCGTACTTTTGACAATGGGTTTTTTCCTGTTGCTCATTTTATTGATCCTAAGGCCTGTCCCGGTGCAGAATAGTGAGTTGCTTTACTTGGTGGTGGGGGCATTGCTCGGAAGTTTTAATCATGTTGTTAATTTCTTCTTTGGATCGTCCGCAGGCAGTAAACAAAAAACTGATATTATATCAAAGCAAAATAAAGTAACTTAGCTAAAGATATTTATCATATAAACTAGATAAGCTGATAATCAGGCACTTACATGTTTTGGGTTTATCAGCTTTTTTATTATAAACTTGTTTTTAGCTAACTATTTGATTATCAGTCACAAATAACTCGATTAGAATTGAATGAAAAATAACCAACGTACAATTATAAGATATATTTAAATCTCATGGCTTATTCACCCTTAATAACGCACGCGATATACGATTTAAACAGTTCTTTGTTTTTAGAACTTGTAAGGGAGGTGTTGCAAGTCGAATTTTTAAACCAGCGCAATAGCTACGCGCAAGATTTTCTACCACAAACAGTCAAAAAAGATGGATATTTATTAAATCCAGTGGCGGATACAGATATCGATCCGGCGTTTTGCTCAGTAATCAAAGCAAAGTCACAGCCAGGCGATAACCAATTTCATGGCCAAAGTTCAGAATTAAACACCTATGTGATAGGCATTTTGGCAGACGGACTGGAAAACTTGCGAAAAATAGCGGACGCAGCTTATATTATTCTGAACAATATGGATGTGAAGAATTATTTTTTCACTTATAAGAATGCAGACGGTGATCAAATTGTCACTAATTCGGGCAAATATAAGATAACTGCTTTATCAACGGAGTTTGAAGTTATGAAAACTTTAAACGATAAAAATATCATCTATGGTTTTTTGATGTTGGAGGCAGAGATCGGAGAAAAGGCCAAATTTAACTTACGCCCTACGCTTAAGGAAATAGACACCGCTATTTCTTCTAAGGATCAGGGTGTTAATCTTGTAACAGAATGACAACGGTAAATTTTTCAGTGATAAAAAACGACACGTCCGATTTTGACTGGACGATGGAATTTTTGAAAAATGATGCAGCCATTGATTTGACCGATGCAGCCATTAAAGCAGAGTTTAAGACTTCGATAGATGCAGCTACAGTTGCGCTAACGATGAGTACGGACGACGATTCGATCGAATTTGTTGATGCAGTGGCAGGTAAGATAAAATTCGCAAAACAAATAATAGCTATTGCGGCGGGTACTTATTATTTTGATGTGCAGATAACTTTTCCGAATGGAGACGTTAAGACTTATGTAAATGGTACAATGACAGTAATACAAGATATAACAGACGCATGAGTACAATAGTTAACATCATACAAGATCTGGAGCCGGTTACGGTTAACATTGATAACCAGGAAAATATTGAAGTCAATGTTTCGGTTCCTGTTCCGGAGGCACCTGTTGACGGTTTGCAATACGCGAGGCAGGACGCGTCCTGGGTTGAAGTTGCGGCGGCGGGATTAACGGCTGCAAGTTTCGGGGCTTTTATAAATGGGCTGGATATTAAGCCCACGCCTGTGGACGTGGATGAGTTAGTTATAAAAGATTCGGAGGACAGTAACAATGCTAAAGGCTTAAGTTGGGCTAATTTAAAGGCTACGATTATTGAAGATAATAGTATTACAAATACTAAATTAGCCCAGATCGCGCAAAGTATAATAAAAGGACGTGTTTCATCAGGCACTGGAAATGTAGAAGATTTAACCATCGCAGATATAAGGGCAATGGTAATTGATGGATTTACCACTACAGCCACAGCAGCCGGAACAACTACTTTAATAGTGAGTTCCACAGCGATACAAGAATTTACAGGGGTAACAACACAAACAATTCAAATGCCTGTTGTTTCCACACTTATACTTGGTAGGACATTTAAAATAATTAACAATTCTACAGGAATATTAACTGTAAATTCAAGTGGAAGTGACTTAATTGCTACTATTAACCCTGGAATAACAAAATATTTTGTTTGTGTAAAGGTAACGGGGACTGACGAAACAAGCTGGGCTGTTAATGATTTCGGTGCTAGTGGCGGTGGCATATCAGATACCCCGCAATCATGGTCATCAACAATTCAATTTGACGGCAATTACGGTTCATTTAACACAAATGCACATAGTCAAAGCAGTCCCATAACATTTACAATCAATTGGACAGGTGCAGTCTTTGGGGCTATGACAAGTAGGATTATAGAATCGAATGTAGATACTATTACTATTCCTGACGGTGTAGAATCAATCATAAACAATGCAACCGGTAGTTTTGTAGGCCGTGAATTTACGCCTATTGACGGTAACAGGTATAGGTTTGTATTTGAATGCACGGATGTTTCAAATCAAAAATACAATTGTCTTGTTATAGATTCAGAAGCTTATGTTGAACCTGTACAACTTAACGCTCCTGTATTAACTTCAGCAACCGCAGCAGGCACCTCACAAATAGATTTGATTTTTACAAGTCCAAATACGAGTCCAGCCGAAGTAGAGAAAGAGATACAGTATGATGTTGTAGACACATTTGATTCAGATCCACAAACAACTACAGCTGTTCAGGGGGCAACAACAAAATCTGTTACCGGGTTAGATCCAGATACAGAATATTTTTTCAGGGTTCGAGATAAAGGTGACGGTGTTACTACACTTGATTCTGATTGGTCAAATATAGAAAGTGATACAACTGGTGCCTCTTCTATAATAATCGTTCAAGATGATTTTGCAGGCACTGTAATAGATACTGGTAAATGGAGTGAAACAGACCCATCAGATGTTGCCGAGATTTCGCAGAATGATCAATTAATAGGTACATTCACAGGTACAGCACCGGGACGAGTCAACTACGTACAATCATTGTACGATAATGATGGAGAGTCGGTTGTGGCTGTTCAATTTACACAGTCAGGCATAGCCAGTGACCCAACAAGTGGTAACTGGTGGGGCGGGTTATGGTTTGATAACAGTTCGGATGATGAAATCATGATATTAGGCAGTGTTGCGGATGCCTCATTGGCTAGGTTACTTATAAGATTAGGCGGTGTTACGCAGTATGATTTTACTTCGGCGGTATCTGTAAATAATACATTTAAGATTTTAAAGGATGGAAATGATATTAGTTTTTATTATTGGTCTGGTTCCGCTTGGGTACAAATAGGTTCGACGCAAACGGTAGCATTTTCAAGTATTTTAAAACCATTTTTCGCTTTAGGATACGGTTACACTTCAGATACTGCTTATCTTGACAATTTTTATTTTTCAAATGCTGATTATTCATCGAATGTTCCGAGTTAAAAAGTATGATTAATTTATCATTATTCAAGAAAACAGAGCAATCCTACTACATAAGCGATAGTGGAGATTCTAATAATAACGGACTTTCGCCACAATACCCTAAGACTATTGAGGACGTATCTTCATTAGATTTTAGTGTTATAAAAAACATTAAATTCAAAGCAGGGGGGATATTCTACGGTAATTTCACAATAGACTATGCTAATGTAAAAATAACACGATATGGAATTGGCGTAAATCCAATCTTAGATAACAGTGAAGATATTAGTGGATTAAGCTGGGTGAATGATTCTGGAGATTATTGGTATGCCGAAACCAGCAACCCAGGATGGGTTATGTTAAATAATGATTTTTTAAAATGTGCTTATTCGTCATGGATTACAATTACATCGCGAACTTCGAACACAATAACATTTGACGCCACAGGGTTAGATACTGATAACCTTGTCGGGGGGTATGTTTCAATACGAGATTGGAATTGGAATTGTACGAAATATTATCAAATAACTGATTATTCAGAAGGAATGATAATCTTAGATGATGATATGTGGCTGACAGATAGCGGGAAAGAATTTATTATTATAAATAGATATCAATTTTTAGCTTCTGGGTCAAATCAATGGGCTTATGATGATGACAAGATTTGGATAAGATCAAGTGTAAATCCGTCTACTTTGAATTTAAGAAAAACTTCAAGAGAAGCTTTAATAACAATTTCTCAAGATAATGCAACGATTAGAAATATTGACTTTCAAAATACTTACGTAACTTTCATTAATTTCGGAACAAATGACGGTCTAAATGTTCTCAACTGCAACTTCACTAATTCAAAATTTTATGCAATTTTTGTTTATCTTGGAAATCAAAATAAAGTCGATATAAGAAATTGTGTTATCGATAATACTGGCGATTGCGCGCTAAATCTAAAAATTGAAGGTGGAGGTATAATAAAAAATAATATAGTCAAAAATAATGGCACACAGTTAAATTATCCATTTTGGTATACGAACGAAGCTGATACTTACCCAGGAACACTATGTGTGGCGATTAAAACAGTTAGTGAAATTGATGACCATCCAGAATGGGTGATTGAAAATAATACAGTGGATAATTGCGCTTGGAGTGCAATAATGTCAAGAGGGCAAAACAGTAAAATTAGATATAATAAAGTCAGTAATTGGCATAGAAGGTTTACAGATGGAGGAGGAATCTATGTTGTAAGTCAACAAAGTGAGAATCCAAATATAAATTATGAAATATCTTACAATATATGTTATTGTGAATCTGTTGGGGAAGATGGTTCATGGGTATCTGCTGGAATTTACACAGATTTATATAATACTGGTTTTAATATCCATCATAATATAGTGTACGATGTTACAGATTATGCAATGGGATGCGGATATTTTACAAATACTGATTCAACTGAAATAACATTAGAGAATAATATTTTTGTGGGTTGTTATAATGGTATGTTTTTTTATGGCAGCAAAGATGTGACTAATTACATACAAAATAATATTATAGCAACCAGAAATACTCGTTATTGCTGGGCAACAAATAGAGCTGATGAAACAATATTCTTTAAAAATGGAGGTTATCAGGATAATAATTATTATTTCAATCCTTATGGTACGCTAATTTCAAAGTCACAAAGTGGTACATATAACTTTGCTAATTTTAGAATACAAACTGGACAGGATGCAAATAGCGTGTCAAAAAGTAATTGGTTGACCTACGTTAATGAGGCAACAGCGAAAGAAGATGTAAAATTATATACTAATGAAACAAATGAAGATACAACTATAATTGCACCTTCTGGATATGAAGATATAGATGGGAATGATGTAAGTAGCCAGGAATTAATAGTTCCTGCTCATTATGGATTATTAATTTTAAGGAGTTAGATACAAAATAGGAAAAATAAATAATATATAAAATGCCAGATCCACCAATTAAACCAATAAACAAACGTGATAATAACAGAATAATTAATAAATTTGCAATTAACATAAAAAAATAATAAATTTGTAAAATCATGGGTAACACAGCACAACAAATAAAAGCAAACTCGCAGGCGTCGGGCTCTTTTTACAAAACAGGCGTGGGCGCTGCCACAGGAGTTTCAGCCTTATTAGAGCAGCAAATTGCTGTTTTGGCGGAAGGCAATACAGACAATCAAACGGAAATAGCCGCAGATGGTGGCGTTTTAAGCGCCTTATCTTCTAAAGAAGTTGCTGAGGTTGCGGGCTACGGGAGTCCTGCACATTTAGCGGCAAAAATGCTTTTTGATAACCTTAGCGTCGGCGTAGGTGTAAAGTTTTTCTTTGTACCAGAGTCGGTTTCGGGGGCAGCACATACGCTAACCCTGGCGGGTACAGGCACCGCGATTACTAAAACAGGTACGTTGACCTTAAACCTTAACGGCAAATTGTTAGCCGTGGGTGTTTCAAAAGACGATACCTTGGCAGAAGTTTTGGCGGCTATCAAATCAGCTATCAATGCAGAAATCAATCTTCCAGGCGAAGTTTTAACGGCTGCACCTACTACTGAATTAGACTATTCGTCTAAGTGGATTGGTCAATCGGCTGCTGAAGTTAGTATAAGTGTCAAATCGGATACTAGTGAAGGGTTAACCTGGGCGGTCACAGACAATGCAGACGCAACGGGCGAAGTAGTACCCACAGCGCAATTGGCTAAATTCTTAACAGATTGGTACCCACACGTGTTGAATTGCCTAGGTAATGGCGGATCGAACGCTATTTTAGATGAGTTTGAAGATTTTAACGGTACACCGAATGGGGGCAATGGCAAATACGCACCTGATAATATGACCCCTTTCGTAGCCTGGACGGGCACAAATGTGGCAGTTTTGGCTACGTTGACAGGCGTAACGTCTTCGCGGTTGGATGTTAATACAAACATATACTTTCCAACGCCAAACGCGCAGTCACTTACTTTTGTGAATGCTGCAGAAGCCTTGGGGATGTTTGTAAAGAAAAGTAACGGTGATCCAAAACAGGATCCAGACGGCGATGTAATGCTTTATGCGATACCTCCTAGTGATAAAGACGTAGGGGATATAGTGACCTATGATTTCAGGGATAGTTTGGTTAAAAATGGCTGTTCAACTGTCAATTATCAAAATGAAAGTTATTATGTTAGTGATTTGTTGACCACTTATAAGCCAAACGGTGAAAGTGATCCTGTTTTCAAATTTGTTAGGGATAATATGATTATCTTCAATCTTTTGCATCAATTCAAACAATTCAATTTGAAGCAAAAGAACAAAACGATCGCGCCAAACGCTTTACCTTCTATCTATATTACAAGTCCAGCTTTGTACAAGGCAGGTGTTTTGAATGAGATAATCAGGCCTTTTGTTGAGTTAGGCTATTTGGCAGATTTTGATTTCGCAAAAGACAACTTAGATGTGGGGATCGATCCTACGAATGCAGGCAGGTTTAATGTGTTGAGTCCTAATCTTATCACTTCATTGTTAAGAATTGTCGCAGTTGAGGTGCCAGTAAATAAATATAACGGCTAAAATATAAAGAAATATGTTCAAAAGTAAGCAAATACAAACGATGTTCGTCTCTACGCCAAACGGCGAAGTAGCGTTATCAGGTAAAGCAGGCGAAGAGCCTGAATTAAAGCCGTTTACAGGCACGGTGGCAGATACAGACGACGGCATGACAAACGACGGTCAACTTATTTTAGAATACGCCCGCACACGTTCATACATTCAAGGCGTTTTTGGTTACAAAGACGAAGATATGCCATTAATTCAAAGCGTTGTGGAAGCTGCAAGAGTTAGCGCTCTCGCGGAATATCCTGTTAACTGTGTTTTCACGGACGGGACGATAGGGTCGAACACAGGTACTTTTGTCGGTGACATTATGTACAACGGCACAGGTACAATCGAATTAAAATTCTCAAGTGCAAAGGACTGGACATTTATTTAACATATACATTTCATATTATAATTGGTTAATAAGCTGATAGGCTGGGGCTTACCAGCTTATTTTTTAAAATGTAAACAATGGAAAAAGAAAAGGCAACAGAACAAAAAATTATTCCAAAGGCAAAGGAAAAGACGTTAAGCGAGACCTTTATGGAAGAGCTTAACGAACAGGAAAAAAACATCTTTCTGAAAATCAAATCAGTACGAATTGACGTTTGCGAATACGAAGAGTTTGAGGCGGTAACGGAGGAGTCTTTAGAGGACTATGTGCAGCTCATTACATATGTGAAAGCAGGTAAGGTACGTTTTGAAGACGATGGCGTGGTTATTAAGATTAGGCGCCCTATTTTATCGGAAAAAGGCGAAGTAATTACAGAAGAGCTTAAACTCTTATATCAAAGAAATGAAGCTCGCGAAAGGGCATTCACTAAGAAAATTAAGCTTAAACCAGGCGACACGGCGGCAAGCTTAGACTATACGAAGGCGGTTATTGCTGCAAATTTAGCAAACGTAAGTTTCGGGGGTGGATCTGTGGTTATTCCAGTTAACGCAATTTCAGGGAACAAGATGCACCAAAATGATTACATGTTACTAAGGACTTGTTTCGACTTTTTTCGTAATTAGGATTGAGGTTTACGAGCTTTCGGGGCCGAAGAAATCAGAAATAAGTAAGAAGAAGTACAGTATCTTTGAAATAAGTGATAGTATAGACGACTTTAGGGGATCAGTTTTAATCAATTATAAATACACCCCTAAACAAGTTGAAAAGTTAGAACTGCAAAGTAACAATTACAGAGGGCTATTTTACATCTATAACAGCATAGTCGAGGAGATAGCCAAAATTAATAAGGAGAAAAAGTGAGGCCTTTTAGATTAAAAGCGGAAGTGGTAGCAGGGGACAAAGCTAGTAAGGTTTTGAATAAAATCACTGCCTCTGCTAATAAAATGGCTAATTCTGTAGCTAAAGACGCTAAGATCGCAGGATCTGCTTTCTCCAGGTTCCAACAGCGCGCCAGTTTAACAGGTAAAAAAGTACGTGTGACGCTTAACAATCTTAACGCTAGGGTTAACAGGGTTTTTTATAACATAAACAAGAAGTTTGGAGGCCTGGGCGCCTTAGGCTTAAGTTTTGGGGCGGGCTATGCAATTAAAAAGACACTACAAACAGCGGACGCGGTGGCAAAGGTAGGCGACGAAGCGGCCAAAACAGGGCGTTTAATGGGTATTAGTGCGGAAAGTTTGCAAGAGTTCAGGTTCGCGGCAGACAGGCAAGGGGTAAGTGCAGAAATGCTGGATAAATCTTTTATAGCCCTACAAAAACGCACGGGTGAACTGAAAGCGGGCACAGGATCGTTATATACTTACCTTAATAAGACAGGTAATAAAACTTTATTAAAGCAGTTCCGAAACGCCAAGGGCACAGAGGAGGCTTTTGATCTGGTGCAAAAGGCAATAGCTTCGGTTGAAGATCCGACGCAAAGAGCGGCTTTAGCTTCTAATGCCTTCAGTCGTTCAGGTATTGAGATGCTTAAGTTTCTTGATGCCGGAGAAGAGGGCATAAAGGGGTTGCGCGAAGAGGCAAGAAAATACGGGGGTGTAATAAGTAACGAAGCGGCGGCGGCAAGTGAAAAGTTTGTGGATGCACAAACAAACATGCGTTTTGCACTAAAAGGCTTAACAAATACCCTGGGCAGCTCCTTAATGCCAGAAATTCAAAAAATATTTGAGCGTATTACGGAATGGATCGCGGCTAATAGGGAAGTGGTGCGAAGCAAAATAGAAAATTTTGCTAAAAAAGTAAGTAAAGCCCTTTCCTTTTTGGCTAAGAATGCAGGGAAAATAGTAACAGTTTTAAAAGTTTTAATAACTTCTTTTATTGCATTCAAAGCCACAATGCTAGCTATAAAAGCAGCAACAGCGGCGTACAATGGCGCAATGGCAGCTTTTACAGTAGCCACAAAGATAGCTACGGTTGCGCAAACAGCGTTTAGCGTGGCAATGTCTTTAAACCCCCTAACGTGGATAGTGATCGCAATAATTGCGGTCATTGCCGCAATAGGGCTGTTAATTTATTATTGGAAGGACATAGTTAACTGGGTGAAAACCTCAAATAACTGGTTTGCAAAATTAATCAGGGCAGCCATTTTTCCTTTAGTCATTGCCTTCAAAACTTTAGGGGCGATCTTTAGTTGGATTTCTGAGAAAATAAGCCAGCTTGTTGAGTGGGTGAAAACTTCCGATAGTGGGTTTGCTAAATTCTTAAGAGGGGCTATAAATGGCATAATTTACGCTTTTCAAGTAATGGGTGACGTTATTAGTTGGATTTCAACAAAGTTTAGTGAATTGGTGGAGTGGGTGAAAACTTCCGATAGTTGGTTTGCTAAGTTTATAAGAGGTGCCATTGATTTTTCAAAGAAATTATTAGGTTTTTTAGGAAAAGTTTGGAACACCATAAAAGAGATTGCCAGTTATGCTTTTGAAGCCATTAGTAAATTGGGCGATGTTATAGACTATTTTAGTGGCGAAACGCAAAAGGAGCTGGGCGTAAAGATAGACAAGAAAACAGAGTCGAAAGCTATCAAAGAATTAAATGTAAAGAGCGAAGATAAGAAACAGGAAAAAGAAACGAACATACTTTCTGATAAAACGGCAGAGCTTGTTAAGGGCTTGGGTATTAATTCACAAGCTATTCAAAATAATACGAAAGTTAAGCAAAAGGAGTGGAAGGGTAAGTTTTCAACCACTATTTTAAAAGATATGAATGTTCCACGTGGAACATCCGAAAATATACAAAAGGATCTTGCAGTTTCAGCTATAAATAAGGAGGTTGTAAACAATAGCATACAAAAGGAGATCATTAAAGAGGGCAAAATTGAAACGGTTAAACCCCAGGTTGTGACAAGTCCAACGCCTGCCAGGTCTTCAAGTAGAAAAGAAAATGTTAACGGCGTTATAACTGTTAACGTAGTGAATAGAACAGGTGGCAAATTTGGGCTCGAAATCGACAGCGACGGTGTGAACGTAGTAACAACGGGTAATTAATGATAAATTTACAATTAGTAGATAGCACAGAAGGCGGGTACTTCGTTTATAAACGAAACGATTACTTAATAGACGAGGGGATCTATTCGGAATTATATTGCGCTTTATTCACGACTAATTCAGCAGAATGGCTGGGCGACGGTGCTTTTAATGTTAGTACGCCTTTGATCGCGTCGCGGACTGAAAACGCTTTAAAAAATTATGCATCTTATACACCTGAAAATATAGCGCTTATAAAAAGTGCAGTTCAAAGTGACTGTGATCGCTTTATGGAAAAGAATTTAAATATCATAGTTTCAAATATAGAACTGCGGGTTTATTTGGGCAGAGCTTTAGAAATAGTTATAACGATTGACGGAAATACAGAAACTTATAACTATATCTGGAGTAAGACAAAATTGAGTTTAGATAACATTGAATTTTTAACATATTAGCATGACCTATAACGAGATATACGATTCAGTAATTACAAATTGGTGTAATAAATTAGGGATCACGGTTGCGGATGCAGGGTATAATATTATAGTATTATCAAAAGTAATCGCCCTGGGCTTGTATATGGTTATCAAGATTATAGACGGCATAAAGAATAACGTTTGGGTAGGATCAATGCAAGCGGCTAAACTTTTGGAAGTTGGACAGGATAAGATCGGGCGCGGTTTATATCAGGCTGTTAAAGGCGAATATACATGCTCTACGGTTGCTACAGGTGCAGGACCTATCCCAGAGGGTACTTTGTTTACCATCGAAAAGGACGGCGAAATTTACACTTTTGAAAGTCTGGCAGAAGTAACAGCCGGGGACGATATTAGCATAAGGGCTTTGACGGCTGGCACAGATAGCGCTTTGATAGTTAATGATGATTTAACAGCCAAACAAAACCTGACTTATGCGGAAAACATAATAACCGTAACGGCAGTAACGACAACGCCTACAGATACAGAAACTATTGAAGATTACAGGGCAGTTGTGGTGGCTTACGAGACGCTAAGGTTAGGCAATGGTAACGCATCGGATTACATTGTCTGGGTTTCAGATGTTAATGGCTTGCGTACGGCGTATCCTTACACGGCCCCCGGTGAAGCTGGGAAAGCGGTAATATATTGCGAGTCTACAGATACGGAGGTATTGGTGCCTGGTGGCAGCTTAATAAACGATGCCATTGAAGCAATAAAATATGATGCAAACGGAAAGAGCCAGCCCCCGGTTGAGTTTTTTGAGTTCGTTAATAGTACCTATGTTTTGCCTGTTCAAATCACAGGTATACGCTTAGATATTGAGAATGGCGATACTGGCCAGACTTCAGCCATAGAGGCACTGGTAAGGGATTATCTAAGCATAAAACGTCCTTTCCTGCATACATTAAACAGGGACATTAACATAAGCACGGGGTATAATACTTTTGAAAATACGGTGGCGCTTGTGGACATTGTGCAGTTATTAGCCAATGAAGATATAACTTTTGACAGTATAACAATGTACGTTGATATACTTAGCTCCACAGGTTACGCAGAGTTCAGCAAGTATGTGGTAGGCTACAGGGGTGGATCGACTTACCCACCTACGTATTCACCGGGTAATGATCCGGCGCTGTCAACATATTATGGCGAATGTCCACGTTTAGAAATAGTTAATTTTATTTGATGAGTTGGTTCAAATTCATAAACAAGATAAAGCCAGACGGCAAGGCCTTTCGCGCGATAGAGTGGAGTAAGATTCTCTGTGAAGTTATCGCAGATGGTCTGCAGGAGATAATTAACTATGCTGATTTTCAAATTAATGATCAAGTTTGGTATGTTAACGATAATTTTGATCCTGAGCCTTGGGAGGATAGGTATAATATAACGCCTCCGCCCCTTTCATCTTTAACTGAAAGACGTGAAATAGTAAGATCATACATGCTCTATCCACAGTCTGCAAATAGGCTTTCTTTGGATTATATGCAAAGCGAGGTAGATAATTTGGGGCTGCCGGGTATTACTTTAGACTATAATCCTACGGGGGACGACACGGGACTTTTGCATGCGAACGACGGAGCAGATGAAAAAACAGAATTTTCAATGGGTTCTTTAACATACAATTCTTTTGTTGTTTCAGGAACGGTGCAAACAACTTTTTATAAGGATACAATTAGGTTATTAATGAGCTTAAAGCCTTTGCAGGTGGCGCTTTATGATCAGTTAGATATAAACCTGGCTTTGGCTTACGACGAAGATTTTGCTTTAGCCATAGATGATACAACAACTTTAGCGATAAAAACATTATAACATGTCAATTACAACCCCAGCAGTAGCGCAAACAATAGATAGTTTATCGAACACGCAAAAAGAAACTATACAGGATAATTTGCAAGTTGACGCCTTTATAGCTGTTGCCAGTTCGGTGAAAACAGGCGCGGATCATGCGTTAACAGTGAAGACATTAACGGACGGTTTTGCTTATTTGTTCAAAAATGATGATATAATAGAGCAAGGCGATACCCTTTCAGATGTGGATACTAACTCCTTCGACATTGTCTTCAAAGGGTGCGACTATATCCCTTCTAATTGGTGGGTTTTGATAATCATAGAAGGCACGGATGCAATTGTTAGCAGGCTTATCTATTTTAACGAAATTAACGGCGATTTTTTGAGTGCTTTTGGAAGCCATGGGACAGGTGACGGCCAATTCCAATCGCCGCTTAATTTACATATATATGATAATAAGGTTTATGTAGCGGATTCTAATAATAATAGGATACAAATTTTTGACGTAAACGGAAATTATTTAAGCCAATTCGGAAGCGCAGGCACGGGCGATGGCCAATTTATCAATGTAGTATCTGTTTTTGTAACAGCTTCCTATATTTATGCTTTAGATCGGGGCAATAGAAGGGTTCAGATATTTGATTTGTCGGGTACCTATGTGGCTAAATTTGGAAGTTCAGGGACAGGCAACGGACAGTTTTCGGTCCCAATAGGCCTGTACGTAAGTGATTCCTACATATATGTTTGCGATTCAGGCAATGATAGGATTCAGATATTTGATTTGTCGGGTACCTATGTGGCTAAATTTGGAAGCTCTGGCGCGGGCGATGGGCAGTTTTCAAGCCCCAAAGGTGTGTGGGTTCATGAATCTAATATATACGTAGCTGATGCTTTGAATCACAGGATTCAAATATTTGATTTATCAGGTACATACGTTGATCAGTTTGGAAGTTCTGGAAGTGGAGATAGTAATTTTAATACCCCTAGTCACATATACATAAATGACCTGTTTATAATAATTAGTGATGCAGGTAACAATGTTTTTAAATTTTTCGATCTTAAATATAACTTCATAAAAAAAATAGGTAGCGAGGGCGCTGGCGAAGGTCAGTTAAACAACCCTATAAGCTCCTTTTTATATGGAGATGTGCTATACGGTTTAGATGTGACTAATGAAGAGGTTCAAAAATTCATTTAGAAAATGGCTGAAATATTAACACCTGCGAACGCTTATAAATTTTCGGAACTTACGGACGCCCAAAAGGACAAGGTGCGTACGGACTTCGGTCTGGGCGATTACGTCGGGTACTTTACAAGCGTAAAGACAGGTACGGATCATGCTATAAATGTGCAGACGTTGAAAGCAGGCAAGATCAACATTTTTGTGAATGATGATATTATTGAAAACGGTGATACTATAACGGATTTAAATACAAATTCGTATGATGTTGTGTTGGAAGGCTGCGATTATATCCCGGCCAATTGGAGGTGTAACGTTCAGATAAGTGGAACGGATGCAATTGTTAGCGGGTTTATTACTTTTGATGATATTAATGGGGACTTTCTAAGCAGTGCAGGATCTTCGGGTAGCGGCGACGGTCAATTAGATACTGCGAAAAGTATATTCATAAAAGATGATAAGGTATACATAGCGGATCAGGTAAATAATCGTATACAGATATGGGACAAAAATGGTAACTATTTAAGTAAATTTGGGTCCTCCGGTTCCGGGGACGGACAATTTAGTAATCCGACTGGTATTTTTGTTGATGACGATTATATATACGTTGCTGATTCAGGTAATAACAGGATACAATTATTCACTTTAGCGGGCGCGTTTAGTTCAAAATTTGGATCTTCGGGCTCTGGAGACGGGCAGTTTAATAGTCCTTACAGCGTATGCGTAGATGATAACTACATATATGTACTTGATCAAGGCAATAGTAGGGTGCAGATATTCACCTTAGCGGGTGTGTTCAGTTCAAAATTTGGGTCCTCCGGTTCCGGGGACGGGCAGTTTAGTATTCCGACTGGTATTTTTGTCGATGCTAATTACATATACGTAGCTGATTCTTTGAATCACAGGGTACAACTATTCACTTTAGCGGGTACGTTTAGTTCGAAATTCGGATCCTCCGGTTCCGGGGACGGACAGTTTAGCAGTCCACATGCTGTGTATACTACAGATAAGTGGATAGTCGTTACAGATACGGGTAACGATAGGATTCAGATATTTAATAGCAATATTAACTTTATATCTAAACTTGGGTCGTCCGGCTCTGGGGAGGGGCAATTCACTAATCCAGTAACGGCCTTTTTATGTGATGATGTTTTGCACGTGTTGGACTCTGCAAATAATAACATACAAAAATTTATATAGGACTGATGAATTGGGAAAACGTATTCGCAACGACAGCCGTAGGCATAATTACAGGCATGGGCGGTTATTTCATAGGAAAACCAAAAAGAAGGGCGGAAACAAGGCAAACAATGGCGGAAGCTATACAAAAGGAGTTGATGGCTTTGACTGAAATTATAGAATCGTGGAGGGATCAAGCCTCAGCTTTACGTGTGCAAGTCGATGAACAGGAAAAGTTAATTGCTAAACAACAAGCTGAAATTAAGCAGCAAAGACAGCAAGTCCAGGATTTGCAAGCTAAGATCGAAGAACTTCGAGAAAAAATAGAAAAACAATGTAATGATTGCAATTATAAAAATGAGAAGCCATGATACTAAACACTCTGTTAACAATTGCGATTTTCGTGGCGAGTGTATGCTTTGCCATGTGGATCGCCGGTAAGATACACGACTGGAAGCGCAAAAAATAAATACCGGGTTGCCTTTTTCCTGCGAAGGGCGTTCGCATTTTAAAAGCGGCGCCCTTTTAACTTAATTTCCTTAGCTTGTACTTAGCCATTGCACGTTCAGTTTATCTCATGTGATTCTGACGGACTTATTTGTAACTGATTATCAAGCGATTAGCTGCTGATCATGTTTTGTAAGGATCATGAAATACTTGTATCTGCGTAAGTATCTGATACTCAGTGTCCCCTGTCTGTATGCTAAAGTTTTTTAGCTTGTACTCTTTTAATCTGCCATTCTGCTTTTTTGATGAATATCTCGTTTACGTCTTTCATTGCTTTTAAAACAGCTTCATTGAAAAAAGGCCTTTTTCTGGTCAGCTTAACTTCGCCTCCTTTTATATAAGAGGCTATAGGAGCGGTTTTAATTGTATATTTTAACCTGTTCTTTTTAGTAGGTTTTCTTTGTTTCAACCGATCAACTCTTCGCACAGCCCCGCGCCTACCTTTGGCGAATATAACAGCCGAATTTGTGGCCTGCGCCCTGGTTATTTTCTTGATGTAATCACCTTCGCCTTTTTGGTATATTTCCGGTTTCTTGCTAAGTATATCAATGTTTTTCTTTGTTAAGGGTTTATCACCTAAAGGGTTGATGCTCCGCTTAATGTCAGTTGCAGTTTGTTGGTGCCCTAT
>Ga0316577_10000205_pt1 | contig 19951 bp, 19 predicted proteins | sample S5NA_FD_203073 | JGI IMG/M metagenome (GOLD analysis project Ga0316577, IMG submission 203073) | Rhizosphere microbial communities from salt marsh grasses in Alabama, United States - S5-7_050615r2r1 | ecosystem: Host-associated > Plants > Roots > Rhizosphere | place: USA: Alabama | collected... | reverse complement strand
GGTTAAAGCAGGAGCTGGGTATCAATTACGATCAACGTAATTCCATTGTGGTGGGTCTGGCGATGGGCTTCGCCGTTATACCGACCATATTCTCGATTACTGAAGACGCCATTTTTGCTGTGCCCAGTCACCTGGTCAGGGGTTCGCTAGCGTTGGGCGCTACCCCCTGGCAGACCATGATGCGAGTGGTGTTATTGACTGCCAGTCCGGGCATTTTCTCTGCCGTGATGATTGGACTGGGTCGTGCCGTTGGCGAGACCATGATCGTGTTGATGGCCACCGGCAATACGCCGGTGATGGATTTCAATATATTTGAAGGGATGCGGACATTATCGGCAAATATCGCGGTCGAAATGCCGGAATCGGAAGTTGGCAGTACCCATTACCGGGTCCTGTTTCTTGCAGCACTTGTATTGTTCGCCTTTACGTTCATGGTTAATACGTTGGCAGAAATAGTGCGCCAGCGCTTACGTAAACGCTATAGCAACCTTTAGGAACGATAATGCGGCAACGAACAAAAGAATGGTACAAGAGTGGCGCGCCCTGGATCTGGCTTAATGCCGGTGCCGTATCGATCAGTGTTTTGATGGTGATAGGTCTGATCGGCCTTATTTCCGCCCGCGGGCTGGTTTATTTCTGGCCCAGCGATGTCCTTGAGGGACATTACCGTGAGTCCAATGGCCAGGAGATCCCGGTGCTCGGAGAGATCGATACGGTGGAAATAATTCCCGCCAGCCGAGCACGGGATTCCGGCTACACCATAGAAGGCGACAGCGAGGTAACCCGCTATTTGATCAAGGTGGGCAATCGCGATATCTATGGTGCAGATTTCAAGCTGGTGATGGAGCCATTTCTGACCGAGGTGACGTACCCGGAAGATGTACTGGTTGTCGAGCGTCGTGAGTGGGGTAATTTTTATGGCCACCTGAAATCAATAACTGAAAACGGCAATGTCATTGCTGAAGGAGCCGAGGCCAAAAAACTTCTACCAGCGCGCCTGGCAAGATCCGTTGATCTATTTCACCAGGTGCGAAGTATTCAGAAGCATGAAATTGGCGCTATCAATTTTCAGTTAGAGAAGTTGCGCCTGAAAAAACGCGGCCTTGAACTGAAGGGAGTCAAGGATCCATCCGCCTATGCGGCGCTGGAAGAAGAGGCCAAATCACTCGAACAGAAATATAAGCAATTACGCGAGAAAATGACCGAGCTTATCGTCCAGAGCCGGCGCGACAGTATCATTGTTACCACGATCACGGGTCAGGAAATTACCCTCCCACTTGCGAAAGTGGTGCGGGTTCACTATCCCAATGCCATGGGGTTATGGCAGAAAATCGGATTCTATTTCGAAAAGCTCTGGGAATTTGTCAGTGACGAGCCGCGTGAAGCGAATACCGAGGGCGGAATTTTTCCGGCTATCTTTGGGACGGTCATGATGGTCTTGCTGATGTCAGTCATTGTGACACCCTTCGGTGTGGTGGCGGCAGTTTACTTGCGCGAGTATGCAAAGCAGGGGCTATTAATCCGGCTGATCCGTATTGCGGTAAATAATCTCGCTGGTGTACCGTCGATTGTCTATGGGGTATTTGGTCTGGGATTCTTTGTGTATTTCCTGGGCGGCAATATCGACACCCTGTTTTTTCCCGAAGCACAACCCGCACCGACCTTTGGCACCCCGGGGCTTCTGTGGGCTTCATTAACGCTGGCGATTCTCACCCTGCCGGTGGTTATCGTGGCTACCGAGGAAGGTTTGGCCCGCATTCCCAGTTCGATCCGTGAAGGGAGCATGGCATTGGGTGCGACCAGGGCGGAGACACTTTGGCGCATTGTGATTCCGATGGCGTCGCCTGCCATGATGACCGGCCTCATCCTGGCTGTAGCCCGTGCAGCGGGTGAAGTCGCTCCGTTAATGCTGGTGGGGGTTGTTAAACTGGCTCCCTCACTCCCGCTGGACGGTAACTTTCCCTATTTGCACATGGATCGTAAATTTATGCATCTTGGATTTCATATCTATGATGTTGGCTTTCAGAGCCCGAATGTTGAAGCGGCGCGACCATTGGTCTACGCAACATCATTGTTGCTTATTATAGTGATTGTATTGCTCAATCTTGCCGCGATTTATGTCCGCAACCACTTGCGCGAAAAATACCGGGCATTGGAAAATTAGGCAACCATTTATGATGGAAATCGAACAGAACATGCAGGACACGAATATGAAAAGTGAAATTCCGTTAACCCATGGGATCAACATCAATAATCTTGAGAGATCAGATTCTGGCCGGAACAGGGTTGAGTATGAGACGACTATCAAGGTTGTTGACCTGGACCTGTATTATGGTGACAAGCAGGCCTTAAACAAGGTTAATATGGAAATACCCCGCCACCGCGTGACTGCGTTTATCGGTCCAAGTGGTTGCGGAAAGTCTACCTTGTTGCGATGCTTTAATCGGATGAATGACTTGATCGACAATATACGCATCGAGGGTCTTATCAGTCTTGATGAGGAAGATATATATTCCCGCACCCTGAACGTAGCTGACTTGCGTCGACGGGTGGGCATGGTGTTTCAGAAACCCAATCCGTTCCCCAAGACCATTTACGAGAATGTGGCTTACGGATTACGCATTCTTGGCGTCAAGGACAGACGCAAAATAGACGAAAGCGTCGAGAATGCCTTGCGGGGTGCGGCGTTGTGGGACGAAGTCAAGGATCGTCTGCAAGACAATGCACTGGGATTATCCGGTGGCCAGCAACAACGGTTGGTGATTGCGCGGGCAATTGCCGTGGAACCCGAAGTATTGTTGCTCGATGAGCCAGCTTCAGCACTGGATCCCATCTCCACGCTCAAGATTGAGGAACTGATTTACGAATTAAAGGACAAATATACTATTGTTATAGTAACGCATAATATGCAACAAGCGGCCCGTGTTTCGGATATGACCGCTTTTATGTATTTGGGCGAAGTGGTGGAATATGCGGATACGAATACATTATTTACAAATCCTGCACAAACACAGACCGAAGATTACATAACTGGGCGTTATGGTTAGTCAAACCACGCCATTTCGTATTTTATTGACCTTAATAATTCAGGACTCTCAACATGGACAAGACACATCTCGGGACACATATTTCCCAGCAATACAATGAAGAGCTGGAGGATATTCGAAACCGTGTACTGACAATGGGAGGGCTTGTTGAGCAGCAATTAACTGATGCCCTCCGGGCCCTAAGTGATATTAATGCGGAACTGGCGGAAGTCGTCATCACCAATGACTATAAGGTTAACGCCATGGAAGTGGCTATTGATGAAGAAAGTGTTCAGATCCTTGCCCGACGTCAGCCTGCTGCATCTGATCTGCGGCTGGTTATGGCTTCTATCAAAACAATTACCGATCTGGAACGAATCGGCGATGAAGCAGAACGCATAGGCCGGATGGCACTGCATTTCGCAGAGACCGGCGGTGAAAGCAAGATGTTGCTGGGTATCCAGCATCTGGGCGAACATGTATTGGGTATGTTACACAATGCACTGGACGCTTTTGCGCGGATGGATACAGAGGCGGCTGTTCGTGTCGCACGTTCTGATATCAAGGCAGATCGCGCCTATGAGAGCATTCTGCGCGAACTGATTACCTATATGATGGAAGATCCACGTTCTATTCCACACGTTGTGGATGTGATGTGGTCAGCGCGCGCCCTGGAACGGATTGGAGATCGCGCCCAGAATATCAGTGAATATGTTATCTATCTCGTTAAGGGCAAGAATGTGCGCCACACCAGTTTGGACAAGGTTGAATCACATGCCCGTGGTAATGACGAGGGCTAATGGTAGCTATACCGCTGGAAAAGCAACCATATGATCCGGTGCCAGCCTGATCCGCACCTGTTCACCAAGCTGGTAGTCATGATGGCTTGGGATCAGCGATAACAGTTCCAGACCCGGTTTTATTTCCAGGGTGTACATGATTTCTGCGCCCTTGAAAGCCCGCTGGGTGATCTTGCCGGTCAGCTCGCCGTGTTCATCCAGGACAATATCGTCCGGTCTTAATAGCAATTCCACCTTGCTGCCAGTGGGTAAATCATATGCGCGATCTCCCTGGATAACCCCGATGTCGGTTTTGACTGTATCCGGGCTGGTCAAGGTACCCTTGACGAATACCCCCTGACCAATAAAGTCAGCCACGAACCGGTTCTCCGGCGAGTGATACAGGTTATACGCCGTATCCCGTTGCAGCATTCTGCCTTCATCCATGACGCCGATCTGATCACCCACTGCGAAGGCCTCGTGCTGGTCATGGGTAACCATAATGCCGGTGGTGTGTTGTTGTTTAAGAATCTGGCGCACTTCAGAGCTGAGTCGCTCTCGCATGTCCACGTCCAGATTGGAGAACGGCTCATCCAGCAGGATCAGGTCCGGGCGCGGTGCCAGGGCGCGGGCCAAGGCGACACGTTGCTGCTGGCCACCGGACAGTTCGTGGATGTAGCGTTTACCCATCCCGGTTAGACCGACAATGTCCAGCATTTCATCACTCACCTTGCGTTTTTGCGCCGTGCCCAGCTCGCGCAGTCCGAAACAGATGTTGTGGCAAACATTCATATGGGGGAACAGGGCATAGTCCTGAAATACCATGCCAATACGGCGCTTCTCCGGAGCCAAGGTATAGCCGGGATATGAGACCCGGCGTTCGCGTAGCAGGATGTCGCCTTGCTGAACGGCCTGGAAACCGGCGATGGCCCGCAAAACCGTAGTTTTGCCACAACCACTGGGTCCAAGCAGGCACAACAAATCACCCTTGTTGACATGCAAGGAGAAGTCACTGACCACAGCATGACCGCGATGCCGGCACTCGATATTTTTCAGTTCAAGCAGGGGGGCCATACGATAGTGTCAGTTCGGTTTGGAAAACAGGAAGGGTAGCCTGCTTGAGTTACCTGTCAGCAGTCAGGTTAACCTTCTGTAGTCAAAAGCATAACAGAGACTGTGTCCGGCTTGTATCAGATAGGGCCTAATGAACGGAAGGCCAAACTTGCGTGCCTCAGGCCAGCAGGAATTCCAGCAAGGCTTTCTGGCTGTGCAGGCGGTTTTCGGCCGCGTCCCAAACGACGCTTTGTGGTCCATCGATTACCTCGGCAGCCACTTCTTCGCCACGGTGGGCTGGCAGGCAATGAGTGAACAGGGCATCAGCGTTTGCCTCTGCCATCAGTGACGCACTAACCTGGAAACCAGCAAAACTTTCTTCGCGCTGCGTCTGTTCCTGTTCCTGACCCATGCTGGCCCAAACATCTGTTGTGACCAGATCAGCATCCTGGACGGCTTCTTGCGGGTTATGAGTGAGGGTAATCCGATCACCGCCCGCCGCGACGATCTTTGCGTCGGGTTCGTAACCGACCGGAGTCGCAATACGTAGCTGAAAGTCGAACTGGCGTGCGGCGTTAATGTACGAGTGGCACATATTGTTACCGTCACCAATCCACGCCACGGTCTTGCCCTTGATATCGCCGCGATGTTCGAAAAAGGTCTGCATATCGGCCAGTAACTGGCAGGGGTGATACAGATCGGTAAGTGCGTTGATTACCGGCACCCGGGAATTGTCGGCGAAGCGTACGATCTTGTCGTGTTCAAAAGTGCGGATCATCACCACATCAACCATGCGTGATAGAACCCGTGCACTGTCCTCAATCGGTTCTCCGCGCCCCAGTTGGGTATCGCGTGAAGACAGGAAAATGGCATGACCGCCAAACTGCGCCATGCCGGTTTCGAACGAGACCCGGGTGCGTGTTGACGACTTGTCGAAGATCATTCCCATCACCTTGCCGCGCAGGGGTTCATGCCGCTCACCCGCATGCTGCATTTGCTTCAGTTCGGTGGCACGGTGGACGAGGGCATTAAGCTCAGCCTGGGTCATATCCAGTAAGGTCAGAAAGTGTCGGGTCATTGGAATTCGTCCCAGTTGCAAACAGCTAATAGAGACTACAGTTCAGGTCAGGAAAGCGGTGATAATTTGGCTGACCCCAGCGACGATTTGATCGGCTTCGGCATCGCTCAGGATCAAAGGCGGTAACAGCCGGACAACGTTACCAGCCGTGACATTAATTAACAAACCGACATCCAGCGCTTGCTGCATTAGTTCGCTGCAGGGTCTGTCCAGCTCGATGGCCAGCATCAGGCCGCAACCGCGAATTTCGACAACCCCCGCCTGAGTGTCGAGGGCGGACTTGAGTCCGTCGAACAGGCGATCACCGAGTTGGGCGGCCCGCTCAGCGAGTGATTGCTGTTCCAGTGTATCGAGGACCGCCAACGCCGCGGCGCAAACCATCGGATTACCACCATAGGTGCTGCCATGGTGCCCGGGCTGGAACAGTTCAGCCGCCATACCACGGGCCAGACAGGCGCCAATGGGCACACCGTTACCGAGACCCTTGGCGAGGGTGATCACGTCGGGATGTATATTGCTGTGCTGGTAGGCGAACATCTTGCCGGTACGACCCATCCCGGTCTGGATCTCATCCAGAATCAACAGCCAGCCATGAGCGTCACATATCTGACGCAAACCGGGCAGGTAATCAATATCCGGGATCCGGATCCCGCCTTCTCCGATGACGGGTTCGACCAGTACCGCAACCACATCGTTATTGTTGCGGGCGATATTGTTGATGGCATCCAGGTCATTGTAGGGTGCGCGCACAAATCCCTGTACCAGCGGTTCAAAGCCCGCTTGCACCTTACGGCTGCCGGTTGCCGTGAGAGTGGCCAGAGTGCGGCCGTGGAAGCTGCCGTCCATAACGATAATGGCGGGTTTGTTGATCCCTTTACCATGCCCGAAGAGTCGCGCCAGTTTGATTGCCGCTTCGTTCGCTTCTGCACCCGAGTTACAGAAGAAGGCCCGCTCCATTTCCGCAACCCCGGTCAGTCGGTCTGCCAGGGTTTCCTGCAGCGCAATGTGGTACCAGTTAGAGGTATGCAGCAGGGTCTGGGCCTGCTCGCAGACCGCCTTGGCAACGGCCGGATGGGCATGACCCAACCCACAGACAGCCACGCCGCTCAGGGCGTCGAGGTATTTGTTGCCTTGCGTATCCCACAACCATGCACCATCACCCTTGGCGAAGGTGACGGGCAGTGGTGCGTAGTTCTGCATCAGATGGTTAGCCATTCATTCTGCATCCTGATAAAAACAAAAAGGCAGTCCCCTTACTGGATGGACCGCCGCGAAAAACCGCCAATTCTAGACCCAAGCTTACAATTGGGCAAATAAAAACCCGACAAAAGTCGGGTTTTTATGCCGAAATCTGCCGGAATGATTATATGGGCAGGCCGTGGGCGTAGGCGGTCATGCCCAGCAGCATCGGGATGGACAGCAGGGTATTGGTCCGGGAGGCCATCAGGGCAACAAAACCGGCCTTGGCCTTGGCCTCATCGCTGGCTTCCACCAGACCCAGTACCTTCTTCTGGTTGGGCCAGATCAGTACCCAGACATTGAAGAGCATGATGGTACCGAGCCAGGCACCCATGCCGATAACAGAATTGGCAGTACTGAAGGTGCCACCGTCGAACGTAAACGCCGCGGTGAAGATTCCCATTTTACCAAGGGCAGCGGCGCCGGACAGCCAGGTCAGCAGGGCCGCCCAGCGGAACCACAACAGGGCGCGGGGTGCAATATGCTTGCTGATGCCAGCCGCGGTGCCGTCAGCCTTGGCGCCGGCCATACCGGGTACCTGAACGAAGTTGAAGTAGTACAACAGGCCGATCCAGACAATCCCGACGACCACATGGAACCATACGGTCCATTCGAGCGGGTTGCCGCCGGATTCACCACGTAATAAAAACATGATGATAATAGCCAGGACAATGCCTGAAATAATTGTTCCCGGGATGGACTTCAATGGGTTCATGGGTGTATCTCCTTCTTGCTTGTTATCGTAGGTAAAGTTACGGAATTGAAAGTTACTGTTTGTTCTTGTCACCACTCTGGGCCAGTGTCGGGCGTGGTGCGTCAAATTCCTGAAGCCCTATAGTTTACTATGATTGTCAGGTTTTTGGCAGCTTCGATTTTTTTATTGGGCCAAAAGGGTGCGCCGGAGCCACATGGTATTATCTTTGGCAAATATTACCGGTGAGTGACCTTGGATGCCATAGAACTGAATATCTTTGCCAGCCGCTTAAGTGCGGTCTGTGCTGAAATGGGTGCGGTGCTGCAACGCACCGCTTTTTCACCCAACATCCGCGATCGGCTGGATTTTTCCTGTGCGGTGTTTGATGCTGGGGGGGAGTTGTGCGCCCAGGCGGCTCATATTCCGGTCCATCTTGGCAGCATGGCTTATGCCATGCGTGACATTGTCGCCGCCATCGAGTGGCAGGACGGGGACATGGTGATGGTCAACGATCCTTTTCTTGGCGGTACTCATTTGCCGGATATTACGCTCATCGCGCCTCTGTTCTACCAGGGGAAATTACAGGCATTTGTCGCTAACCGCGCACATCATGCTGATATCGGCGCCGAAACGCCGGGTTCCATGCCTTTATCGCGGCATCTTGACGAGGAAGGCCTGGTCATTCCACCAACTCACCTTGTGGTGGATGATGTGATCGATCAGGCTGTATTAACAAGCATATTCAGTGTTATCCGCAGCGGCGAAACAGGACGCGGTGATTTTGCCGCCCAGGTCAGTGCCAACCGCAATGGCCTGTTGCGTCTCGGGGCGCAGGTGTCAGAGATGGGCGTCGAGTCATTCCACGTCGCACTGGCAGATCTCAACAACTACGCTGAACGGTTGGCCCGCTCAACCCTCGATGCCATTCCGGACGGGGAATACCGGTTTACCGATGTGATGGACGACGATGGTCTGGGGCATGACGATGTCCCCATCCAGGTCTCACTGCAAATCAAGCACCACCAGGTGCGAGTGGACTTCACGGGCACCGCACCCCAGGTTGAGGGCAACATCAATTGTCCCCTGTCGGTGGCCGCCGCCGCGGTATTCTACGTATTCCGTTGCCTGATGCCTTCCCAGACTCCGGCCTGCGCCGGTAGTTTCCGGCCGATCACATTATATGCGCCCGCCGGTTGTCTGCTCAACGCCCGCCGCCCCGCCGCGGTGGCCGCTGGCAACGTGGAAACCAGCACCCGGGTGGTTGACGTGGTGATGGGGGCGCTGGCCCAGGCCATCCCCGGGCGAATCCCCGCCGCCAGCCAGGGCAGTATGAATAACCTGGCCATGGGCCATGCTTCGAAAGCTGACGGCTGGGATTACTACGAAACCATGGGCGGAGGCATGGGCGCGGGGTCCCGCTGCAACGGCCTGTCCGCTGTACAGACCCATATGACCAACACCCTCAACACGCCCATCGAAGTGCTGGAAAGCATCTATCCGGTGCGCATCACCCGCTATGCCGTGCGCGAGGGCTCCGGTGGCGCCGGCCAGTATCGTGGTGGCGATGGCCTGATCCGCGAATTTGGCTTCTTGCAACCGGCTACGATCACGCTGCTGACAGAGCGCCGCCGCCACGCCCCGTGGGGACTGGCTGGTGGTGAAGCGGGAATGTCCGGGCGTAACCTGCTAAATGGCGTGCCCCTGCCCGGCAAGGTGAGTCTGGGTGTCAAGGCCGGTGACACCCTGACCATCGAAACACCGGGGGGAGGGGGTTGGGGCGCCGTTAAGGACGCAGAATGAGGATTGGATCACCCAACCCAGGCTTTCCCGGTGGAGGGCGTCTGGCGAGAAGAAACGTTTACAGGCGAAGACCAGGAGAAACTTGATATGCGTAAACCAGCCCCGTCAATCGTGACCCAAGCAGGCGTTTCAAACGCGTCGCATCACCCCGCGTCCCTTGTCGCGCTTACCTGACCGATGTGTGGGATCTGCGGCGAACTGAGACTCGATGGCCAGCCCGGGGACCGGGCGGTGGTGGGGCGCATGCTGCCGAAACTGGCCCGGCGCGGCCCGGATTTCGAGGGCCAGTGGGGGGAAGGCAGCCTCGTGCTGGGACACCGGCGCCTGGCGATTATCGATCTGTCCGAACGGGCCAACCAGCCGATGGTGGACGAGGATCTTGGCTTGGTGCTGGTGTTCAACGGGGCGATCTACAATTACCGGGAACTGCGCGCGGATTTCATCGCCGAAGGCTATAAATTCGCCTCGGAGGGTGACTCGGAAGTCATTCTCAAGGCCTACCACAAGTGGGGTGATCGCTGCCCCGAGTACCTGCACGGGATGTTTGCCTTTGCCATCTGGGATCGGCGGGCAAAGCGGCTGTTTCTGGCCCGCGATCGGATGGGCATCAAGCCTCTTTATTTCAGTCGCACCGACAGCTTCTTTCGTTTCGCTTCAAATCCTCAGGCTCTGCTGGCCGGTGGAGGAGTGGACACTCACATCGATCCCATAGCATTGCACTACCAGCTGACCCTGCACGCCGTGGTTCCAGCGCCACGCACCATCCTCAAGGGGGTACAGAAGCTGGCGCCGGGCACCAGCCTGAGCCTTGATGCGGCCGGTGATCCCGTCCAGCGCCGATACTGGCAACTCGGGGCTATGCGCCCCGATACCCCGCTAAGCGAACAGGCGTGGACTGATGCGATTCACACCGCCCTGCGTGAGTCGGTGCGTAAACGACTCGATGTGGCCGATGTGCCGGTGGGGGTGTTGCTATCGGGCGGGCTCGATTCCAGTTTGCTGGTGGCGCTGCTGGCCGAGGCGGGGGTGCAGGATCTGCTGACTTTCTCCATCGGTTTCGAGGACCAGCCGGAGGAGAAGGGCAGCGAATTCGAATATTCGGATCAGGTGGTGGCGCGTTATCAGACCCGCCATCACAAGTATCACATTTCCAACAGCGAGGTCCTGCCGCACCTGCCAGAGGCCGTGCGCTACATGGCCGAGCCCATGGTCGGGCAGGATGCCGTGGCGTTCTACCTGCTGGCACAGCGGGTCTCGCAGGAGGTCAAGGTGGTGCAAAGCGGGCAGGGCGCCGACGAGGTATTCGCCGGTTATTTCTGGTTCCCGTTAATGGACCGGGACATCAATGGCACCGAGGTGGAACGCTTCGCACGTTATTATTTCGACCGCCCTCACACGGAGTTTGTTGAGACAGTCACGCCCACCTACCGCGGGGAGGACTGGACCCGGCAGAAAGTGGTCGATTTACTGGCCGAGCCGGGGGCTGAACTGTTTATCGATCGGGTCTTGCGCATGGACGTTACTACCCTGGTGGTGGATGATCCGGTCAAGCGGGTGGACAATATGACCATGGCGTGGGGACTGGAAGCGCGGGTGCCGTTCCTGGATCACCACCTGGTCGAGCTGGCAGCCCGCATGCCGCCGGAACTCAAGCTGGGTTCGGGTGGCAAGCACATCCTGAAAAAGATCGCCCGTGGTCTGGTGCCCGATGCGGTGATCGACCGGCCCAAAGGCTACTTTCCCATGCCGGCGCTGAAGTATGTGCGCGGTGAATTTCTTGATTTCATGCGGGATATCGTCAATTCGGACGCCTGCCGCCAGCGGGGGGTATTCAACCGTGCCTATGTGGACAAGCTGCTGGTCGCCCCGGATCAACATTTCACCCCGTTGCAGGGCAGCAAACTGTGGCACCTGGCCCTGCTGGAATTGTGGCTGCAAACCCACGTGGATGGCCTTGAAGATTGAGGACAATACCCTATCCAGATAATGCCTGTCCAAAAAACAGAGTAAATTACTCTGGTATTAACTGGCGCATTTCATTAGAATGTGCTGATATATGCTGGTATTGGCCGACGGGTAATCAACTGAATATCGAGGTGTAATGTTATGGACGTAATGGAACGAATTGACCAGGCAGTAAAAGAAAACCCGGTCGTAATCTTCATGAAAGGCACGCCACAGATGCCCCAGTGCGGTTTTTCCAGTCGCGCCGCGCAGGCCCTGATGGCATGCGGCAAGGAATTTTCCCATGTGAATGTACTGATGGACCCGGAAATTTTTGAAAATCTGCCCCGCTACGCCAACTGGCCGACATTTCCCCAGATTTATATCAATGGTGAACTGATTGGCGGCTGTGATATCACCCTTGAGATGTACCAGAAGGGTGAGTTGCAAAAGATGGTGACCGAAGCCGTTGAGGGTGAAAAAGCGGCGGGTTGATTCTGACTGGCAGTGGCGTTATCAAACCCGGCCTCGCGCCGGGTTTTTTGCGTTGGGCGGCTGATTTTAAGCAACAATTCAGCTTCAACCCCTACAGTAGATGGCAACACTCAATCCAAAAGAGGTAACAGGTATGGAACAGAATGAAGTCAAGGTCTGGGATCCTATGGTGCGCATTTTCCACTGGAGTCTGGTGCTGGCTTTCAGCATTGCTTATTTCACAGAGGATGATTTGCTCACCGTGCACGTGTGGGCCGGGTATGTCGTGCTGGGGTTGGTCGTTTTTCGGCTTATATGGGGAGTGGTGGGAACTCGTTATGCCCGCTTCAACAATTTCGTCCATCGACCGGCTGTGGTGAAAGGGTTTCTAAAGGATACGCTGCGCAGTCGGGCAAAGCGGTACCTGGGCCATAATCCGGCTGGCGGCGCCATGATTATTCTTATGCTCATCGTCTTGATATTAACGGGTTTGTCTGGACTTGCCATTTACGGAATCGAGGAAGGTGCCGGGCCACTCGCAATGCTGGCGGGATCTGCTGAATGGATTGAGGATGTGGCCGAAGAGACACATGAATTTCTTGCCAATTTCATGGTGTTGCTGGTGGCGTTTCATGTGATCGGAGTGCTCGTCGAGAGCCTGTTACATCGCGAGAACCTGGCCAAGGCAATGGTGACCGGTCGTAAGCAAGTTAAACTTTAATCTTCAGGAGACTACAATGAGACACACGAGAGTGATTAAGAGTATGGCAGTGATCATAATGATGGGCAGCCTGCTGGGTTTGAACCAGAGCTACGCGGACGAACACGATGAAGTGCGTGAGTTGATGAAAGAGGGTGAGATTTTGCCGCTGGCGACTATCCTGGATACGGCCCAGGCGCGGCACCCCGGCCATACGGTGGAGACCAAACTGAAGGAAAAGCATGACAAATTGGTGTACGAAGTAGAAATACTGGATAACAAGGGTGAGGTCTGGGAAATGAAGTTCGATGCCAAAACCGGCAAGATGTTGAAGGAAGAACAGGAGGACTAACTTGCGGTTACTGCTTGCCGAAGATGACGCGAATCTCAATGCCAACCTGAAGCGTTATCTGGTCAAGCAGGGCTATGTTGTTGATGCGGTTTTCAATGGTATCGATGCTGAATTCAATGGTCGCGAGACAGAATACGATGCCATCATTCTGGATCTAGGTCTGCCGCAACGCTCGGGTCTGGAGGTCCTGTCACACTGGCGCAGCGCAGGAATCGTTACGCCAGTGTTGATCCTGACTGCTCGCGACACTTGGCAGGAAAAAGTAGAGGGTCTGCAAGCGGGCGCCGATGATTATCTGACCAAACCCTTTCATGAACAGGAATTGCTGGCGCGTCTGCAGGCTTTGATCAGGCGCAGTACCCAGACCATCGATGGTGTACTGGAAATCAATGGGTGGGTGCTCGATGAAGCAACCCAGGCAGTGACGAGCGGAGACCAGCGCTGGGAGCTGACCGGTACAGAATTTCGCCTGCTACGCTACTTCATGCGCCATCCCGGCCGGATCCTGTCCAAGACAAGGTTAACGGACCATGTTTACGAACAGGACGCGGACAAGGATAGCAATGTCATCGAGGTGTATGTAAATCGCCTGCGCCAGAAGCTGGGCAACGAGGTAATCGTTACCAAGCGTGGTCAGGGATACGTGTTCGGGGAGCAGCGTTGAACTCGCTGCGTTCCCGTCTTGGTCTTGGCCTGGTGCTGAGCCTGGCTCTGATGATGGGCATGCTGTGGTTAATGGCCGGGATTTCGGTACAGCACTTGATGGAGACACATCTGGCAAGCCGTTTGGCCCATGATGGCGAGAGCCTGCTGGGTGGTCTGGATTTCAGCACGGGTAACAAGGTGGTTATGGATAGCCGTCGCGTACAGGGAATCTACCAGCAACCCTATTCCGGTCATTATTTTGTGATCGAGTCGGGCGAACAGACACTCCGGTCCCGCTCCCTGTGGGATGAAACCCTGCCCCGTAGCAATGTCCAGGTCGGTGAAACCCGGGTTGACTATTTGACCGGGCCAAGACAGCAGCCTTTGCTGGTCTGGTCAGGCGGGTTTCGCAAGCAGGACCGGGTAGTGCGAATTCGGGTTGCCGAAGACCTTGCTGACATGCGGGCGGGCGTCAGAGTTCTGCAGTGGAACCTGCTAGCCGGATTGGTGTTCGCGGTATTGGTGTTGTGGTTTATACAACGCTACCTTATCCGTCGTTCCCTCCGCTCGGTCAAAGATGCCGCTAACGATGTTTCACGCCTTGAGCAGGGCAAGATAAGTTCATTACCCGAACAGGTGCCTGATGAAATCCGGCCGCTGGTGCAGGCGATCAATCGCCTGTTGTTGAGTCAGCAGCTACGCATGCAGCGCTACCGGGAATCGCTTGGTAATCTGGCCCACGCCATCAAAACCCCTCTGACCCTGGTGCAGCAACTGGCCCGAGATGAATCACATTCGATCGATACAACGCTGCGGGAACAACTGACACTGTACAGTGAGCAGATCAACGATCTGGTTAACAAGGCATTGCGGCGCGCTCGATTGGCGGGTGACAGTGTGGGTACGCGGCACTTTGACATGAACCGTGACTTGCCGGCGCTGGTCGATACCTTGCAACGCCTTTACCGGGACAAGGCGATCAACTACGAACAGAATATCGATACCGCGATTGATCTGCCGCTGGAACAGCAGGATGGCATGGAACTGCTGGGCAACCTGCTGGACAATGCATGGAAGTGGGCCCGATCGGCGGTTTGCCTGTGCATTCGGGAGCAGGGCGGGATCAGGATAACCATTGAAGACGATGGTCCGGGCGTGAATGTAGATGATATCCAGTCATTGATTCAGCGTGGCCGACGTCAGGACGAGAACGTGCCGGGTTATGGTATCGGCCTGTCAATTGTCAAAAGCCTTGTTGAGGAACTCGGGGGGCAAATCGAGTTTTCAAATTCGGACCTGCTTGGCGGTTTACGGGTTGCAATCCGGTTATCCTCGTCAGCAGATTGATGTGATGCCAGCCGGGGTTTCAGACTGTTTCTGAGGCTGGCGTATCCAGGGGACTAAAATGCTCATCCCAGGTATTGATGATGCGGCAGAAAAGTTTCGCTGTCTGTTCAGCATCATACACGGCGGAATGTGCTTCCGATTCCTTCCATTTCAATCCGGCTGCCTGGGCCGCACGCGCCAGCACTGTCTGTCCGTAGGCCAGGCCCGCCAGGGTAGCGGTATCAAAGCTGCTAAACTGGTGAAAGGGCATTTTTTTCAGGCCGCTGCGGCGGACCGCGGCCTTGATGAACCCAAGGTCGAAAAACGGATTGTGGCCTACCAGAATCGCACGCGAACATTGCGTCTGCTTGAGCAGCTCATCGATGGGTGCAAAGATGTACTGCAGGGCATCCTCTTCCGGTTTGGCCATACGAAACGGATGAAACGGATCGATCCCGGTGAATTCGAGTGAGCGGGGATCGAGCACGGAATTCGCAAACGGTTCCACATGGCAGGCAATAGTCTTTCCCGGCTCCAGGTTACCAGAAGCACCAACCGTGATGGGGACTGCGGCGATTTCCAGCAATGCGTTGATGTCAGGATTGAACCCGGCTGTTTCCACATCGACGACCACCGGCAGGAATCCGCGGAAACGCTTCGTGATGATATTCTCGTCAGGCTGGTTCATGTTGCAGGGAGCATACCGGAAGTAGTGGAAAATTGCGACGCGGGATGATCTTGAACAGGATAGATAACAGTCATAACGCAGGAGAATGAGTTAATGCGATTGAAATGTGAACGGCTATTCGTGGCGCTGCTGCTGCTGTTAACTGCTGGCTGGCAAGTCAGCTGGGCAACGGGCGAGAAAGGAATGCTGTGGAAGGTAGAGGGTGCCGGTAAGCGGCCCAGCTATTTACTCGGCACTATCCATAGTGGCGATCCGCGGGTATTACGACTGCCAGCCGTGACACAAAAGGCATTCGTCGGAGCCGACAGCTTTAGCGGCGAAGTTGAAATGGATATGAACAGCATGGTGCAAGTCAGCGAATCAATGTTTTATAGCGATGGATCAATGCTGAAAGACAAGCTGGACCCGAAACTCTATCAGCAGACCGTCAGCCTGCTGGCCGGTTACGGACTCCCCGAAATGATTGTACAGCGCATGAAACCCTGGGCTGTGGCGACCACCCTCAGCCTGCCCAAAAATTCCAGTGGTCAGGTATTGGATATGCAGCTCTATAATGACGCCACGATGCAGGGTAAACGCGTATACGGACTGGAAACAGTCCAGGAGCAGATCAGTGCCCTGAACGGAATGTCGGAAAGATTGCAGGTCGAAATGGTGCGCAGTGCGGTTCAACAGCACCCGGAGCTGGACAGGATTAATGCGCGTCTGATAAATGCCTATTTGAAACAGGACCTGATAGCCTTGGAAAGAATCAGTGAGGAAACGCTGAGTAAAGAGGACCATTCCGTCGCCGAGGCTTTCACATCCGAAGTGGTTAACAAACGCAATATTCGTATGCTCAGCCGGATGCAGCCTCGTCTGCGGGAAGGTAATGCCTTTATCGCAGTAGGCGCCTTGCACTTACCGGGTAAGAAGGGCCTGCTGAACTTGTTGCGCAGAAAGGGTTATACAGTAACGCCGATATATTGAAAATTCGCGGGGCAGTTTTTATCAGCCTGACACGCGCTTACGATTCGACCAGTTTCCATTTTACTGTTTCACCCGCGCGTAGCGGCACCAGCTTTTCCTCTCCATAATTCAGCGTTTCCGGCATAGTCCAGTTTTCACGACATAACGTGATGGTATCGGTATTGCGGGGTAGCCGGTAAAAATCGGCACCATAGAAACTGGCGAAACCCTCTAATTTATCCAGCGTTCCGGCCGTATCGAAAATCTCAGTATAAAGCTCCAGGGCAAGGGGTGCCGTGTAGATGCCAGCACAGCCGCAAGCGGATTCCTTGGCGTTCTTCGCGTGTGGCGCGCTGTCGGTGCCCAGGAAAAACTTGGGATTACCGCTAATAGCCGCCTCGAGTAATGCCCGGCGATGACTTTCCCGCTTCAGGATCGGCAGACAGTAGTGATGCGGTCGAATTCCACCCATGAACATGGCGTTTCGATTCAGCAGCAGATGATGCGCGGTAATGGTGGCGGCAATATTTTCGTTTGTGGACTGGATAAATTCGACCGCCGCGCGGGTTGTGATGTGTTCCAGCACCACTCGCAGGCGGGGAAAACGTTGTAGTAGAGGAATCAATATCGTGTCGATAAAGACCGCTTCACGATCGAACACATCCACATGTGGATCGGTCACTTCACCGTGGATAAGCAGTGGGAGTTCCAGTTCCTCCATGACCGCCAATGTATTCCAGGTTTTTTCGATAGCAGTCACACCGGCGTCGGAGTTGGTGGTGGCGCCGGCCGGATAATATTTAACCGCGTGCAGATGGGTAGCAGCACACGCCAGGCGAATATCGTCCGCCGAGGTGTTGTCAGTCAGGTAAAGCGTCATCAGTGGATTGTATGAAATTCCCGCTGGCACGGCAGCCAGGATACGATCCCGGTAGGCCAATGCCTGTTCCACGGTTGTGACCGGAGGATTCAGATTGGGCATGATGATGGAGCGGGCAAATTGCCGGGCTGTGGCGGGAACGACATCCTGGAGGACTGCGCCGTCCCGGACATGCAAATGCCAGTCGTCGGGTCGGGTCAGGGTAAGTGTAGTCATGGTTGGACAGTCCGGTTTTTAGACATTATGCCATGCCATCCAGAAGTGGGACAGGTGCGCAGCCGCCGCTCAGGTTTTATCCGGGCCCCCAAAGCGGAGACCTGTTTATCACTTTTGCGATTCAATGTCCTTGATCGGGTTTAATCAGGATTTACGGCCAAATCCCTGATTGTGTCATGCCGATGACAACAGGTGAGGTGATCATTGACCATGCCGGTGGCCTGCATGAAGGCATAACAGATGGTACTGCCAACAAATTTAAATCCACGTTTCTTGAGATCCTTGCTCATTGCATCGGATTGTGGAGTAGTAACAGGAACCGATTGCAAACTGCGCCAGCGATTCTGTTTCGGGTGTCCATGTGTGAAACGCCAGATGAATTCATTGAAATTACCAAATTCCTCCTGAACGGACAGGTAAGCCCGGGCATTCGTAACCGAGGCATCGATCTTGAGGCGGTTACGGACGATGCCTGCATTGTTCATAAGCTGATTCTTTTTACGCTGGGTGTAAAGCGCGACCCTGGCAGGATCAAAATTGTCGTAGGCTTGCCGGTAGTTGTCCCGTTTTTTCAATATAGTTAACCAGCTCAATCCGGCCTGGGCACCTTCAAGTATCAGAAACTCGAATAGCAGGCGATCGTTATGTACTGGCACGCCCCATTCTGTATCATGGTAGGCCGTGTACAACGGATCATCACCACACCAGTCACATCGTTTGATTATTTTCGACATGGTTAGTGGGGGTTGTGTTGTTTAATGCTGTCAAGAGATACTTTCCGGGCGGCCTGATCAGGTTCCGGTTTTTCAATGATGAAGATACGGTAACCATGAATCATGGCGGAGATATCAGACAGGCCACCTTTCAACTCCTGGGCCACGACAGTCAATACATGCAAGAAGATGAACCAGCCAACCAGTGTGGCAACATTGTCATGCAGGGTATACAGGTTCACGATCAGGGTGTGGTGTCCAGCGCCGATCAAAAAGCCGGAGATGACCTGGAGTAAAAGCAGGAAAAAAAGCAGCAGATAAAGCGGTGCCCACAATGGATTATGGGCATACCACTGGGGCAGGGGAGTGCGGCCAAATGATACATAGAAGCGGAGCATGGCGCCGATACCGGGTAATGAGCTGCGGCTGGGTAACAGATCATGCCAGCCGGCGGCAGAACGGGGATTGGCGAACAGGGAGTACAGTCGTATTCCCAGTGAGAAAAGCAGCAGGTAGGCGAGGATGTAATGATAGTCCAGCGCAAGTTGAAAAAAGCTAACGACGTGAGTTTGGAACCAACCGGTTATTAATAAACCGCAGACGGAAAATGTCATTACCCAGTGGGCGAGGCGCAGGCTTTTAGTCCAGATTAAAGTGCGTTTCAACATGATTTTCGGTTCCGCTACACCAAGAGCCTTGGTGGTATGGTCAAAGAATAGCGAACTCCAGAGGCAATCACAAAGCCATACTGGCCGGCATGATGCCCCTGAATATTATGGACTGAGATAGAGTCTCTGGACAGGTGGCACCAAAAAGGCGGCACCTGCCATTAGCAGAGAAAAGTACAGGTTTATTCCTGGCAGGTGAAGTAAATCAGATATTCATTGTCTATCGTGGTTGATTCACCCAGGCTGATAAAGCCGGAGCCGGACAACGGATAATCTTCCCCGTGGATATAGATTTCACGGTTACCCTGGATCTTGATAAACGTACCATTGGTGCTGCTGTCCGATATGACAAACTTGCCTTTGCGAAATGCGATTCTTGCATGTTCTCGCGATGCAAAATTGGAAGGTACAACCAGACCACATCGGCTGCCGCGGCCCAGCATGAGGCCTTCATCAAGTGAATTGAGTTCCTGAATATGTTCATTGTAGGTCAAATATAACTGCTGGCGTTCATTGACTGTTTTGGTCAACCGGGGTTGCTGATGAATGCCGGTCGAATCTTCATTACGTGTGTTGACCGATCCGGCATGGGGGTCATTTATTTGATGGCGAGTGATCGTATCGATAAATAATCTGTCCTTGCGTAGTATGAAACTGCCCAGTTCATTCAGCAAGTTGTCGGTAATATCTTCAGGGTGCAATTCGTAACAGTATTGCTTTGTATTCTC
>Ga0316577_10000203_pt1 | contig 19999 bp, 12 predicted proteins | sample S5NA_FD_203073 | JGI IMG/M metagenome (GOLD analysis project Ga0316577, IMG submission 203073) | Rhizosphere microbial communities from salt marsh grasses in Alabama, United States - S5-7_050615r2r1 | ecosystem: Host-associated > Plants > Roots > Rhizosphere | place: USA: Alabama | collected... | reverse complement strand
GAAGATCAAGGAGATCCGGCCCGAGACGATGGTCATCCTCATGACCGCCTACGGGACCGTGAAGACCGCGGTCAAGGCCATGAAGCTCGGAGCCGAGGACTACCTCCCCAAGCCAATCGACGTCGAGGAGCTCGAGGTCGTTCTGCAGAAGACCCTCGAGCGGAAGGACCTCCGCGAGGAGGCCCGCACACTGCGCCAGCGGCTCGAGCAGAAGTACCGCTTCGACAACCTCGTGGGTGAGAGCCCTGAGATGCTCTCGGTGTTCAAGACGATCCGCCAGGTCGCCCCCTCCTCGGCGTCGGTACTGCTTCGCGGAGAGAGCGGGACCGGCAAGGAGCTGTTCGCTCAGGCTCTGCACCAGAACAGCCCCCGGCGCAACAAGCCCTTCATCAAGGTGGCCTGCGCAGCGCTGCCGGAGACGCTGCTCGAGAGCGAGCTGTTCGGCCACGAGAAGGGCTCGTTCACCGGCGCCATCTACACCCGTGCCGGCCGCTTCGAGGCCGCCGACGGTGGGACGCTGTTCCTCGACGAGATCGGGGACATCACCCCCACGGTGCAGGTCAAGCTGCTGCGCTTCCTCGAGGAGCGGGAGTTCGAACGGGTGGGCGGCAACCGGACCTTCAAGGTCGACGTGAGGATCGTGGCCGCGACCCATCGTGACCTGAAGCAGAGGCTCGAGGAAGGAAGCTTCCGGGAGGACCTGTACTACCGCCTCAACGTGATCGAGATCGACATCCCTCCGCTGCGGGAGCGCCCGGGTGACATCCCGCTGCTCGCCCACCACTTCCTCAAGAAATTCGCCGAAGCGAACGGCAAGGCGATCTCCGGGTTCTCCGACGAGGTCCTGGCCCTTCTTCTCGCACACTCGTGGCCCGGAAATGTCCGTGAGCTCGAGAACGCGTTGGAGAGGGCGGTCGTGCTCTCCAACGAGTCGACGCTCGGCCGAGCCCACTTCCCCACCCTCCGAAAATCGGCGGGCGAGGCGCCCCGGGCGGCCGCGCCCAGCCCCGGGCTGGGGGTTCGGATCCCCGGGAGCACGCTGGCCGACCTCGAGCGCGAGGCCATCCTCCGAACGCTCGAGGCGGTGGGCGGAAGCACTTCGAAGGCCGCTTCGATTCTCGACATCAGCGCCCGCAAGATCCAGTACAAGCTGAAGGAGTACCAGCAGCAGGGCGTGGTCGTGAACCGCCGCGGGGCGCCGGCGGCGCCGACCGCGGCAAAGTAGACGGCCACGGAGGGGGAGGGGAACGCTGAGTCCAGGATCGCTGTCCCTCCGGGAGTGCGGAGGGACCGCGATCGAGATCAGCCCCCGACCAGGTCGCGGATCTTGGTGAGAAGGCTCTCAAGCTGGATCGGCTTGGGGAGGAAGCCGTCGGGTCCCGCCGCCGCCGCGGCCTCGGAGTGGGCGGAGAGAACGATCACGGGCGTTCCAGGCTGCAGCTGCCGCACCCGCCGGAGCAGCCCCTGGCCGTCGAGGCGGGGCATCTCGAGGTCGGTCAACACCAGGTCGGGGTGCCACGACGAGACGAGCTGTGAGGCCTCCTCTCCGTCAGCGGCGACGGTCGCCTCGTACCCCTCCTCAGCCAGCAGGCGTGCCACCGCGGTCCGGCTGCGCGGATCGTCGTCGACGACGAGGATCCGGCGAGGGGTCGGTGCCTTCTCGGCGACGGCAACCGCCATGGTGCCCTGGGAGCGTGCAAGGCGCGTTCCCGCCTCGGGGTCCGCGTCCGCGGCTCAAGTGCCCCCGTCCACCCGCAAGAAATCACGCCCCTCCGCCTGGCCCCGCAATCCTTGCGGCGAATCCCTGCTCTGCCCGGCCTAAGCCCACTCGCCCGGCCTGGCCCGCATCGTGCAGAGAAGACCGCGGCATCATCGAATAGTGCGGAGGTAACTGAATGGCGACCAGGAAGATGATCGCGGTGGACGGGAACGAGGCAGCCGCCTCGGTCGCGCACCGTGTGAGCGAGGTGATCGCGATCTACCCCATCACACCGTCCTCGCCCATGGGCGAGTTCGCGGACGAGTGGTCGGCCCGCGGCCAGAAGAACATCTGGGGTGTCGTGCCCGACGTCGTCGAGATGCAGTCGGAGGGCGGTGCCGCCGGTGCGGTGCACGGCGCGCTGCAGGGGGGAGCGCTGACGACGACGTTCACCGCCTCACAGGGCCTGCTCCTCATGATCCCCAACATGTACAAGATCGCGGGAGAGCTGACGGCTTGCACGATGCACGTGGCCGCCCGCACGGTCTCCACCCACGCCCTCTCCATCTTCGGCGACCACTCCGACGTGATGGCGTGCCGCCAGATCGGCTTCGGTCTCATGGCCTCCGGCTCCGTGCAGGAGGCTCACGACCTGGCCCTGGTGTCCACCGTGGCGTCGCTCGAGTCGCGCGTGCCCTTCCTCCATTTCTTCGACGGCTTCCGGTCCTCGCACGAGGTCCGCAAGATCGAGCAGCTCACCGACGACGACCTCCGCTTCATGCTGCCCGACGAGCTCGTCCGGACCCACCAGGAGCGGGCGCTCAACCCCGACCACCCGGTTCTGCGCGGCACCGCGCAGAACCCCGACGCGTTCTTCCAGGCCCGCGAGGCCTGCAACCGGTTCTACGACGCGTGCCCCGAGGTCGTCGAGAAGACGATGGCCCGCTTCGCCGAGCGAACCGGACGCAGCTACCAGCTCTTCGACTACATCGGCCACCCCGAGGCCGAGCGCGTCATCGTGCTGATGGGCTCGGGCGCCGAGACTGCCCACGAGACCGTCGAGCACCTCGTCGCCCAGGACGAGAAGGTCGGCATCATCAAGGTCCGCCTCTACCGGCCGTTCTCCGTCAAGCACTTCGCGGCCGCGCTTCCGAGTACCGTCCGTGCCATCGCGGTTCTCGACCGCACGAAGGAGCCCGGCTCCGTCGGCGAGCCGCTCTACCTCGACGTGGTGACCGCGCTCCGCGAAGCGCGCGAGACCGGCATCAGCCACCTGGCGGTGGATCCGATGGTGGTGGGCGGCCGCTACGGCCTGAGCTCGAAGGAGTTCGCTCCCGCACACGTGAAGGCGGTTCTGGAAGAGCTCGTCCGCCGCGAGGGCCCGCGAAACCACTTCACGGTGGGGATCGTGGACGACGTGACCCACACCTCCTTGCCCGTGGACGAGGACTTCGACATCGAGTCCGACGATCGCGTCCAGGCCGTCTTCTTCGGTCTCGGCGCCGACGGGACGGTGGGAGCCAACAAGAACTCCATCAAGATCATCGGCGAGGAGACCGACAACGACGCCCAGGGCTACTTCGTGTACGACTCGAAGAAGTCCGGGGCCATCACGATCTCCCACCTCCGCTTCGGGCCCGGCCCCATCCGCTCGACCTACCTCATCAGGAAGGCTAGCTTCGTGGCCTGCCACCAGTTCGAGTTCCTGACCCGCTACGACGTCCTCGACTACTGCGTCGAGGGCGGCACCCTCCTCTTGAACGCCCCGTTCTCCAAGGACGAGGTCTGGAAGAACCTGCCCCGAAAGGTGCAGGAGGGGATCATCGAGAAGAAGCTCAAGGTCTACGCCATCGACGCCTACAGGGTGGCGGCCGACACCGGCATGGGCGCCCGGATCAACTCGATCATGCAGACCTGCTTCTTCGCGATCTCGGGCGTGCTGCCCCGTGACGAGGCCATCGCCCAGATCAAGAAGGCCATCGAGAAGACCTACGGCATGAAGGGGGCGGAGGTCGTCAAGCGCAACTTCGCCTCCGTCGACGCCGCGCTGGACAACCTCCACGAGATCCCCGCCGGCAAGCCCACGGGCAGCGCCGAGCCGCATCTCACCGTCCCGAAGGAGGCCCCGGACTTCGTCCAGAAGGTCACCGCGGTGATGATCGAGGGCAAGGGCGACTCGCTGCCCGTGTCGGCCTTCCCGGTGGACGGAACCTGGCCCACCGGCACCACCCAGTGGGAAAAGAGGGCCGTCGCCCTCGAGATCCCGGTCTGGGACGACAAGATCTGCATCCAGTGCAACAAGTGTGCGTTCGTCTGCCCCCACGCCGCGATCCGGGCCCAGGTCTACGATCCGAAGGGGCTGGACGGCGCCCCGGAGACCTTCAAGTCCACCGATTACAGGGGCCGGGAGTACCCGGGCCACAAGTACACCATCCAGGTGGCCCCCGAGGACTGCACCGGCTGCAACCTCTGCGTCATGATCTGCCCGGCCAAGGACAAGTCGAACCCGAAGCACAAGGCCATCGACATGGCCCCGATGGCGCCGCTGCGGGAGCCGGAAGCCGAGAACTACAAGTTCTTCCTCGGCCTGCCCGAGCCCGACCGCACCGAGGTCAAGATGGATCTCAAGGGCTCGCAGTTCCTGACCCCACTCTTCGAGTATTCGGGCGCCTGCTCGGGCTGTGGCGAGACTCCGTACATCAAGCTGATGACCCAGCTCTACGGCGACCGGATGCTCGTCGCCAACGCCACCGGATGCTCTTCGATCTACGGCGGCAACCTGCCAAACACGCCCTACACCAAGGATGCGAACGGGCGCGGACCCGCCTGGTCGAACTCGCTCTTCGAGGACAACGCGGAGTTCGGGTTCGGCATGCGGTTGGCCATCGACCAGCTCCGGAAGCAGGCGAGCGGGCTCGTGACGTCGTTGAACGGGAAGCTCGGCGACAACCTCGTGAAGGAGCTGCTCGAGGCCGACCAGTCGAGCGAGGCGGGGATCGCTGCCCAGCGCGAGCGGGTCGCGAAGCTGCGCGAGGCGCTCAAGGGAATCAAGGGTCCCCAGTCGGAGCGGCTGGCGCAGATCGCCGACTACTTCATAAAGAAGAACGTCTGGATCGTCGGCGGCGACGGCTGGGCCTACGACATCGGCTACGGTGGCCTCGACCACGTCCTGAGCATGAGGCGCGACGTGAACATCCTGATCCTCGACACCGAGGTCTACTCCAACACCGGCGGCCAGGCGTCCAAGGCCACCCCGATCGGGGCCTCGGCCAAGTTTGCCTCCGCCGGAAAGGAAACCGGCAAGAAGGACATCGGCATGATGGCCATGGCCTACGGTCACGTCTACGTGGCCCGCGTCGCCTTCGGGGCCAAGGACGTGCAGACGCTGAAGGCGTTCCAGGAGGCAGAGAGCTACAACGGCCCCTCGCTGATCATCGCCTACAGCCACTGCATCGCCCACGGCTACGACATGGCCTACGGCGCCGAGCAGCAAAAGCTGGCCGTCAACTCCGGCGTGTGGCCGCTCTACCGCTTCGATCCGCGGCGGGTCAGGGAGGGCCAGCCCCCTCTTGCCCTCGACTCCGGGCCGGCGAAGATCTCGGCCAGGGAATACATGCGCAACGAGACGCGCTTCCGGATGGTCGAGAAGCTGGACCCGGCGCGGTTCAAGAGGCTGTCGATCCTGGCCGAGAAGCAGGCGAAGCAGCGCGTGGCCATCTACCAGCAGCTGGCGAACCTCACCGTTCCCCAGATCTCCGACGAAGAGGCCGAGGCCGCGCCGGCTCCGGCTCCGGTGAAAAAGTAGAGGGAGGAGTCCATGGACCTCAGCACGACATACCTCGGCCTGAAGCTGCCCCACCCCCTGATGCCCGGGGCCTCCCCGATGGTGGACGAGATCGACACCGTCCGGAAGCTGGAGGACGCGGGAGCCGCGGCCATCGTGATGCACTCCCTCTTCGAGGAGCAGATCTCCCGGGAGCAGGTGGCCACCTTCGTTCACACCGAGTCGCACGGGCAGTCCTTCGCGGAAGCCCTCACCTACTTCCCGAGCCCGGAGGCCTTCGCCCTCGGGCCCGACGAGTACCTCGAGCACGTCCGCAAGGTGAAGCAGGCGGTGTCGGTGCCCGTCATCGGCTCGCTGAACGGCTTCACCCATGGGGGGTGGCTCGACTACGCGAAGCTCATCGAGCAGGCCGGAGCGGACGCCCTCGAGCTCAACGTCTACTTCCTCGGCAGCGACCCCGACGAGTCGGGGGCGTCCATCGAGGAGCGCACCGTCAAGATGGTCAAGGCCGTGCGGGGGGCGGTCCGCATCCCGGTGGCGGTGAAGCTTTCCCCCTACTACACCTCGCTCGCCCAGTTCACGGCCCAGCTCGACGGGGCCGGGGCCGACGGCCTGGTCCTCTTCAACCGGTTCTACCAGCCCGACATCGACGTCGAGGAGCTGCAGGTGCGGCGGCAGATCCACCTCTCCACCTCGGCCGAGCTGCCGCTCCGGCTCACGTGGCTCGCGCTGCTGTCGCCGAAAATGAAGGCCTCGCTGGCGGTGAGCGGCGGCGTCCACACGCTGCTCGACGTCGTGCAGTCGATCATGACCGGGGCCCACGCGGTGCAGCTCGTCTCCTGCCTCCTGAAGCGGGGACCATCCCACCTGGCGACGCTCAAGGGTGAGCTCGCGCAATGGCTCGAGGAGCACGAGTACCACTCGCTCCGGCAGATGCAGGGAAGCATGAACCTGGAGGCCTGCCCGGACCCGGCGGTCTACGAGCGGGCGAACTACATGCTCATGCTCCAGAGCTGGAGGACAACGCAGTAGAGGCGTGTCACCGAAGTCGTGTTGATGGGATGGGCGTGGTGGCGCGCAGGCGGCCGGGGCCCCCGACGAGGACGCAGCTGCCCTTCGAGGGCAGGTTGGCGAAGGGTCGGAGCGGAACGAACCGCACGCGACGGGGCCTCAGCGGCTGGGTATCGGAGTACGATCGAGTCGGCTGACAGAAGATCCTACTTCGTCATCCCGCGGGGCCCCGGCGAGGATGCGACCCGACACGGGAGAGGAAGCTTGTGGCGATGAAGAACCGCCGCCTCTGGTCACGCCTGGCCATACTCGCCGCGATCGTCGCGGCGATCATCCTGGCCCGGCTCACCCTCTTCGCCCCCGAGGCGGTGCCCGTGCGCACCGTGGCCGTCGAGAGAGGACTCGTCGAGGAGACGGTCACCAACTCCCAGGCCGGGACGGTCAAGGCTCGGCGCCGGGCCAAGCTCGCCCCCGAGATCGGCGGCAAGGTGCTCTCCCTGCCCCATCGGCGCGGGGCCCGGGTCCGGACCGGAGACCTTCTGCTGCGTGTGGACGACGCTCTCCAACGGGCCCGGCTCGCCCTGGCCGAAGACGAGGCCAAGGCCTCGCTTGCCCAGCGGGACGAGGCCTGCCTCGGCGCCGAGCGCGCGGCCCGGGAGCGCGAGCGCACGGAGCGTCTGGCCGGAGAGGGCATCGTCTCCACAGACGTGCTGGACCAGATCGAAAGCCAGTCCCACGCCGCGGAGGCCTCATGCCGGGCCGCGGCCGCCGCCGCCGAGCGCGCGGCCTCGGCCGTCGCCCTGGCGAGGGCCGAGCTCGAGCAGACCGTCCTTCGGGCCCCGTTCGATGGGATCGTCGCCGACGTCTTCATCGAGGAGGGCGAGTGGACATCACCCTCACCCCCCGCGCTGCCGATCCCGCCCGTCCTCGATCTCATCGACATGCACGACATCTACGTCAGCGCGCCGATGGACGAAGTCGACTCCGCGCGCATCGCCACCGGCCAACCTGCGCGGGTCACCGTCGACTCCCACCCGGGACAGGAGTTCGCGGCCCACGTCGTGGAGGTCGCCCCCTACGTCGCGGACCAGCTGGAGCAGAACCGCACCGTGGAGATCGAGCTCGAGCTCGACGACGTCGCCGCTGCCCGGACGCTGCTGCCCGGCACCTCCGCCGACGCGGAGGTGATCCTGAGCACCCGCGAGGACGTGTTGCGGATCCCAACCGCGGCGCTGCTCGAGGGGGGGAAGGTCCTGCTCCTCGCGGACGACCGTCTCGTCGAGCGCACGCTCGACCTGGGCCTTAGAAACTGGGATTTCACGGAGGTGACAGGCGGCCTCGAGCGCAGCGACCGCGTCGTCGTCTCCCTCGACCGTCCGGAGGTCGTGGCCGGCGCCCGGGCGCGTGAAGAAGAGGAGTGATCCGACTCTCCGGGATCTCGCGGACGTACCAAGTCGGGGACGAGCTCGTCCATGCCCTCGCGGACGTGACCGAGGAGATCGACGCCGGCGAGCACCTGGCGATCATGGGCCCGTCGGGCTCCGGCAAGTCGACCCTCCTCCACATCCTGGGCTGCCTCGATCGCCCTGACGCCGGAACTTACGAGCTCCTCGGACGCGAGGTGGGCAAGCTCGACGAGACGGAGCTCAGCCTCGTCCGCCGCCACACGATCGGGTTCGTCTTCCAGTTCTTCCACCTCGTGCCCCGCCTCACCGCGCTCGAGAACGTCGAGCTGCCGATGGTCTTCGCCGGTCTCGAGCGCAGCGAGCGTCACGAGCGGGCGATGGGCCGGCTCCAGGCGGTCGGGCTTGAGCTACGCGCCGACCATCGTCCGGACCAGCTCTCGGGCGGCGAGCGGCAGCGGGTGGCCCTGGCCCGGGCCACGGTGCTCGAGCCGAAGCTGCTCCTCGCCGACGAGCCCACCGGGAATCTCGACGCCGCCTCCGGTCGCCAGGTGCTCGCTCTTCTGCGTGAGTTGAACGCCACCGGCCTGACGCTCGTTGTGGTCACGCACGACCCGGCGGTGGCCCGACGGGCCCGACGGGTCCTCGTCCTGCGGGACGGCCTCGTCTTCCAGCGCGTCGACGGGGCCCACGTCCACGAGGCGGTGGAGGCCCTGTCCCGCGACGAGAACGGACCGTGAGGGCGACCGACGTCTTCGGCTTCGCCAGCCGGGCCCTGAGAGGACACCGGGTGCGGACGGGTATGAGCCTCCTCGGCGTCTCCATCGGCGTGGCCGCGGTCATCGCCCTCACCGCCCTCGGCGAGGGGGCGCGGCTGTACGTCGTGGGCCAGTTCGCGAGCATCGGGACCAACCTCCTGATCGTCCTGCCGGGGAAGACGGAGACCACGGGCGGCATGCCCGGCTTTGGCGGGGTGCCCAACGACCTCACCCTCGCCGACGCCGAGGCGGTCGTACAGGCCATCCCGGAGATCGAGAAGGGATCGCCCATCGCGGTCGGCACCGAGACCGTGGCCCACGGAGAGCGGCGCCGCCAGGTGGCCATCATCGGGACCACCCACGAGATGCTCGAGCTGCGGCGCCTCAGCCTCGCCCAGGGGCGGTTCCTGCCGCCCCTGGAGTGGGACCGGGGCTCACCGGTCACGGTCATCGGCACGACCCTGGCGGGCGAGCTCTTCCCCGGCGAGAGCCCCCTGGGGCGGATCGTGCGGATCGGCGAGTGGCGCATGCGGGTGGTGGGTGTCCTCACCCCGCGGGGCGAGCAGCTCGGCATCGACATGGACGACGTGGCGATGGTCCCGGTGGCCACGGCCATGAAGATGCTGAATCGCCGCTCGCTCTTCCGCGTCCTCCTGCAGGTGCGTGGCCACGCCGAGCTCGACCTCGCCCGCGACAAGGTGACCCGCCTGCTGACCGAGCGCCACGGGGAGGAGGACGTCACCTGCATCACCCAGGACGCGGTGCTCACCGCGCTCGACTCGATCCTCGGCGCCCTGACCATGGCCCTCGGGGGCATCGCCGCGATCTCCCTGGCCGTGGCCGGGGTCGGGATCATGAACGTCATGCTCGTGTCGGTCTCGGAGCGGACGCGGGAGGTGGGCCTCCTCAAGGCCCTCGGCGCGGGTCGGGGCCAGATCCTCGCCCTCTTCCTGACCGAGGCCGTCCTGATCTCCTCGGCCGGCGGTCTCCTCGGTCTGGCCTTCGGCTGGGGGGCGGTGGCCGCCCTCGTGGCGATGTTCCCGGCCCTTCCTGCAACCCCCCCGACCTGGGCGGTCGGGGCCGCCCTCGCCCTCTCCGTCGCGGTCGGCGCGGGCTTCGGGGTGCTGCCGGCCCGGCGCGCCACCCGGCTCGACCCGGTGGCCGCGCTCGCGGGGCGCTGAGAGGGACTGATGGAGGACCTTCTGCGCCTCGCTTTCGGCGCCGTGCGGGCCCACCGGCTGCGCTCGTTCCTCTCCATGCTCGGGATCGCCATCGGGATCGCGGCGGTGATTCTCCTGACCTCGATCGGGGAGGGCACGCGCGTCTACATCCTGTCGCAGTTCACGCAGTTCGGCACCAACATCCTCGCCGTCAACCCCGGAAAGGCGAAGACCTTCGGCATCCCCGGCGTCCTCGGCGGGACCACCCACAAGCTCACGATCGACGACGCCGAGGCCCTCGCCCGCATCCCGGGGGTCGAGATCGTCGTGCCCGTCACGATGGGGAACGCGCGGGTGGAGGCCGGACAACGCGGTCGCAGCGTGCCTATCCTCGGGGTCACCCCGGACGTTCCGATCCTCTACCGTTTCGGCGCGCGCCTGGGCTCGTTTTGGCCAAAGGGCGACCCGCGCCGGGGCGGTCCCTGGGCCGTCCTCGGCCCGAAGCTCGCGCGCGAGCTCTTCGGCGACCGGAACCCGCTGGGGCAGTTCGTCCGGGTCGCGGGCGCGCGGTTCCGGGTCGTCGGGGTCATGATGCCAAAGGGCCAGATGATGGGCTTCGAGATCGACGACGTGGCCTACATCCCGGTGGCCACCTGCATGAAGCTCTTCAACCAGGACGAGCTCATGGAGATCGACCTCATCTACTCGAGCGTTCGCGACACCTCCCGGGTCGAAACCGCCGTCACCCGCATCCTCACCGATCGCCATCGGGGAAACGAGGACTTCGAGGTCACCACCCAGGAGGCGATGCTCGACGTTTTCGGCAACGTGATGGACGTGATCACCATGGCGGTGGCGGCGATTGCCGGCATCTCGCTCCTCGTCGGCGCCACCGGCATCCTGACCATGATGTGGATCGCGGTGGGAGAGCGCACGAGCGAGATCGGTCTCGTCCGCTCGCTCGGGGCGACGCGGGAGCAGGTGCAGGCCCTCTTCCTGGCCGAGGCGGCGGCTCTGGCCACCCTGGGGGGCGTGGGCGGGATCGCCATCGGCCTCGGGCTCGGGCAGCTGTTGCGCATCGCGGTTCCCGGACTTCCGGTCGAGACGCCCCTGCGCTTCGTCATCGCCGGCCTCGCGGTGAGCCTGCTGACGGGTCTCGCCTCGGGCGTCGCCCCCGCGCGCCGGGCCGCCCGCCTCGACCCGATCGAGGCCCTGCGCGCAGAGTGACCCTTGACCGAGGCTCCCCTGCTTCGCCTGGTTCTTCCGGACCACCGGGAGGCCACCGTCCTTCTGGCGACCGCCTCCACCGTCCTCTCGGTGGAGGAGACCGACGTCTCCTCGTGGGACCTGTCCGGACGTCCCTACGCCCTTGTGCGTCAGGACGGAACATTCCGCCGTGCCCTGGACGGCCACCTCCTCCACAAGCGTGAGGCTCGCCCCGGATCCCCGCGTCTGCGCCGTCGGCTCACTGCCCCCGAGGGGGCCCACGTCGTCGAGGTCGCGCGGGGCGAGGCCGCCTCGACCATCGAGAGCCTCACGCGCGAGGGGCCGATCGAATCCATCATCCCGATGAGCGTGGACGAGCTCGGGGAGGAGGGACCGATCGTCGAAGAGGCCGTGCGCCGGCTGCGGAAGGTGATCGCGATGGACACAGCGGCCCTCGACGCGGACGCCAGGCGCTTCGAGAGCGTGGTGGGGCGAGTCGGCATTCTGCCCCCGGACCAGTACCTCGCGCTCGTCGTCCGGGGCACCGAGGGCTGCTCCTGGAACGCCTGCACCTTCTGCGGCCTCTACCGCGATGTGCCGTTCCGCTGGAGGACTCCCGAGGAGCTGCGGGCGCATCTGGCCGGCGTCCGGGCCTACTTCGGCGAGTCGATCGCGCTGCGGCGGAGCGTCTTCCTCGGAGACGCGAACGCACTCTGCCTCGGCCACGAGCACCTGCTTCCGCTCTTCGAGGTGGTGGCCCAGGAGCTGCCCAGCCGTCCCGTCTTCTCCTTCGTGGACGCGGCCACCGGCCAGCGCAAGCGGGAGGACGAGTGGCGCGCCTACGCCGCCCTCGGCCTCCGGCGTGTCTACGTCGGCCTCGAGACCGGGGACCCGGACCTGCTGGCCTGGCTCCGCAAGCCCGGCTCTCCCGCCGACGCGGTGGACCTGGTGCACACGCTGCACGAGGCGGGGCTGGCGGTGGGGGTCATCGTCCTCCTCGGCGCGGGCGGAGTGCGCTTCTCCAGCGGCCACACCGAGCGCACGGCCGAGGTCCTCGGCGCCATGAGGCTGCGGAGGGAGGACCTCCTCTACTTCGCCGAGTTCGTCGCCGACCCGGCGCTCGAATACGGTCGGCAGGCCGAGGGATCACCCGATCTCGAGCCCCTCTCTGCCGATCGCTGCTCGGCGCAGCAGGAGGCCATCCTCTCCACGCTGCACCTCACCGACCCCGGCGCGTCCCCCCGCACGGCCAGCTACGACATCCGGGAGTTCATTTACTAACTAGTGGCCTGAATGGCGAGCGGATTTCATTCAGGCCACCGCGCACGTTGAGGCCGATGCGCGGGCAACCCGGGCGTTCATTCAATGAATGATCTTGCCCTGATGTCGTGGCCTGAATGCTGAATGGGGCTCATTCAGGCCACCGCGCGAAAAGTAGCCAACGCGCGGGCAACAACGGGCGTTCATGCAATGAACGATCTTGCTCCAATGTCGTGGCCTGAATGCTGAATGGGGCTCATTCAGGCCACCGCACGCAGCGCAGCCAGCGCGCGGCAGACCCTCAGCGGGAGGCAGGGCCGGGTCCACCCTCGTCGATCGACAGCTTCTCGCCATCCAGCAGCACGGTGGGGTCGGTGAGGACGCCGTCGACGTGCACGCTGGCGTGAACGGTGCCGCCGAACAGGTCGTTCCGTCCCAGGGCGAGATGGCAGGTCCCCAGGACTTTTTCGTCCTCCAGCGTGATGCCACAGATGTGCGCGGCGTGGTTGCAGCCGATGCCGAACTCGGCGAGCTGGTAGGCCTCCGACTCACCCACCGATTCCAGCAGGCGGCGCAGGCGGGCCGCTTCCCTGCCGCCCTCGATGCTCACGGCACGACCGTCCTCGACGCGGACGCGGATCGGTTCGGCAAGCTTTCCGACCCCGGCGTGAGAGGCGTCGACGACGTAGACGCCGCGGCCGCTGCCCTCGACCGGCGCTACGAAGGCCTCTCCGCACGGAAGGTTGCCCCACTGCCCCGGCTCTCGATAGATGCCGCCCTTGCGCCCGTGGGCACGGCGCCCTTCGATGCTGAAGGTCAGGTCCGTCCCGACGCCCGTCGTCACCTGAACCCGAGCGGTGCGATCCAGCTGATCGCACACCCGTTTGACGCGGTCCCGAACGGTCTCGTAGTCGATGGTCAGCGTTCTTCGGAGGATCGACTCGTCGAGCCGCGGCATGGAGGCCACCCGCGTCCCCCGGTCGGTCGCCGTCTTCCGGGCGTTCGTCCAGGAGAGGGACTGCTCCGTCACCAGCAGCGCCACGTCGGCCGCGGCCATCTTCAGGGCCGTGCTCCGAGGTGGCTCGGCTCCGTTGCGCTCACCGACGGGAATCACGTCGATATCGACGTCCGGCGTGAGGTCGCGCGCACTCTCCGCGAACGCCTCGCCGATCCGCCGTCGGAGGGCATCCGTAACCACAAGCACTGACTCGCCGGCCGCCACCCCGAGGTTGTGCCGCAGGGCGTGCCCGCATGCGTGGAGGGTCAGATCTCTATGACGCATCGCTGCTCGAGCCGTCCCAGCATCCCCATACGGGAGTCCGCCCAGTGAGCGTCGGAGAGCTCAGTCGGGAGTGTCTCTCCGGCGGATCGCCTCCAGCGCGGCAGGGTCGAGGTGCACGTCGAGCTGCGGGAAGGCGATCACGATGCCCTCCTCCTTGAAGGCCCACCAGATGGCCTCGTTCAGATCCGAGCGTGCCCGCCGCAGGACCCAGGGATCGTCGATCCAGACCGAGACCTCGAAGATCACCGCCGAGTCCCCGAACTCGATCATCAGGACCAGGGGGTCCTTGGTGTGATTGCGCCACTCCATCGAGGCGGCGACCCTCCGGAGCGTCTCTTTCACGAGGGCCATGTCCGACCCGTAGACGACTCCCACCGTCGCGCGAAGCCGATAGATGGAGTCCTTGAGCGTGTAGTTCTTCACCGTCGACTGCACGATCGTCGCGTTGGGGATGATGATCTCTTCGTCGTCCAGGGTGTGGGCGATCGTGGCTCGGATGCCCATCTCGCGCACCCGGACGAAGCGGCCTTCGACCTCCATGACGTCGCCCGGCTTGATGCTCTGCTCGAGGAGGAGGATCACCCCCGAGACGAAGTTCTGGGCGATGTTCTGCATCGCGAACCCCAGCCCGATCGCGAAGATCGCCCCTGCGGCAAACAGGGCGCCGAGGTTGATGCCCAGCGTGTCGAGACCGACCGCGAGGCCCACCACCAGGACCACGTAGTGGGTGAGGCGCTGGGCGACGGCCACCGGCCCCTCGCGGGTCATCCCGATGAGCCGGGCGGCACGGGCGATCAGTCGCTGAAGGATCCAGGACAGCGCCAGGGTGGCGGTCGCGATCAGGACGAGCAGCACCAGGCCCCCGAGCGTGATGCGCGTTCCTGCGATGGTGAAGAACGTCCGGTCGAGCAGGTCGCTGAAGCCGGTCATGGCACGATCTCCCCGCCCTTCTCGCGCTCACCTCCCACCGTCCCCGCCGCCGGTCTGGGGCCGGGCTCGGAGGTTGCCAGGAGCGGATCGACCAGGCTGATCAGGGTCTTGCCGGGCTTCGGGGACGGCTTCTTGTCCGCGGTGCAGACCTGCAGCGCCCCCGATTCGGTCACGATGAACAGCGGCAGGGCGTCCTCACCGTAGCGCTCGCGGAAGGCCGCATAGTCGAACTCCTGGCTCAGCTTCGTGGCCTTGACCACCTGGCCCTCTGCGAAGCGGCGGTCGAGGGCCTCGTAGGTCACCCCAGGGGCAAAGAGGTTGCGACCCCGCAGGTGAGACGGGGCCCCGGCCACGCGGGGGTTGCCGCCCTCGTGGGGAGGAAGCTGGTAGACCTCCGCCCGGCCAAAGAGCTCGCGGAAGTGAAGCGTGGCGAGGACGTTCACGTCGTCGTCGGCGGTCATCGCCAGTAGCCGTCCTAGCCCTCCTTCCTCCGCGGCGTCGAGGGCGTGCTCGGAGAGGATGCTGGCGTAGGCGGTGGGGAGGTTCTCCATCCGAGCCGCGTTGATGTTCGCGCGGTTGTTGTCGATCAGGAGGACCGGGAAGCCTGCCGCCTTGATTCCACTGGCGATCGCCCGCGCCCCGGGGTGGGCGCTGGCGAACACGATACCCTGAGGGTTGGGGTTGGACAGCCCGAGGCGCCGGGCCAGCGGGGCGGCGGTGAGGCCGTAGACCGTCACGGTCCCGACGATCACCATGAACGTCGCGGGGACGAGCCCCTCCCCGGACTCGCCGAGCCGCAGGGCGAAGACCGACGCGACCGAGGCGGCCACGATCCCCCGGGGGGCCATCCACGACAAGAACACCCTCTCCTTCCGGCTGAGGGTGGAGCCGACGGTGGAGACCCAGACCGCGGCCGGCCGCACCACGAGGATCAGGAAGGCGACGAAGACCGGTCCGGCCCAGCCGAGCTCGCGGACCTCATCCGGGCTCACCCGCGCCGCCAGCAGGATGAACAGCGATGCGATCAGCAGGACGCGCAGGTTCTCCTTGAACTCGACGATGTGCTTGACCGGGACCACGCGCTGGTTGGCCAGGAACACGCCCATCAGGGTGACGGTGAAGAGGCCGGACTCCGACAGCATGAGGTTCGAGGCGGTGAATGCGCCGGCGACCAGCATCAGGAGAACCGGGCTCTGCAGGAAGTCCGGCACCCAGAATCGACGCAGGACGATCACCGTGACGAGCGCGCCGAGGCCCCCGACCAGCGCACCGGCGAGGATCGTGTACAGCATCTGCAGGCCCATCGCCTTCGCGGCGGCGTCGAAGCCGGCGCTCGAGGCTGCGGGCAGGGCCTCGTACACGAGGACGGCCAGCGCCGCCCCGATCGGGTCGATGACGATCCCCTCCCAGTGGGCGACGCGCGCCACCGTGCCGACCGGACGGACGTGGCGCAGGAGCGGACCCACCACCGTGGGTCCGGTCACGACCACGATGGCGCCGAGTAGCAGGGCGGGCCCGGCAGAGAAGCCCAGGAGCCGCTCCGCCGCCCAGGCCGCCATCGCCCAGGTGATGAACGCCCCGATGCTCACCAGGCTCCAGACCGAGGCACCCATCGTCCTGAGGTCCCGGGCCCGGAGGCTGAGGCCGCCCTCGAAGAGGATCAGGCCGACCGAGAGGGAGACGAGCGGAAAGAGGAGCTCTCCAAACAGCGCGTCCGGGTCCAGGAACCCGGTAACCGGCCCCGCCACGAAGCCGACCGCGAGCAGCAGGAGGATGGACGGCACCCGCAGCCGCCAGGCCAGCCACTGGGCCCCCACCCCGAGGACGGCGATGCCGGCGAGGCCGACGAGAAGTTGCTCTTCGTGACTCATCGCGCCTCGGCTACCGGGGCCGGCTCAGGGCGCGGTATGACCCCATGGTCTTCGATGGGCTGGTAGGGCATTGGGAATTCTATTCCGAGTTCGGTGCGGAGGCGTCGAACTCGGAATGTTCCGTTCCGGCCATTCTGAGGGCGCCGTCCTGAGCCATGCCCGAAGAATCTCTCCGTCAGGTCAACAAAGAGATCGTTCGCCGCCCGCTCTGGCTCCTCTGTGGGAGCGGCCACGGCAGCTCGGCCATTCCGAGTCCGGTGGCTCGGGGATCGGACTCGGAATCTCCTTCGTTCGGAGTCCGTTGACACGCGCACCGAACTCGGAACTACAAGGAAAACCAGTGCTGCAGCTTCACCAGGAAGACGTTGCGGGCCTCGCTCCGCCAGAGGGCGTCGAGGTTGTGGCCGAACGAGTCGTCGTAGAGGGCGTCGTCGCTGGTGCGGCCCTGGGACCACACGACGTACAGCGCCGAGCCTGGCCGATATTCCCAGCGCACGACGAGGTTCGAGCGGAACTCCCGGAAGCTGAAGTCGGGGTTGTCGAAGGAGTACTGGCTGCCGGCACCGCCCTCCGCCTCCCGGACCTCGTAGATGTTGTCGTCGGGCACGAAGCGGATCTCGTCGGACCCGTAGAGATGGAAACGGTCCTGGTACTCCGCGGCCAGGGTGTCGGTGGCCTTCCTGAAGCCTGTGTAGCTTCCCGACGAGACGAACGGGCTTCCGTAGTACTGGATCGACAGATCGGGCGTGATGTGCAGGTTGAGGCGCACCGTGAGGCTGTGCGTGGTCTGGTCGATGCGGCCCATCACGTAGCGGAGCCCGGCGGCGGTTTCCGGGGTGTCCACGTACTGCAGATCGTCGACCTGGTGAGAGTAGTCGTAGTCCGCCGAGACCGAGAACGCGTTCGACAGGCGGAGGTTCAGCCCAGAGGAGACGTCGAAGATGCTCGACCCCCCGTCCGCGTATCTGTGGGTGTGGACGCGCGCGCTCACCCGGACCCGCCTCGATGGATCCGTAGACCCGTCCACGGACATGTGGAGAAAGGGGCTCAGCCTCATCGACGGACCGCCCCGAAGAAGTCGGGTATCGACGGTGTCGTGTCTCGCGAGAAGCGAGCCGCCCAGGCTCCACCTATTGAGAAACTGCGCTCGGGCGGAGAGGCTGGTCGAGGTGTCCGTCTGGAGCCCGCCGTAGTCCCAGGCGTCCCGCCGGTCGACAGAAACCCGCCACTCGCGCAGGACACCCCGAGGCACCGGGTCCTCGTAGCCGATCGAGAACTCGTTCTGAACGAGGTCGGCCTGTCGGAGGAAGCCCATGTCGTTCAGCTCGAGGCCGGGCGAGATCCACTGCAGCGAGTCCGAGGCGCGCCACTTGCCGCTGCCCGAACGGCCGAAGCTCACGAAGCCTCCGTGTCCGGACAGCGAGGTCGCGGTCGGGTCCACCTCGAGATAGTCGGCGTCCGGGCGCTGGAAGTAGTGCACGGCGCCCGTCTGCAGGGCGGTGATGGCCTCGGGGTCGCCGGTCACGTGACTGAAGATCCCCTTCGCCTGCAGGACCCACGAGCGGTTCCAGAAGTACTGGGCAAAGTCGAGTCCCGCGGTAACCGCATCGTCCGGCAGGAAGGCGAGCGCCGGATCGTCGATCCAGCGGTGCGTCGACGTGACCATGCCGCCGAGGATGGTGTTGCCCTTGGCCCAGTCCTTCTGGACCCGGGCGGCCAAGTGGTTGGTGTAGGGCTCGACGACCTGGCTACGCTCGCGGCCGTCGCGCGAGATCCGCACGGTCTCCTTCGAGCCCAGGCTCTGGACGACGCCGACCGAGAGCCCGTCCCGCGTCTTGCCGGTGACCTTGAGCGCGCTGAGGATCGTGGTGGCGGTCGGGGGAGAGCCGGTGAACTCGCCCTCGCCGAGCGTGGGGAGGAGGGAGGGCGCCGCTCCGATGCGGCGGGAGTAGTAGAGCATGTCGCCGCGGCCACCGTCCCCGAGGCCGAACTCGAAGATGTTCTTCCCCTCGAGGAAGAAGGGGCGTTTCTCCTCGAAGAACGTCTCGTAGGCAGTCAGGTTGATGACCGAGGGGTCGGCCTCCACCTGTCCGAAATCGGGGTTCACCGTGGCATCCAGCGTGAAATTCGAGCTGAGCCCCACCTTGGCGTCGAGACCGGCGGAGCCGTCCCCCATCATCCGCTCACGCTGATCGTCCGCGGTGAACCTCGCCGAGTCGAGCTCGCCGAGGACGTGCGGGAGCAGCTCGATCCGCCGGTTCTTCGGAAGGTCCCGGATCCCGTGCAGCTCCCCGATGTTGTGCATGAGGCCAGTGTTGTTCCGTGGGATGAGGTTCCACTGGGCCTCTTCCCGGTTGCGGGCGATGAGGCGCCACGCGTGGAGCCCCCAGACCTGATCTTCGTGCGAGGCGTAGCGGAGCTGGCTCAGGGGTATCCTGAACTCTGCGGTCCAGGCGTCGTCCTCCATCCCCACCTTGCCGTCCCACACGGCGTCCCAGGTCGTGTCCCAGCCGTCGTTTCCCAGGATCAGGTCGATCTTGCTCCCCCCCGCGTTGAGGTCGAACTCGAAGCCCGTCCGCTTGTCGAAGTAGCTGTCGAAGCACACCCCGACGATGTCGCCGGCGAAGGTGTCCCGACGGGTCGTGTACCGGTGGACCTTCTGCGGGTCGTCGTAGGCACGGATGGCGACGTACACGTTCTTGTCGTCGTAGAGGATCTTGATCTCGGTGGGCTGGGAGGGCTCTGCACCTTCGGTTGGCATGTACTGCGTGTAGTCCCCGGACCACTCCCCCTCCTGCCAGGCCGCGTCGTCCAGGTGGCCGTCGATGGTCGGGGCCTCGCCCGCCAGCCTCACGGTCTCGTAGACCCGGGGGGGGTAGAGCCGACCGTAGGGGTTGTCCTCAGCGCTGGCGTCCAACAGCCCTTCTGAGGCCGCCGCCAGAGACACACCCCCGAGGAGTAGCATCACGGCGGGTAAGAGGACGGGGCTCAGGCGCATCTTGCTCACTCGGCGCCCGGGCTCCGCGGCGGCAGGCGTGGGGACGCCACGTTCTCACGCCCGCCTAGTATGCGACAGCGACTCGGGCGATGGAATGGGCGAAGGCCCCAGCGGAGACGCCAGGACGTAAAAAGATGAGAAGAGAGGGCCGCCGCGACCCCGCCCTACAAAACTGCAGCGGGTCCCCGGTTCGGCGTTAGGCTAGTCTCCGGGCCCGGGTTGCCCCCGACGGCGGCCCGCCCGCCCGGAGGAGAATCCGTCGATGGATCGCCGTTGGTGGCTGGTCGCACTGATGATCTGCGCGCCCCCGACGGCGGGCATGGAGGCCAGGGCGAACGGCATGCCGGACTCGCGGACGGAGACAGCCATCGGCCTCATGACGGGCTTTGCGGACCGGACGGGGCTGACGTCCCCGCGCCCGCAGCAGCGCTACCTGTGGACGGACGCCTTCGCGGTGTGCAACCTGCTCGGCCTTGCGCGTGCCACCGGAGACGAGCGATACCAGGAGCTTGCCCTCCGGCTGGTCGAACGCGTGCATCAGGTCCTGGGGCGCCATCGGAGCGATGATCTCCGCACGGGGTGGATCAGCGGTCTGGACGAGCGGGCCGGCGAGGAGCACCCGACCCGCGGCGGCCTG
>Ga0316577_10000202_pt1 | contig 20008 bp, 19 predicted proteins | sample S5NA_FD_203073 | JGI IMG/M metagenome (GOLD analysis project Ga0316577, IMG submission 203073) | Rhizosphere microbial communities from salt marsh grasses in Alabama, United States - S5-7_050615r2r1 | ecosystem: Host-associated > Plants > Roots > Rhizosphere | place: USA: Alabama | collected... | reverse complement strand
ACGTCTGGTTGCAGTCCTTGAAGGGGGGTATGTGCCGGAGCGGGTCGGGAATGGAACGGTGGCTGTTCTCAGGGCGCTGGCGGGTCTGGAACGACCCACCCCAGCATCCTGAATGGCCCTTTTCCAGGGACTTGGGGTAGATTGTCCGGTAGAGCGATTTCCGGGAGTGCCTCCCGGGGGTCGGAGGCCGGTGTACGAATGGAGCTGATCTGGATCATGAAGTGGTTTTTCAAGCCTGGAATCCCCGCCGTCTTCATCCTCTTGTTGGCGGGCGCCCTGGGTGCCCAGCAGGCCCCGAGGCTGGATGAGCCGGTCCAACCTCATCCGGAGGGGGACGCCGCCATCGGCCGTCTCAAGTCTCCGTTCTGTCCGGGGATGATGCTGGAAGTCTGCCCCTCTCCCCAGGCCAAATTCCTCAGGGACTCCATACAGGCCATGGCGTGGGGCGGTGCCCCCGCCGATTCCCTGGTGGAATGGATGCTCGCCAACCACGGAGACCAGTATCGGGCGGTTCCCAGGGTGGCTGGGACGGGTCTCTGGGCGTGGATCATGCCCCCCCTGGCCCTCCTGGGCGGATTCATCATCGTGGCCATGGCGCTCCAGCATTTCCGGGCTCGCCGGGAGGCCCAGGAGGAGACCCAGACTCAGATCTCCTCCGAAGACGAGTCCGTGTTGGAGGAGGCGATGAAAGAGCTCAGGGATTCGGAGGAGGTGCCCTTCTGACTTCCACCTCCCATTCGGCCGGAATCCACGGGAAGGGGACCGAAACCCGGTCCCCTTCGATGTTGGACCTTGTCCGGCTCTCGCCACAGCGCCTCTTTCCTCCTGGCGGGGAAGACCTGTACCGCCAGGTCGCTCTTCTCACGGGCCTCGGGCCTGGGATGGAGCTTCTGGACGTGGCGGTAGGAAAGGGGATCCCCCTGGAGTACTTCGTCCGGGAGTTCGGTGTCCTCGGCACGGGAGTCGAGGAGGATCCCCGGCTCATCGCGGCTGCCGAGGGCCATTTCAGGAGGGAGGGCCTCATTGGGCAGGTGAGCTTCCAGCGGGCTCCCTCGGATGACCTCCCGTTCCGGGACGAAACCTTCGATGTGGTGGTCGGCGAGGTGGGATTGGCTGCCACGGTGGACCCGAAGGCGGCCATTCGAGAGCTGGTCCGCGTGACTCGTCCCGGTGGGCAGATTGTGCTGGTCCAACTCGTGTGGAAGGCACCGGTGGACGAGGACCGCCGTCGGATCCTCTCCGAGCATCTCGGCGCCAGGCCCCTCATGATGGTGGAGGTTCGCAGGACCCTCATGGAGGCCGGTGTGGGAAACCTCGTGACCGAGGATTGGACGGACGAGGAGACGGCCTTTCGTCGACCGGTCCGGAAGCCCTTCCCGGATTTCTACGAGCTCTTCACCCTCAAGGAAAAGCTGGGAATCGTCCGTCGCGCCTGGAGGCGTTGGGGATGGAGGGGAGTCCTCACCGTCTTTCGGCGGGAGGCCGAGGTCCATCGCCTCCTCACGAGGGATCGGCTTCTGGGCCTCAACCTCCTGAAGGGGACGAAAGCGCCTCGCCCATCCCACGGGTCGCGAGAGCTCCGGGAGGACGAGGAACCTCGTCCGGAGGTACCGGAGATGAGAGAGGCGGGCGCCGGTGGTCCCGTGGCCGAGGTCACAGGGCCCTCGAAGACAGCGTCCGGCCGGGAGGAGGATGGAGATTTCCAGGTTACGGGTCTTCCCCTGTTCGGTGAAGAGAGCCCGGCGTAGCCCTACCCCGGACACACCGGGGATCCTCTTGTCCCGGTAAGCCTGTGACAGGCCTGGGAAACGGTGAGCGTCGCGTCGAGGTGGCCCTGCCACTCCCGGTAGCTCAGACCTTCACGTACACCGTGTCGGTGCCCGAACCTCCACCTGGGACCCGCGTTCTGGTTCCATTCCGAAGGGAGGAACGGATCGGGTGGGTGGTGGGGCCCGCCGGGGAGGAGGACGTTCCCGGAATCCGTGGGGTCCTGGATGTGCTGGACCGGACCCCTTCGGTCTCCCCGGAGATCCTGGATCTGTGCCGCTGGATGGCGGAATACTACCTGGCCCCCCTGGGGATGGTTCTGAAGGGGGCACTTCCCTCGGTCCTCTCCGACACCTCTCGAGACTACCTCACCCTGGCCCGCGCTTGGGATGGGCACGGCACGCCGAGAGAGGAGCGCCTCGTCTCCGAGCTCCGGAAGACCCAGGGGCCACGGCGTGTCCGAACCCTTCGGAAGGCCCTGAGGATGGGCTCCCTTTGGCCGGAGATCCGCAGGCTCACGGGAAGAGGGATTCTGTGCCATGAGACCTTTCCCCCCCGGGATCCTCCTGTCCGCACCCAACGAGTGGTCCGCATCTCTACCTGGCTCTCATCGCTGGCCGACAGGGAGCAGATGTTCATCCGGGCTCCCCGGCAGAGAGACGCCTACGAGATGTTGGAGACTTCCGGGGGCTCGGTGGAGCTGGTCCACCTCCTTCGGGAGGGCGGCTTCAGCAGGTCCGTGGTCGCGGGGCTTGAGGAGAAGGGAGTCGTGGAGGTCCTGGATGAGGAGGTCCTCCGGGATCCCTTCCAGGATCACCCTCCATCCCATCCGGAGCCGCTGGTCCCCACCGGGGATCAGCGCCTTGTCGTTGACACGCTGCTGCGGGGATGGTCCGAGGGCAGCCCCGTTCCGGCAGTGCTCCATGGAGTCACGGGCTCCGGGAAGACTCTTGTCTACATCGAGCTACTGAAGGAGGTGGTGCAGAAGGAAGGGAAGGGAGCCATTGTCCTGGTTCCCGAGATCTCCCTCACGCCACAGACCGTCTCCCGATTTCGGGCCCACTTCGGGAACCAGGTCGCGGTGCTCCACTCCGCCCTCTCCCATGGGGAGCGGTTCGACGCCTGGAGGCAGATCCGGAGCGGGGAGAAGCGGATCGCCGTAGGGGCCCGGTCTGCCATCTTCGCCCCCGTGGCGGACCTGGGTGTGGTGGTGGTGGATGAGGAACACGACGGGAGTTACAAGCAGTCGGAAGGGCCACGTTACCAGGCCAGGGACGTAGCCGTGGTCCGTGCGGCCCGTGCGGGTGCCGTCTGTGTGCTTGGGAGCGCCACTCCATCACTGGAGAGCTGGCAAAACGCCCAGACCGGGAAGTTCACCCTCCTGACCCTCCCGGATCGGGTCGGGGGAGGTGCCCTCCCACCCGTGGAAGTCGTGGACCTGAGGGAGGTCTGGCGAAAGAGGCGAGAAGCCCCTGGGGGGCGGGCGGGGATAGGGAGGCGTGATCTCCAGGATGGGGGTGGGGTTCTGGCCCCCCGCCTGGTGACGGAGATCCAGGCCCGCCTTCGGAGGACGGAGCAGGTCATCCTCCTGTTGAACCGGCGGGGGTATTCCAACTTCGTCCAGTGCCGGGAGTGCGGGGAGGTTTGGAGGTGTCCGGACTGCTCCGTATCACTCACCTACCATCGAGTCAAGAACCGCATCCTCTGCCACTACTGCCGACATGAGGAACCGGCGCCCCGTCGGTGTGACCGGTGCGGCTCTGAGGACCTGACCTTCCGGGGGCTCGGCACCGAGCAGGTGGAGCGGGTGGTGGCGGAGAGCTTTCCCGGGGCCCGTATCGCCCGGATGGACGTTGATACCACGTCGGGGAAGTGGTCGCACCACGAGATCCTGGGGCGCTTTGGCCGGGGCGAGATCGACATCCTCCTGGGGACGCAGATGATTGCCAAGGGCCTAGACTTCCCAAAGGTGACTCTGGTGGGGGTAGTGAACGCCGACGTGGGGATCCACCTCCCGGACTTCAGGGCAAGCGAGAGGACGTTCCAGCTCCTGAGTCAGGTGGCGGGGCGGACCGGGAGAGGCCCTTTGGGGGGGGAGGTCCTGGTCCAGACCTCCCTTCCGGACCATTACTCCGTCCGGGCGGCCCTCAAGCACGATTTCCTTTCGTTCGCCCAACGGGAGGTCCAGGAGAGGATCTCTCCCCCATACCCCCCCCACGTGCGCCTCGCCAATGTGCTCGTGAGCAGTCCCCGGGCCGAGGAAGCGGCCCGGGAGGCGGAACGGGGGACCTCCTGGCTTCAGTCCCGCCTGGCGCGTGCCTCGGGGCCCGTGGAGCTGGTGGGCCCCGCTCCGGCCCCTATCGAGAAGCTTCACGGACGCTGGCGCTGGCATTTCATCCTCCGTTCCCCATCCTCGAGAGCATTGGGCTCGGTCCTTCGGGCCTTCAGGGATGGTTTTCAGGCCAAGGGGAGGGACGTCCGAGTGGTCATCGATCGGGATCCTGCGGCGCTTCTCTGACGACCGGACGGTGGCCCCGCCTCCAGCTCCGGCGTCGGGGGATCCGCCTGCCCCCATATCTTGAGGCTCCGACGGATCCAGGTGTCAGATTTCGTGTCTGACCGAGGAGCTCGCCGTTGCCCGTGGAAGCCCGTGGAGGATTGCCCCGGGCATCTCCCGCGAATACTTTCCGCACGAGGTATCTCTCCCTCGGGATCCGGTCTCCGGGCCACGGGAGAGGGCACCCGGAAAGGCCTTTTGGTGTTACACAGGAAGGGGATTTCGGGTAGGAATCCAGGGGGCGTCCAAAAGCATTGAGAAGGAGCCTGATCAGTTCCCATGGGTTGCCTGGCGCTGAACGCTTCCTTCGAGCCCCTGACCATCGTCCCGGCTCGAAGGGCCGTCCGGCTGGTCCTGGACGGGAAGGCGGAGATTCTGGAGGTGGACGGGGAACGAGCGTTTCGCTCGGAACGCGACGCGGTCCCCTTTCCCCTCGTCATCCGCCTCGTTCGATTCGTTCACGTCCCCAGGCGCTTCCGCCGCCAGGTCACCAACACCTTCCTCTTCGCCAGGGACGGGTACTCTTGCCAATACTGCGGTCGGCACCGGAGCGAGTTGAGGGGGCGTCAGTTCCTCACACGGGATCACATTCTCCCTGTGTCCAGAGGCGGTGAGAACAGCTGGGAAAACGTGGTGACCAGTTGCTCCCCCTGCAACAACCGTAAGGGGGACCGGCTCCCCGAGGAGGCCGGGATGCGGATTCTCAACGAGCCACGAGAACCGAACCACGTCCACCTGGTGTGGGCCGTCCGACGACTTACCCCGATTCAGGCCAAATACATCGGAATGTTCTACGGGGACGAAACGGTGGCCTTCCTCCGGTTCAGGCCGGCCGCCTCCATGCAGGGGCCATTCTGAGCGAGGACGATCCTCCTCCCGGATCCACGGTGGCGTCCTTCCCTACCATCAGTCATCCAGCCAGGCATACGGCCGCTCATAGAACTGGCCGTACCCTCTGACGATTCCCTGAGCCGTGAACTCCTTCCAGGAGATCACCCATCCCCGGACGGCGTCCTGATGGACCTTGTAGGAAAAGCGGGGGTTCTGGGTTCTTTCCGCCAGGAAACGGGCAAGGGGGGCGGGCAGGTTCGTGACTCCCTCCACGGAGATCTCCCGCGGATCGGTGAGCAGTTCCTTCTGGATCTCGGACTCGAATACCTTCAGCTCCCGAATCGCAGTTTCGACGGCATTCGTGACCCGACCGAAGCTCTCCGGGGCAGTGCTGCCGGTTCGGTTGCGTAGCTCCTTGAGGAGGTTGAGGGTCGTGGGTGCTCCCACCTCGCCCAGCACATCCTGAAGCATGCCCAGAAGGCGCTCCTGGATGCGAAGGAGTTGGGAAAACTCCCGCAAGGCCCGTCCTTTGTTCCCTGCCTCCTTCGCCATGCACCTATCCTGGGGGTTCGGGGAGCGTCTTCAACAATCTATCGGCCTTCCCCACGCGGGTAAACAGATTTTTCTTCCCTGGTGGTCACCCGGGCGTCCAGCGCCATCCCGCCTTCCGGGAAAGCGAGGAAGGGGTTTATGTCCAATTCGACGATGCGATCATGGTCACCCACGAGCTGCGATACTCGCTGGATGACCTCAGCCAGGGCTCCCAGATCCGACCCGACCTCTCCCCTGATCCCTTCCAGGAGGGGGAACCCCCGAATCGAACGGATCATCTCTTCGGCGTCGGTCTGGGTCACGGGTTGGATCCGGAAAGCGACGTCCTTCAGGGCTTCCACATACACGCCTCCCAGGCCGAACATCAGGACTGGGCCAAAGCGCAGATCCGTGGACATCCCGATGATGACCTCTCTCCCCCCCCTCAGGTAGCTCTCCACCAGGACCCCCTCCATCTGCACGTGAGGGTGGAGCTCCCGAACGGTGTTCACGATGGACCGGTACCCATCGGCTACCTCTTCCGGGGACCGGAGATCCACTCGAACTCCCCCGGTGTCCGTCTTATGGACGATGTCCGGAGAGATGATCTTCAAGACCACCGGATATCCCAGCTCTTCGGCGACTTCCATGGCAGCTTCCTGGGAGTGGGCCACCCGGTAGGGAATGGTGGGAACACCGTAGGCCTTGAAAACCTTCAGCGCTTCCACTTCCGTGAGCTGGGTGCGGCCGGTGGCCTGGACCCGGTCCAGGATCAGCTCCACCGCCCTTCGATCCACGGGGAAGTTCTCCGGTTCCTCCACAGGGCGTTCCGTCCATTGCCGGTGGCGATGCATCGCGGCCAGTGCCCGGGACGCGGATTCCGGGAAGATGTAGGCCGGAATCCCGGCTTCCTTCAGCTGGGCTCTGCCCTCCGGAAGGCCCTCCCTTCCCATGAGCACCGCCAGGACCGGCTTGTCCCTTCTGCCGGCCGTGGCGGACACGATGCTGCTGGCGATGTCCGTCTGCCTGACACCGAGGGGGGGAACGAAGGCGGCGATGGCAGCATCGACGCCAGGATCGTTGAGGACCATTCTCAATGCCACCTCGTAACTCTTTCCCGTGGCCGAGGCGATCATGTCGACGGGGTTGCGGACCGACGCCTCCGCGGGAAACACCTCTCGGAGTCCGGCCTGGGTGTTGGGGGAGAGCTCTACCACATCAAGGCCCAGGGACTCGCACGCATCCGCAATGATGATCCCCGGTCCCCCGGCATTCGTGACGATGGCGACCCGGTTTCCGGCGGGCTCGGGAAGACTCTCGAAGGCCATGGCCATGTCGAAGAGCTCCTCGACGGACTGGGCCCTCAGGACCCCGCATTGGGCCAACAGGGCATCGATGGCCATGTCCGTCCCGGCCAGCGCTCCGGTGTGGGACGACGCGGCTCGAGCCCCCGCTTCGGTGCGGCCGGATTTCACCACCGCAATGGGCTTCTTCCTGGAGACCCTTCTCGCGATGGGGGTGAAGCGCCGGGGATTCCCGAAGCTCTCCAGGTACATGAGGATGACCCGGGTCCCCGGGTCGTCCTCCCAGTACTCGATGAGGTCGTTTCCACTCACGTCGGGTTTGTTTCCCACCGAGACGAACTGATGAATCCCCACGCCATACTCGCTGGCGTAGTCGAGGATCGTGACCCCCATCGCTCCGGACTGGCTGAGAAAGCTGGTGGCGCCGGTTGGGGGCATCGTGGGGGCGAAGGTGGCGTTCATACTCACGTCCCGGCTCGTGTTCATGAGGCCCATGCAGTTGGGCCCCACCAGCCGCATCCCGTAACGGCGAACGGCAGCCAGAAGTGCCGCTTCCCTGGTCACGCCCTCACCCCCCACCTCCTTGAATCCCGCGGAGATTACCACCACGGCCTTGACGCCTTGCTCGCCACACTCCTCCGCGACGTCCAGGACCAACTCCTTGGGCACGACGATCACCGCCAGGTCCACCGGGTCGGGGATGTCGGAGACCCGGGGATAGGCCCGAATGGAGTGGATCGCCGCCGCATTCGGGTTCACCGGGTAGACGACCCCCTTGAACCCATGCCGCACCAGGTTCTCCACGATCTGATACCCGATGGTGCCGGGGTTCCGGCTGGCTCCGACAACCGCAATGGACTCGGGTCGGAAGAGGGGATCCAGAGAAGATACCATCGCGGTGCCCCCGGGAGTGGGTTCCTTTCCGAAGATCGGCGACGTCGGCTCACCTTATGTTCAGGAACCGAGGAACCCGGCAAAGTACCGCCGTAGGACTGCAGGCTTCAAGTGGGTGGGACCACCGGGCCCGACGACCTCCGGCAGATGCGGGAGGAAGGTCCGGGAGATGGAGTTCCTTGAACTTCCATCACCTCTCGAACAATTTCCGGTGGGTTACCGGGTGGGTTCATACACAACGGATCTGATGCATGGCCGAAGAGGAAGACCAGGAAAGCACTGACCGGAGACCGACCCCCGTTCGCCAGGCCATGGAAGCCGGGGAACCGTCGTCAAAGGATCCGATGGCGGAGAATCGGAGCTTCCTCGACCCGGAAGACGGCCAGGAATGGATCGCGAGGGTTTCGGGGCGGTCCACCAGCGGCGTGTTGCCCCTCAGAACCATCTCAATCATGGAGCTCACCTTCTACAGGGTGAGGGAGCCCGACCTCCCGGTGCGTCATGCCCTCTGCCAAGGGGACTCCATGGGAGACATGGAGGACGGTGAACTCCTCCAACTCCTGCGCACCTCCCGGCCCCACCCCCCTCCCACCTCCCAGTCCCCGACCCGGGAGAGGAGAAGGAGACGAGGCCCTCCCCGTCGTGGGGGTTGAGCCCGTCTCGCGATCCTTGGTCTCCCAGAAGACTCCTCTCTCCGTGTCGAATCCACACGGAGAGTGTCCTCTCGCGAGAACACCCTTTCCCCGCCGGGGTCGTTCCGAAACCTCGTAAACCCAAAGTTGGCTTCCATATCGAGCTGCGACCGCGGCCCGGCACGGGCAGTGCATTAGAGAAGAGGGTCTGTGGAAGGGTGATTTTCGCCCCGCGCAGGTGGAAACCGTTGGCCGGCCGAGCCGGTTGGAGATTGGGATGCCATGCGAAAGGGAGATGCAGGAAGCGCCGAGGACAAGCTCCTGAAGAAGGAGTCGGCCCAGGGCATTGTCGTTACGGACAGAAAAGCCGGGAGGTCCGTCTCCACGGGTCGACCCAGGATAGCGGCTTTCATCTGGGGTGGTAAGGTCAAGCCAACCCCCACTCTTCCCTACGGCCGTTGGAAGGGTGCCGCTTAGGGAATTCATCGAGAAACCCCCCGAGCCTAGAAGTAGAGGGGGCGTCGCTCCGGGAAGAGCGGCGCCCCCTTCCCGTGTCCGGGAGCCGGCTGCTTCCAGCGGGGGTCGCCCTCTGACCGCGCGGGTGATGAGTCACGGTTTAACGATTTCGCCAGGAGAGCATCCCTAAGAGTAGGAGCGGGAGGACTGGCGGGGGGGCCGAGAGCCCGCCGGTGAGGAAGGGGGAGGCCCTTCCCTTGGGGGAATGGATCTCGCATCCGGAGTAGAGGCCTCCTGCCCGGACATAGAAGAACATAGAAGAGAGGAAGAGAACGATGACGAGGAAGCGAGAAGGGGTGGTTCTGACGGTGGCACTGGCCTTGGCGGTGGGCGCCGTCCCGCTCCATGCACAACGCGGTGGTGGCGTCATGGGGAGAGCTGCTGGACCGCACGCGGGCCAGGCCCTGGACATTCTCCTGGAGAACCAGGAGGCGTTGGACCTGTCGGACGCCCAGTTGGCTCAGATCCAGGACATGAAGACGACGATGGATACCGAGGTCGCTCCTCTGGCGGAGGAGCTCAGGACGCTGAGGGACCAGATCTGGGCGGGGGATGTGGATCGGGACGAGGGCTACCGGCAACTGCAGGCACTCCGAGGCGAGATCCTGACTGCTTCGGCCCCCCTGAGAGGTCGGTTGCAGGAGATCCTGACGGTGGAGCAGCACCGGGTGCTCCAGGCCGAGGTGTGGCAGAGCCGGCCCGGGATGGGGAGGGGAATGGGCTTTCGGGGGCCGGGGGCTGCCGGTGCGCGAGGGGGACGCTTTCCCGGAGGCCGGGGCGGGTTCGGACTCCGGCAGGGATTGAATTCGCAGGGTTGGGCCGCCGGTTTCGGCGTCCGCCCGGGCCAGGGGCAAGGTCCCCTTGGACCGGCGGGCCGCCCGAATCAAGGCTTCCGGAGGGGTCTGCGCTGGATCCCCCCGGTAGGAGCCAACGGAGGGGGGAACCTTTCCCCTCTGGGGTAATACGGTAGAATAGGGTTGGGGGAATCCCCCGGCGGCCTCCCGGATCGCCGATCCGGAAAGGAGAGGCATCTACCCGGCCCGCCGGGTGGGTGCCCTTCCTTTTGGAGGACCTCCTCGTACCGGAAGGGCAGTCGTGGCGCCCGGCAAGTGGGGGAATGCTCCCGTCCTCCACCGGGCTTCCCGGTCAAGGTGCTCCTCAACAAGAAGGGCTACCACGGTGTCAAAGAAAGTGCAGAAAGCGCATTGAGAGAGAGAACCGACGGAGATCTGGTACGGGCGACTTTGACGGGGGCTCAGGAGGCCTTCGGGGTACTGGTGACGCGATATCAGCGGCCTGCCTACCTGGTTGCCCTCTCCGTGACGGGGAATCCTGAGGATGCGGAGGATGTTGCGCAGGAAGCTTTTCTGGTGGCACTGAAGAGGTTGGAGGACAATCGAGATCCCGACCGGTTCGCCGGATGGTTTCTGACCATCGTAAGGAATCGGGCCCGCAACCTTCTCCGGAGAGAGAAGATTCGCAGGACGGAAACCCTCTCCCCTGACCTCTCACCCGGCTTGGGTGGTCCCGGAGAAGACCTGAACCGATGGGAGATCAGGGAGCACGTGGAGCAAGCTCTGGAGGGACTCTCGGAGGTGAGGAAGGAGGTCCTCTTCCTTCACGATCTCGAGGGATGGAAGCATCGGGAGATTGGCGAGAGACTGGGCATACCGGATGGAACCGTCAGGTCCCACCTCCACTTCGCCCGGAAGTACCTGAGGGAGAGATTGACGGCGCTCCGGGGCAAAACCCCTGCGGGGGAGGATGTATGAGCGAATTCAACGAGCGGGTGCCGCTGGAGGCCCTGGATCCGGGGTCCCGGGATCCTGGCTTCTGGCTCCGGTTTCACAACCGGGTGATGGATCGGGCCCGAGCTGAGCTGAGTCGGCGCAGGATGGCTGCAGAGCTGAGCGTGGTGGACGTGGTGTTCGCATGGCGAAGGGCTCTTGTTCCCATGGCGCTCCTGGCCGCGGCCATGGCCGGGATTCTCCTCATGAGTCATGAGCCCGAGGAACCGGTGCAGTTGGTGGCTCTCGAGGACGTCCTCACGGAGGGCCTCAACCTTCTGCCCACTACGGCTGTCTTGAGTGGCGAGACGACGGTTCAGCAGGCCCTGTTCGCGGCGACGGAGGACGGATTCTGAGATGAGGATGGAACGGAGCACGAGAACCCGCCTTACCACGATCCTCATCCTCCTCCTCGTGCTTGTCGCGGGATCTGCCCTGGGCATCGCGGTGGACCGGCGGTTGGAGGCCAGAGCGGCCGGAAGACAGGGTGGATGGAGGGGATCCGGAGAAGCCAGGGCCGGAGATACCCGGATCGGGACGGAGCGGCAGGGAGACGAGCCATCCGGCCGGGGTCGCCTCATCGTGGAGCAGGTGGGACTGACCGAGGCCCAGAAGGCTCAGGTGGACTCCATCGTGGCCCACTATCGGCGTGAGATGCGGGATCTCCAGGAGGAGCTTCAGACGGAGCTCCAGGCGGCCTACATGCCCAGATACCGGGGGCTCGTTGAGCAGACCCGGGTGGAGATCAAGAGCCTCCTCACACCCCAGCAGGTATCCATGTACGACTCTCTGCTGGTGGAGCACGATCAGCGACGGGGGGAACGGCGGACCCGGGACTCCATCTCCGGGCCGGGAGGCTGACCAGTGACCTTTGAGGAATCCCTATTCGGGAGAGCGTTGTGAACGACATCATCATTCGAACGGAAGGTTTGAAGAAGGACTATGTCCTCGGCGCGGAGACGGTTCACGCGGTCCGGGGTGTGGATATCGAGATCACCAGGGGTGAGTTCGTCGCGGTCATGGGCCCCTCCGGGAGCGGGAAGTCGACCTTCATGAACCTCATCGGTTGTCTGGATACCCCCACGGCCGGAGAGTACTGGTTGAACGGAACATCCGTGAAGAAGCTGTCGGACGACGAGTTGGCCCGGGTCAGGAACCGGGAAATCGGCTTCGTCTTCCAGACATTCAACCTCCTTCCAAGGGCGACGTCTCTGCACAACGTGGAGCTTCCCCTCATCTACGCTGGGATCAAGAGCAGAGAACGCCGGGAACTGGCCAGGGAGAAGCTGGAGCTTGTGGGCCTCGGAGACCGGATGGACCACAAGCCACCGGAGCTCAGTGGCGGTCAGAGGCAGCGCGTGGCCATCGCCAGGGCTCTCGTGAACAGCCCGGCCCTTCTGCTTGCGGACGAGCCGACGGGAAACCTGGACTCCAGCACCAGCGGGGAGATCATGGAGGTCCTGAAGGTCCTCAACGAGGGGGGCCAGACCATCGTATTGGTGACTCACGAACACGACATCGCGGAGTACGCGAAGAGGCAGGTTCACCTCCGGGACGGAGTGGTGGAGCGGGACTTCCTCAACGGACACGTTCATCACGTAGGAGCCGAAGCATGAAGGGATATTCGATTTGGGGAGCCCGCCGGCTCCTGGAGGGGCTTGTTCTCGGGGGAGCGGCCGTGGCCCTCTCGGCCTGCGGCAGAGGCGAGGCGTCCGAGGCTCCGGCAGTGCAAGCCACGGAAGTGGTCCGGGAGACGATGCGGATCACTGCGGAGGCCACGGGGCAAGTTGAGCCCGTTCGCCAGGTCGAGGTGAAGTCCAAGGCTTCCGGAGAGATCCTCCGCCTCCACGCAGACATTGGGGACCGGGTGCAGCCGGGGACCCTCCTGGCGGAGATCGACCCCAGAGACGTCCAGAACAGCTACGACCAGGCCGAGGCCGATCTGGAGGTGGCGCAGGCCCGGGTGGATATCTCGGAGGCCCAGCTGGAACGGTCCACGGAGCTCCTGGATGCCGGGGTCATCACCCAGCAGGAGTTCGAGAGCCAGCGGTTGGACTACGCCAACTCCCGGGCCAGCCTGGTGAAGGCCCAGACGAATCTGGAGCTGGCGGAGCTCCGGCTCTCCGACGTGACCATACGTGCCCCCACCTCCGGTACCATCCTGACCCGGAGCGTGGAGGAAGGCACGGTGATCCAGTCGGCGTCCTCCAACGTTTCCGGCGGGTCCATTCTCTTCGTCATGGCCAACCTGGACGAGATGCAGGTCCGAACCCTGGTGGACGAGACGGACATGGGCACGATCAAACCGGGCCTCACGGCTTCGGTCTCCGTTGAAGCCTTCCCCGGGAGGACCTTCCAGGGCGTGGTGGAGAAGATCGAGCCCCAGGCCACCGTCCAGCAGAACGTGACGATGTTCCCGGTGATCGTCCGTCTCGACAATCGCCAGGGCCTTCTGAAGCCCGGGATGAACGCCGAGGTGGAGACCCTTCTGGTGGAGCGGCCGGACGTGCTGGTGGTCCCCAACAACGCCGTGGTGCTTCCCCAGGAGATGGCCCCCGCTGCCAGCGTCCTCGGCATGGACCCGGAGGGCCTGGAGCTCGACCAGGACGTCTATACCGAGATGGCCCGGAAGGCGGGCCTGAGCATGGCTCAGGGGAGAAGCGGGCGTAACAGGAACGGCGTCGGCGCGGCCCCAGCCGGCGAAACCCCTCCACAGAGTGCCGGTGCTCCCCCGACGCGTGATGGAGGCTCCCAGGCCGCGGCGCCACAGGCGGGGATGGAGGGATTCAGAGCTCGTATGGACTCACTTCGAGCCCAGGTGGAGCGGGGTGAGATCACCCAGGACTCCCTGGATGCCGTGAGGAATTCGATGCGTGCCCAGGTGGGTGCACCCCTGGGTGGGGCTCCGGGAACTTCCGCGGAAGGGGAGGTGGTCCTGGCGGACGCGAATCCCGCCCTTAGCGGCCTGATCAACACCACCGGGAGCCCGAGGCCCGCGGTGGCTTTCGTGATCCGACCCAACGGCACGCTGGAGATTCGTCCGGTTCTCATGGGCGTGAACGACTGGGACAACACGGAGATCCTGGCTGGGTTGGAGGAGGGGGAACAGGTTGCCCTCATCGGGGCGGCTCAGCTCCAGGCGGAACAGCAGCAAATGATGAACCGGATGCGGGGTATGCCCGGAATGTTCGGCCCCGGCATGCGACGGTAAGGGGACACGACATGTTCGGAGAAAAAGGGTCCATGCTCCTCACGGAGATCATGGCGGTCGCCTTTGCCGCCATCAAGGCGAACGCCATGCGTTCCGTTCTCACCACCCTGGGGATCATCATCGGCGTGGGTGCCGTCATTTCCATGGTATCCCTTGGAGAGGGGGCATCCCAGCAGATCCAGCAGCAGATCGAGGGCATGGGCACCAATGTTCTGTCGATCTCCCCTACCCGGGGCAGAGGTATGGGTGGTGTGCGTTCTGGCTCTTCCCGTCTCTATGTGGACGATGCCGTCGCACTTCGGGATAACTCCAACGGGCTCCTGAAGGTCGCTCCAGAGGTGTCGAGTCGGCTTCAGGTGACCTACCTCCGGTGGAATGACAATCTGGAGATCTACGGTACCTGGCCCGAGTGGTTCGAGATGAACCGGGTGGAGCTGGAGCACGGACGCATGTTCGACCTGGGTGAGATCCAGGGACGGAGACGCGTGGCGGTCATCGGGTACGATGTGCCTGAGAACCTGGGAGGAATTCCCCCCGAGCTCCTGGTGGGCCGGAGCATCCAGGTTCGGGGCGTGCCCTTCGAGGTCATCGGCACGTTGAAGGAGAAGGGAACCGCCTCTGCGTTCATGAACCCGGACTCGCGGATCTACATTCCCCTCTCCACCGCCCAGTACCGGGTCATGGGAGGGCGGGATTACTTGAACGGGATCTCGGTCCAGGTCCCGAGCCAGGATCTCATGGATCAGGCCTTCGCGGAGATCGACCGGATCCTCAGGCGGGAGCATCAGATTCCCCCCGGCGAGGAAGCCGATTTCGAAATCCGGAATTTCACCGACCTCCTGGAGACGTTCCAGGAGACCCAACAGACCTTCACCTACCTCCTGGCAGGAATCGCGGCCGTCAGCCTCCTGGTGGGGGGGATCGGGATCATGAACATCATGTTGGTGAGCGTCACGGAACGGACCCGGGAAATCGGAGTCCGGAAGGCTCTGGGCGCGACCCGGGTGAACATCCTCCTGCAGTTCCTGGTGGAGGCCACGACGCTGTGTCTCCTTGGAGGTATCCTGGGGGTCGGCGCCGGTGCGGGTGGGGCCGCTCTCCTGGCCCGGATGGGGAATTTCAACACCGCCATCGCCATGAACTCGGTGGGTATCGCCCTGGGGTTCTCCGCGGCCATCGGCCTCTTCTTCGGAATCTGGCCGGCGCAGCGGGCGGCGAAGCTGGATCCCATCGAAGCCTTGAGGTACGAGTAGCCCGGACCCCCTGTCCAACAACGCGGGCGGGCGGCTGCCGAGTGGCAACCGCCCGCTCTTGGTTTCCCCTCCCCTGACCCCGGCTTTCGAGGGCTGGTGCGGGCCGAAGGCCCCCCCCGCCCCCGCTTACCGGATCACGATCTCGAGAGGGGCTCCTTTCCGGATCACTCGCAGGCGGAGGGGTCGCTCGAAATACCCAATTCCGAACCGGAGATCGTTCAGGGACGATACTCTCTCCCCACCAACCTGGGTGATTACGTCACCGGACAGGAGACCCGCTTCCTCGGCCGGGGTCCCCTCCAGAACCTCGGTTACGAGCACCCCATGGTCGACCTGGAAATAGCTGGCCAGATCCGGGTTCAGGGTCTGGAGTTGGGCCCCTGCGACGAAGCTCTGTCCGGCGATGATATAGCTGAGGGGTCGCTGAGACTCGTATTCCTCCTGGAGCTCCCTCTCCCTCACGCGGAGCGAATCCTCTCGCCGTATCCGGGTTCTCTGGGACAGTTCCTCCCGGGCTCGGCGTGCATTCGCCATGGCTTCTTCCTGCCGGGCCTGGATCTCGGCGAACTGACGCCGCATCTCCGACTGGCTGGCGGACTCGAGTTGCGCGTTCAGGCGGTTCACCTCCTCCACCAGGGATGCCTCCTGCTCTCGAATCTCCTGCATTCGCTCATCCCGCCGAAGGATCTCCTCGACGGGGCCCTGGGCCGTGGCCCGGATCTCTCGCTCCCGGGCCAACTCCTCCCGGCGGGACTCCGTGAGCTGAGTCCTGACTTGCTTGAGCTGCTCCCTCAACTCCTGAGTCTCCCTGGAGGAAGCCACCACGGCCGCGAAAGGAACAGCCAGGCTCGGTTCGAAGACCATTCCCTCCGGAGGAATCATGCGGAGGGAATCACCCCCTGGGCCCCAGATCCTATAGGTCAGGTTGAGCCAGGCGTCCTCGGAGGGCGGCTCGGGTTGGGACCGGAGGATGCGGATGGACAGGTCTCCGGAAGAATCCACCTTCAACCCCGCGATGCTCAGGCGGAGCGAATCCAGATTCTGAAGAATGGCACCCCGGACGGAGTCCAGGCGGATGACCACCTCACCGGCGTCAGGCGTCAGAATCCAACGATTGGCAGGCTGTGGGGCCGCCTCCACGAGAATCTCCCGGGGCCCCCCGCTCCTCGAGACAGTCAGGCGAATCAGGTCCCCCACTTCGATGGATCGCGAAACCGTGGCCAGCACATCCCGGGAGATCGGTCGGCCATCCAGGTGCGTGAGCGTATCTCCCACCTGGACCCCCGCCCGGGCGGCGGGGCTCTCATCCACGACATCGTCGATGACGGCCACGGTGGTCTGGTCTCCTCCCATCCAGGCTGTCGTGTAGGTCACCGAGATCCCGATCCATCCCCTGCTGGTCTGGACGCTCCAGGTGCTTTCCTGAGCCGCCCCCCCAACGGAGCTGGCTACGAAAGCCAGAAGGACCCAAACACCAACCTTCCGCATCATCGTCGATGACCTCTCAAGACCAAGGGCCACGGGGTCAGAAAACCCCGTCACCTCGAGTAAGAGACGCGTTTCGGAGAATGGCCTCCCGCTCCGCCAGGGCGCTCACCAGAACCCCGTTCACGAATGGGTCGGCCGGGGCCTGCTGCACCGCGGCCCGGCCCGCCGCGACGATCCCCTCCAGGGCCGCGAAGCGAGCGGTGGGATCACCGATGAGGGAAGGCTCCCCTTGAGCGTCCAGCAGCTGACGGTATTGGACCAGAGCGTCGATGTACTGCCGTTCGGCCAGATTCACCACATCCGCGGCCTCGGCCAGGCTCGAAACCGGCTGGATCGATCCTCCCACGGGCACGAGCTCCAGCCCCGACGGGGGGCCCATCTGGCCAAGGCCTCCTCCCGGCCCGTGGCGTGTCCAGGCAGTTCCCAGCGCCGTTCCTCCTACGAACAGAATCAGCGCCGCCGCCGCCTGGAGCCATCCGAAGGACCGCAGGCCGAAGCGCCGGAAGGCATGGCCATGCGTACGAACCAGCCCCTCACTCACCAGCCGTGCTTCCAGGGCCTCCCAATCTCCCGTGGGTGGCCGAAGGTCGGGCAGCGCCCCCAGTGCTTCGGTTTGCTCCCTGAGGGCCCTCAGCTCGGCCCGGCAGGAGGGGCACGAATCCAGATGCTCTCTCTCTTCCGGACGCGCCGCATCGCTCACGATGCGAGCCAGGCTTTCAGTGCTCAAATGCCCCATGCTTCAACTCCGTTCTCACCTTCGATTTCCGGGGCCAACGTGGGCCGGAGAAGCTCTCTCATCTTCGCCCGTGCCTTGAACAACTGAGACTTGGATGTCCCAGCCGTCACCCCGAGAGCCTCACCGATTTCCTCGTGCGTGTACCCCTCCACGTCGTGAAGGGTGAGGACCTGTCTCATCCCGTCGGGCAACTGGTCCATGGCCCGCTCCAGCCGATCCTCAAGAAGAGCATCCCCCTCCACCGCAGCCACGGGCACCGCCTCCGGCATGGGCGCTTCGCGCTTGGTCCTGGTATCGGCCTTCCGAAGGGCCTGGAGGGCCGAGTTCACTGCGATCCGGTGGAGCCAGGTGGAGAAGCGCGCGTCACCCCGGAATGTCGGAAGGGCGCGGATGGCCCGAATCCAAGCCTCCTGGGCATAATCCTGGGCAAGGTCATCATCGCCAGCGATCCGCCGGACCACGGCGAAGACCCGCGGCGAATATCGCTCGTAGAGGGCCCGAACGGCCGTGCCATTCCCATCACAGGCTTGTCGAATGATCTGGGCTTCGGTCATTCTTCACCCTTCTTGGGTCCACCGTTTTGATCCGTACGGGGGCCACCAGGGTTGCCTGATGCCTGCCGGATCCTTTCCGGTTTCACCGGTTCCAGCGATAGTAGAACCCTGGGAGGGGGATGAACCGGTCGCTGGGTGGAGTGTCGTCTAGTGGGTCTCTACGACGAATCCACAGGGCGCGATTCAGGCTGAGGGACGCTCCCAGGTAGTGAGCAGCGTCCAGGTTCCAATCCACGCCGATGGGGGCCCGGGCCACGAGGGCCACGCCGGATCGCTCGCCGACTGCCTGGGATGGTCTGACGACGGTCCAGAGGCCGATGCCAGAGAAGGGACGGAAGTCTCCGGGCCCGAAGTACTGTTTACCGACCACGGAGACGGAAAGGTCACGGAATGACCAAGTGCCCACGTTCAGCTCGACGCTCCGATCTCCCCACCGGTATTCCACGATGAAGCCGATGAAGCTGATACCGCCGAAGCTGATGCCCAACCGGAGATCCTCGGGCCCCGGACCTTCAAGGTCCAGGGCGCGAGCTCCCGGTGGTGGGAGGAAAGCCAGGGCCATTACGGCGATCTGCAGGGCGATGAGCTTTCGCATGATCTCGAAACAATACCGCCTTCCCCGCTCCCGGTGCCAGGCAGTCGTTCCGATCCGCGGGCTACCCGGGCGCGAGGGGCGGGGATGGGAGGGCCGCTCCCGGCCACCAGAGCATCCGGTCTTGCCGACCCGCTCCGGGCACCGACGGGCAGTCCGGCGGTTTGCGGCCTTGCTTCTGACCCTGGGGTCGTGGGCCTGCGAGACGCCGGATTGGCCGGCTCAGCTTCCGGGCTCTCTACCCGAACGCCTCCTCACCTCCCTCCACCCGGAGGAGATAAGGGTTCTCACTCTCGGCCCGGGGGTGGCCTTCTACGGGCTCCGGGTGGACGAAGGACCGTGGGCCATTCACCTGCTCCGGGTGGATCTCGCCCGGTGTGACCTGGGCCTGGAGGTGATTCGGGCTCCGGAGCAGGGAGACCTCCCTGGTGGGCGAAGCCGAGTGACGGATCTCCCCGGTATTCCCAGCCCGCGGACCGTCGGCGCGGTGAACGGTGATTTCTTCACTCCGGAGGGCCTGCCCCTGGGGACCGAGGTGGTGGGGGGGGACGTGCGTCGAATCCGGGATCGCCCCGCCTTCGCCTGGCGCCCGGGTGAGCCTCCATGGATGGGAACACCTGGCGCCGAGGGGGATTCCGTCCTCTTCGTGGGGTGGAGGATTTCCCGGAATGAGCCGGACGGCGTGTCCCAGGTGGTGGGTGCGTTCCCCCACCTCTTGGCGGGGGGGAGGCGAATTGGCGACCTGTTGGTGAGTGAGAACCCTTCTTTTGCCGCCGCCCGCCACCCTCGGACGGCCGTAGGGTTCGATTCTCCCCGGCACCTCCTGTGGATCGTCGGGGTGGACGGGCGTCAGCCGGGGTACTCCGATGGAATGAGCCTCCCGGAGCTCACCGGGCTCCTGGAAGCCATGGGGGCGACGGACGCAGTGAACCTCGACGGCGGTGGATCGACGGTCATGGTCCTCCGGGGCACCCCGGTGAGCCGCCCCTCGGACGCAGAGGGGGAACGGCCCGTGGCGAACGCCCTCGCTGTAGTACGGGATCCTGCCTTGTGCGAGGTCCCCGACGTCTCCGAGTCTCCCGGGAGCCATCCCGCCGGGCGCTGATGGGGGTCACCGATCCCTCAGGGCTTCCAGGATTCGCCCGCCCAGCACATCTCCCAGAAAAGCCACTCGTAACGGCTCGAGATGAGGAATAGATTGGTGACGTGGTCTCGCTTCTCAGGAGTGACTCCGGCGCCCAGAGCGTCCACCTCGCGCCGGAGCCAATCCGCCGCCTCAGCGAATTCCTCCGAGGCGTACTGGTTGATCCACTCCACGTACCGCTGTTCCTCCGGAGGGCGCACCTGGGCCAACC
>Ga0316577_10000201_pt1 | contig 20014 bp, 24 predicted proteins | sample S5NA_FD_203073 | JGI IMG/M metagenome (GOLD analysis project Ga0316577, IMG submission 203073) | Rhizosphere microbial communities from salt marsh grasses in Alabama, United States - S5-7_050615r2r1 | ecosystem: Host-associated > Plants > Roots > Rhizosphere | place: USA: Alabama | collected... | reverse complement strand
GTTTGATTAAGGAGCGGCCTTGACAGTCAAGCGACCACTGGTCGCTTATGCTCAAATTTTAGCAAAAATGATATACTTTTCCTAAAAAAATACCATTGCTGACATAGTGGGGCAATGTTAACATTGCCCCACTATGTTGTCTGTGGTATACTTGGCATCACAAAAAGCAAGTTCCTATCTGTTTATCTGGACCGATATCATTTGACACTTCACCCAAAAACAATCTTATTTTTTTCCAATGTCAATTATTTTCATCCACAAATAATGGATGAAGCACCGCATTTGATGGATTCTGATAAACCCGTCATCAGATTCAGGACGAGGGACGGTTTGGTAACGATCATACCCATGCAGCAGAACGAATTTTTTGTGATCAGGTTCGCATTGCTCTGTCGGACAGCCGGAACTGATTGGGTGTTGAAAAGTAATTTTAAATATCAATAAGGATAAAATGAAAATGGTTGAAAGATCCCAAATGAACATTAGGAAATTTTTCTTTGCAATTATTCTGGTATGTCTGACCGGAAGTCATGCGTCTGCCGGGCAGGATCTCTCTTTTGGAATGGGGTTGGGCTATTTTTACAACGGGTTGGGAGTCAATCTGGCCTCAAAAGGTCCGCATGACTTTAAGTATTTGGGAACCGGTGTTTCCATGGTGGAAGTTACCGATGACGACACCGACATTGGATTCGGCATCACCGCCGGATGGGTGAGGACCGATATCTTGCCTATAGATAACGATAAGCATGGGCTGGGGATTTTCCTGAGCGTCAATGGTGGTGAAGATTTCGACACCATGCTTTCACTGGGTCCCTCCTACACCTACTTTTTTAAGGGGACATCGCAGCCCGGGTTTAATCTCGGGCTAGCCGCCGGACCCGGATTCACCGAGGATGATACCTATTTAGTCGTCATGGGTCAAATCGGATATCAATTTTAACTGAAGTTCGACAGTGCGTTTTTAGATTTTCTGTTATTTCAAATTACTACAGGACGCAACAATGCTCTTGGCACTACCCTTTAAGATTTCTGGCGTCATTTACACCTGCTGTATCGTCGGCGGCATGGCAACCCCAACTGCTTTGAAAATCTTTCCGCAGATGCCTTTGCTTTGGCTGCGGATGCAAAGTCGTCTGCCGTTTTCCTCAATGGTTACCCGCTGCAAAGCCTTTAAGTCCTGTTTAATCTCGGCCCACTCAAAGCGGTGGCCGGCTTTCGACAGGCGCCGGTCAAGCTCCTTGCGAAGCACCAGCGCCAAGAAACTGCAAAACACATGGCCCCGGATCGTGGCATCTCTTTTGTGGAAAATCGGACGGGTATCCAGCAGCGATTTGATATCCCGAAAGAGCTTCTCCACTCGCCAAAGCTCCTTGTACTTTAGCGCCACCTGTTCGGGGCAAAGGTTTGTGTTGGTTGTAAGCACCCACTTTCCGTCAAATCGAGCTTCATATTCTACCTTGCTCTGGTCGATGCTGGTACTGCCTTTTTCGATCTTCAGGTACTTGCGAAAACCCTTGTTTCCCACCAGACTCTTGGGCCCTTTTTTGATTTGCTCGGCAAGGGCCCCGACAATAGCCTGACGGTCGGCGGCATCTTTTCGCTGCTGACGGGCATTGACACAAACGATGTAGCGGCTGCCGTCAGTTTGGACTTGCTTGACTTTCAAGGGCGCCGGTTTTTGCGGATCACTGCTTTCGGGTCGAACTTGCCGGTAGCTGCCCGGATGAGAAAGCACGCGATCTCTGATCAGCTTGACTTTGCGCATCCGGCTGCCCAGGATGTAAGGGGTCTGGTTTTCGGGCGCTTCAAGCGCTTCGATCGTCTTTTTACTGATCATGCCCCGGTCGGCCACAATGCAAATGCGGCCGATCTTAAAGCGCTTTTTGAGCCGCTCGACAATGGGCAAAAGCGTTGTGACATCGGCTGTATTTCCGGGCCACATCTCGCAGCAGATCGGCTGGCCCTTATCGTCAATGACGGCGCCGACCACCATCTGGACAAGATCGGGCCGGTGGTCCTTGCTAAAGCCTCTTTGGCCGATGCTCTCGCCACCGCGGCCCTCAAAGTAGATCGAGGTGGTATCGAAAAAGACCAGGTCCAGAGTTGAGAACAAATCCCGACGGTGAGAAAAGACAAGCTCCTCGACCAGGTCCTTGTTACAGCGGGGCGAAAAGGGGGTAGCCCCGGTTTTCTCATCGACTTCTTCGCCCAAAAAACCCATGGCCCGGTAAAGGTGATGAAGACTCAAACCATCGATACCGTCGATGAGGTAGTCACGGCACCAGCGGATGCAAAAACGGTCCGAACCAGAAATCATCAACCGGTGAAGGACGGTAAGGAAAATAGCGCGCTGGACATCGAACTCGAACCTGCGCCCTGCCAGCACCCTATCGATGGCGGACTTGATGCCGGTTTCTTTCCACAGTCGTTCAAAGATCAGCACCGGACCGATCTTCTTTGCGTCAGCGGCGATATCGCTTTAGCCTGATATGATCAGCAAGGCCTGCTCGGAGAACTTGGCGAGCGAGCGGATCAGGGTTTCTACGCGCCCTTTTGACTGCAGCTCGTCCATGCGGCCAACGGTGGCGATCACGCGCTGTTTGACTTTGCCCTTTTCAATGAATAATACCTGATCCTGTGGCACTACCTTCTTGAGCTCAGCCCCAAACCGGGTTGTGTGATTTCAGCGAGTTATCGAATTTAAACCTGCTATTTTACACTCAAACTGTCGAACTTCAGTCAAGCGAAAAATGGGGCATTTTTTTGCATGGGGAGGTGTTTTTTCTCTTGACCAACCCTTTAATGGGTGACCCCATTAAATTCTATATTTCTATATTTGTGATAGGATTTATTTGAATATAAAAATGCAAAGGACGTCCCCACGTCCCCGCAAAGGACGTCCCCACGTCCCCGTCCCCACGTCCCCTAAAGGACGTCCCCACGTCCCCATTCCCCCTCGGCGCGCATCCCCCAGCAGATACCGCCGCCTTCGAAAGCCGGACCGGCACTGCAGGCGGCGGTCATCAGCCACTCCTGGTTGCACAGGACGATTTCGCCGTTGGTGCCCACATCGATAAACAGGGTCAAGGGTGTTTCACGATGAAAGCCGGCATAAAGGACGCCGGAAACAATATCTCCGCCGACATAGCCGGCCGGTCCCGGCATGATGAAGAGAGCGGCCGAGGGGTCGGCTTTTAGACCGATCTCGCCCGCCTTGAGGATCGGGAATTCGGTGATGGAGGGGATATAAGGTGCGCGTCGGATATAGCGTGGTTCGATTTTGAGAAGCAAATGCACCATGGTGGTGTTGCCGGAGAGAACGATGTTCCGGATCTCCCGGCTTTTGGCTCCGGCGCTCTCCAGCGCCTCTCCGATCAGGCTGTTAATTGTGGCCAGGGCCATGACCGAGAGCTTCTGCACGCCATCCTTTTCCGCACACACGATCCGATTGATCACATCGTCGCCGCAGGCCGCCTGGCGATTGTGCCCGGAGGTTGCCGCCAGTATGGCGCCATCTTTCATATCCACCAGGTAGACCACGATAGAGGTCGTCCCGATATCGATGGCCAGGCCCAACGACCGCCGATGCACATTGCCCGGTGATATGGCCAGAATCTCATTGGCGCACTTGCGCTGAACCACCGCAACATCGATCTTCCAATCCTCTTTGCGTATGACTTCAGCTAGTTGGCGCATCACCGGCAGGCCCACATTGAGCCGTGCGATATCGCAGCCCTGTTTTTTTAAACCCCGGTTGAGGCGATCCAGGTCGCTGACCGCATCTTCCAGAGTGGGGGGTTCCAGCTCCAGGGAGAGCTCTCTGAGCGTGGGATCGATCAGTGGGACCAGGCCTTTCAGTTTGGCCGTGGCCTCTTCGCCCATGCCGGCGATCTTCATTTTTCTTTCCAGAACCTCTTCAGGTATGCGCGCCGTTACATCGGCCTTGATGCGGGACTGACAGGCCAGCACATACCCCTTGTCCACTTCACCCTGCGTCAGCAAGGGTGTCGATGGGGCATCGACCGCGCCGGAGGCGATGATCAGCTTGCATTTGCCACAGGATCCCTTTCCGTTGCATGATGCGTTCAGATAGACATCCGCGTTGCGCGCCGCATCCAGTAAGGTGGTATGGCCAACCGCCGAAACCTTGGTGCCTGAGGGTTCGAAGGTCACCGTGAAGGTCGGCTGTTGCGCCGCTGCCCTGGCTTCTTCATCCCAGCGCTTTTGCCGTTTTTCCATGAACCAGATCGGACAGGCGGATCGGAATTTACAGTATAGCTTCGAATCCCGACAGGAGAGGCACGCTTCACACAGATAAACCTGGTGTTTCATGCAGATGTACGGAGTTTCCCGATCCGGATGGGTGATGCATTTGCCCATACCTGAATGCTCCTTTGCGGCGTGCTGGGACACGACCGGCGGTTACACCTTCGATTGATTGATCACATCCCGCAGTGCGTCGCTGAGCGTTTCGGCCGTCTGAAGACCGATAAAGCGATCCATCTCCCGGCCGTCCTTGTAAATGATAACGGTCGGGATGCTCTGGATACCAATATTCAAAGCGATATCCTGGTTTTCGTCAATATTCAATGTTGTGACTTTAGCCGCTCCATTGTACTTTTTTTGCAGTGCCTTGATGACCGATTCCTGCGCTCGGCACGGGGTGCACCAGGGGGCATTGAAATCCACCAGCGTGACACCCATGGAAATCGAATCCGTGAACCATTTTTGCGATGATCGATTTGCGGCCTGCATGGCTTTTCTCCTGGTTACATGGTTGATATCTGAAATTATTGAAGTACGAATCAACATTCGTGCCATCATCGCGGTGAAATCCCGAATCAAAAAATAAAGGTATGAAATTATGACACTATCATGTACTGGTTATGAATAGGGATCAACGGCGGGAAGATCAAAAGGAACCAAGAACGTTACTTTTGTTGCGTTTTTTTCGGAGGTAACGCAATCCTTGGTTTAGGAGATAAGATGGACGACAAGATTCATGAAATCTGGAATGTGCGGTTCGTGAACCGAATTATCGATTCCATGGCCGATGGCGTTTTCACCATGGATGTCAAGGGGCGCATCTCGTCCTGGAACCCCTCCATGGAGCGGATCAGCGGGTATACAGCCAAAGAGGCGCTGGGAAAAACCTGCCAACTGCTTCAGTGCAGCCGCTGTTTTGGGAAAAAGTGCCCCGCCAGCATCGAAAAATGCAGAATTGTGGAGAAGGGCCAGTCGGAAGTCAAGGAGTGCCAGCTGCGGCACAAGGACGGCCACGACGTCTCCGTCATCAAGAATGCCAGTATCGTCAAAGACGATCATGACAACATCGTCGGCATCGTGGAAACGGTCACGGACATGACCGAGTTGCACTTGGCCCGTCAACAGGCTGAAGCGGCGGCCTTGCGCCTGGGTGAGATTCACCGCCTGGACAACATCATCGGCAAGAGCCGGGCCATGCAGCTGGTTTTCGAGGCGATCCGTGCCGCCGCAGCCAGCGAGGTCACGATCCTGATCCAGGGGGAAAGCGGCACCGGCAAAGAACTCGTGGCCGGCGCCATCCATTATAACAGCGACCGGCGCCAGGGACCGCTGGTGGCCGTCAACTGCAGCGCCCTGTCTGAAAACCTGCTGGAAAGCGAACTGTTCGGGCACGTCAAAGGCGCATTTACCGGAGCCAACAGGGATCGCATGGGACGCTTTGAGGAGGCCTCCGGCGGCACCATATTTCTAGACGAAATCGGCGAGTTGAGTCCATTTATCCAGGTGAAGCTGTTGCGGGTGCTGCAGGAAAGAGAGGTCGAACGTGTCGGGGATTCGCGCAAACGAAAGATCGATATCCGCATTGTCACGGCAACCCACCAGGACTTGTACGCCAGGGTGCGTGAGGGGCTCTTCAGGGAGGATTTGTACTATCGGCTCAAAGTGTTTCCCATCCATCTGCCCCCGCTGCGGGAGCGCAGGGAAGATATTCCGTTTCTCGTGGATCATTTCATCAAAAACATGAATCAAAAAACGGGCAAAGCGGTTATGCGCATCTCAGGAGAAGCCATGCGTATTTTCATGGATTACCCGTGGTCTGGCAATGTCCGCGAGCTTGAAAATTCCATCGAACACGCCTTTGTTTTATGCAACCGCGAGCAGATCGACATCTCGGATCTGCCGATTGAAATCCGGCAACCGGAACGCACCGCATTCTGTTATGACACCCCCTCTGCACGGGTGCGACTGGGCAGACAATTAACCCGAGAAGCCCTGCTTGAACTGCTGAACAAATGCGACTGGAACAAGGCGGAAGTAGGCCGCAGAGTCGGCCTGAGCCGTACAGCTATTTGGAAGCATATGAAGAAGTGGGATATCCCGCTTCAACGCGACACGGGCAAAGCATAGCTTTGACACCATCTCGCCGTGCGCCCGGCCGCACGCTGTTTTGCTTCCGGGCCCTTTGATGCGATCCAGGGCCCGGTTTGATGATCAACATCCGCTATCCACCGAAATTGCCTGCGCCCAGGCCCTGCATGGCATCTTCCGTGGTTACCTGCAGGGTGGATGCCGCCGCATTGAATGCTTCCCTTTCGGCCCTGATATCATCCATTCCGGTTTCAGGTGCACAGGTATTGCGGATTTGTTCAATCCGGTCATCCATATCCGCAATGAGGATGTGCAGATCTTGGATATTCTGATGGACCTTCTCCTTCTCACCGCCGGGCAACTGTTCCATCTTGCGGGCAATGTCATAGACGCTGGCCTTCCAGCCGGCGAGTTCCATCTCCATTGTTTTACAACAATTCCTGGTTCTCATGATTTTTCTCCTTTCTTTCTTGTTAACCGTCCCAGCAGTCTGCCTGGGGCTGAACGATGCTTTGGTTTCGTCAACTGCATGGGCCTTTTCTGCTGGCGATACGCCCGGTAATACGAAAGCCGAAGGCGAAAAATCCACGAGGACAGGCTGGGCCGATGCCAGCAGGTGCTTGTCGATCAAATAGGTAAAGCCGTCAATCTCGAATATGTCGTCATTATCCTTTGGCTCATCCAGAGCCATGGCCAGAGAGGGCGGCCCTCAACCACCGGCATTATAAAAAATGCGAATGGGAGACCGTTGCCTGTTTTCGAAATATTTGGCCACATGTTGACTGGCCAGCGGCGTTACCTTGAACATTGAATCTCTCCTCTTTGATGTTTTTTCGACTTTTAAATGAACAAGTCGTGGGCTTTGTTTCCAATGCATTGCAAGCAGAATTCGTCAAGCCCTGCATGAATCGGCATCCAATAGATGCTCTGACACGACCTTGATTTCCGCGCCGGCCTGATTTAAAGGCAGGCGCACCACAAGCACGGGAATAGCGCTTAGTCGAATCACATCGCTGGCGATGCTGCCGATCATGGTTCTCTCCAATTTGCCGTGGCCATGCGTACCAAGGATGATGAGGTCAAAATCACCTTGACTTGCGGCTGCGACGATCTCTCTGGCAGGATTGCCCACCCCGACCATGATGTCATCCTCTGACAGCGGGCAGTGGGGTATCTCGGCGATGACGTTTTGAGAGGTTTCCCGGATGCGCCGCCCCATCGCCTCCCTGGCTTTTTCAATGCCGGTTCGATGGAAATCGGCCCACTGCGTTTTGTGAATGTGGTCGGCCAGATTAATGCCCACCTCGGTGGAGAGGTGGTCCACAAGATCCGGAATGACATGCAATACGGTCACCTGGGCAGTATACTGATGTCCTATGGAGCATGCATAGCGCGCAGCGTGGCGGGCTGTTTCAGACAGATCGGTGGCATAGAGAATCTTGCGGATGTGAGGCACCATGGCGGCAGGCTCCAAAGGAATGCTTTGGGGGATTGCCGCCCCTTTTCCCCCGGTGGCCACATCTGCGCCTGCTTTGCCGGGCGCCACGATCCCCTTGGCCGTACCGAAGATCCTGTCCACAAAGTGCACGTACCAGGCTGCGGACTGGATCTGAATCACGTAGGCCAAAGCGATGAGCAGGGCAATGGTCAACCCCTGTTTGCCGAACGCCGTCATGGCAATCGCCAGGGCAATGGATAAATCGCGCATGACCACGCCGAAGACCATAGCGATGGCGTCTTCGCGCCTGAAGAAAAGTCTGCCGACCAATGAGAGAAAGATATAGGAGACCAAGTAGAAAACCGTCAGGGGCACCAGGATGGAGACGATATCCGCTGGGTTGGCAATGATATTTTTGGCCTTCAGGGACATGGCGACAAAGGCGATCAAGATGACGCCCAGGGCAGAGAAAGGTGGGAATTTGGGCTTGATGCGCTGGTCCCAGGTTTGTTTGCCGAACTTTTTAATGGCCAGGTATTGGGTCAGCAGGCCCACACCCAGGGGAACGAAGACAAAAAGGGCAATCTGCTTGAACATGTGCAGCATATTCACATTGATCGTGGCCCCCATGAAGACCTTGGTGAAGACAGGTGCCGCCAGAGCACCGAGCACCAGGCCGAAGACAACCATCTTAACGGCGGCCTCCTTGTTGCCTTTGGCGAATCCGGCCCAAGAAATGGTCATGCCTGAGGTAGGCAAGACACCGATTAAAAACAGGCCTACGGCCCAAAGCCCGTATTTCTCCATACTGCCGGAGAAAAAAAGCCGGCCGATAAAATAGGCCAGCAGCGGGATGATTGCAAAATTGATCACCTGGGTGGTGATTTGCAGTTTGACGTCTTTGCCTTTGAAAATGCTTTGCACGCTTAATGTGATCATCATGGGGTAGACCATGATGAAGGTGACCGGAATAATGAACTGCTTGAGCCAGGCCGCATCAAATAAATATCCGTAAATCAATCCCAGGCCCATGGATATGGGAATGGACCATACCAGGTTTTTCTGGAGGATGGAGAGCAATTTCCACATGGCAATTTCCTTTCAGACGATCATGATGAATGGATGCAACGCAAAGATTGAATATCAACTTTCATGCCACTCGCGCTCTGATGTTAAATATTAAATATATTTTTATATTTCGATATGTTATGAAATTTGTTAAGAGAATCGGCGCAAAAAGGAGGGGGTTGAAAGTGCGTTACCGTAACGATAACAGCCGCGGCATCGCTGGAAGGTAACGGACAGGTAACGAATTGGGGTTTGCGCCGATTACTTCTTTTTTCAAGTGGCCGGGCGGAAGACAATTCCGTACAATATTGAAACCCTTCAAAGGGCCTATTGGCTGGTCAAAAGGCCGCACGCCGTGTTGCGGCCTTTTGACAGATCGGTGGGTATTTACTGGACGATGAATGGCTGTGCGGCAGAAACACCCTCCAGAACATCTTTAATGGATTTCTCGAGCCTGCCGCGGCTGGTCAGGCCGGTGATCATTTCGACGGGCCGGCCGCCCTTGAAAATAGCGATGGTGGGGATGGCCTTGATCCCAAATCGGGTGGGGGTTGCCGGGTTGTTATCGATATTGAGTTTGGCGAAATTCATCTTGTCGCCGTACTGCGCGGCAAGATCTTCCACTATGGGACCAAGGGCCCGGCAGGGGCTGCACCATGGCGCCCAGAAGTCTACCAGTGCAGGGGCCTGAGACCGAAGCACATGATCTTCGAAACCATTGTCATCGATTTCCTTGAGATGCTCTGCCATTTTTCTCTCCTGACTCATCATGATTGTTAAAATGCTTTGACCCCCTGCCGATTTTCCCGCAATCTGACCGATTGCTAAGCAAGCCGCCTGGCGGCATCGCCAAGCAGCGATCTGAAACGATCCAAAGTGATGGGATAGGGTATAATGGGTATGCCCATCCAATCCGAATAGTCTAAAAACGCTTCCGGGTTCTCTTCCATGTAGCGGTCCAAAAACCCGATCCCGTCCAGGATGATCGCACCGCCCGTGTGTCGGGGGAAGTTTTCATTGGCCAGGGCCTTGTCCCAGCCCTTGAAAACCTCTTTGCGGAATTTTATCCAACCCGGCGTCATCCACCAGACCGGCTCACCGCCGGCAACCTCCTGGGCAATTCGCTGGCGTTCCTCTTCGCCGGCCATCATATCCATGCAGTGGGTGGCTTCAATCCGGGTGACGCCGGGGCCCTGCTCTTCAATGATGGTTTTCATAAGCCGGGTCGGCGCTTCAGGATTGACATAGCAGTACTTTCCGCCATAGACGACAACGACTTTTTCGGTTTTCTCCCTGGCCTTACGAATTTGGCGGACCAGTTGCCGCTCCAGTTCCGGAATGTCCTGATGCAGGCCGGGCGTGGTGTACAGGATTTGGGGCGTATCCAACAGGCCATTCGTTTGCAGGTAGGTCAGTTCAAGACTCATGGTCCCGCAGGATACAATGGAAATATCGGCAAAGGAGACATGATCCATAATTCGCTCCAGCTATGGTTATGATAGGAATTCGGGCAACCGCTTCTTGACGATCTCGGTCAGCCGATTGATGTCCGCCTGATCCGGATGGCCCACAGCTTCCGGCGCATCCTTAAGCCAGGGCGGCGCCGGGTCTTTCTGGCGGACTTTTTCCAGAAACGCCGGGCTGACTTGCCCAGGGCAATTGAAAGTTCCGGCCAGACGCGCGGAAGGCGCAAGGGACTTGGCTTGCTCCATGGCATTGCGGGCATGAGCCGAATCGGCCGAGGCCCCATGCGTGGCAAACAGGAACAGCCGGGCACCCCCAACTTTTGCGAGGTACTCGGAGGATTTTGGGTCCGGCTTGCCACCTTGCAGCCAGAAACCCAATGCAATCAGGTCGAATCCGTCGGGTTCCGGGGCTTCATTGATATGACAAAAGGTCTTTTCGCCTCCCAGCAGACCTTTGATGGTTTCGGCCAGCTTTTTGGTGTTGCCGGTCTGGCCGGCGTAAACAATCAATGTTTTCATGGCGCATTTCCTTTCTTGATAATCAGGCCCTGCCGCAACGCACCGTCGGGTCGGTTTGGCATGGGGGACACCGCTGGCTACCACCATTCAATTTCAATGCCAGCGCATATCGGCAAAGGGCCTAAACGCCCTTTGCACTCACGGCTGTGGCTTTGGGGGTATTTTCCGGCGGGATAGGCCGATGGTGATCGGCACGGTGCAGGCGAAACATCAACTGCAAGTAACGGTTGGTAACGTTACATGTTTATCCAGGGCTGCGATGGATTGAATGATATCGGCCATCATTCTGGCTGTTTTACTCACGATGGACAAGGGCTCATCACCGGTACCCGGCGGTGAATCGATGATCAGAAAGTCCAGAGTTGACGGCCACCGTGCTTTTGCCCACCCCGCCTTTGCCTGAAAGCACAAGGACTTTGTGCCGAACGCGGCAAAGGCGGGACTGGAGCTTTTGCCGGTCTTTGAAATCCGTTTCGTTTTCATTCGGATTGCGCTTCAAAGCCGAACAATTGCTTTTATGACAGGATTCGCAAATCGTCATGACGCTTTCTCTGGCGGCTCGATCTCCCCGAGCCTCTTGTTTACGGCATCCAATTCGGATTGCAGGACCTGGGATCGGTTCCTGAGGAACTCTTTTTCCAGTTCCGGGCTGAAAGGCTGAGGCGAAGGCGTATAACCGCCGAAATACATTTGCCCCATCCTTCTGGTGGCAAAAGACCTGCAGCGCCATCCCCGGCCGCCGGCCGTTGGGGCGCCCCAGCCACCGCCTCTGCGTCCCATGCGCATTCCAGTACCGCCTGGAGCGGCTGGATTGGCAAAGCCCGGCCTGTTGGAACCCGCACAGAATCCTGCTGCCCGACCGCTCATTGCACCGTCTCCCATGGGTCCGGATCGATCTCCTCTAGGCATAATGGTATCTCCTTATTATTTGGATATTCAGATTAAAACTACCTGGGTTGCCTGGTCATCACAGCGCCGCACTGGGCGCATTTCTTCTGCATGCAGGGGACGCCCTGCTCATGAGGCTGCTGATACCCGCACTGGGGGCAAACACAAGTTCCGTTGTCAGGGGTGCGTCCCTTACGGCCCCCTTGTGCGAGCCGCGTGCCTTTTTGACCCTGACGCCCCGCCCGGCCGGAACCTTCTCCCCGGCCGGCGCCCATTTTCCTTTGTCGTTGGCCATTGGTCATGTTCTGCTTCCTTTTTGTGCCATGAGCCCCTTGTAAGCGGCGGCCGCGGGCGCTTATGCACCCGGGCATGATGTAGACCGCCGACTCGGCGAGTTGGCCACCCAGCCAGGCGTGAATAACCTCCTGCAAATTGCCGGCGATAAAAGGGATCACCTCTATGCCGTAAGCCCGGATGATGGCCTGCATGGGCCTGGAAATAGCCCCGCACACCAGTACGCCGACCTCCAATTCCGCCAACCGGGAGGCCTTTTGGTTCGGTATGTCGCTGGCCACGCTGGCGCGATTCTGGCTGATAATCTGCCCGGCCTCGGTCTCCACCAGTTGAATCCACCTGGCGACATCAAACACCGGTGCAATACGATCATTCCAAGAAGCAAAGGCTGCCTTGACCATTGGTTTCACCAGCAAACTCTGAGTTGATGGTCGCAACATACTGCTGAAGAGCAAATTGAGGGGCCGGCCAGGCTCTCTATCTTCACTCCCTTAAGCGGCCACTGTTTCCAATGACAGCATAGGGCATGCCAAAACCAAAAAGGCCGACCATAAGCATATCACACTGATATCAATCTTATTTATAATTTCCCGGCAGCTGGCGGCCAAATTTTCAGTCGCTGTTTCGCGACTCAAACACCAAAATGGGTAGCGCCGGAGCAACAGCGCTTGATGGACGGCACCGGTGGGCGGATGAGGGTCACCCCTTGCGCCCGGACCGGCCGTTTTCTTCCGGCAGGGCGATGCCCAGTTTTTTGATTTTGCGGAACAGGGTGCTTTTGTGGATGCCCAGCTCCCTGGCGGCGGCCAGACGGCTATTGGCATTGCGCGCCAGGGCGCTGGAGATCGCCTGAGCGTCCACCAAATCCCTGGCGGAACGCATACTTGAAGTGCTGGTTCTCGGTTTGCCGTGCGCCGTCAGCTCTTCAGGCATGTGGGCAATACCGATCAGGGGCTTGTCGCAAAGGATAAAAGAGCGTTCAATCACATTCTCCAGTTCGCGTATATTGCCGGGCCAATGGTGGGCCATGAGCAATGAGAGTGCTTCGCCGGTAATGCCGCGAATGGAGGTTTGTCTCAGGCGGTTGAAGCGACCGATAAAATGCTCCACCAGAAGCGGAATATCCTCTTTGCGACTGCGAAGCGGCGGCAATTCAACCCGGACAACATTGACGCGATAATAAAGATCCTCGCGGAAATTGCCGCGGCGGGTCTCTTCAGTCAGATTTTTATGGGTTGCAGCGATCATGCGGGCATCAGTCGTTTCAAAACGCACAGCCCCGAGCGGTTCGTAGGTGCGCTCCTGCAGCACACGCAGCAGTCGCACTTGCAGGGCCGGGGTGACCTCGCCGATTTCGTCAAGAAAAATCGTACCTCCTTTGGCCAAGGCAAACCGCCCGGGCTTGTCCTTGACCGCTCCGGTAAAGGCCCCGGCTTTGTAGCCGAAGAGCTCCGATTCCAAAAGCGTATCCGGCAACGCACCGCAGCTCACGGCCACGAAAGGCCCCTTGCGGTGAAGACTCAGGGAATGGATCGTGCGGGCCATCAGCTCTTTGCCGGTTCCGGTTTCGCCGCAGATGAGCACAGTGCTGGGGCTGCCCGCAATAGCCGGCAGTACTTCGAAGACCCGCTGCATCAACGGACTGCGGCTCACCAAGTCGCCGATTTGAATACGCCCCTCCAACTCCCTGCGCAGCGCCTCAACCTCGCTCAGGTCGCGAAAAGTTTCCGCGCCTCCCACCACATGGCCCCGGGAGTCTTTCAGAACGGCTGTGGAGACGCTGATGGGCAGCCGGTTGCCGTCGGCCCCGATGATATATCCGGATTTGCCGATGATGGGTTTGCCGCTCTTCATCGTCCGTCTCAAGGCACATTCGGTTTCACACATGCTGCATCGAAACACTTCCGAACAGATGCGCCCCATGGCTTCCTGCCGATTAATGCCGGTAATCTCTTCGGCCGCCCGGTTGAAGGAGGTGATGCGCCAATCGGTGTCAACAGTAAAAACCCCGTCTGAGATGCTCTCCAGGATCGCTTCAGTGGGATTGACGATCGGTGGTTGGTTGTTTTTACAAGATTTGGTCATGGTACATCATGCTCATTAAAAGGTTATTTTGAGCATATGCACAATAATAGATAAATGCAACTCTGAAATTATTTCATGATTTTCAGATGGCTGGTATCGATGCGCCACTTATCAAACGCCTTGAGATGAGCCAGCAGATCTTTGCACTCCATTCGCAGCAAGGAGACTTGCCAGATGCTGCGGGGCGTAATGCGATCGGAGAAAAGATAAAATATACTTCCCCGGCCTTCCGGGTCCAGGATTTTGAGCAGACAGGCAAGCTTTTCTGCGGTGGGCAAATACTCGCGGATGTCCAGCGGGTTGTTCGCGATATCGGCTGCAAGCGATTTGAGTTGGCGGTAAACACCTGGGTTTCGAGAGACGGCGGTCCTGGTAAGGTCCAGGACCGCCTGCCATCGTCTCTCCAATTCCGTGATTGTCAGCTGATTGCTCATGGCCATTGCCAGTGATTCAGGTATAAGGCATTTGAGATATCTTCTACATCGCCGTCTCCGGATGAAACACGTTGACCTCTTTCAGGTCATCTCCCAGGTATTCGCGTTTGTTGGGGCCGAGGATCCCCAGCGAAAGGCAAATCAAAGTCCACAAATGTACGACCGGATATCCGCCGCCGTAATGTTCGCTGAGTTCGTGAATCTGGGCATGGCAATTATGGCAGCCGGCGATGCAGTAATCGGCGCCGGTGGCTTTGATCTGTTGATCCTTGAGTCGGCCATATTCGAGCCGCTGCTCCTTGAACCCGGATTGCAGGAATCCGCCGCCGCCGCAACAGTAGTTGTTGGACCGGTTGGGCTGCATGTCTATGAAATTCTCCTCACCGACCACGGCCTTGACCACATACCGCAGGTCTTCGGCGATGGCGTCGCCATAGCTCTTGCGAACGATCTGGCATGGGTCCTGGACCGTGAATTTGATTTTCAAATCCTTGTTCCAGTCTGAATTGACCTTCAGTCTGCCCTCGCGAATCCATTTGGCGTAGTATTCATAAATGTTCTTAAATTCAAAATTATGTTCGAGATTGAATTTTTTCAGTTCGGCCCGGACCGAGAAAGTCACGTGCCCTTACTCCGTGTTGAGGAATGTCTTGACTTTTAGCTTGTTGGCCTGATTCACGGTGGTGCGGGTCACATGCTCCCAGGCTTGATCATCTGCCAGGAACATGCAGTAGTTCTCTCCGGTCCAACCATGGCTTCCATAGGTCCAGTCCACTCCGGCCAAATGCAGGATCTTCCAAAGCGGAACCAACTCGTCCGGCTCGGTCACCGGTTCCCTGGAATTCTGATTCAGGAAGAACTCAGCCCCCTCCTTGTCGATGGGGGCCTGCATCTCGGCAAACTCGGGTTGGGCCTCCCGGTACTCCTCTAAAACATCTTGTACCACGAATACAAAATCATCGGGTGAGGTGCCCATGGCACTCGTACTTTCGTTTCTCAGCGCCATGTCGCATGACCCCAGGATCCCCTTGGGTCGATCCTCCCTGGGCCGTAGGGCCCTGGCATTGTATACCAGTTGCGGGATATCAACGCTCATGGGGCACACGTAGATACAGCGCTGGCACATGGTGCACATCCAGGGCCAGTCGGATTTTTTGATCTCGTCGTCCATCCCCAGCGCAGCCATGCGCACGAATTTGCGCGGGTCCATGCCCGCCAAACCCGCGGCCGGACACCCAGAGGAGCAGTCCCCGCAGGTCAGGCACAGATATGGTGAATGGCTGCTTTCAAATGATTGAAAAGAATTTGCTTTAATTCAGGCATTGGTTTGCAGGTTTGTTGGTTGCATAGAATATTTTTTTGTTTGCCAAAAGCGTATGTACCCTGCCGCTCGCAACAAGTTGTTGTAGTTTTTTAAGCGCTTCGTTTAAGTGCAACCTCAATCCAGCCGCGATATCTTCGGCCGTGCAGGGTCGCCGGCTCAGCATGGCCATGATCTCACTGTCGCCGGGGGTGTGAATGGTGGTCGAAGGCGCCTGCTGTGCTGGGATCTCTCCGATGATCTCCACCGGCCCGGCGAAAAAAACCTTTAGGGTCTGCATCTGTTCAATGGAAACTGGCCGGGCGTATCTTTCGGCCGGAGGCCGGCAGACCGTATTCAGCTGAACACGGGCCGGTTTGATGCGCGCTGCCCATTCGGCGATCCTGGTGAGCGCCGCCGGCGTGTCGGTCAGGCCGGCCAATAAGAGAATCTCAAGCCAGACCTGGCCTGGAAATTGATCCGTGAATTGAATCAGCCCGTTGGCCATGCGGTCAAAGGTGACGCCGCTGCATGCTCGATTGATGCGCTGAAAAAGCTGTGGGTCGCCCGCATCGAGCGAAGGCAGCACGAGGTCCGCGGGCATCAAGGCCTTGCGGACCGCAGGCTGCCACAGCAGCGCACCGTTGGTCAATACCGCCACAGGGATGGCCGTGCGCTGTTTGATCTCCTGGATCAGCACGCCGATTTGCGAATGCAGCGTCGGTTCGCCTGAACCCGCGATGCCGATATAGTCGGGTGTGTCGCCGGCGCTGAGTACCTGCTGCAGCTCGGCCAGGATCTCGTCCACAGGGTAATAGACACGGCGCTTTAGCGTTTTGTGGGTGGTGAGTCCCAACTGGCAGTAAATGCAGTCGTAGGTGCAGATCTTGAACGGCACCAGATCGATTCCCAATGACCGTCCAAGGCGTCTGGAGGGCACGGGGCCGTAAACGTATTTGCGATCAGCGGGCATGATCCTGTTCCCAAACGGCCAAATGAAATGAACGCTGTGATCCGCTTGGCGGCCTGGCGGCGCAGCAACGAACAGAAACATTTAAGAGCATAGTTTGTGCCAAGCCAGTGGGGCCAGGAGGGGCGAGCAAGCGGCATTTCATTGCGCGCGAGGGGGGTTGGCCTGGTTGGCCAAGGTGGTCATCAACGGCGAAGCCTTAAATATCACCTGATCCATCAACCAGAGTCTCAAAAATGCGACAGCAATCCATGACAAAGTCGCCTGGATGCGACTTTGTCTCTTTTTGTTCAACGCGGCCTTGCTGGTTTTTTCCAATTCGTATGGCGCAATAGCAGGATCTCTTTTCCAGTCGTGTGCGGCATGTGTTTTGCTGCGATATTTCATTGCCATAGCCTGAGTCAGGCAGGGCGGCGGCCATGTCGATCCTGCAGCCTGGAGATGAAATCAGCGAATTTTTAGCCAGGAGGTGACCTATGAAAATAGCTGTCACAAGCAATGGCTCCAGCCTGGATGCGGGGGTGGAGACCCGGTTCGGTCGATGTTCCTATTTGTTGTGCATCGATCTGGATACACAGGCTCTGGAAGCGATCCCCAATCCCAATAAGGCCGTGGGCGGTGGAGCGGGCCCCCAATCGGCGCGGTTGCTGGCCGGAAAAGGCGTATCGGCTGTCCTGACAGGAAACTGCGGGCCCAACGCTTTTCAAGCCTTTGGGGCGGCCGGCATCCAAGTGATCACCGGTGCCAGCGGCACTGTGAGCGAGGCTGTGGAACAATTCAAGGCCGGAAGGTTGCAGCCGTCATCCACGCCATCGGTGCAGGGCCGTTGTGGCCCAGGTGGCATGGGCACGGGCCGTGGTATGGGGCGAGGAATGGGTATGGGGCGCGGCCGGGGGATGGGCGCCGGTGGAGGCGTAGGGCGCGGGCAGTGATGGAGACGAAACATCCTGAGCATACGGACGAGGAGATCTCGGTCATTCCTTCGGACAGCCGGTTTTGGATGCACACCCGCCAGCCGCAAAATATGGGAAGCTGCGGCGATGCCAGCGCAAGCGCGGTGGGCGTCGGCAGTTGCGGCGATAAAATGAAGGTGGATATCGTGGTCCAGGACGACCGCCTGGTGAAGGTGCAGTGCGTGCCGGAGGGTTGCGTTTATACGGTGGCGTGCGCCAGCGCCATGAGCGTGCTGGCCGTGGGGTGCCGCATCGAGCAGGCCTTGAAGCTTCAGCCGGAAAATGTCGCGCATGAACTGGGGGGATTGCCTGCGGATCACGCGAATTGCGCCCGCCTGGCGATTAATACGCTGGGGGAGGCGATTGACGAATATTATCGAAAGACACTTGCCTTCCGGCGAGGGATCAACGGCAAAACGACAGGAAACGGATTTTAGTGGTCGTGGGCGATCTTTAAGGGGAGGTTCGGAGGAAATAAGATATCGGTCTGCGGTAAAGATGGGAGATGAAAAAAGGAATGGCATGAATCCAAGCATAGTACCCCGTTCAAGATATTGGCGGCGATGTTACTACGACATATTTTCACTTTTTTACGATCGATTTATCGAGTTGCATGCCCACCAGGATGAATCCGGCACACGTGCATTTTTATCGGAAAGCGCGGCGCTATTGCGTTTTGACGCACCATTGGGCCTGGACATATGCTGTGGTACCGGCGCCGTGTTGCTGACCCTTGCAAGCCGCTACCCGCGCGGACGCTTCGTCGGCTATGATTTTTCACGGGGTATGCTGTGTGCGGCCCGGAGAAAACATTTGATCGGTACCATCTCCTTTGTCCAGGGAAACGCCGCGACCCTTCCGTTCGCCGACGACACTTTCCACGCGGTAAGCTGTTCGCATGCACTATACGAACTCAAAGGAGCGGATCGATCCAGGGCACTGCACGAAATGAAACGCGTGGTGCGCCAAGATGGCACTGTTCTGATAATGGAACATGAGGCCCCCTCCGGCGCTTTGGCCGCTTTGATGTTTCGCCTGCGGCTTAAGGCCATGGGCTCCGCCGATGCCAAAGAATTTGTCGCATCCGGACTGGCGCCTTTTCAAAATATCTTCCCCGCGGTTTCACTGCTCTATACGCCATCGGGGAAAAGCAAACTGATATGCTGCCGCAAATGACAGCCATGGCATGCGGCGCTCGCCGCTAATGCGTTCGATTGCCGTTAGGGTATGCCCATTCAACTGAATGGTATTTTTCATCATTCCAAAAACCGAGTAAAAGGAGAGGAGAACGAAACATGTCCGAAACCAAAAACTTCCTGATTGTGGTCAACACCCCAACCGATCGCCCTTACAACCACTACGCGGCCTATGTGGTGGCCTTTTTGGCCAAAAAATTGGGCAACGTGCCTTCGGTCAACGTCTATTACGGACCCGAGGGCGTGAAGATGACCAAAAAAGGCGAATTGGCGAAACTGGGCTGCAACAATGATCTCAAGAATCTGATTGCCGGTCAGATTGATGGTCTGAGCGCCTCGGACCTGCCCGACAACATGGAGCAAATGGCCCGTTTCTGCAAAGAAGAGCTGGGTGTGGGCATATTTTCCTGCGGCACTTTCCACGTCGTGGCCGGCATGGGCAAAGACCTGGACGACACATCTTCCATAGAGGATTTCATCGTGCCCTTAAAGCTGCCACAGGCCGCCGAGGCCCTGCTGGCCGCGGACAAGATTCACTACCTGTAGAACGTATCATCCATAGGCCATAAGAGATGAGGCGCCGGCCCGAAAGGGCCGCCGCCTTTTTTCATTGCCGGACGCCGGGCCGCAAACGTGCGGTGCTACCTGCTTTTTTATGCAGCATTGGAGATTATTCTCCGGCGGCAAATAGATGTAGAGAACTCTCGTGCGAATTCGACGCACTTGACAAGTTGTTGCACCGTGGCAAGATTCAGTCTGCCTTTTTTAAACGGTTTATCGGGTTGTTTTTGCGGGTGGCGCCATGAATCGCTTCACGCCCATGGTGAACCCCAATGTTGCATAAAAAAGATGGCCAAAAAGAATACACGCCTGTGGCTACTGCGCTCAGACCGGGATAGGCCACTGTCGCAGGAACCCACCCAAGGTGCACTTGAGGATCGGGCCGATTATAGGCCATCTTTTTTCCCCTGCGGGAAAGCCGGAGAGCTCCATATCCTGCGTTGCCAAGGGCTCGCAATAGACGACTATGGCTTCACCCTTGGCGCCTT
>Ga0316577_10000200_pt1 | contig 20047 bp, 14 predicted proteins | sample S5NA_FD_203073 | JGI IMG/M metagenome (GOLD analysis project Ga0316577, IMG submission 203073) | Rhizosphere microbial communities from salt marsh grasses in Alabama, United States - S5-7_050615r2r1 | ecosystem: Host-associated > Plants > Roots > Rhizosphere | place: USA: Alabama | collected... | reverse complement strand
TCGCTATTGGTGGAAAGCTCGCGTACCTCGCTCTCCATGATGTGACCCCGCTCGACGGTGACTAGGGCCTGCACGGTGCCGGTGTACGGGGAGGGTATCAGGATCTCGGCCACATCTCCGATCTCGTACTCTTCCTTGTCGGCGATCAGGTCGATGCGGTTGTTGCTTTCCTGGCGCCAGCTTGCATACTCCTGCCCACCCCAGGCCCAGAAGTAGTCGCTGCTGCGGATCTCATTCTCGCGGCTATCGCGGCCGACGGCGCGCACGCGGTAGGTGCCGGCCTTGGAGGGAATGAACGTGGCATTGGCGCGGCCTTGATCGTCGGTGGTCACCGTACTGGTCTCTACCGGGATGTCCTCCACGGTCCAATCCCAATAGTAGCGGCCATCCTCGGCCTGGCGGCGCACGCTGTACCAGCGGTGCTCCATGAGGGTCACCGTCAGTTCGACGCCCGCGACCGGCTCGCCGTTCCAATCGACGGTCAGCAGATCGATCGGCTTTTCCTCGCCCACCTCGGTGAGGTTGCCGCGAGGCGCGATGCCGACGTAGAACTCGCCTCGGTGGACGATAGTCGCCGTGCGGTTGCTGACCTGTTGTGCGTTGATATCGGTGACGCTGGCCTCGATGGTAAAGATCTGGCTTCGCACCGCCTTGCCAAGATTGGCCGGAACGTTGAAAGTAACCCGGCCTTCGCTGTCGGTGCGGGCGTCGCCTTCGGCCACAAGACGCCCGTAGCCATAGTAGTAGTCGCCTTCCGGCTGTTCGCCCCACTCGGAATCGGTCCAACTGTACCAGGGGCAGTCTTGTCCCTGGGGACAGTCGTAGTGATAATAGTAGTCGTCGCTAAGGACGCTCCAATGAACGTCCGCGTCGGCGACGGGGCCGCCAAAGTAGTAGGTTGCCTCGGCGGTGACGGCGATAGTCTCTCCGGCAAGATGGGCGTCGCGGGCCGGTGCCACCGACACCTGGAACTCGGGCGCCTCGTATTCGGCGACGCGGAAACTGGTACCGGCATAGAACTCGAGATCCGGCTCCTGGATATCAACATAGTAGTCGCCCAGCGGCGCTTGCTCGTCCAGCAATAGTTCGTCGTAGACGGTCCCCATGTCGCTCAGCGGCAACTCCTGGCGGTAGAGCTCGTTGCCCTGCGCATCGTTGACATGCACATGCACCGACTCGATCTCCCCAGGCACGCTGTACACGGCGTCGTCGTCGGCCCGGACGATCCCCTTGAAATAGACGGTCTGCCCCGGGCGGTAAATGGGCCGGTCGGTGTACAGATAGCCCTGATAGTCACTGCCCCAGAACTCCGACTCGATGCCAAAGTCCCAGGGATTGATGCCTTCTTCCCAGCGATTGTAGGCGATGCCAAAGTCGTCTTCGCCCAGCTCGCCAACCACGGCAAAGAAGGGGCTCCACAGATCGTCCAGTGGTAGGCCCCGGACGATGGCCAGGCCCTCGGAATCGGTGAAGGTGACAGCTTCCATCTGGTCGGGGCCCGAATACAGGGCCAGGGAGAGATCGGACACGGGCTGGCCTGAAGCGAGGTCCGTGGCCCACACCAGCGCCTCAGTGCGGGTTTGCTTGAGCGTCAGGTTCAGCCGCGACTTGACAAACATGTAGCGGGACGGCTCCAGATCCTGGATCCCAGGAGCTATGAGTTGCAGGTAGTAAAGGCCAGGCGGTAGAACTTGGCCGTCTTCATCTACCAGCAGCAGGCGCTCCAGGCGTGCCTTGTTGCGGGGTGCCTGGACCTTCTGGGTCCAACTGCGTATCAATTCACTCTCGTCGGGCACGAACTGATCCCACGCATCCCACTCCGTGTTGAGATCCATGAAGGCGCTCGGGCTGAGCCGGTATAGGGCCATCTGCAGGCTGGAGACGTTGCGATAGGTGGCATAGACCACCGTCTCGGTATAGGCGCTGACCGTGCCCAACCGGTCGACGGTTGTCAAGCTGGCAATCGCGGGCAGGTCTCCGGTGGTGAATCGGATGCGTGCGGCGTCACCTAGCGCGGCGCCGTACTTGTCGGGGGTGTCACCATCCAGACGTACCTCGTAGGCTGTGGCAGGCTCGCTCTGGAACTCGATTTCGACCTGGGTATCGTTCTCCAGCCAGTAGGTATAGACCTCCGTCACGGCAGGCCAGATGGTGAGATGATCGAGGAACCCCTCGCGCTGCATGGGACTGGCGAAGGTGATCGCCACGCCGCCGCCCGGTTCCACCCCCCGCGCGCCATCCCGGGGCCAGGTCTTCTCGATGTCCGGCTGCCGGACAGTCGAAAAGATCCAGCTCTTCTCCTTCTCGGTGCCGGTGTTTCCGGCCCGGCCTTGGACGCCTGCAGCCACACGGACGCTGTAGGCCGTGTCTCGAAGCAGGGGCTCGTCGGGCACAAAGAACATCGTCTCCGGCTCAATGGGCGTCTCCGCCCCGCTCCAGCGGAGCATGCCGGCTACAGGCTGTCCATCCATCTCCAAGGAAAAGTGCGACTGAGCGGAGGTGTGATCCATCGGTTGGTTGAAGGTCACGCTGATTACGTCGGTCGGACCAACCAGGGCGAAATCCTCGGGCGGCGACACCTGAAGAATGGCCGGCTGGATGGTCTCGAACTCCCAGGTGTAATCCTCCTCGAGGACCGCGCCTGTGGTATCGGTCAGCCCGGCAGCCACTCTGGCCTTGTAGTGGGTGCCAGGTAGAAGGCCGTCAGCCGGCGTGAACAGGTAGATGGAGGTATTGAGCCATTCGCCGCGGCCCTGCATCGGTGGCAAAAAGGTCAGGGGCTGCGGCAACTCGCCCTGCTGGCTGATGGCCGTCAGGGCAACCACCGGCCGGTTGAACACGACCGTGACAACCGTATCTGGGTCCAGTTCGTTGCTGTCCGCTGTGGGCATTACCTGGCTAACCTCGAGATAGCCCACCGTGCTGAACGTGAAGCTGGTTGGTTCCTCCAGCTTTTCTCCCTCTTCGTTCTTTGCTTTGGTGTCCAAGGTGACAACATAGCTGGCGCCGCGTTCCAGGTCGGCCAATGGGTCGAAAGCCAGCGTTCTATCGTCGAGCCAGGTAAACTCACCCTCGACTGCGGGCGCAATGGTGAAGGCTGCCTCTACGCTGTCGCGATTCACCGGCTGGTCGAAGGTCAGCTCGATGGGTGCATCCAGCGGCTGTTCCTCGCCTGGTGCCGGGCTGCGAAGCAAGAGTTGCGGCGCGGGCAGGGGCATCGGCGTGACGGTAGGAGGAGGCGTCGCTGTCGGCGGCAAGGTCGCCGACGGTGGGCCGGCTGAGGGTGTCGCTTCGGGCGTCGGCGACCCACAGGCGCTCAGCAGCAGGCTCAGCAAGACCACTAACGTCAGGACTGCGTTGGTTCGCTTCGTTCGCGTTCCCATCTTTGGATCCTTCCTACGAATATATGAATGTCGAGGTCAGAGTTGCCGGTGCCGCGATCAGTGGTCCCGGACGGTTATGCGGACCTCCTCGCTCTTACTTTGATCGCCGTTGGTAGAGATGCCCTCGGCCCAGAAGGAATGCACCCCAGGCTCGAGCTGCCAAAGGGTTTTGTACGGCGGGGCTACGAACTCGGCCAATAACTGGCCATCGGCCCATAGCGTAACCTCGCGTAGACTTCCATCTTGTGATGAGTAGGCCGAGACGGCGATGCGCTGTGCATCGCGGGGCAGGTCGCCGTCCAGCAGGAAGGTGGAACCGTTGTCCGGGCTGCTCAAGGTCAGGCGCAGGACCTTCGTCGATGGAGCCTGACCCAATGCGGCTGCCTGGGCCATCTGGTTATCTGGCGCAGAGACGGACGATTCCGCAGAACTGGCTGGTGGCGGCTGCGCGATGCCCTGTTGCCGGGCCCAGTCGTGGGCTTCAGGCGGCAGAATTGTGTACACCTGCTCGACAATGCGCTCGGGCGGAGTCGCGCTGGTGGCCCGCAGGCCGGTGGTCCGGTCGATGGCAATGCGCTGGTGCATCGTGCAGGTCTCGGTTGGCTCGGTGCCCTGCACAAAGAGCTCCGTAACCCTGTGCGGGCAATCGGGCCCCGGCAGCAAACCGGAGAGGGCGCATATCTCCACCTCGACCAGGCCCTCAGGCTGCCGGAAGGACTTGGCCGGTTGGCCCTTGAGCGCCAGTTCCATAAAGTCGTGCCAGATGGGGGCAGCGCCACTGATGCCCGAGACGTCGCGCATCGGCTCGTTGTCGGCATTGCCTGCCCATACGCCGGCGACCAGCTCCGGCGTATAGCCAACCGTCCAGTTGTCCCGGTAATCGGTCGACGTGCCGGTCTTGACTGCAGCAGGGCGGGTCAATTTCAGGACACTGGCCTCGCCAAAGGACGGGATGCGGGCTCGATCGTCACTAAGGACATCGGTGACCAGGTAGGCGACCCGCTCGTCGAGGACTCGGGAACCCAAGCCATCGCCTTGCGACCAGAGCAGGTTTCCGACCTCGTCCTCCACGCGGCGGATGGCGACGGGCTGCGCCGCGTAGCCGCCGTTGGCAAAGGCGGCATACGCAGCTGTCTCCTCCAGCAGGCGTACCTCACCACCGCCCAGGGTAACTGCCAGCCCAAGCGCCTCCAGATCATCAAAGGTGGTGATGCCCAGGCGTCGAGCAAGGCCGGTCATGGTCTCTATGCCCACCGCGTCCAGGACCTTGACCGCGACGAGGTTGTAGGATGAGGCGAGGGCTTCGCGCAGCCGAACCGGGCCGCGGAACTGGAGATCGTAGTTCATGGGGACGTAGGCCGTGCCCTCTGCGGTGAGGAAGGAGGTGCGCACGTCGAGCATCATCGTCGCTGTAGTGAAGTCCCCTTGGGCAAAAGCCGCCGCGTAGGTGATCGGCTTGATCGAGGAACCCGGCTGGCGCAGAGCAGTGGTGCCGTTGACCGCTCCGTCGATCCGCGCGGAAAAGTAGTCGGGGCTGCCCACCATGGCCAAGATCTCGCCGGTCTGCGGGTCTAGGGCCACCAGGGCGGCATTGCGCACATTGTGGCCTCCAGGCGGGCAGTTGGCCTGCTGATCATCGCATTCGGCCAGCCGCGACAGCCGGTACCGCATCACGTCTCTAGCAGCCTCGTTCAAGTCCAGATCCAGCGTGGTATAGATCTGCAGCCCGCCCTGCTCCAGCCGCTCCAGGCCCAATTCCTGCTCCAACAGACCGCGGACGTACATCACAAAATGGGGCGCGCGGATGTCAAAGGGTGCCGAGGCAAAGTAGAGCTTCTCCTCATTGGCCAGGCGCGCCTGGGCGTCGGTGATATGGCCCTGTTTGGCCATCAGGTCCAGAACGACTGCCTGGCGGGCCTTGGCGCCTTCCAGGTTCTCCAGGGGATTGTAGTAGGCCGGCGCCTGGGGAAGGCCAGCCAGCAGGGCACACTCGGCCAGGTCGAGGTCGCGGACCGGCTTGCCAAAATACGCCTGCGCAGCCGCTTCTACGCCGTAGGCCATGTTTCCAAAATAGATTTCATTGAGGTACAATTCGAGGATTTGGTCCTTGGAGTACTGGCGCGAGATACGCCAGGCTAATATCGCCTCGCGAAGCTTGCGGTAGAGCGTTTGCTCGTATCGCTCTTCGGGGCTGAGAAGCAGGTTCCGGGCAAGTTGCTGGGTAAGCGTGCTGGCCCCGGACAGGACCTCGCCGCCACGCAGGTTGATCCACACCGCCCGCAAGATGGCTTTAGCATCGACTCCCGGGTTGTCATAAAAGGTGGCGTCTTCGGTGGCAATGATGGCCTGACGCAGGGCGATAGGCACATCGCTGAGGGGCACGGGCGAGTGGCTGCCGGTGTGAGGCGGCGGCATCTCGTACAGCAAGCGACCGTGGCGATCATAGATCTTGGAGCTGGGCGCTGCGGTATAGGCGTACAGGCTCCGGTCACTGGGAGATGAGGGACCGTCGAGCGACGGCAGGCCGTCTAGCAGCCAGTAGACGCCGGCCCCGGCAGCAAGAACCAGGCACAAAATCAGAGCCAGGGCCAGTTGCAGGCGGCGATGGCGCACATGGGATCTCATTGAATACTCCGTCTCTGCGGGTAGACTCTTTCCCATTCTATGCCGATCGGATGTCGGGCGGATGATTGTTGGTCAGTGGTTGGCCCACGGCTCGCCGACGCCTGACCACTTTTCTATATCGTACAGGTTCAGCGCCTGCATCCTGGAGCGGAGGGTGAGCGCCGACGAGAAGGTCGGGTGCGCGGGGTACCAGGCGTTGCTAGAGCGCAGTATAGCACTGTTCGTACGGCATGTCTACTATGATGGGCCGTCGAGCCTATCTATGCTGTGGACGCTGGAATGCAGCGATTGGTTCCGAACGCGCGAGCGGGAGGACACCTCGCGGTCAAGTGGCATGGATGTCGCCAGATCGGTGCCGGTGTCGTTGACTTGCTGCCAAGCTGGGGAGTGTGGTACAATGCAAGCATATCCGCGATCTTGGGCGTGCCAAAGACGGCCACCGTTGGCTACAATGCCGATCGCAGTCGCTTCCAGGCGACTGTTGGAGGTGGATGACCATGATGGACGCAGACAGCTTCGAACCATCCACTGTGGCAGGGCACTACTTGCAGCATGCATTTGAGCACTACGATGCTGGTAGCTTTGAGGCGGCGCTACAGAGCTGTGACAAAGCTGTGCAATGGATTCCTTCATCGGCTGTATGGCACCGGATTGTGTGAGAGGATGACAACGATGGTGGAGAGCCGGGTGAGACTTTGGGTGCGTTGGGTAGCCGCTAACGCCATCAGTGAGATGCTGGGCCTCGGCGCGACGTTTGTCGTGATTGCCCTGGCCTTCTCCAGCCTGCAAGGCCAGGGGAGCGCCGGCACTGTGCTGCTTTTGTTCCTGCTGAGTGTTGCCAGTGGCGCCATTGAGGCCACGCTGGTCGGCCTGGCCCAGTGGTGGGCGATGCGTCCGTGGTTCCCGACGATCACTCGTCGTGCCTGGTGGCTGGCGACGCTGGCAGGGGCGCTGGTAGCCTATGTGCTCGGCTATCTGCCCTCGACGCTGATGAGCCTCGGGGAGGAAGCCTCCCAGGGACAGGCGGTCGAGCCTGAGCAATGGATCGTGCTGCTGCTGGCTGCGGGGCTGGGCGTTGTTGCCGGGGCGGTGCTGTCATTCGCCCAATGGCTGGTTCTGCGCACAACGGTGGCACGCGCCGGATGGTGGGTGCCAGCCAACGCCCTGGCCTGGCTCGTCGGCATGCCTATCATCTTTTGGGGGATTGATATTTCGCAGAGGGGGCAGCCTCTTTGGCAGACGCTGTTGATCCTGGTCGCTTGCCTGCTGCTGATGGGCACGGTGGTGGGGGGCATCCACGGGTTGTTTTTGGTCAGGCTGGCGGAATCATCAGGCCCGAGGTCATGAGCGCTGGGACCATACCGCTCTTCACTCTGCGGTCCTACGCTCGAGGTGCGGCCTTCGCAGGTTCCAGGGATGGGAGGTGCAAGTGTGAAAGTTGCCGTCATCGGTGGAGGATCCACATATACCCCTGAATTGATCAGTGGCTTTTTGGCACGCGTTGGGTCATTGCCCGTCACCGAGCTGTGGCTGATGGACGTCGATGCTGAGCGGCTGGCTATCGTGGGTGGATTTGCCCGGCGGATGGTGGCCGCCCACGGCGCGCCGTTTCGGCTGGTGCTCGAGCAGGATCAGCACGCCGCCGTCGAGGGCGCGACGTACGTCATTACCCAACTGCGCGTGGGTGGGATGGCAGCCCGTCGCGCCGACGAGTACCTGGGGCGGCGACACGGATTGATTGGGCAGGAGACGACGGGCGTAGGCGGTATGGCCAAGGCGTTGCGAACCATTCCCGTCGTTCTGGGCATCGCGGCTGACATGCGCCAGATGGCGCCTGGTGCGCTCCTCGTCAACTTTGCAAATCCTGCCGGCCTGGTGACCGAGGCCCTGAGCCGCTACGCACCTCAGGTGCAAGCCGTCGGCCTGTGCAACGCGCCGATCACATTCAAAATGCACATTGTTCAGGCCCTTGAAGAGTGCTTGGGGAAAGAGATCTCGCCGGAGCGCGCGCAGCTCGACACGCTGGGGCTGAACCACCTCTCCTGGCACCGTGGCTTCACTCTGGATGGGCAGGATGTCTGGCCTCAGGTGATGGAAGCCCTTTCTGCCCAGTGGAAGACAGAGCCGGAACCAGAGTGGGACCTGCAGACTATCGAGGCGCTGGGCATGATCCCCAACTACTACCTGCAATACTACTACTATACCGGGCACAAGCTGGCTGCCCAGCAACAATGGCCGCCGTCCCGCGCCGAAGAGGTGATGTCCGTAGAGAGTGACCTGCTGCGACAGTACGCCGACCCGTCTCTGGTCGAGCTCCCCGCTGACCTTATGAAGCGCGGCGGCGCCTACTACTCAACGGTCGCCACGCAATTGCTGGATGCGCACCATAATGACGCAGGCGAGACACACGTGGTCAACGTGCCCCATGGCGGGGTGGTGCCGGGCTGGCCCGAGGACTGGGTTCTGGAGTTGCCCTGCCGGGTCGACAGCCTCGGCATCCATCCCCTGGCTGCGGAGCCGCTTCCGCCTGTGTGCTTTGGCCTGCTGGCCCAGGTAAAGGCGTACGAGTTGCTGGCGGTCGAGGCCGCGGTGAGCGGGGACCGGCGTGCGGCCTACCAGGCCCTTCTAGCACACCCTCTGGGACCGCAGGCCGGCAGGGTGCAAGAGGTGCTCGACGATCTGCTGAGCACGCATAGGGCGTATTTGCCGCAGTTCTGGGCCAATGACCCGGGAGGCACAGCGTGATGCGCTACTTTCTCGGTGTGGATATCGGCGCTACCAAGACCCACGCCCTGATTGCCGGCGAGACGGGCATGGCAGTGGGATTTGGTCAGGCCGGACCGGGCAACCACGAGACTGTGGGCTATCCCGGTCTCTCCGCAGCGCTGGCTGTAGCCGTGACGGAAGCGTTGGCCGCAGCCGGCCTGGGAAAGGATCAGATTTCCGGCGCCGGATTCGGTGTGGCTGGTTACGACTGGCCCTCCGAGCGCGAGCCAACCCTGCGCGCTATTGGCTCACTCGGACTCTGCGCGCCCATCGAGGCGGTGAACGATACGATCCTGGGCCTGGTGGCAGGTGCGACCGAAGGATGGGGGATAGCCGTGGTGTCTGGTACGGGCTGCAACTGCCGTGGCTGGGACAAGTATCGAGAGCGAGAGGGGCAGGTCACTGGCCACGGCCTTTGGATGGGCGAAGCAGCGGGCGCCAGCGAGTTGGTCTTCAGAGCACTCCAGGTGATCGCCCATGCCTGGACGCGGCGCGGGCCGCCCACAGAGCTGAGTGCGGCGTTTGTCGAGCATACCGGCTCGCGCAGTATCAATGAGATGCTGGAAAATCTGACCACAGGCCAGCTAGAAGTACACGCGGATGCTGCGCCTTTGGTATTTCAGGTGGCTGCGCAAGGCGACCCCGTGGCTATGGAACTGGTTCGCTGGGCAGGCAGCGAGTTGGGAGAGCTGGCCTGTGCGGTGATTCGCCAGCTCGAGTTTGAGGACCTCGCCTTCGATGTGGTGCTGATTGGCAGCATGTTCGATGCGGGGCCCGACCTCATCGAGCCGATGCGACAGACGATACTGGCGGTGGCGCCAGGAGCGCACCTGGTGCGGCTGACGGTGCCGCCGGTCATCGGGGCAGTGCTCCTGGGCATGGAGCAAGCTAGCCTGGCTGGACCTGAGCAGCGGGAGGCGCTCATCTACTCGGCGCGCAGGTTCCTGCCAGGGTAAGCGGGCAAGTCACGCACGGCAACATGCCGCCGGCGGATCCGGGGCAGAGGGAGACTGAGATGAACAAGAGACGGCTGGGACGGACTGGCCTGATGGTCAGCGAGATCGGGTTGGGTGCTCTGGAGATCGGGCGCGACTGGGGCATCGTGGCTGGCGAGCTGGACAAGCCGGGTGAAGAACAGGCGATTCGGTTGTTAGAGCGTGCCGTCCGCCTGGGCATCAACCTGATCGACTCGGCACGGGCTTACGTACTGAGCGAGGAGCGCATCGGCAAGGCTCTTTCTCTAGGCCGTATTGATCGTGACCAGATCATCCTGGCAACGAAGGCAGGCGAGCACTTTGACGAGGGGACCGGGTCGGTCTATGATTATTCCTATGAAGCGATCTTGCTCTCGCTTGAAGAAAGCTTGGAAGTACTGCGTACGCGTTACGTGGATCTGATGCAGATCCACAGCGCGCCGCTGGACGTCGTGCGCGCGGGGGAGGCCATGCGCGCTCTCAAGGAGGCGCAAAGGGCCGGCAGGTGTCGCTTTGCGGGAGCGAGTTTTGACGATCCTCAGGCTTGCTTGGAGGCGATCTCCACTGGCGACTATGACACGATCCAGATCAGCTATAACTTGCTAGAGCGCGAGACCGCCGAACCTCTGATCGCCGCTGCCGCCCGAGCAGACGTCGGCGTATTGATCAAGCAGCCGCTGGCCCAGGGATTGCTAACGAGCAAGCATGTTCACGCATCTGCACACGGCCGAGAAAGAGTTGCTCCCTATCTCTTCCTGGAGAGGGAAGGCCAGACCCTGGCCCAAGGTTCACTGCGCTTCGCATTGAGCAATTCAGGCGTGCACAGTGTCCTGTGTGGCAGCAAGCGCCCGGAGCATCTCAAGGCCAACGTCGAGGCTGGCGACGGTCAGGGGCTGAGTACTGCCGAACTGGAGCGCGTCGCCGCTGTGGCGCTGGCCACGGGCAGTGGTGGGTAGTTGGCAGCTCGCAGCAGCGGCGCTGATTTGCGCCGCTGTTTGGCCGCCATGCGCAAGCCCACGCTTGCGCCAAAGGCTCGAGTAGCCTATTATATAGGAAATCCTGAAGGAGGTTGTTAGCATGACAGAGTTGAGTGAGCGCATTCAGAGAGCCGATTGGAAGAAAGAGAAGCATGTGCCGGTCATCGAGGCGCCGGACCGGGTTCAGGCCGATGAGTTCTTCGAGGTCAAGGTTACCCTGGGCAAGGAGATCGCCCATCCCAACACCACTGAGCACCACATCAGTTGGATCACCCTCTACTTCCAGCCGGAGGGCATCAAGTTCACGCATCAGGTGGGCCACTTTGAGTTCTCGGCCCACGGTGAATCGGTCGCCGGCCCCAACCAGGGACCGGTATATACGCACCACGAAGCCGCTACGTCGCTCAAGATCAACAAGCCCGGCACGCTCTATGCCCTGGCCCTGTGCAACATCCACGGGCTCTGGGAGAGCAGCAAAGAGATTGGCTTCGCCTAGTGCCGCGCGGCAAGGCCACCGGTAGCGCGTGCAAACTGCCGCAGCCCACAAGCATTTGAAACCAGAAAGGAGAGAACGGCATGAAGGGAAACGAAGAGGTATTGGCAACGCTTAACCAATTGCTGGCGGATGAGCTGACGGCCATCAACCAGTATATGGTCCACGCAGAGATGTGTGACGACTGGGGCTATGGCGAGCTCGATGAGGCGGTCGAGGCGCGTGCCATCGGCGAGATGAAACATGCAGAGAAGTTGATCGGCCGCATCCTGTTTCTTGAGGGACGGCCCATCGTCAGCAACCTCAAACCGATTCACATTGGCGCCGAGGTGCCAGCTCAGCTCGAGAACGACTGGCAGGCCGAGCGTGAGGCCATTGAGGCCTACAACCAGGCCATCCGTTTGGCAGTCGAGGCTGGCGACAATGGCACGCGCGAGCTCCTTGAATCGATTCTGGCCGAAGAAGAAGAGCACATCGACTGGATTGAAGAACAGCAGGACCAGATCAGCCACGTGGGCGTCGAAAACTACCTGGCCCGAAAGATAGGGTAACACTGCAAGGCCAACGGAACTCGTGATACCTGAGTCGTCCACGAGCGGGCATCCCAAGAAGCGACGGGCAATCGAACACACGGAGTAGTAGGGCCGAGCCGCCGTTATCAAGCGGCTCGGCCTGCGCCATGGCCACCTTGGTTTCCTCCCCGCGTAGCGGCTCGGCGGACAGAGCGCCCTTGACAACCGCAAGCGACAGTAGAGGATAGGAGGGTAATGATGACAGTTCGACTTGATCGAATAGCCAGAGCCCAGACCCTCATGCGAGAACAGGGCATGGCGGGCATCATGATCATGAACCACGACGACTATCGCTACTTCTTGGGGAGAAATTGGACGCAACCCCGGGCAGTCCTTCCCTTTGAGGGGGCGCCGATCCTGATCGCATTTGCGGCTGAGGAACCCGCGATCCAGGAGTATGTGGGAGATGCAAAGGTCAAGATATTCACCCACGTCGGCGAGCAAATGGCTGCCGTGTCAGGCACATTCCGCGAGTTGTTGGCCCCTGCGCAAGCGGCAGGTTTGGGCGAAAAGCCCAAGATCGGGATGCAGATGTGGTTCGATACCCCGGCCTTCCTGGTTGATATGTTCCGCAGGATGAACCCGCGCTTTGAACTGGTCGCCTCTGATCCGGTGATCGATGCCCTGCGCATGGTCAAAGAGCCAGAGGAGGTCGCCCTGCTGACTGAGGCGCAACGGATCGCCGGGCTGGGGATGGATCGAGCGCGCGAGCTGGTCCGCCCAGGCGCGACCGCGCACGAAATCGGCACGGAGGCGCTGTACACCATGATGAAAGCCGGTGCTGAAGGGACCAGCACGCCGCTCCACGTCAATGCAGGTATCGATTCGTGCATGATCCACGGTCGGGTGAGCTCCAAGCCGCTGGCGGCAGGGGATCTGGTGGTCGTTGACTTGACTCCACAGCTAGAAGGCTACGGCGCCAACCTCGCCCGTACCTTTGTGGTGGGCAAGCCGGATGATACACAGCAGAAGCTTCTAGAGACATACGCCGAAATGGTGGAAGCGACGCGCCAGATGCTGAGACCGGGGGTCAGGGTCCGCGATCTCGACGCGCGCGGTGGGGAAATCTGCGAGGCCCACGGCCTGGCTGAGTATCACCTGGAGGGCATCTCCCATGGAATCGGCCTGCGGTTTGAGGAGACGCCGGCGTCGACCATCATCAAGCAGCATCGCAATGTCGAGATCCAGGCCGGCATGACGATGACCATCGGCCATACGATCCTGGCTATCCCCGGCGTTGGCGGGGTGCGCGATGAGGACCTATACTTTGTCACGCCCGATGGCGGCGAGATCCTGTCGCCCTACCCGCCATCTATCGAGCTCCTGGATTGATGCTGGTCTGACCTACAGATCCGATGCCCATCTACTACGGCCAACACCAATGGAACGAGGTCGCGCCCAGGCTCTGGACGCGACCTCGTTTGCTCTAGCGTGATGTGCCGCAGACTAGGGCTGCACGATTACACGGTAGGTGTCGGGCCGGAGCGCTGCCTTTAGCGCTTCCTCCAGCTCCGAGAGCGGATAGGTGCGCGAGATGAGAGGCCTGAGGTCTATCGTCCGCTGGGAGATCATGTCCACCGCCTTGCGCATGTCCTGTTTGTCTTGGCTCATCGTGCCGGTCAGGACAATCTCTTTACCATGGAACAGGTTGGGGTCTAGCGAGATTTTGGTACCACGCGGATGGATGCTGGCGTACACATGCACCCGCCCCCCCTTTGCTACGGCCTCAACTGCCTGCTCTATCACCGCGGCGATGCTCACCGCGCATAGAATCGCATCGGCACCACGCCCGCTGGTCAAGGCTTTTACCTTCTCCGCAAAGGAGTCATGTGCCGGGTCGATGATCGCATCCGCGCCCATCTCCCGAGCAAATGCCGCGCGCTCTGGATTGGGCTCGCTGACGAACACGGTCGCGCCCGCCTGTTTCAGAAGCATCACGTGCAGCATGCCCATGATGCCCGCGCCGACCACGACCACCTGATCCGCGCGCTCCACTGCCGACTTGGTCACGCTGCGGATCACGCAGGCCAGCGGCTCTGCCAGGCATAGCTCCTCGAAAGACACCTCGTTGCTAGCTGGATATAGCTGGTAGTCCTCCAGCAGCACATACTCCGCCAGCCCTGCCGGCCCCACCACATCTCGATCCCCGTACGCCTTGCGATTGTTGTCGCAGATATTGTCCATGCCCCGCCGGCACGAATCGCAATAGCCGCAGCGCGATAGCATCGAAGCCACCACCCTGTCGCCTACTTTTGCTTTGGTAAAGATCTTGCTGCCAACCTGGACCAACTCGCCCGAAACCTCGTGACCGCTAGACAGGGGATAAAAGTGCTCCTCGCCCGTGTACGAACGTTGCTCCCACGTGCACAGAGCGCACGCTTTGACTTTCACCAGTGCCTGATTTGGACCGGGTTGTGGAATTGGCACTTCGTCGAATCGGATCGTCTCGGGTTGCACAAAGACCGCACGCTTGTAGGTTTCTGCCATGATAGTTCCTTCCTTATTCGCTCAGCAGTTCGAGCGCATCGTCCACCGTCGCACCGCCGTGGATAATTGCCGCGATGGCTTGCACCATCTTGACCGGGTCGTGACATTGGTAGATGTTCCTGCCGCAAGCCACGCCGCAGGCGCCTGCCTGCATCGCACCGTGGATCTGCTCCAGTAGGTCGCGCGGATCGTCCGACTTGGTGCCACCCAGCACGACGACGGGCACATAGACCTGTTCGATGACCCTGGCAAAGCTCTCCACATTGCCGGTATAGGTGGTCTTGATAAAGTCTACACCCAACTCTGCGCCAATGCGGCATGCGTCGGCGATATTCTTTGGCGTCCAAAGCTCCTTGGGGTTCTCAAACCCACCGGGCAGCATCTCGGCCATTACCGGCATGTCCCACGCGGCACACTGGCCAACTAGCTCCGACAGGTAGGGAAGCATATCTGCTTCGAAGCGGGACCCGGGCATGCCCATGGTGCCTACGGCATCAGCTCCCAAGCGCAGTGCGTCCTCCACCTGGTAGATCAGTTGTAATGGGCCTCGCTCCTGCGCCAGCGACGAAGTGCCGCCGTCCACCCGCAGGATCAGCCCCATGCCGCCGATCTCTTTGACAAACTGCTTGCTGACTCCGTACGAGGTCAGGATTGCGTCGGCACCTCCGCTGCGCACCTTTCGAATGACCTCCCCCGGCTGTTCCAGCCCGCCCATCGTGCCAAAGAGGGCCGCGTGATCCATGGCAACGATCAGCGTCTTGCCATCCTCGCGAAAGATGTGATGCAAGCGGTGGTTATTCTTCGTTCCCGTCATCTGTGTCTCCTTGGTTCATAAGCTCTGATAGTGCATGAATGTAGCATGTGTTCGTCCCAGGTAAAGCTGAGACGCCTGTCCAACAGTCTTCTCTCGCCTCGCGTTCGTCGCGCTTTCTGCAGGGCCGTCAGTTCGAGAGCAGCAAGTCGCGGATAGTTCGCTCGTACTTGGATGTCTGGCTTACGCGCAACGTCCTACGAAAGTCGCCGCTTGGGGTCCAGGTCTTCGCGCAGCCAGTCGCCTAGAAGGTTGATCCCCATCACGGTGATCAGAATGGCCAGTCCCGGGAAGAGCGCGATCCACCATTCGTCGGCAATATACTCGCGGCCATCGGCCACGATCCGTCCCCAGGTGGGCACGTTCGACGGCACACCGAGCCCCAAGAAGCTGAGCGAGGCTTCGAAGATGATCATGTTGGCTACAAGCAGCGTCGCGATCACAATGATCGAGGCCGCTACGTTAGGCAAGATATAACGCAGCATGATGCGTATGTTCGAAACGCCGATCGACTGCGCGCCCAAGACATACTGCTCCTCTCGGACCGAAAGCACCTCGCCCCGTACCACCCGGAAGAACGTGACCCAGGTGGTAATCACCAAAACCAGGATCAAGTTGAACAGACCTGGCCCCAGCATCGCTGCCACTGCGATGGCAAGAACCAGGAAGGGAATAGCCTGCTGCACATCGCCCAGGCGCGATAGCATCGAGTCGGTGCCCCCTCCCACAAATCCGGCGATCAAGCCCAGGCTAACGCCCACCAGGGCTGAGGCTGCGGTAGCCACCAGCCCCACAAATATTGAAACGCGTGACCCATAGATGACCCGACTCAGTACATCACGTCCCAGGCTGTCGGTACCCAGCAGGTACTCCGTGCTCCCCTCTTCAGCCCAGAATGGAGGTTTGAGGCGATACACGATATTCTGTTTTGCTGGGTCATGCGGACTGAGTACTGGAGCGAGAATGGCTACCAGCACGACCAGCACCACCAACACCAGGCCAACCATACCGCCCGGGCTGCGCAGCAGCCGCCGAAAGGTGACTCCACGTCTGCGGCTCCTATAAGGCGTTTCTGTCGCATCCCACGGTTGATCGCAGTCAATCATGTAGTCGAATCCTTGGGTCTAGCCAGCTATACATAATGTCCACGCTGAGATTGATAACCACGACAATGATGGCTGTTACTGTCACAAACGATTGAATGACCGGAACGTCGCGGTAACTAATGGCCGTTACCGCCAGGCGTCCCATGCCCGGGTAGGCGAAAACCACCTCCGAAATCACGGCGCCGCCAAGCAGCCAACCCATCTGCAGGCCGATGACGGTGATCGCTGGAATGGCTGCGTTCTTGAGTGCATGGCGTGTGGTGATGATGCGCTCCGGCAGACCCTTGCCCCGTGCCGTGACGATGTAATTCTCCCCTAATGCCTCCAGTAGGTTGCAGCGCAGGAGTCGCGTGATGGTCGCCATAGAGAAAGCACCGGTGACGATGGCTGGTAGGACGAGGCTCTTCCAACCTTCAGCCCCCGACACTGGCAACCACTGCAGCCTGACGCCAAAGATCAGCATTAGCATCAGTGCCAGCCAGAACCCTGGGACGGCCTGGCCCAGCAACACAGACATCCTGACGATCACGTCAGAGATCTTGCCCTGGTGGAGTGCGGCGTAGATGCCTGCCGGAATCGACACGACGAGTGCCACGAACAACGCCGCGAAGGTCAGTTTGAGCGTCGCCGGCATTCGCTCCAGTACGATCTGCATGGCATCGGTACGGTAATGATAGGAATAGCCAAAGTCGCCTCTCACGGCACGGGACATGAAGTAGAAGTACTGGACCGGAAGAGGCCGGTCAAAGCCCATCTCCTGGCGAAAGGCCTCGATCTGCTCCGGCGGTGTGTCAAGAGGCAGCAGCACGGCCACCGGGTCGCCAGCAAGGTGCATCAGCAAGAACACGATGATGGACACACCGAAAAGTACGATGACTCCGTGAATCAAACGTCGTGCAATGTATCTTCCCATATCGCAGGTCCTACATCCCGGCTTGTGCTTGTCCGTGCCGAAGTCGGCTGATTGAGGCTGGTACGGCCTCCCTGGTCGGATGGCCGTACCAGCCCTGCTGCCTACATGGGTCGTACTACTCGGACACGGAAATGCCAGAGACGATGATGGCCAGCAGCGGTGACGGTTGGAAATTCTCCACGCCACTGCTCAGCCCGTAGATCTGGGCTGCCGTGTTCATATAGATGGCCAGCGGGTCATCATGCATCAGCTGGCTCGCCGCGGCATAGTGCTCTGCACGCTCATCCTGGTCCAGGGTGTCCCTGGCGGCTTCGAGGTGCATCGTCACATCCTCGTTGCAGTAGCGTGTGATCCAGCCATTGCACGAAGCAAAGAGCTCGATGCTCTGCGGATCAGGGGTGTTACCCCAACGGGCTGCCCACAGCATGCTCTGCGTGTGATCCATCCAGTTCTGGTTGAACTGACCCAACTCAAACTCCTGGAGCGTCGCCGTTACGCCTACGTCGGCCAGATACCCGATGACGGCCTCGATCAGGTCGCCTTTCTCTGTCGCCGTTGCGTCGATGGTTGTCTCAAAGCCGTCGGCGTATCCTGCCTCAGCCAGCAGATCCTTGGCCATTTGCGGATCGTAGGGATACGGCTCCACGTCCGGGTTGTAGCCCAGATAGCCGGGTCCGATGGGGCTCGCGATGCGAGATCCCAGGCCGCCAAGCAGGTTCTCGATGATGGCGTCCACATCCACCGCGTAGTTGAGCGCCTGGCGCACCTTGACATCATAGGTGGGTAAGGTCTCGTCGTCGGTGATAAAGAATATGTATTGGAGCTGGAACGCCTCGTCGGGTATAACTACCAGGCCAACCTCTTCCAGGTCGTCCATCTGATCTGGCAGGACATCTTGGATGATGTCAACGCCTCCAGCCTCAAGCTCGGCGGCGCGGGTGGCGGCCTCAGGGATGGGCCGGAAGACGACGGTGTCGACCATCGGCTTGCCCTTATAGCTGCCGTCCCAGTAGTTCTCGTTGGCAACCAACGTCACATGATCGTCGGGCACCCACTCGACGAAGGAGAAGGGGCCTGTGCCTACTGGGGCAGCGGCGAATCCTTCTGCCCCCACTTCCTCAAAGTACTGGGGCGGTAGCATTGCCAGGCGACTGGTCAGGCTGTCAAACAGGGTGCCATCGGGCCGGTTGAGGAGTAGGCGCACGGTATAGTCATCCACGACCTCTACTGCATCGATGGCCGTGAACTTGCCCTGGTTGGGTGCTTCTTCCTCCGCCAACATGCGCTCTACCGAGAATTTGACCGAGTCGGCCGTGAAGGGCTCGCCGTTGTGGAAGGTAACGCCCTCGCGGAGCACAAACTCCAGCGTTGCCGTGTCCACGATGGTCCAGGACAGTGCCAGGCCGGGAACGATGTTGCCGTCAAAGTCGCGCTCGACCAGGTGGTCAAAGAGAGCATGCACCACCGACCAGCCGGCAGCCTGGTTGACAAAGAACGGATCCATGCTCTCCACATCAGCAGAAATGCCGATCCTCAGTTCCGTCGGCTCCGGAGGAGCCTCTGTTGGTGGGGGTTCCGTGGGCGGAACCTCCGTAGGTGGTACCTCAGTCGGCGGGACCTCTGTTGGCTCGGGTGGAGCCTCTGTTGGTTGTTCCGCCACGGCAGTTGGCTCGGGCGCGGTGGTTGGCTGAGGTGCCTCTGTACCGCCACATGCGGCCAGGCTCACCACCATGGACAGAACAACCAGCAGTCCAAGGATGTTCAAAACCTTCTTCATCTTGTTCCTCCTTTGCAATCTGCGTCTTGATATCTACATTGTGGAACTGTCGCCAGTGAGACCAGATCCAACGCAATGTGCGGCTCTGTGATTCGCACCACCCCCTTTCTATGTGCCTCATGCGAGGATAGACCTAACACCTCTCCTCCGGATCGCTGACAGAAAGCTGTCGAAAAGCGCTGCGCAGGTCGGGATAGAGACGCTTGTATACACCGAACAACTCGTTGTACCGTTCATGGTGCGATGGGATTGGCTCGAGCACCTTGTCGATTCGCACCATTTGGTTCGCACCCTGCGTGATGTCGGGGAGCGATCCCGCCCCAACGCCAGCCAGCACTGCGGCGCCCATCAAGGCGGCTTCGCGGACTCGCGGCACTGCTATTGGCACGCCCAATACATCTGCCTTGATCTGATTCCACTCTTCGCTAAGCGCCTGCCGGCCGCAGACACGCGTTTCGTCGATTCTCGCCCCCGACTCCAGGAGCTCCTCTGCCACGTGACGCAGGGCATATGCCACCGACTCTAGCACTGCCCGCACCAAGTGCTCGCGCCGGTGATTGAGCGTCAGCCCGAAAAACACCCCCCGCGCCTGCGGGTCCCAAATCGGCGCCCGCTCGCCCGCCAGGTATGGGAGAAACACCAGCCGGTCGGCGCCGACGGGCGCCGTGACTGCCTGATGGATCAGCTCCTCGTGGGTCATGTCCAGGCCAACTACAGCTTCACGCACCCAGTCCAGGCACTTGCCCAGGGACGCCATGGCGCCACCCACGATATACTCGTCGGGATGGATCCACGACGCCGAAAAGATGCCCGGCTTCTTGATGGGCTCATGCCAGCACAAGGCCAAGCCTCCCGAGGTCCCATTCACGTCCGCTGACCGTCCGGGTTCCACCAGCCCGGCACCAATGAAGGTCGCGATGCCATCGTGTACCCCGGCGATCACGGGCAGACCTTCAGGCAGGCCTGTGGCGTGAGCTGCCGCTGCTGTCAATCCGGCTATGGGGTGCCCGGCCTGCACCACGGGCGGAAAGAGCTGGTGCGGCAGTCCCGAGGCTTCTACCTCTTCCTCCGGGAACGGCTGAAAGTAGGCCAAAGACGAACCCGCCGCTTGCCCGCACAGGCGCAGGGCGATGAAATCCCACGCAGCCAGGAACCAACGAGCC